>Ga0207416_1002749_pt1 | contig 18242 bp, 10 predicted proteins | sample PaiPotPPM11metaG_FD_184107 | JGI IMG/M metagenome (GOLD analysis project Ga0207416, IMG submission 184107) | Iron sulfur acid spring bacterial and archeal communities from Banff, Canada, to study Microbial Dark Matter (Phase II) - Paint Pots PPM... ...
GCTCGTGCAGCGATCCCACGACCGTGCTGAAAGACAGCGGCTGGTATGGGAATACCAGGATGTCGCGACGCGCTTTGTGGATCCTCGCATGATCGAGAAAATTCGCACGGTGCAACTGGAGGCATACTGGACGACCAACAAGAGCGTCCTGGAGATATCGAACGCGGCGGAACGGGAACTCGATTTCAATACCGCGGAGCTCTGGAACCTCGTCTACGCACCCGCGCTTTATTATCAGGACGCCGAGGAGGAACGCGCACGAGGCGAGTTGAGTTTCGAGGATGACGAAGCGCCCAGACTGCCGGAAATGGTCAAGATGATCACGTTGGGAGCGAGGGACCTCGGGCAGGTATATGCGCCGGGCACTCCGCAGATGTGTCAGCTCGACTTCGTGGCGCGATCTTTTGGCAATCTGCCGGCGGAGGTCGTCAGAGAATACCGGTCGCTCCTTGAGGGGCGTCAGTTGGCGAACGATTCGAGTCTCTGGAGTTCAGGACCTTCGGAATCATGGCCGCAATGAGCCCGTAGCGCGGAGAGCCTTTTCTATGACGGGAGAACGGTGACGGCTGCCGGCGCGCGACCACGCTTCCAGCGTGGTCGCGCCGACAGCAACCACTACTTCGAGCCTTGACTGCAGCGGCGGTTGTGGCGAGGCGGGCGTCGGCAATCGCCCTGTGGCCTGACCTGACGCGGCGTCGTGCTTTCGGCAAAGCGGATGGTAAAGACGCTACCCGCGTGCTTCGTGCTCGTCATCGACAATTCGGCTCCGTTCAATGCGAGATAGCGTTTTGACAGTGCCAACCCGAGGCCCATCCCCTGGTATCGCCGCGCCTGACTGCTGTCCTCTTGCGAGAACGGCTCGAACAGGCTTGGAACATACGACGGGTCAATACCGACCCCAGTGTCCTCAACGTTCACACAGATACTGCCGTCAGGCTCGCGGTAGACCCTGACCATGACCCGCCCGCGCTCAGTAAATTTAACCGCGTTATCGAGCAGATTTGCCAGAGCATGCCTGAGGCAATATTCGTCGACCGTGATTGTGATTTCCGGGTCCTGGATCTCGCAGGTTATTGCTGTTGCCTTCCGCTCGGCCGCTGGTTGAATTTCAAACAATTGAAGCTCGATTAACTCGGTAAGCTTGATCCTGGCAGGTGCCAGGGTGAAACTATCGGCGTGCAATTTCGATAGGTCAAAGATTGCCCGAAAATTCCGTTCAAGCTGGCTGCTCGCCTCGGCGATCGCCTGTGCAGAGCTGCGGATCTCCCGACCTCGATCGCTGGGTTCGGTCGCTTCTATCAGGAGTTCCGCATGTCCAACAATCGTGTTAAGCGGCGTCCGGATCGCGTGATTTACATTTCTAAGGAATGCCGATTTTAACCGCGCACTCTCGTCAAACGCCGTTTTCGATTTCTCGGCCTATCCGCCCTTTCAGAATCGTCCTTCACTCGGCCCCTACCGTCCGATGGCGCCCGAAGCTCAATCGCCGCGTCTGGCGGCCCAATTCCACATCGATCTTCCAACGATTCGGCTAAGTTGACATAAAGTTAGCACAAATTCGCTGATAGTCAAGCGTCTTAAAGCCATTTTACACCCAATTTAGGATGGCATAGGGTAGGACGCGTGGTTAACGCTGACAAGCGCCCTAGGCGACCGATCGCTTTAATCGTGGACGACGACGAGGACACGTGCGCAATCTTGTCCGGCTTCCTGCGAGGCGAATTTCAGGTTTTGACAGTCCAATCCGCATATCAGTGCCTCCAGACCTTGAAGCGAAAACCGGTCGATCTCGTGTTGCTCGATTTGCTGATGCCCGAAATCGATGGTCTTGGGGCTCTTCGCGAAATCAGGGCGGATCCTGCTGTCGCAGAAACCGCTGTTGTTATCTTGACCGCCTGGGATGACGCGAGCGCCTTGGCCGAGGCGAAGCGTCTAGGCGCCAAAGAGTGTCTGATCAAGCCGGTGTTCCGCCGACGGCTGCTGCGCAGCGTTCGAACACATCTGGAAACGGGTCGGACACAAGAATGACGTCACGCGTAACGCGCCCGATTCGGGTTGTTAGAACGAAATTCTAGACGAATCCCTCCGACATAGGAGTAACCATCTCGCCTTCGGCTAAGCGAAGGAGGAAGCCTCCATAAGTCGGCGGCGCGCCAGCGCGTTACTTCCTCGCGCTAGCGATTGCGTGCGCGCACTGCGCCACGCCCTCCTGCCAGGCGGGCAGCTCGATTCGCGGATCCTGAATCGTCGTCAGCACCGAATACCTCGGACGCGCCGCAGCCGCCGGGAAGTCGAACCGGCTCGCGGCTTGCGGCATCGGGCTCAATCGAAGAAGTCGAAACAATTCGCATGTTAGCTCGTAGCGGGTGGTCCCACCGGCGCCCGCCATGTGGTACGTGCCGAAAGCCCCGGTCTCGATCAGGTGGGCGATTCCCTCGGCCATATGCGGCGCGTAGGTCGGAGAGCCATACTGATCATTCACCACGCGCAGCCCCGGCGACGCGGCCCGCGCATACATCGAGAGCAGAAAGCTATTGCCGCCTTCCCAAAAAAGCCAGGCGGTGCGCGCGACGTAATGACGCCGGTTGAGCGTGCGCACGGCGTCCTCTCCCGCAAGCTTGCTCGCGCCATACACCGACAGCGGATTGGGCCGGTCGAATTCATGGTACGGGCGCTCGGCGGCGCCGTCGAAAACGTAATCGGTCGATACGTGCACGAGCGGAATTCCGCTCGCGGCGGAGGCGACCGCCAGATTGCGCGGGCCGAGCGCGTTGACCGCGTGTGCCTCTGCGCTGCGTGACTCCGCACCGTCCACGTCGTTGAACGCGCTGGCGTTGATCACGAGCGCGGGACGGTGAAGCGCCACGGCGTCGCGCACGGCGTCGAACCGGGTGATATCGAGCGCCGCATGGCCGAGCGCCACCATCTCATGCGCGGCGAGCGCGCGCGCAAGGCATCTCCCGAGCTGGCCCGCGGCGCCGGTGACGAGTATCTTCACGCCGGTACTCCTCTCGCCATACGGGCATCATGCCGGATTTTCTGGCGAGAGTTCCACGCGTCGCCGACCCTGGCTCAACGTTTTGGCGCTTCTGTTATCGCCAGCGGTCCTTGCAGAACGGGAACAGAACGGAAGGATGTTATGGTCGACGCGCGCTCTTCCGACGCGAGGCCTTCCACGCGGTCAGACCACCGTTGGACGGGCAATGTCCGTATAGATCAGGCTCGTCCGAGAACGACTCCACCATCTCGTCCCTGCCGTCGCCGTCGAGGTCGGCGAGTTCGACATGGGCGCCGCGGCAGGCTCCGGGGAATGCCGGCGGAGGGTTCTTTTCCCGCGTGAAAGATCCCTTGCCATTGCCCAGGAAGACCAGGGTCTCGCCGGCCGCGGTGACCGCGACAAGGTCCTTGTGTCCGTTTGCCTTCAAGATCGCCGGTTGCGAGCGCGACGGGGCCCTTGCGAGTTGCTGCCGCGAAGAGCGGATGGCTCCCAGGTATCCACCCGGGCGCGAAAGAAGGACGTCGACACCGCTTCGCCAGGTGTGCAGCTTGAAGCTGGTATAGGCGACCGCAAGGTCGGTGCGCCCATCGCCATCGAAATCGCCCATCACCATCGATTCGCCGAATAGCTGATCCGGCGCCGCCGAAGCGTGACGTTCCCATTTCCCATTGCCCAGGTTGCGGTACAAGGACCCCGCGCGAGGTATGGACGAGATGCCCGCCCATCAGTCCCGGCCCCTCGCCAAAGGCCAGGATGTCGGGACGGCCATCGCCGCTCCAATCGACCAGCCGCAGCGTGATCGATGAAAAAGCGGTTTTTCCGCCGAGTGCAAAATCGAGCCCCTCGCTGGCGTTCCTGAATCCGCCCTTGCCATCGCCGAGCAGCGCGATCAGGCCGCGCAGATGCACCGCGAAAGCGAGATCCTGATGACCGTCGCCGTTGAAGTCGCCCACCTGCACATCGCCATAGTCGTACGCGAGTGGAGAAAACCTGGCTTCTCGCCATCGCGACCACGAACCTTTGCCATCGCCAAGAAAAATCACCGGACCCGCTCCAGGAGCCTTGCGGGGCGGGCCATGTATGATGTCGGGATGGCCATCGCCGTTCATATCGGCGATCGCGAAGCCCTCGCGCCACTGACCTGACAAGGGCAGTCCGCGGCCGAAAGAAGTAAAGCGCAGCCGCGCGCTCGCCGATCCCGAGTGCACGACGGTAAAGCGCAAGCGCCTCGCCGGGCCGGCGTTCCAGCAGTCTCGCGGAGCCGGCAAGGATCAACGGGCGCGAGTCGCCCGCAAGACCCTCGGCGACTCGCATCGCCAGCGTTGCGACCGCGTCCAGCGTCGCGGTCTCGCCCGCCGCCGCGTTGCCCTCCGCCAGGAGTGAGCGGAAGATCGCGCTGGCCTCGTAGAGATGGCGCTCCGCGCAATAGCGGACGAACTCCGGGACGAGAGCTGCAACCAAAGCCAGGCCTGCGAGGGCCGCGCCGATCGACTTCATCCGATCCAGCTTCATGCCAGTCATTCGGGATCTGTCGCGGGATCTCTCGCGGGATCTCCGTGCCCGCCTCGCCGAGCACACGCCAGCCGCGCCCGGCGGCGAGCAGCTCGGAACCGCTAACGCCGGCTCCTGGAGCGGAGACCATCCCAGGGCCGCGATCGATCCGGCGAGGAGAATCGACGAAATGACCTGCGCCTCGGCCCGTAGCGGCTCCGGCTGCGGGCCGCGCTTGCGGACGAGCCCGATGAGCAGAATCGCGAACGCGGCGGCGGCGGCGAGCCCGGCCGGAATTCCCGCCTCGGCCAGCGCCTGCAGATATTCGCAATGCGCCTGCGCATCGAAACTGTTCAACTGCGGATTAACCAGGCGGCGGCTCCAGAAGATTTCGGCGCGCATGCGATGAGGGACGAACTCCGCCGCGAAGGTGCCCGGTCCATAGCCGAGCAGCGGACGCTCGCGGATCATCTCAACCGCGGCGGCCCATGGAACCGGGCGATAGCTCAGCAGCGAGTCCAACTCCCCGGTCACGGCCTGACGGGCGATGCCTGCGACGCGCGCGCGCATCGCGGGCATCGCGATTACGCCGGCAATCAGCGCCATCATCGCCGCCGCCGCCCACGCCCACCTGCCTCGATCCACCAGGCGCTCGCGGGTGAACGGCAGCGCTCCGACCACCAACGCGATCCATCCAGTCACGTCGCGTGTGCGGGCAAGCGCAATAAGAAAAAGCACGAACGCGATCCGGGCGGCGGCGCGAATCGACACGGTAGAAGCATTGAGCGCGACTCCGAGAGCGGCCACCGCCGCGAGCGCCATCAGGAGCGCGAGATATCCCTCGTTACCCACGAAGCCGACGCTGCTGACGCGCCCGGCGATACTCTCGATCGCCAGGGGCTCGAATACCCCGAGCGCCTGGAGGATCGAGGCTACGGCGTTGATCGCGCTAACCGCGAGGAATACTGCGAGCAACGTCCGCGAGCGGCCGCGCTCAAGGCATCGCGAAGCGCCAAGCGGCAACAGCAGCCCGAACAGAATCAGCACGCGGATGGCGTCGAGCGACATGGCGCGGCGCGGCGAGATCAGCGCTGCGATCAGCGCGCCGCCGATTGCGCCAAGGAATAAGTAAAGTGCCACGCGCCGCTCGGTGGGTCCGATGCGCCATGGCCGCGGCGCCGTCAGGCGCGGGAGCGTGAGAAGCGCGAGCGCCGCGGCGACGATCGCGATAAGCGTGGCGAGACGCTTGGGAGCCTCGAACGCGGCTTCGGCTCGGGGATCGACGAGCAGGCCGGCGGCGATGCTCACGGCCATCGCCACGATCGCGATCGACGCGCCGATCTGCGTTTGGGGCACCGCCGGCATGGCGGTTCGAGGCGCTGGACTCTTGCGCGCCGCCGCCGTTTTTCGTGCGCCCGCCACTGGCAGCTCAGCGGCCGCGAAAGGAGACGACGGTGCGCGCGGTGCGGGCCAGGATCAAAAGGTCGAGGCCGAAGCCCTGGCGGCGAATGTAATAAAGATCGTAGGAGAGTTTTTTGCGCGCGCCCTCGACACCAGCGCCGTAGCCGAAATTGACCTGTGCCCAGCCGGTCAGCTCTGGCCGCACGGAGAGCCGGAGGTTGTAAAAGTCGTTCTCCTGGCGCATCAGGGCCGCATGCCAAGGCTGCTCCGGCCGCGGGCCGACAAGGCTCATGTCACCGCGAAGGATATTGATCGCCTGCGGCAACTCGTCGAGATGAAGCCGCCGAAGCGAAGGCCCGGCCCGGGTGACCCGCGGATCGTTGGTGGTTGGTGTCGGTTTGGCGCTCGTCAGCCGCGTTTGTCGCGCTCATGGTTCGCAGCTTCAGGATTTCGAACGGCCGCCCATATCTGCCCAAGCGCGTCTGCCGATAGAGGATGGGCCCGCGGTCCCCGAGCTTGATGGCCAGCGCGAGGAACGGAAAGGCACGGCGAGGGCCAACAGCGCGGCGGCCCCGGCGAGATGTCGACGCCCGCGTTTAAGAGCGCCATAGACCTCGGAGACCTCGCTGCGCATCGGCAACGACATCACCCACGCGTAATCCAACTGCTCGATCAGCAGCCGCCCGGTCATCTCTTCATATAGATCCGTCAGCAGTCGCACCCGCACACCGCGCTCGCAGCAGGCGACCAGGCTGCTCAACAGTTTGACGGAAGCTCCTTCTTGAAGCCGACGACGATGTCCGCCTTGAGCGAGCCGTTGACCACTTCGGCCACATGAGCCGCAAGGTCGGGACGCTCGGGCTCGATTACCTCCAGCACACGGTAGAGGCCGGGCAGACCGGCAGCGGCTTCGGTCCACACGCGCTCGAAGAGCCGGCTATCGGCGATCACCAACAATTTCCCGCAAAGATCGCTTGGGCGAATATCCTCAGGTAGGCGATTCGCCAACTCAGCACCAATGCCGCCGCCACCGGTACCCAGAGCAGCAGCGTCGGCCGCGTGATCCGATAGGGCACGATGAAGAAAACCCCGAGCAGCGCCACAAAACTGAGCGTCAGGGCCGAGGCCGCGGTGCTAAAGGCAGCCCTGGGGTTAACCGTAGTGACCAGGCGATAACCGTCGACCAGCTCGGCCGAGACGTACCAGGTCAACAGCACGATCAGGATCGGCCAGCCGGGGACCGCAAAAAACTCGTGACGGATTTCAGCGCTGCACAGGTTAAACGCGATCAGAAACGCAGCCGCCACGGCGACGCCGTCGACCAGGGCCAGCAGCAACCGCCGCTCCCAGAGCAATCGGCCGCGACGCTCGCCCGCTTCGAGCACATCCGCTGCCTCGCTATCCGTAGGAGGAATCTCCTCCGCACATACGGCATGCGAAGGAGATCCCCCGGGAATCGGCACTTACGGAAGCATCGCGATTTGATCGCGCTGCTTAAACACCGGTTTTCAGCAGCACATCGACGCGGCGATTGCGCCTGAGCTGCGGATCACTGAACGAGCCCGTCTGAATCTTGGAAGCGGGCACCCCGGCATGCACCAGTGCATCATGAACTGCGCTCACCCGGCGGTTGCTCAGGTCCTGGTTCAAAGGCTCTGTGCTGGCCGAATTTATCGAGCCGTCGATGCCAAGCTCGAGAGACGGATTTTGCGCCATGTACGCCGCGATCTCGGAGATCGTGCTCATCCCTGAAGGCTCGATGTCCGCGGCATTGCTGTCAAACGTGATTTCCCGATAAGGAGTCCAGCGACTAACCATTCCGACCTGGCCCTGGGCGCCTATCGGTCCCGTTTGACCTGGCTCGCCCACGTCACCAGAGGGGCCTGCCGGACCGGCGCTACCGGCCATCGCGTATCCTTGCGCTCCTGTCTCTCCACTGACGCCCTGCGCACCCTCTGCGCCGGAAGCACCTTGGGCACCGGTGGGACCAACCAATGTCGCGCCGTTAGCGCCCGTCCCTCCGGCTAAGCCCTGCGCGCCAGCCGGACCTACAGGACCATTCGGGCCGGCGGGACCGATCATGCTGGGGCCCTGAGCGCCCGTCTCTCCGGTTGCGCCCTGCATCCCAGCGGGACCCATATAGCCAGTTGCTCCGCGAGCACCGGGCACAACGGCGCCCGAAGCGCCCATCGGTCCGGCTGGACCCTGCGCGCCCATGGGACCCGTCGGGCCCTCAGCCCCCGCCGGACCCGCCATCACGTAACCCGGGGCACCCGTCGCTCCAACCGAGCCCTGCGGGCCCGCGGGACCGGCTGGGCCCTGATAACCCCGCGGGCCGACGAGCGGTGCTTCGACCGGTGCCAGCGCCACCAGATCCGGAGGCTGCGCAGTGCTGCATCCAGCCGCGAATATCGCGGCCGCCGCGACCAACATGATGCGCCTCAAAGGTATAACCTCAGTCCTTCCAGTCATTCTCAGTATCTCCGTCCTGCGTTCCATCGTATTACCTCCGTTCGCAAATTAAACCGAACCGTCTCGATTTTGATACACATCACAACTTGTCTTTGCCCACCGGCTACAATTAGAGACTGCATACTGCGATCGCTCGTATTGATATCCTGGACCGTATCAATATTGTAACACCTGCGTACTGAGTATTCGTCCCGGCATCCATCGTGTGCTCGCGGTTCGCGCGACGCAAAGGGTTTGACCTGTATTTCGACCTTGGTAGTGCTATAGAGAACCGATCTCGTTGAAACCGGCGCGTGAGCGATACCGCGACAGATACGCAATAGACTTTGCGTACGGCCGCAGAACTGATTACTTTAAGTGAGTATAAGCGATTCGGGAGAAATGTTTATCGGATAAGTCGATTAGGCGATCGGCCGCTCGCAGCGCACGTGCTTCGCTGGCTTGTCATCGCGCAGCGCGATGAACTTTGAATGGCGTAGATGGTTTACATCCGTCCAATCCGCATACTCTATCTGCGCGACAAGTTGCGGTTTCAACCAGCGACATTCCGCCATCTTGGCGGCCGTGAGACCGCGCGGCCGCCGCTCTTGATCCCGAGCGCGCGGTATCCGTCGAATTTTATCTCATATTCCCAATTCGGCCCTTCCGGCAGTTCCGCTGCGGCAAGGCATTGCATGGGCTCGACGAAACACGCTGGTTGTCCGGCACGTTGTTTTGGAATCCTGGTTACCACCGCGATCACTATAGCAACGCCTCGATCGTGGCGTGCAGCGCCATCAGTGCGCGATTGCATCGCGCCGTCCAAGGCGCGCAAAAGCCTGGTAGGGCACTTCACCGGCCCGCCTGCACGCGGGTTGTCGATGCTCCCCTCTGCCACGCAGGAATGATGCAGAACGAGGAAATCGCCGGGATTTTCGACGACGTAGCCGATATGCTCGAAATCGGCGGCGAGAACTTTTTTCGCGTCCGCGCCTATCGTAACGCTGCCCGCGCTGTGCGCGACTTTCCGGTCGCGATCGGAGACCTTCCTCGCGATCGCTTCAGGGAGATTCCTGGATTCGGCGCTGACCTCGCCTCCAAGCTCGCGGTTCTGCTGGAGACCGGCGATCTGCCGATCCGTATCGAGTTGATGCGCTCCTTTCCGATCGGGCTGCGCGAACTTAAACATCTACCCGGACTTGGACCCAAGCGGATCAAGTTGCTCGCCGACCGCCTGGGAATCCGCAATCGCGAAGAACTCAAGCACGCAATTGAAGCCGGCCTGCTCCGCACGATCCACGGCTTTGGCGCCAGGATGGAGGAGCGGCTGCTCGAGGCGCTCGCTCGCGAGCCAGCGTCTGCGGCGTCTCGCCGCATCGGTTACGCGGACGCGCGGATTTCCGCCGATGCGCTGCTCAACCATATGTACGGCTGCATCGGCCTCGAGCAAATAGCGGTGGCAGGCAGCTTTCGGCGGCGACTCGAAACGATCGGCGATTTGGACCTCGTCACCTCATCGGCCAACGCCAACCCGATGATTGAACGCTTCCTGGCCTTTCCCGGAATTATCAAAACGCTCGGGTCGGACCCGACGCGAACCACCGTGGTCCTGAACAGCGGTGTTCAGGTCTGCCTCCACGTCGCGCCGCGTTCGAGTTGGGGAGCTGCGCTCATTTGTTTCACCGGCTCCCAGGCGCATTACGTTCAAATCCGGCGCGCCGCACACGACCGGGGACTTCTGCTCAACGAACGTGGTCTTTACCGCGACGGCAAGTTGGTGGCGGGCGCAGAAGAAGGGGATGTCTATCGAGAGCTCGGCCTCGCGTGGATTCCACCCGAACTGCGCGAGGATCGCTGCGAGATCGAGGCCGCGCGAGACCAACGTCTCCCGCATCTGATAGCTCTGACAGATTTGCGCGGCGACCTGCATGCGCATTCCACGTGGACCGACGGGCGCGCCTCGATCGAGGAGATGGCGGTCGGCGCCCGCGGCGCCGGCCTTGAATATTTCGCGCTGACTGACCATTCGCAGCGCCTCGCGATGGCCCACGGGCTCGACCCGGCGCGCTTGCGCGAGCAATGGAGAGAAATCGACGCAGTCGCAGCGCGCGTCAGCGGCATCAGCATCCTTCGTGGTATAGAGGTGGACATCCTCGACGATGGCACGCTCGATCTGCCCGACGAGGTGCTCGCCGAACTCGACTGGGTCGTCGCATCGGTCCACTCAAAGCTCAACATGGACTCCGTCGCGATGACCCGCCGAATAGTCCGTGCGATCCGCAACCGCAACGTCGACGTTATCGGTCACCCGAGCGGCCGCGTCATAGACTATCGCCCGCCGAGCGACTTCGATTTGAGCGAAATCTTGCGCATCTCTCGCGAGGAAGGATGCGCGCTGGAGGTTAACTCACAGACCGATCGGCTCGATCTTACTGACGTCGCCTCGATGGCGGCCAAGCGCGCCGGAGTCAAGCTCGTGGTTTCGAGCGATTCACATTCGCCGCGCGGGTTTGGCCTCCTGGAGTACGGCGTCAATCAGGCGCGGCGCGGATGGCTGGAGCCAGCGGACGTGCTCAACACTCAACCGCTCGCGAAACTGCGCCAGCGGCAACGGCTATCGCACGCTTAGCAAAGAAGGCCGCGTCCCCAGAGTTACTAATGCACTGCGTACCGGAAAACATAGTGATGAATGCGAACGGCTGAACTGCGTAAACTGAACAAGCGTGAAAAAGTGCGTGGAAAGGTCCCGGACGCAAACTACAGCGACCGGAATCGGCTTGGCAAGAAGTCGGTTCACTCAAGCCTTAGCGGAACAGAGAGAACTTAGAAGGTCTGTCAATTGTACGGGGTCAATCGGCTTGGTCAGGTGACGATCGCAACCCGCCGCTAGTGAGCGCTGCTGATCCTCTTTTTGTCCATAACCGGACGCGGCGATTATTATCAGCCGATCGCCCGCCGGCTGTGCGCGCAACCTTCGGGCAACTTCGTAGCCATCGATGCCCGGGAGGCCGATGTCGAGCACTACTGCATCGGGACGGAACTCTGAAGTTAGTTTGATTGCAGCGTAGCCATCGTACGCCAGCTGCACTTCGAAACCCGACCACTGCAGCAATTGACCAACCGTCTGCGCTACGTCTTGATTGTCATCGATAACTAAAACTCGAAGTCCATTGGATGGCGGTTGCGACACCTCCGGCTGCGCGGATTCAACTGAAGGGAGTCCCTCGTCACGCAACAATGGTAGTCTGACGACAAACTCACTTCCTTTGTGCGGTCCGGCACTAAAGACATCCACGTTGCCGCCATGCAAATCGACCAGATGCCGTACCAATGTCAGGCCGACGCCGAGGCCGTCATGATGGGCATTGGGTGGACGCTCGCCCTGTGAGAAAAGATCGAAAATATTCGAAAGCATCTCCCTCGAAATCCCGGCTCCATTGTCGACCACTCGGAAAACTACATCATTGTCTTCCTGATTCGCCGCGAGAGAGATCGTTCCGCCTTCGGGAGTGTACCTCGCTGCGTTGTTTAGCAAGTTGCCCAGAACTTGAGCGATGCGGCCCGCATCAGCTTTTATCCTCAATGGCCGCGTTGGTGCTGAAATGGAGAAACGATGCCCGCGGGCATCAAGCAGCGGCTTGCTGATCTCGACCGCAGTGCGAATCGCCTCGGAAACTTCCAGGGGTTCCTGCTTGAGTTGAATCTTGCCGCGCGTAATCCGCGAGACGTCCAGAAGATCGTCGACCAGGCGGGTGAGATGCTTCACTTGCCGCTCGATAACCGCTTGGGCCCAGTTCAGCCGGTTGGGATCCGAACCCACGCGTCGCAGCAACTCGGCCGCATTTCGGATCGGCGTCAACGGATTACGCAGTTCATGGCCCAGCATCGCAAGAAATTCGTTCTTGTGCCGATCCGCATCCTGAAGCTGCTGATACAACTGCGCATTGTCCAAAGCGATAGCTGCACGATCGGTCAAATCCTCCAGCAACAACAAATCCGGATCACTGAACACACGACCGACAGAGCCCGCCGCAAAACACGCCACGCCGACAATGCGGCCTCGAGCGATCACCGGGAACATGCCTCCTGAACGAAGCGTCGGCACATCGGCCAACTGATCTCGCGCGGGCTCAGCTCCGGGCACCGGCTGTCCAAACGAAGGGATCGAATCCACATCCTCGAAAAATTGCGGCTTGCGCGTAGCGAGCGCCTGTTCGATGCCCGGCGCGAGCGGCGCTGGAACTGTCTCGGCCGAAGTATTGCCCTGCAGCCCGCCCGCGGTTATCCACGCGAGCTCAGTCCTCTCGAGCTCGCCGCGTGGATTGACCGCCGTGAAGCTGCAAAAGTCAGCCAGCGAAGGAACTACCATAGAGAACAGCTCATGAACCGTGGTCCAGAAATCAAGTGAACTGAAGAGCGCCCGCGTGGCGTCGGCCAGCATGATTGAACGCCGGCTCGCTTCCTCCGCGGCCGCGCGCGCGGCCTGCTCTCGGGCCAGGGCTATTCGTTCATCGACCTGCCGCTTGGCGGCTTGCGTCATACAAAACAGATCGACGAAGACCTTCACCTTAGTCCGCAATATTTCCGGAACCACCGGGGAGAGGATGTAATCAACCGCTCCAAGTGAGTATCCCTGCATGGTAAGCATTTCGTCGGGAAAGGCGGTGATAAAAATGATCGGCGTATGGGCCGATTTTTTGCGCTTGCGTATCAGTGCGGCGGTCTCGAGGCCATCCAGGCCAGGCATATTCACGTCCATCAGGACAACCGCGAATTCATGTTCGAGCACCAATCTCAGAGCTTCTTCGCCGGAACCCGCGGTGAGGATCTCTTGGTGCAACTCCTGCAAAATCGATTCGAATGCCAGGAGCTTGTCCGCGCGGTCGTCGACCACCAGGATTTTGGCCTCGTAGTTCTCAGGGTCGTACAACCGGGACCCGCCGCTCATGACTCCCATACCATCGACCTCACGCGGAATTCATGCTTGCGCATCGCCCACCAGGCCTAACGATGCAGGCTCAACGATGCAGCCACGAGCGCAGGACCGTCAGCAGGGTATCCGTGTCCACCGGTTTCGACAGATAGTCCCACGCCCCCGCCTCCATGCACTTTTCGCGATCGCCCTTCATAGCCTTGGCGGTCACCGCGACAATCGGCAGGTCCTTGCGATGCTGGAGTTTACGTATTTCCAGCATCGTATCAATCCCGTCCATTTCCGGCATCATAATATCCATCAGAACGATGTCAACCGGCGATTTTTCCGACAACAGCCGGATCGCATCGCGGCCATTATCCGCGGAAACAACGTTCATGCCCTGTTCTTCGAGCACCGATGAGAGCGCGAAAATATTGCGCATGTCATCATCGACAATCAGAACATTTCTACCAGCAAGGATATCGGTTGAATGATAGAGCGTGTCCAACACCTTGTACTGGGCCTCGGGAAGCTTTTCAAGCTTTCGATGAAGGAAAAGACTGACCTGATCCAGCAAGCGTTCTCTGGAATGGATCGGACGGATGACGGAACCGCCGCTTGAGACATGCAACGCGCCGCTCCCGCCTCCATTACGATCGTGTTCCGTTAATTCACTGTAGGTAATAATCGGAAGGTTTGAGACGAGCGACTCGGATTGGGACGATTGCATTAGTGCCGCCAGACCGGACGCCTCTGGATTGACGATTATGCAGTCGATCAACCTTTCGCGCAGCATCTGAAGCGCGCTTGCTCCGTCCGCAACGCTCGTTATCTGTATATCCTCAGCCTTGAGATACTGCACAGTGCGTTCGCGACTTTCTTGTTTCGGCTCAACTACGAGCACGCTTTTGAATTGGCGCGTTATGTAGTCGTGCAGACGCGCCAGGAAGGCATCCAGAATATCCTTGCTATGGACCGGCTTGGATAAGAACGCCAACGCCCCGGTGGCTAGCGCCCGTTCACGCGAATCGTCAGTGGAAATCACGCAGACCGGGATATGACGGCTGGTTAGATCGTTCTTGATGCGGTCCAACACCCGCCAACCGTCGAGATCGGGCAGATAGATGTCCAGCGTGACGGCGGAAGGTTTGTATTCCGTGGCCAACGCCAATGCGGAGGCGCCAAGCGATGTGACAATGCCTTTGAAACCCTTCTCACGCGCAGCGTCCAGTAAAAAACGTGCGAACGCAAGATCGTTTTCCACTATCAATAGAACCCGGTCATTTTGCCGGATGCTGGCCCGATCGTCGCCGACTTCGTCGATGGGTCTAAACATTTCAGGGGCGGCGGAAGCCACCGCCGGAGTGATATGCACCTCCGGCATCACGTTCACGCTTCCCGCGATTTGCTGCATGCCGTCGCCGTGTGATTCGGGCGCTCGCCCAATTGCACTTTCGCGTTGAAAAGCCGCTGACGCTGCAACCGCATCCGCGCCGTTGTGGTAGGTGGAAGCGCTTGGATTGGGTTTGCGGAGGGTCCGCACCGGTGAATAGGTCTGTGGCAAGTACAAAGTGAACGCACTGCCTCTGGCCGGAGTGCTTGCGAGGCGGATCTCACCACCCAGCAGCCTGGACAGCTCGCGGCTGATTGCCAGCCCCAAACCCGTCCCGCCATACTTGCGGCTGGTGCTGCCGTCCGCCTGCTGGAAGGCTTCGAAGATGATCTGCTGCTTGTCGGCGGAGATACCGATACCCGTATCGGAGACCGAAAACGCCATCACGTTGCCGGAACGGTTCAGGTCTTCGTGTTCCGGATTCCATCCGCTTTGGACGGCCTCGATCGTCAGCTTTACCTGGCCGCTCTGGGTGAACTTAAACGCGTTGGAAAGCAGGTTCTTGATGATCTGCTGCAGCCGTTTGGAGTCGGTCAGCATCGAGGCCGGCAGCCCCGGGTCCAGCCGGATTACGAAATCGAGGTTCTTGGCCTCGGCCACATGGCGGAAGGTACGTTCCACGTATTGCTGCAGTTCGTCGAATTCCACTTCGCTCGGATCGACCACAACGGTGCCCGATTCGATCTTTGATAGATCGAGGATGTCGTTGATGAGCATCAGCAGCTCGTTGCCGGAAGAGTGAATGGTCTTGGCAAAGCCGGTTTGCTTGACGTTGAGATTTCCTTCGGTGTTTTTGCAGAGCTGGTCGGAAAGTATCAACAGACTATTCAAAGGTGTGCGCAGCTCGTGCGACATATTGGCCAGGAACTCGGATTTGTATTTGGAGGTAAGCGCGAGCTGTTCGGCTTTTTCCTCCAGCGCCTGACGTGCCTGTTCCACCTCCTGGTTCTTGCGCTCGACTTCCTCGTTCTGATGCACCAGCAGCCGGGCCTTTTCCTGAAGTTCCTGGTTGGTCTGCTGCAGTTCCTGTTGGCGGCTTTGCAGCTCCTGAGCGAGCGACTGCGATTGTTTGAGCAAATCCTCCGTCCGCATGTTCGCTTCGATGGTGTTGATGACGATTCCAATACTCTCAGTTAGCTGATCCAGGAACGCCTGGTGGCTCGAGTTGAAGCCTTCCAGCGAGGCTAACTCTAGTATTCCTCTGACCTGACCTTCGAATATGACGGGCAGGATCAGAATACTCTGTGGGAGCGAGTCGCCGAGCCCGGAGGAAATCCGTACATGATCGTCAGGTACGTTGTAGAGCACGATCTTGTCTTTTTCCAACGCGCACTGGCCGACGAGCCCCTCGCCCAATTCAATATTTTTTCGCGTCCGATTCTGGCCCTGCGCCGCATAGCTGGCCAGCAGGGTTAGCCGCTGAGCCTCCTTCATCGAGTCGAGCACGTAAAAGACCGCGTGTTGCGCTCTGACGACCGGAGCGAGCTCGGAGAGAATCAGCCGTCCGACCGTGTTGAGATCTTTTTGTCCCTGGAGCATACGGCTGAACTTGGCGAGATTGGTCTTTAGCCAGTCCTGCTCTGTGTTCTTTTGGGTAGTATCTCTGAGGTTGCGGATCATCTCGTTGATCGTATCCTTCAGCGCCGCGACTTCGCCCTGGGCTTCGACTGTAATCGATCGCGTCAGGTCGCCCTGAGTGACCGCGGTAGCAACCTCCGCGATCGCGCGGACCTGAGTAGTCAGATTGGCCGCGAGTTGGTTAACGTTCTCGGTCAATCCTTTCCACGTACCCGCCGCGCCAGGCACCTTTGCCTGCCCGCCCAGCTTGCCTTCGACGCCGACTTCGCGCGCGACCGTGGTGACCTGATCCGCGAAGGTAGCCAGTGTGTCGATCATGCTATTGATCGTGTCGGAGAGGGCCGCGATCTCACCCATCGCCTCCACGTTCAGCTTTCGTTTGAGATCGCCGTTGGCAACGGCGGTGACGACTTTCGCAATACCACGAACCTGGCTGGTGAGATTGCCCGCCATGAAGTTGACGCTGTCGGTCAAGTCTTTCCAGGTGCCGGAAACTCCCTGGACCCGGGCCTGGCCGCCGAGAATACCTTCGGTGCCGACCTCGCGCGCGACGCGGGTGACTTCGGAGGCGAACGATCCAAGCTGATCGACCATCGTATTGATGGTGTTCTTCAGCTCCAGAATCTCGCCCTTGACGTCGACCGTAATCTTCTTTGACAGGTCGCCGTTGGCCACCGCCTTGGTCACGTCCGCGATGTTGCGCACCTGACCGGTCAGGTTTCCCGCCATCGAGTTAACGCTGTCGGTCAAGTCCTTCCAGGTTCCCGCCACGCCCTGCACGTCGGCCTGTCCGCCCAACCGCCCTTCCGTGCCGACTTCGCGCGCCACCCGCGTGACCTCCGCTGCGAACGAGCGCAGCTGGTCCACCATCGTGTTGACGGTGTTCTTCAACTCCAGAATTTCGCCCTTCACGTCGACCGTGATCTTCTTGGACAAGTCGCCGCTCGCCACCGCGGTCGTGACGTCGGCGATGTTGCGCACCTGACCGGTCAGGTTGCTCGCCATGAAGTTGACGCTGTCGGTAAGGTCCTTCCACGTCCCCGCGACCCCTTTGACGTCGGCCTGGCCGCCCAACCGGCCTTCCGTACCCACTTCGCGCGCCACGCGCGTGACTTCCGACGCGAACGAGCTCAGCTGATCGACCATCGTATTAATGGTGTTCTTCAGCTCCAGAATCTCGCCCTTGACGTCGACCGTAATCTTCTTCGACAGATCACCGTTGGCCACCGCCGTCGTCACCTGCGCAATGTTCCGCACCTGCGCGGTCAGGTTGCCGGCCATCGAGTTGACGCTGTCGGTCAGGTCCTTCCAGGTGCCCGAAACGCCCTCGACTCGCGCCTGTCCGCCGAGCTTGCCCTCGGTGCCGACCTCCCGCGCCACCCGCGTGACTTCGGAGGCGAAGGAGCTCAGCTGATCCACCATCGTATTGATGGTGTTCTTCAGTTCGAGGATTTCGCCCTTGACGTCGACCGTAATTTTTTTGGACAGATTGCCGGTCGCGACCGCGGTGGTCACGTCGGCGATGTTGCGCACCTGGCCAGTCAGGTTGCTGGCCATGAAATTGACGCTGTCGGTGAGATCCTTCCACGTGCCCGAAACGCCCTCGACTCGCGCCTGTCCGCCGAGCTTGCCCTCGGTGCCGACCTCGCGCGCCACCCGCGTGACTTCCGCCGCAAACGAGCTGAGCTGGTCGACCATCGTGTTGATGGTGTTCTTGAGCTTGAGGATCTCGCCTTTGACGTCGACCGTGATCTTCTTGGACAGGTCGCCCTTTGCGACTGCTGTAGTCACGTCCGCGATGTTACGGACCTGGCCGGTCAGATTGCTGGCCATGAAATTGACGCTGTCGGTCAAGTCTTTCCAGGTGCCCGCAACGCCCTTCACATCAGCCTGGCCGCCGAGAATACCTTCGGTGCCGACCTCGCGCGCGACGCGGGTGACTTCGGAGGCGAACGATCCAAGCTGATCGACCATCGTATTGATGGTGTTCTTCAGCTCCAGAATCTCGCCCTTGA
>Ga0207416_1002750_pt1 | contig 18237 bp, 13 predicted proteins | sample PaiPotPPM11metaG_FD_184107 | JGI IMG/M metagenome (GOLD analysis project Ga0207416, IMG submission 184107) | Iron sulfur acid spring bacterial and archeal communities from Banff, Canada, to study Microbial Dark Matter (Phase II) - Paint Pots PPM... ...
AGCGGTTGCGCCGCCTGCGGCAGCTTGGGCTGGCCTATCTCGCGTTTCCGTCGGCCGAGCACTCTCGCTTCGGGCATGCCCTCGGCGCGCTCGCGATGGGGACCCGCGTCTTCGATGAAATCGTCCGCCATGGCCGCGATACGTTCGCGAATGACGCCGATATCGCATACCAGCGCCGCCTGGTCAGAGCCGCTCTGCTGTTGCACGATATCGGGCACGGCCCGTTCAGCCACGCCTGCGAAGCCGTGCTGGGCGTGCTGCACGAAGCCCGCACGCGTGCCCTGCTCGAACTCCCGGAGATGGTCGACCATCTTGCGGAGCTCGACGTCGACCCTTACGACGTGCTGTCATTGATTCTCGGCGCACAAAACGGCCGCTACCCGGTGCTCAGCGAGATCGTGAGCGGTCCGAATCTCGACGCCGACCGCATGGACTACCTGCAGCGGGATAGCTATTTTACCGGGGTCGCAAGCGGTCGCTACGATGCGGACCAATTGGTGGCTTCGATGCGCGTTATCGAACATCAAGGCCGCAGCGTGCTGGGCATCGACGCACGCGGCGTCGTCGCCCTCGAATCGTTCGTCCTAGCCCGTTACATGATGTTCGCGTCGGTGTACTTCCATCACACCACCCGCATGTTCGAGCGGATCCTTCAGGACGTGCTGCGAGAGCTCTGGCCGGATCCGCGCGCGCTGGATCCCATCGAGACGTTTCTGGAATGGGACGATTCGCGCGTTCTCAACGATCTGCGCGAACGCCAGAGCGTTGCCTCGCGCGCCCTGCGCGAACGCACCCGTCTCTATGCCGTGGTCGCAGAATTCAACGCCGAGCACGACCTCGCCCATTACGAACGCTGCGAAGCGGCCCTGATCGATGCCTACGGTGCGCAGAACGTCTGGGGAGACGCGCAGGAGCAGGTGCTTCACCGCCTGCCGCTCGGTGCTTCCGAGCACCACCGCACGGTGCTGGTACAGACGCCGGCCGGTGCCGTCGATGCGCGCGAAGCCAGCGATCTGATCGCGAAGCTCTCCGGAAAAGCGTATTGGCGCAAACTCTTCGTCGTCCGCGCCAATGTCGATCTCTCGCAGGCTCGAAGCCTGTGCCGAACGATAGCTAGCGGTTAGCGGTAGCGCATCGCCGCGAGCAATTCGTTGCTCGCCGATTGAAGTGCGCCGATCGCCGCGACGCGGTGGCCGCCGTAGTCGCGCCGGTCGCGGCCCAGTTGCACCATCATTCGTTCCACGGCCTGGCGAACGAACCGGATATTGCGATTGCTACCCGGTTGCCCTCGCATACCGGCCCCCTCGTGGTCCGGGTCGGCGCCGAGGGCGGCATAGGGTGCGCAACGGGCCTCCCCACTATCGAAGTGAGCGCGATCGTAAGCCTCGGCCGCGAGCAAATCTGCGCGGGCCTGCTGGAGATCGCCGATCGCGTTGACCCGATGGCCGTGGTAATCGTGACGATCGTGCGAGAGTTGGTCGATCGCGACATCGAGATGTCCGTGGACGCTCCACAGATTCCGATCGCTGGCACACTCGGCGCGCAGCGGCACTCCTTGCGCCCCCGCGGCGATCGGTGCCATCACACCGGCGAACGGGGCAGCGATGGCAAAGGCTATGCTGACCGCCGCCGCGCGTTTATCAAAAATACTCATCAGTATCTGCTCCTCGCAAAGAAAACGTTGACCTATTTTTTAGGTACGTCTCCATGCAGGGTATCGTTCTTGCGCCCCTATCGCCAGGGCGATATCCTCATCGAGGCTTAATACCGCTACTCCAACGCGCCGATCGTCGCTTGCGCCGCGGCGAGTCGCGCGATCGGAACGCGATAGGGCGAGCACGAGACATAATCGAGGCCCAGTTGGTCGCAAAACGCGACGCTGGTAGGCTCGCCGCCGTGTTCGCCACAGATGCCAATCTTCAGATCCGCGCGCACGCTACGGCCCTTCGCGACAGCCTCTCGCATCAACGCGCCGACGCCGCGGCGATCCAACACCTGGAAGGGATCGTCTTTGAGTATGCGCTTCTCGAGATACTGCGGAATGAACGACTGCTCCGCGTCATCGCGGCTGTAGCCATAGGTCGTCTGCGTCAGATCGTTCGTACCGAACGAGAAGAACTGCGCGTATGCAGCCAGTTCGTCGGCAACCACGCATGCGCGCGGCAACTCAACCATCGTACCGATCTTATATGCGAGATCGACACCGTGCACCGACAGAACTTCATCTGCGACCTTCTTCGCAGAGTCGTACGTCGATTGCATCTCTTCCTTGGTTCCCACGCCGGGGATCATCACCTCGGGCCGGGCATCGACGCCCCGCTGTTTCAGCAAACACGCCGCTTCGAAGATCGCGCGCACTTGCATCGCATAGATTTCGGGATAGACGATGCCCAAACGGCAAACGCGCAAGCCGAGCATCGGATTTTGCTCGTGCAGTTGCTGGACGCGGCGCAAGATCGCATCCTGTTTTTTGAACTCCTCGGAGTCCGTGCCGCGCGTCAGCCGCAGCTCGGTCGTTTCAACAAGCAACTGCTCGAGCGAGGGCAAGAATTCGTGCAACGGCGGGTCCAGCAATCGAATCGTTACCGGCAAGCCGTGCATCGCTTCAAGGATTCCGACGAAGTCCTCACGCTGGAACGGCAGGAGCTGTTTCAACGCGGTTTCGCGCGCCTCTTTTGTATTCGCTAGGATCATCTGTTGGACGACCGGGAGCCGATCCTGTTGCATGAACATATGCTCGGTTCGGCACAAGCCGATGCCTTCGGCCCCAAGCTCGCGGGCCTTTTGCGCGTCTTCGGGCGTATCGGCGTTGGCCCACACTTGCATGCGGCGGAGCTCGTCCGCCCACGAAAGAAAGGTCTGCAACCACTCCGGCAACTGCGACGGCGGCGGAATCAGACCTAACTTGCCGAGCATGATGTTTCCGGTCGTACCGTCGATCGTCAGCCAATCGCCTTCGTGTAATGCCACGCCTCCCAGCGTGACGCTCTTGGTGCGGCGCTCGATCTGGAGCGCGTCGCATCCGGCGACGCATGGCTTGCCCATACCGCGAGCGACCACCGCGGCGTGCGAGGTCGCGCCCCCTTTGGCGGTAAGGATGCCGCGCGCGGCGATCATGCCGTGCACGTCGTCCGGCGTGGTCTCCACGCGCACGAGAATGACGTCCTTGCCGGCATCGCGCCAAGCGACGGCGTCGTCTGCCGTTAGGACGATCTGCCCGGCGGCCGCGCCGGGCGACGCGTTGAGGCCTTTGGCTGCGACGGCGAAGCCTTGCGTCGCGTCGATCCGGGCGTGGAAGAGCTGATCGAGCGACTGCGCGCCCACGCGGCCAACCGCCGTTTTGCGATCGAGCAGGCCTTCGTGGACGAGGTCGATCGCGATCCGCACCGCCGCCTCTGCGCTGCGCTTGGCGCTGCGCGTCTGCAACATAAAGAGCTTGCCGCGTTCGACCGTGAACTCGATATCTTGGACGTCGCGGTAGTGCCGCTCCAAACGATCTGCAATATCGACGAACTGCTTGTAGATGTCCGGCTGCGTTCGTTCAAGGTCCGAGATTTTCTCCGGCGTTCGAATGCCGGCCACCACGTCTTCGCCCTGCGCGTTGGTGAGGTATTCACCGAACAACTTGCGCTCGCCGGTATTCGGGTCGCGCGTGAAGGCTACGCCCGTGCCAGAATCGCTCCCCATATTGCCGAACACCATCTCCATGACCGTGACGGCCGTTCCCCAACTATCGGAGATCTTGTTGTATTGGCGATAATCGATCGCGCGCTTGGAGTTCCACGAATCGAAGACCGCGCCGATCGCTAGACGGAGTTGCTCGCGCACGTCCTGCGGAAAGGCTTTGCCGGTCTGCCGGCTGACGATGTCTTTAAACTGCGCCGTCAGCGCTTTCCAGGACTCGGCGTCGATATCGGGATCGTTCGCGATCCCCAGCACCTTCTTGCGTTCGTCGATCAGCTCTTCGAACGGGTCTTTGTGCAGTCCGAGTACGACCGACGAGAACATCATGATAAACCGGCGATACGCATCCCACGCAAAACGCTCGTTGCCGGTGAGCTTCGCCAAGCCCTCGACCGTGCGATCGTTGAGCCCGAGATTGAGGATCGTGTCCATCATGCCGGGCATCGAGACGCGCGCGCCGCTGCGCACCGATACCAACAGCGGGTCGCCGTGGTCTCCGAAAGATTTTCCCGTACGCTTCTCGAGCGTTTCGATGCCCTGAGCGACTTGCGCGTCCAGGCCGTCGGGGAAGTGTTTATCGGCGTCGTAGAAGCCCAAGCAGGCCTGGGTCGTAATCGTAAAACCCGACGGCACGGGCAAGCCCGCGGCCGTCATCTCGGCAAGCCCTGCGCCTTTCCCGCCCAGCAGATCGTTCATCGACCCACTGCCTTCTTCGAAGAAATAGACGTACTTGGTCATGCGCCGATCCGCTCGTGCAGATAGCGTTCGAGGCCGGATTGCGGCACCCGTTCCTGCTTCATCGAATCACGTTCGCGCACCGTTACCGTCCCATCTTCAAGCGTATCGTAGTCAATGGTCACGCACAGCGGCGTGCCGATCTCGTCTTGGCGTCGGTAGAGTTGGCCGATATTGCCTTCGTCGTATTGCGTACGATAGGTCGGACGCAGCGCCATTTCGATGCTCCGGGCGCGCTCGACCAAGTCCGGTTTATTTCGGGCGAGCGAAAATACCGCTATTTGCACCGGTGCGATGTAGGGGTGAAAGCGCAAAACGACGCGGTCGGTCGCTTTGCCGTTGGGATCGGTGCTGCGTTCGCGATCGTATGCATCGACGAGCATGGTGAGCGTCGTGCGATCCATCCCCGCCGAACTCTCGATGAGGATCGGCGTGTAATGTGCCTTCGAGGCTTCGTCGAAGAAGCGCAGGTCCTTGCCCGAAAGGGCCATGTGTGCGTCGAGATCGTAGGTGCCGCGATGAGCGATCGATTCGAGCTCGCCCCAGCCCCACGGGAAAAGATACTCAACGTCGATGCCGGCCTTGGCGTAGTGCGGGCGCTCCTTCTCGGTTAGTTCGTAGAAGCGTAAGCGATCGGGTTTGACGCCGTAACTCGCATACCAGTTCTTCCGCCGATCGACCCACTCGCGAAAGATATCCAGATCCTTACCGTCGTCGGGGACGAAATACTCCAGTTCCGCCTGTTCGAATTCGCGCACGCGATAGGTGAAGTTGCCGGGCGTGATCTCGTTCCGAAACGACTTGCCGATCTGCGCGATGCCGAACGGCGGCCGCTTGCGAGCGGTCTGGTAAACATTCTTAAAATTCACGAAAATGCCCTGAGCTGTCTCCGGGCGCAGATAAGCGGTCGACGCGCTGTCTTCCATCGGCCCGATCTGGGTCTTCATCATGAGATTGAAATTGCGCGGCTCGGTAAAAGACTGTTTGCTACCGCAATCCGGGCATTGATTGGGATCCTTGAGATGATCGAAGCGGAAGCGATGCTTGCAGACGCGGCAGTCCACGAGCTTATCGTGGAACGCATCGATGTGCCCCGAAGCCTTCCACGTTAGCGGATGCATGATGATCGACGAATCGAAGCCGACGACATCGTCGCGCAATTCGACGGTGTCCCGCCACCACGCGTTCTTCACGTTCCTCTTGAGGATCGCGCCAAGCGGCCCGTAATCGTAGAAGCCGTTGAGGCCTCCGTAGATTTCACTGGACTGAAAGATGAAGCCACGGCGCTTCGCCAGCGCCGTTATTTCGTCCATCGTTACGCGAGATTCGGAGGCAGCCATGTCCATAAGAGTTTGTAGATTTAATAAGCTGTAAGAAATATCCCGGCTGCCTCGTCGCCTGGTCGGGGAGGAGAGTCCTTGAACGCTCGCGTTGGCAGCACTCTTAGGTGTAGTGCCGCCCGCGCCACTCGACGCCGAGGCCGCTTGCATAGCGCACCAGCGACGTCACGAAGATCGCGAATAATACCGCCACGCCGACCGGAATCGTCCAGCCCGACCCGCGAGGGAACCGGGCCCGAGCCATTCCGTACTCGGCTGCCAGCGACGCTGCCAGCATCGCGAGACCGACCGCAAGCGCGAGGCCGGCACGGCCGCCGGCGGCAAACAGACAGAGCGCGATCGGCGAAAGCGGAGAGAGGCTCGCCAAAAACAGCAGCCCGAGCGCCGTAGTCCCAGCCTTGCCGCGTGCGCCCAGCGCGAAATTCTTGACGAAACCATTCCAAACTTCGCGGAACGAGCGGTACATTCGCGTGCGCACGAGCCCCTGCGCGCCGACGAGCGCGATCGAAAAGCGGCCATCGGCCTTGAGGAGCCGCGCGAGTTCGAGATCCTCGGCAACCTCGCCGCGGAGCGCCGCATAGCCGCCGATCGCCTCGTACGCATCCCGTGTCATCAGGACAAACTGACCGTTGAAGAGCGCCGCATCCGGTTTTAGCGGATCGTTGACATCGTCGAGGCCGCCGACGGCAAACGCTATGATCCACAGGATGCTTGGGAGGATCAGCCGCTCGGCCGCGCCGACCATCGTTTGGTCGGTGAGCAGGCTCAACGCATCGAGCCGATGCTTCATCGCATAGACGATCGCCGAACCGGCCGCCAGCGGCTCGTGTTCGGTGTCGGCATCGGTCGAAAGCAGCCACGCGCCGCGCGCCGCGCGCATCCCCTGTTCGAGCGCCCACGGCTTGCCAACCCATCTTTGCGGTAACGGTTCGCCGCCCACGACGATGAGTCGCTCGTCTTCAAGCGCGATCCGATCCAGGATCGCACGCGTGCGGTCCTGCGAGCAATCGTCGACGACGATCACTTCGAAATTCGGATACTCCTGTGCGAGCAACGAGCGCACGCACGCTTCGATCTGTCGCTCCTCATCGCGCGCCGGAACGACGATGGAAAGCGCGGGAAACGCCCCATCCAACTCCACCGCCTCCAAGTGCGCCTGCGACCGCGCCGCAATCATCAACGACCGCAGGGCGAACGCGGAATTGACGAACACGACAAAGATACACAACGCTACGAGCATCACGATATCAAGTCCGGTCCGGACCTTAGCGGAAAACCGGCAGTTGCCGAGCCAGTTCGTTCATGGGCACAAGCTCACGGCGTTCCCGCGCCACGAACGCAACCTCGTTGCCCTGGAGTATCTCGGAAATCCAGGAAACATCGTGCCGAGGGAGCGCACCGAACGCCAGAACCGGGCTCGCGCCTCCGATCGTCGCTCGATAACGCACGGAGTAATCGAAGAGCTGCCCCATGCCATAGCGCATTCGATCGACGGTTGAAGCTGGGTTGTTCAGGCTCTTGACTTCAACAAGGAGTCGGCGATCGTCAAATTGCGCGAGGAGGTCGACGTTGTTGTTGTACAGGCAGGAGCCGCCGCTGGCATCGATTCGGTGCTTCAGCAGGCGTAATGTATCTTGATGATCTGCCCGCGCTCGCTCTTGCAGCGCTGCAGCCTCATAAACGTCCGGTCCATCTCCTTGCGGCCGATATCCCGTTCCCTGCGGAACCACAAGCAACGGTCTAAATTCGTCCAAGGGCGGCGCTTTCAACGGTGACGCGATTCCGGCCATCACGTCATCGATCGTAGGGGCGTCGGCAATAGCGGCACCGGTCAATCCGGCAGCCTCCAAAATTCTATAGAAATCGAGATCGTCGATATACCGGATCGAGTGCCCCTGAAACGCGCTGCGTGTTGCGAAACGCGACTCATACATTCGGTGCGAAGCGTCGGCGTAACCGACCGCCCGAGCGAATCGAATGGGTTTGCGAATACCGACATAGCGATGCGTTGGATCGTAAGGGTCTTCCCAAACATCGCCCAGCTCGCCGCATCCAAAATAAGAACTCGCTTGGTTAGCGTTCGCCCCGCGCGCCGGCCGATAATAGACGAACTTCTCTCCGCCATGAATGCGATCGAAGTACTGCTGCGGATAGTGATATACGACGAACTCCGTGTCCTTATATTTGGGATCGTCTTTCCAAGCACGCTGCATCAGCACAAGAGGCATCGTTGCAAGTTGTTCCTAGGGAAACCGGGCTTTCCTGGGATCGACATCGAGTCTTTTAACGGCAGCATTCCGAAGCCGCACAATCAGTTCGCGGCACGCTATGATGGCGCATCCGTGCAACGACCATAGCTCCGCCTCTGCTTGTGATTGCTACCCCGCTCAGGTTACTCACTTATGGTAAGGATTTCGTGTGGGAAGAGATCGGCGCTGGCGCGTTTCGATGGCGTCGACCGCCAGTCCGATACACCGCGCGGCTCCGGGTTCGATCCCCGGGCGCTCCAGCCGCGACGGTCCACCCGCCGACGGTCCACCCGCCGTTGCGACGCGGATAAAGATGTGTTACGGTCGGCTTGTATCGGGCTGGCAGTACACATCGAAGCGCACGAGGCGTCGCAGTAATGCGGCGCCTCGTTTTCGTCTACGCGCTGACCTTGTGCGCCTCGATCTGAGTTGACGCAAGTGCGCGGACAAGTCGAACGCGTTCATCGGCTCTTGCCATTGGGCCGGAAGCGTGTGAAAGTACGGCGCTGGGGCGCTTCGATGGTGTCGACTGCCGGCTTGATACCCCGCACAGTCCCGGGGTCGATTCCCGGGCGCTCCAGCCGCGACAGTCCACCCGCTGTTGCGAAGCCGTTCCCGGTGTGCTATCGTCGGTTGGGGTATCAGGCCGACAGCGTACATCGAAACGCACGAGGCGTCGCAGTAATGCGACGCCTCGTTTTTTGTCTACGCGCTCACGTTGTGCGCTTTCGACTGAGTCTCCGCCCTGAGTTGCCCGCAAATAGCGGGCCACAAGACGAACGATTCGTGACCTCGGCCCTTGCGATTTACGGCAAAACAGGTGATGGAAAGACGCTGGGGCGCTTCGATGGCGTCGACTGCGGGCTTGATACACCACGCAGTTCCGGATTCGATTCCCGGGCGCTCCAGTCGCGACGGCCACACTCCGTTGCACAGTCGCGGGAGGCGTGTTATTGTGGGTCTCGTATCAAGCCCGCAGGCACATCGAAGCGCACGAGGCGTCGCAGCAATGCGGCGCCTCGTTTTTGTCTATGCGCTTACCTTGTGCGCCTTCGGCTGGGTCTCCGCCCTGAGTTGGCCGCAGGCGGCGGCGATATCGCGACCCATGTTATGGCGAACCGTGGTCGGCACCCCCGCCGCATCCAAGATGGCCGCGAATTTCCAAATGGCGTCGTCTGCCGTTCCCGCGAACGGGCCGTCCGGGGTGGCGTTATACGGAATGAGGTTGACGTGGTACAACTTGCCGCGCATCAGCTCGGCGAGTTGATGCGCGCACTCGTCGGTGTCGTTCACGCCGGCGAGCATGACGTATTCGAAAAACACCTTGCGACGGGTCGTCGCCACGTATCGCTCGCACGCTGCAAGCAGTTGCTCGGTATTATAGCGGCGATTCACCGGCATGAACGTGTTGCGTACTTCGTCGTTCGGGGCGTGGAGCGAGATCGCGAGATTCACCTGCAATCCCTCCTGCGCGAATTGATCGATGCGATCGACCAATCCGACGGTTGAAATCGTGATGTGGCGATGCCCCAGCCCGAACCCATGCGCGTCGTTGAGCAATGCGACGGCGCTCATCACCGCATCGTAGTTATGAAACGGCTCGCCCATCCCCATGAACACGATGTTGGTGATTTTCTTGCCGCGCGTCGCGAGATCGCGAGCGAAGAAACGCGCCTGATCGAAAATTTCCGTCGCTTCGAGGTTTCGCGTGAACCCGGCTTGGCCGGTCGAACAAAACGCGCACGCGAACGCACAGCCCGCCTGCGAGGAGATGCATACGGTCGTGCGATCGCCTTTGTGCTCCATCAGCACCGCTTCGACTTCGTTGCCGTCGCGCAGGCGAAACAGCCCCTTGGTCGTCTTCGCATCGTGCGAGCGCTGCACCACGATCGGCTCGACCGATGAAAACGAGAGCCCTCGTTCGGTCAGCCCGGCCCGCAGCTCTTTGGGAAGCGTGGTCACCGCCTCCACGTTTTCAAGCCACTCTTTGGTCGCGGCGCGGTAGATCTGCTTGAGCCGGTAGGGCTTCAAGGCAAACGCCTGCGCGAACTCATCCACATCGGCAAAGCCGATGCGGCGGGCGTTATCGTTGAACCAGGTCGTTTGGGCGTCGCGCATCACGGCGCCCATGATACCACGGGGGGTGCTAAAAGAGTCCGACTTGTTCGGGTGGCCCCGGGGGCGCAGGCTTGCCCAGCTCGGCGAGCTTCGTCCGCACCGCCTTTAAATCCGACCAGACCAGGCGCTTGACGCCTTCGAGTTCGCCGCCGGTCTGGCGCAACAGATAGGCCGGATGATAGGTGGCAATCAATGGGATGCCCAGTGGCCCCTCGTACCAGATGCCTCGCATCTTGCCGATCGCGAACTCGCGCCCGAGAAAGCTCTTGGCGGCCGGCGCCCCAAGCGCTAAGATCGCGCTCGGGCGAATGATATCGATCTGCTCGTCGAGGTAGGGGCGGCAGTTAGCCATCTCGCCGGGTTCGGGGGCACGATTCTTCGGCCCACGCGGGCTCGGCGAGGTGGGCCGGCATTTGACCGTATTGCAGATGTACACGTCCTCACGCGCGAGATCGATCGCCCCCAGCATCCGTTCGAGCAATTGCCCGGCGCGCCCGACGAACGGCCGGCCCAACAGGTCCTCCGTCTCCCCGGGGCCTTCGCCGACGATCATCAGCCGCGCGCACGGATCGCCCTCCCCGTAAACGTTATTGCGGCGCTCCGAACCGATCGCGCAGAGCCGGCAGGCCGCCGTCTTCGCTGCGGCGGCGGCGAGGAGTCTCGAACGGCGGGCGCGCTCTTCCAGCGACACTACTCGCCCTCGCCGATCGCTTCGACGAGCACGGCTTGCCCGAAGGCGACGACCTTACACGACCCGTCGCCGTCCTCCGAGACGTAGAACTGCAAACCGACGACCGCGTTGGCTCCGAGCGCGTCCGCGCGCTTGTAGATACCGTCCATTGCCTCAGAACGCAGATGCTCGGCATCACTCAAGAATTCGCCCGGCGACATACCGATCAGCATGCCCAAACTGCGAAAGGTGGCCCGCAGCCGGTTGCGTGGCCGCGCGGCGATACCGGAAACGTACCCGAAGGTCCGCACGATGCGATACCCTTCGAGATCGTCGAAGGTCGAAACGGCTTCACGTGCGATCACGCCGAAGCTCCGCAATAGGACATGGCGCAATCTTCACCATCGGTGCTCATCATCCGTCTGGACGCGATCGGCGACGCGATCGCGCTAACGCCGCTGCTCCAGGCCCTCTCGCACCGCGGAATCCCTACCGACATCGTGCTGCGGGCCGAAAACTTCGACGCGTTGACGCCGTCGGCCGCGCGCGAGCGCTTTATCGCACCGTTCGCCCTTCGCTCCGATACGCACGAGAATCTCGCAGCGATCGCCCGTTTTGGTTCCGAGCTCGCGGAGCGCGCGTACACCCACGTATTGGTTGCGACGGAAGATCCCGGCGGATACCGGCTCGCTGCGGCAAGCAAAGCGCGGGCGCGAATCGGGTTCGACAACGGCTGGGGCAAGCCGTTGAAGACGCTCTGGGTGCGCTCGCTGCTCACGCAGACGCTGCATCGCGCCGCCGGATTGGATTCCAACGCGGCGCACGAATGCGAGGCGCTCTTCGCGCTGGGCCAGCAGCTCCTCCCCGCAACGTCGCCGAGCAAGGACCCCGCATTGTTGCGACCCTTCGTTGTCGACGGAATCGTTGCAGCGGACCCGCGGGTCGCTCTGCAAATCACCGACAAATGGCAACGCCTGGGTATCGCGTTCGAACGCGTCACGCAACTCGCACGCGATCTCGCCGGCATCGCACCGTTGCGTGCCGTAGCTTCAGCTAGCGAATCGGCCTACGCCGCGCGCTGGCACGAACGCACCGGCATCGAGGTAGAATTGTTCGAGGCGTTGCCGCCCTGGAAAACCGCGATTGCAAACGCGCGCGCACTCGTCGCGCCGGATTCGGGAGCCATCCATATCGCCGGCATGACCGGCACTCCGACGGTCGCAATCTTTCCGCCGGGCCCCGCCTTCGAGTTACAGGTGGCACGCTGGCACCCATGGGCGGCCCCGTACCGAGCGATCGGCTAGCGGCACGCACCGCGGCGGCGGTACAGATCGATGCCGCCACGGTGCAACACCGTCGTGTAGACGCCGGAGCGAACCAGCGCACCCACCCTCGATCCGTATTCGACCAGCCGCGGCGAATCCGGATAGTCGCGATCGAGCAAGACGAAACATGCGCGCGTAATCCGCGCGGGATCGTCGGGGAGCGGGCGCGCATAGGGATCGCGCAACGCGAGGTGCGTGTAGGCCTCTTCTTGGGTTGCGATGCTGATGCCCGGCGGCAGGCCGCGCAGCACGCGCTCCAGTGCCGCATCCCGGGTAGCCGGCGGATGGAGATTCAACCCGGGATGAAGCGGATTCGCCACGGCGTACTCCAGGGCGCAGATCGCGATGCACCACCACAGGTATTTGCGCGCCAACGGTGCCTGAAGGCCGCCGACCGCGAATGCAAACGCCACCAGAACGTAACCGATCCACGCGCCGGCGTAATGCGTGCCCAGCGTGAATGTGGTGGACATTCTTGAGAGCAGCACCTCCGCCAGCGGCGCAGCGGCCAGCCACATCATGCGCGAGCGAAACGGCAGAAAGAGCAGCGGCCCAAACGCCAATGCGAAGAATCCCAATCGCTCCAACACTCCGAGCGGAAAGATGGCTCGGACATCGGCGGCAGTCCACGCGTAGAAGCGCGTCGGGGCCCATTGAGGATTTGCCGCGGCATGCGGTTGGATCGCCAGAAAAAAGATGCCGAACACCACAAGCGCTGCAACGCCGATCCCTAGTGCGTAACGACCGGCGGTACTGCTGCGATATCGCCAGGCGCCAATGCCGCCGGCGGCGGCCAGGAAGAGTGCTTGATCCTCTTTCACGCACAACACGATCGCCGCCGCGAAGGCGGTTGCGACCAAGTATCCGCCGTCGAACGCCCAGAGCATCCACGCAACCGCCGCGGGTGCGAATCCATTTTCGTGAAAATCCGTGAAGATCGCGCCGCCGAGCGCCGGATAGAGAAAGACGACCGAAGCCGTCAATCGAGAGAGCCGCCGGTCGCCGTGCCGCGCGACGATCCCGGCAATCGGCGGTATCACGAGCGCTCCGGCAATCGCCTGAAGCGCGATCAGCACGATCGGCGATCGAACGAGCGCTATGACAGCTCCCACGATATAGAGAATCGGCGAGAAGTGGAACGCGTAATGGCTGCCCTCGACCGCATTGCAGAAGCACCCGAACGCGCTCGCCGCCGTCTGCGCGAAGATTCCAAAGTCGACGAAATTGCGATGCGCCGCGTACCGTATGACGCCGAGGGTCGTAAAGAGCACCGCATAAAGCGCGGTAAGCCCCCAGACGACCCGATCCCGCACGCGATTATGCCTTCGCCGGCGTACGGCGCTGTTGCAGGTACGGCCAAATAAACGGGTCGATATCGCCGTCCAACACGCGCTGTGCGTCTCCGACGTCAACGTTCGTACGGTGATCTTTTACTAATTGATACGGCTGTAGTACGTACGAACGAATCTGCGATCCCCATTCGTTGGCTTGCCGCTCTCCACGCAGCTCGTTCATCTTTGCGTCGCGTTCTTCGGCCGCCCGCAAGACGAGCTTGGCGCGCAGAATCGTCATCGCGACCTCGCGGTTTTGCGCTTGCGAGCGCTCTTGTTGCGATGCCACCACGATACCCGTGGGGATATGCACGATGCGCACGGCCGATTCGGTCTTGTTGACGTGCTGGCCGCCGGCACCGCCGGACTTGAACGTTTCGAAACGTAAATCGTCGGGTTTGATCTCGATATCGCTCTTCTCTCCGGCTTCGATTTCGGGGACGATATCGACGGCTGCGAACGACGTGTGGCGACGATGCGCGGCGTCGAAGGGCGAGAGACGCACCAAACGATGGACGCCGCGCTCGCTCTCGAGCATTCCGTAGGCGTTGCGGCCGCGCAAAAAAAACGTCACCGATTTGAGGCCGGCCTCTTCCGCCTCTGACTGCTCGACGATTTGGGTGCGAAACCCCTTGGTTTCGGCCCAGCGAAGATACATGCGCAGCAGCATCTGCGTCCAGTCGGCGGCATCGACGCCGCCGGCACCCGCGAAGATGCTCACGATGGCATTGTGCGTGTCGAATTCGCCGTCGAAATTGGCCGCCATCTCCAATGCTTCGATCGCAGCTTGAACGCCGTCGAGGTTGGCATCGATCTCGCGCTCGGCCGCGGGATCGGCGTCGAAAAGTTCGAGCATCTCTCGCGCGTCCGCAAGCGAGCTCGCGGCGCCGTCGATACGCGCGACCTCCTCTTTGAGGTCGGCCAGCAACTTCATCGCCGCCTGCGCCCGTTCGGTGTCGTTCCAGAAACCGTCGGCACGGGTTCGCTCGTCGAGTTCGGCTATCTCACGCGTCTTGGCAGCGTAGTCAAAGACGCTCCTTGAGGGTCGCGAGACGGTCGTGCAGACGGGTGATCGTGGTCATCTGAGAATCGCTCATTGCGGGTGGAGCGGTTTCTCACCGGCCGCCCCGCTCCCTTGTCGCGGCGGCCTTAACGCGTGATAGAGCGGCGTACTCGACACGATGGAGGGCTCCTATGATCGTTCAACCTCAGGCCGACCCAACGTTCGCGCCATTTGCGGGCGGCACCGATCCCGACGGTGGGGCGATCGCACCGCCGTCCTTTAACCCTATGGGCACCCCGGCGGATGCCATCGCTCGGCTGATCCCGCCTCAAGGTCCCGATGGCTATGGGGGCGGCTACTTCGGGCAGGCGCCCGGGCAATCGGGCGGCCCGTGGGGCGCGATTCAAAGCCTCATCCAACAGCTCAGCTCGATGCTTTCGCAGTTCGCGAGTGGGGGCGCCGGCAACCCCGGCGTTCCGGGCGAGCAGTACTACGGCAATGCGAACGGCGCATCGCTGGGCGACCCGCATTTGAGTTTCAATGGAACGACTTGGGACAACATGGGCAACCAGCCCGACCTGCTGCACTCCGATTCGTTCCCGGGCGGTTTTTCGCTCGCCACGCAGACGACGCCGCCCAACGCCCAAGGCATCGCGTGGAACCAGCGCGCGACGATCTCCACCAACTACGGCGCGACGAGCGTCAGCCTCGATAACGCCGGTACCGCAACCGTAATGCAGAACGGCATGCCGCTACAATTACAGTCGGGCACGCCCCTCAATCTCGGAAACGGCGACACCGTCATGCTCGGTACCGACGGTTCGGTGCAGATGACCGCGAATAACGGGCTAGGCGGAAGCATCACCACGACCTTGCGTAAAAATGGGAACGGCGTGGACGTCACTTGTAGCGCGAACAACGTCGATTTGGGCGGCGCCTTGACGAACGGTCCCACGGGCATGCCGCAGACGCCGGCCGGCGGTAACGGCCTTCCCGGCACGTGGATGCGCCCCCGGCCGATCGAGCCGATCGCCTTTCAATACGGTGACCCGAACCTCTGATCGCGCTATGCGACCCCGCTGCCGTGGCATTTCTTATATTTCTTCCCGCTGCCGCATGGGCAGATGTCGTTGCGCCCCACTTTAGGTTCGTTACGATGCACCGGTGCCGCCGGCGATTCGTCGTCCTTATTGGTGTGCAGTTGCGCGGGGCGGCGTTGCGAGCCGGGGATTGGGCCGAGCAGTTGCTCGGCCTGATCGGGCGAGAGCCGGCCGTTCGGAGCGGCCTGCGGGAGCATCGCTCCGTCGGGAATCGTCTCGAACTGCTGCATCGGTGAGTGCTGATCGGGCGGCGGCCCGTGCTCGATCACGACACGGAATATCCCCTTGACGGCTTCGTCCGCGATGTTGTTCTTGAGCGATTCGAAGATTTCGTAGGCTTCTTTTTCGTACTCGACGCGGGGATCTTTCTGGCCGTAACCGCGTAAGCCGATGCCGGTCTTGAGATGATCCATCACGTAGAGGTGATCGACCCACTGCCGATCGATGATCGGCAGCATCAAGTAGCGCGATTCCACCACGCGCATGATCTCGGGCGTCACTTCTGCTTCTTTAGCTTCGTATGCCGCGAGCGCTTTCTCTTGCAGAAGGGCGCGGATCTCTTCTTTGTCTTTACCGCGCAGATCGTCCGAGCTCAACTCTTGCTTGATAGGAAAAATCAGTTCGAGTTCGTTGAGCATCTCGTCGTAATCCCACTCGCTCGGGTGGGCATTCTCCGGCGCGTTGTGCTCGACCGCCTCGTCGACTTTGGCCGCTAGAGATTGGAGCAAGAAGGTGCGCCCGTCGAAGGTTCCCTCCAGAATCGCGCGGCGATCGGCGTAGATGATCTCGCGCTGCTTGTTCATCACGTCGTCGTATTCGAGGACGTGCTTTCGCATCTCGTAGTTGTGGTTTTCAACCTTGCTCTGCGCGCGTTCTATCGACTTGGTCACCAGGCCCGATTCGATCGGCTGCTCGTCGGTGAAGCCGACGCGCTCCATGATCGCATTCATGCGATCGCCGCCGAACAGACGCATCACTTCGTCTTCAAGCGAGATGTAGAAGCGCGTGGAACCGGGGTCGCCTTGGCGTCCCGCGCGGCCGCGCAACTGATTGTCGATACGCCGCGATTCGTGCCGCTCCGTCCCGATGATATGCAGGCCGCCGTTCGCGGCCACGCCTTCGCCGAGTTTAATATCGGTACCGCGCCCGGCCATGTTGGTGGCGATCGTCACCTGCGCGGGTTGGCCCGCATCCTTGATGATTTCCGCTTCTTGTTCGTGATATTTTGCGTTGAGTACGTTGCATTCGACGCCGCGACGACGCAGCATCGAAGCCAACAACTCGCTCTTTTCGATCGAGCGCGTGCCCACCAGTACGGGGCGCCCTTTGGCGTGCTCCTCGAGAATTTCGTTGACGACGGCTTCGAACTTGGCCTTTTCGGATTTGAAGACGATGTCCGTACTGTCTCTGCGCGCCATCGGTTGGTTCGTCGGAATGATGACGACGTCCAAGGCGTAGATATCGCGAAACTCGCGTTCTTCGGTTTTTGCGGTACCGGTCATACCGGCCAGATGGTCGTAGAGGCGAAACAGATTTTGAAACGTGATCGTCGCGAGCGTCTGGTCCTCGCCACGAACTTTGATGCCTTCTTTGGCCTCGATCGCCTGATGGATGCCGTCGGAGTAACGACGCCCGTACATCAGGCGTCCCGTAAATTCATCGACGATGACCACTTCGTCGTCTTTGACGATGTATTGCTGGTCGCGATGGAAGAGATTCCAGGCCTTGAGCGCAGCATTGAGTTGATGCGCGAGCTCGATGTTGCGCTGATCGTACAGGTTTTGAATGCCGAGCATCTTCTCGACTTTTGCGACGCCGGGTTCGGCGATCGGCACGGCATGCGCCTTCTCGTCGACCGTGTAGTCTTCGCCTTTTTTCAAGCGGGGGATGATCTGCGCGAATTTTCCGTAGAGTTCGGTCGATTCTTGCGATGGGCCGCTGATGATCAGCGGGGTGCGCGCCTCATCGACGAGGATCGAGTCGACTTCGTCGATCAGCGCGAAATACAGCTCGCGCTGAACCAAATCTTCTACCTGCCACGCCATGTTATCGCGTAAATAATCGAACCCAACTTCGTTGTTGGTAACGTAGGTGACGTCGCACGCATACTGCGCGCGGCGCTCGATAGGTTCGAGCCCGTGCTGGATGATGCCGACGGTCAGTCCTAAAAACTCGTAAAGCGGCCCCATCCATTCGGCATCACGGCGCGCAAGGTAGTCGTTGACGGTGACCACGTGGACGCCGCGGCCCTCGAGGGCGCGGGCGTATACCGGAAGCGTCGCGACGAGCGTCTTGCCTTCGCCGGTCTTCATCTCCGCGATGCGGCCTTCGTACAGCACCTGGCCGCCCATGATCTGGACGTCGAAATGGCGCATCCCTAGAACGCGCTTGCCGGCCTCGCGGACGACGGCGAACGTTTCGGGCAGGAGATCATCCAGCGTTTCGCCTGCTTGCAGCCGTTCGCGGAACTCGATCGTTTTTGCGCGGAGCGCTTCGTCGGAGAGCGCTTGCGTCGCCGATTCTAACGCGTTGACTTTATCGACGGTGCGCCGCAGTCGCGAGACTTCTCGCTCGTTGCCGTCAAACAGCGCTTTTAGGAATGCCATACGGGTACTCGTGTTCTCCTAGCGTGCGGGGCCTCTGCCCCCAGCCTCCTATTGTACACCGTCGGGATGCGACCGT
>Ga0207416_1002751_pt1 | contig 18229 bp, 19 predicted proteins | sample PaiPotPPM11metaG_FD_184107 | JGI IMG/M metagenome (GOLD analysis project Ga0207416, IMG submission 184107) | Iron sulfur acid spring bacterial and archeal communities from Banff, Canada, to study Microbial Dark Matter (Phase II) - Paint Pots PPM... ...
CAACCCGCGGGCGCGCCTCGAACGTGGCTTCATCGCAGGCCCCCACCATCTGAGTCGGCGTCGCCCAGGTGACGCGCTATCTGGCTGGTCAGTCAGAAGCTAGGGCCGCGGCGGCGCCCGCTCCACCGCGCCCCGGGAAACACTCGCAGGCCAGACGGTGAATCCGGCCGCGTCCCCGATGACCCCGCATCGGCGGCGGCCGTAAGCAGCGAAACGGCGCGGGGCGCGTCTCTGACTCATGAGCACCCAATCCCACCGGCCATGAGCGGCCAGACGTCCACCGCACTCGACGCGGTGTCGTGCCGGGCCAGCACCAGCTGCCAGGCGATCGGCCAGACGGGGGGCCTCGGACCGATCTTCGCGGCGAGGTGGAACGGGGTCTGTCATATCGGCCCGCTGGACCCCCACGCATAGCTCACTTAACGAAACGATTGGCGACAACCGCGGGCAGGGTTGCGCAGTCTCATCGGATATGACAGCTTACAAACGGTTTTATACAAGTTTGTTCGTCAGCCGGGCGGTGCCGGCCGGGCTGGCGCTGGTGGTGCTGGGGGCGGCGTGTGGCAGCGGACCGGCCCAGGGCGAGCGGTCCGGGTCAGATCCGGTGGCGCGATCCACGCCGCGGGCTGGGCGGCCGGACGCGGCACCGGGCCCGGCCGCCCGCCGGCCGGCGTTGCTGCTGCCGGTGTCCGCGACGTTCATCTCGCCTTCCACCGGTTGGCTGCTGGCGGACCGTTGCCCTCCCGGTGCCCCGACGCCACGGTGCTCGGTGGTGCTACGGAAAACCTCCGACGGCGGCCGCCAGTGGGTCCCGGCGCCCGCGCCCGGCCTCGCCGGCCAGCCGGGGAGCGTGGCGCAGGTGCGGTTCGCCGACGGCGCCAACGGCTGGGTATTCGGGCCCGGCCTGTGGGTCACCCACAACGGCGGTGCCAGCTGGCGGCAGCTCAGCATCCACGGCCAGAGGGTGACCAGCCTGGAGGCGGCGGACGGCCGTGCGGTCGCGGTGTTCACCGGCACCACGACGTTCCACGTGTACGCCTCGGCCGTCGGCTCGGACACCTGGCAGCCGGTCGCTGGCGCCTCTGGCCCGGCCCTCGGCTCCAGCCAGGAAACCAGCCGCAACCCGCAGATCGCGATCGAGGGTTCCGCCGCCTACGTTGCGTCCAGCGCCCTGACCGGGGCAACCGACAGCCCCGCGGGTGGCGGCGTTCTGCTGTCCGGGCCCGCCGATGGGTCGGCGCCGTGGCAGCGGCGGAGAGTGCCCTGCCCGCGCTATATCAGCGATCAGATGCCCGTGGCCGCCGCGCCCGGCGAACTGGTCCTCGGCTGCGGCGGCAACGCGGCCATGGGCACGTCGCTGAAATACGTCTACCGGTCCACTGACGGCGGGCACACCTGGGCCACCGGGCCGGCGCCGGACCCAAACATCGGTGAGCTGCCCGCAGCGGGCTTCCTGGACAACATCGCGGTGACACCGGCAGGCGCCGTCGTCGCATCGGGGGATCGCGAGGCCTATTTCTCCTGGGACAACGGCACGACCTGGCACACCCCGGCCGCACTGGCGGCAGCGGTCCGTCCAAATCCTGACGGGGACTCGGTCCTGATCGGCATGACCACCAGCGAACAAGGGTTCGCCCTTCCCGAGCTCAGCGACGCCAACCGCTCAAGCTGGATCTGGATGACTTACGACGCTGGCCACACCTGGACCCGGATGCCGCTCACGTGACCACGCAGGGCAGACGTTGGGCACCGGTAGCTAGCGGCCGGGCGGGGCCGGGAAGCCGCCGGCCGCGCTCTCGTAGGCCCGGGCCACGCGCAGGCAGGTGGCGTCGGCGAAGTGGCGGCCGACGATCATCAGGCCGACCGGCAGCCCGCCGGACAGCCCCGCGGGCACCGAGATCGCGGGGTGCCCGGTGACGTCGAACGGCGCGGTGTTGGCGATCATCTCCAGGGACCGGGCCAGCTGTTCCTCCCGGCTCGCGTCCGCCGCCGGGATCGTGGACGCCACGATCGGCAGCGTGGGCATGACCAGGACGTCCGCGTCGGCCAGCGCCGCGTCGTACGCCGCCGTGAGCTCCAGGGCGAGGTTCCGGGCCATCGCGTAGTACCAGCCGCCGTAGCGGTCGTTGGCGTACCGCCCGAGCAGGGCGGTCATCTTGAGTGACTCGGACATCTGCGCGGCGTGCGCCCGGCGGCCGCGGGCGTAGTGCGCGATGAGTTCGGGGTCGTAGAGGCCGGGGGAGTTCATCCCGTAGCCGTTCCCGTCGATCATCTGGGCGGTCGCGCCGTCGGTGGCGATGACGTTCCAGACGTGCAGGCCGTCCCGGTGCCAGGGCACGCTGATCTCGGTCACGGCCGCACCGGCCGCGGCCAGCACGCCGACCGCGGCCCGGACCGCCTCGTCCACGCCCGGCTGCGACAGGCCGGGGAGGCCGAACCCCTCCGTGACGACGCCGATCTTGACCCCGGCCACGCCGGCGTCCAGGCCGGCGAGGTAGTCGCCGGCCGGCGGGTCGGCCCGCTGCCGCGGGTCGAGTCCGTCCCGCCCGGCCAGCACGCCGAGCATGAGCGCGGCGTCCCGCACGGTGCGGGTGATCGGGCCCAGATGGTCCAGGGTGTTCTCGATCGGGAACGCCCCGGTGTACGGCACCAGCCCGTGCGTCGGCTTGTGCCCCACCGTGCCGCAGAACGCGCTGGGAATCCGGACCGAGCCGCCCTGGTCACCGCCCAGGGCCAGGTCGACCTCGCCCGCCGCGACCAGCGCCGCGCTGCCGCTGGACGACCCGCCCGCCGATTTCGCCGGGTCCCAGGGATTGCGCACCGGGCCGGTCCGTGAGGTGTGGCTGCCGCCGGAGAAGCACAGGTCCTCGCAGACCGACTTCCCGGTGATCGTCGCCCCCGCGTCCAGCAGGCGGGTGACGACCGTGGCGTCGCGGCGCGGCACGTATCCCTCGACGGTCGCCGAACCATTCATCATCGGCAGCCCGGCTACCTCGATGTTGTCCTTGATCGCGACAGTGCGCCCGGCCAGCGGGCCCTCGCCGGCCGTCCGGATCCCGGTCGTGACATACCAGGCGCCAAGCGCGTTATCGGCCGCGGCCGGAAACGCGTGGGCGCGGCCCGGTGGCTCGGGCCGGCTCGCGGTGTACAGCCGCTCGACGGCATCGTAGGACGGCAGGGCACCACCGATAATGATCCGGAACGATTCCACGTCCTGCCCGCTCAGGCCGAACCCGTACCGCTCCGCGATCTGGGCCAGGTCGTCACCGGTCGGCGGCGTGATGGCCATGGCGATCCCCCTATGCTGCGAACAGTCCGGCGTGTCGCAGCATAGACCCGTACTCCGCCATGATTCCCGCGCTCCGCGGCGGGCAGTACGGTGGCGGAATACATTCCGCCACCGGAGGCGCAGTGGGGTACCTGGCAGCGATCGTCATTGCCGTGGTTGCGGTGCTCATCCTCGCGGCCGTCGTGTTCGTGCAGCACGAGTTGCGCGGGCCGGCGACCCGGCAAGTGCCCGTCCTGGCCCGGGCCGCCGCCATGCGGCGGGCGCGGGCCCAGCGCGTGGCGCCCGGCGCCAGTTGCGTCTGCGGCGGCACCATCGGCAAGACCGGCCGGATCTCACCGCGGTTCGGCGAACTGCTCGGCTGCACCGGCTGCAAGCGCTCGTGGACCACCGACGGGCGCCGGATCATCCGGCGCCGTCGCCGCCCGGCCGCCCCGCCCGTGAGCTAAATAGGCTTCCAGTTGCCTGAACGGGGAACGTAGGATTACGCGTGTCGTAAACGCAACTGGAGTTTCCTTTGACTGATGAGGCGCCGAGCGCGGCGAGAACCCCGGGCCGCCTGCGGCCCGGCGGCCGCACGGCCCGGACGAGGGACGCCGTCCTGCGTGCGGTCATCGATGAGCTGAACGACAACGGCTACACCGGCGCCACCGTGGAACGGGTCGCCGAGCGCGCGGGCGTGGCCAAGACGACGATCTACCGGCGCTGGGGCAGTCTCGACGGGCTGCTGGCCGACCTCATGGCCGAGTACGCCGCGCGGGAGATACCGGTGCCCGACGAGGGAGACCTCGACGGCGATCTGCATGTGCTGGCCGGCCGTGTGGTGGGCAGCCTCCGCGTCCCGGCCCTCCGGGCTGCCTTCGGCAGGATGGTCACCGAGGCCGCGGCGAACCCCGCGGCCCGCGAGGTCCTGGCCCGCTTCGTCGCCGGCCGCCTCGCCACGATGTCGGTCATCATCGACCGGGCCATCGCGCGCGGCCAGCTTCCCCCGCACACCGACGCCGTGGGCGTGCTCGGGACCGTGACCGCGATCGTCTACTACCGCGTCTACGTCCTCGGCGAGCAGGTCAGCCAGGCCATCGCGGACAGCGCGGCCGCGACCGCCCTGGCGGCCGCCCGCGCGGGCGTCCACTCCGGGCCCCCGCCGGCGTAAGGCCGGTCAGCCCGGGCCGCCGTTCAGGGGTCAGCCGACCGTCTTGCAGGCGCCGACCGTGTCGTAGGTCGACTTCACGCATACCTTGACGGGCGTCGGGAAATAGCGCTTGACGTCCCATCGGGCCGACAAGCTGCCTCCGGTGCGGTGGTACGCGCAATGCTGGTGCAGGTCCTGCCGCAGGTGGCCGTTCTGATAGATCCTGCCCCACTCGCACTTCTTGATGGCCGCGTGGTAGTGCATGACGCCAACCACGTCGCCTATGCACGCGCGGTCAGGGGCGAGCGCGTAGGAGTAAACCAGGCTGAGATTATTGTGTATCGCGCTCTTGAGGGAATCGGAATGGGCTTTGCAGCCCGCCGCTATACCGATCCCGGGCGCGATGGCCGGGGAGTGGGCGGAGGAACCGGGGGACGCGGCACCGTCCGCGCCGGGTCCCGGGTGCAGGACATGGTGCAGGGAGACGGTCTTGGCCTGCCCGGCCAGGTCCGTGCCCGCCGGCCCGGCGGCGGCGTGCGCGGCCGGCGCGACGGCGAGGCCGAACGCCGCTGGCACCAGCCCGGCCGCCCCGGCCAGATACCGAACGCGTTTCATTGCGCTCCTTTGATCTGCGGTGAGTCGTCGGTTAGCCGATCGCGATGGCGGTACACCGGCCATTTTCGGCCGGGGCCCTATGCGCTCCCTATGCGTGCGGCAGACACGGGCGAGATGGTCACGGAGCGGAGGAATACCCGGTCCGCCAGGTCCGGCCGCCGTCGCTGGTGGCGACGATGCGCCAGGTCCGCTCGCTCGGGTTGCGCTGATCGAAGACGGACCCGACCACCCAGCCCTGCGCCGGGGTGAGGAAGCTGGCCGCGACCGGCACGTTCAGGTCGCCGACGTTCCCCTCCCGGGCCAGCGAGGCGCCGTTGCCGGTGGCCAGGGCCCAGGGGGCGGTGCCGTACCCGCACGCCGGGCAGTAGTCGATGTAGACCGCGGCCGCCGCGCTCAGGGCGGACAGCGTCCCGGGGTAGGCGCCGGGCGAGTCCGCCGGCGCGCTCGCGCCCGGATGCGGGAAGTACTGCTCAGCGAAGATCGCGGCGGTGCCCGCCGGGCCCGCGTGGTAGCCGATGTGCGGCATCTGGCTCGACGCGGCGCCGGGCCCGATGTCCAGCGCCCAGGCCGAGTCGCCGGCGCACTGCACGACCATCGTGGCCGGATCGGCCGGGTGGAACGGCCGGACCCCGGGTGCGGCCAGCGTCCAGGTGCGCCCGTCGTCGGCCGTGCGGTACAGCCGCCCGTCAGCGCCCAGCCAGCCGTGGGCCGGGTCGTTCAGGCAGACGCTCTGCGCGTCGGCGGGCGCGGCCAGCCGGCGCCAGCTGCGCCCGCCGTCGCTGGTGGCCAGCACGACGCCGCCCACCTGGGGTGCGGCGCCGCCGTACAGGGTGATGCCGGTGCCGCCGGCCACGGCCACGCCCACCGACGGAGACACGAAGTGCACCGCGCGAATCCCCGGGCAGGCCCGGGGCAACGCCGTCCAGCGCGCCCCCCCGTCGGAGGTGGTGAGCAGCGCGCCGGTGCCGACCGCCCAGCCCGCCGCGCCGCTGATGAAGTCCAGCGACGTGAGGTCCAGCGCGCCGCGGTCCTGCGTGGTCCAGTGCGCCCCGCCGTCGGTGGTGGCCAGGATCTGCCCGGCACCCGCGGCCCAGCCCTGGCGGGCCGAAACGAACTGCACCCCGGTCAGGGCGCCGGGCCCGAGACCGAGCAGGGCCTGGCGCGCCGGCGCCGTCGCGCACTCCGTCGTTCCGGCGGCTCCCGGCTGCGCCGGGCTCGCGGACCGGGCCGGGAGGCTGGACGGCGCCGGGCTGCGACCCGGACCCGGCGCCGCCGACGATGCCGGGCCCGACGATGTCCCGATCCCGCCGCATCCGGCCAGGACCACCCCGGCCACCACGATCCCGGCCGCAACTGCTCGCATGTCTGGATAGACGCCGCAACCGCCCAGCTCGTTGTGGCCCGAGCGGGGCCCCGCGGTCCCGCGAACGCTGACCGCCCCGGCGCGGCGAGGATAGGCTACGCGCGGCGGGCAGCGTCGCGGCGCGGCGCGGGCGGAGGTGACGGCACGGTGCGACTGGAATCGGTCGGCAAGCGGTACGGGCTGCGCCAGCCGTGGATCGTGCGCGACGTGACCCTGGACGTGCCGGCCGGGCGGCTGATCAGGCTGGAGGGCAGGAACGGCAGCGGCAAGTCGACCTTGCTGCGGATGGCGGCCGGGGTGATGCAGCCGTCGGCGGGCCGGGTGACCGGCCGGCCGCACACCGGCTACGTGCCCGAGCGATTCCCCGGCAGCCTGGCGTTCTCGGCCCGCGACTACCTGCTGCACCTAGCGCGGGTGCACGGCCTGCAGGGGCCGGCGGTGCGCGCGCGGGTCGATGAATGGCTGGAACGGCTCGGGGCCGCCGACTACGCCGGGTCGCCGCTCCGCACCCTGTCGAAGGGAATGTGCCAGAAGGTCGCCATCGCCCAGGCGCTGCTGCCCGGCCTGCTGGTGCTGGACGAGGCGTGGACCGGGCTGGACCAGGCGGCCCGGGGGGCGCTGGACACCGCGGTGGCCGAGCGCGTCGCTGACGGCGGGACCGTGATGTTCGTGGACCACGAGCAGGCCCGGCTGGCCGGGCAGATCAGTCAGCGGTGGCGGCTGGACGGCCGCGGGCGCGTCAGCAGTGTGGCCGGCGGCGGCCGGGCCCCCGCCGGCGCCGGATCCCGCGCGGCCCCGGGCGGCGTCACGGTGATCGAGGTGTCCGGGCTGGATGACGAGTCGCGGGTTCGGCTGGACGGCCTGCCCGGGGTGCTGTCGGCCGCGAGCGACCCATCCGGGCCCGGGACGCTGAGCACGATCGTGCGCGTCGCAGCGGGGGAGTCGGACCGGGTGCTGCGGCAGGTGCTGGCCTGGGACGGCGTGCACGTGACGGCGGTGCGCGCCGAGGAGGGAGCGGGCCGGTGATCGCGCTCATCCGGTACCAGTCCGCGATCTTGCTGCGGTCGCATCGCTGGGTCTTCCCGCTCGTCGCGTACGCGCTGCTGCTCTCGGTCGGGGGCGGCCGGGGCCAGCCGCTGCGCGACGGCCTGGACTGGAGCGCGGCCGTGCTCGTGCCGGTCGTGGCCGTGCTCTCCCGCTCCATGCTGACGGCCGAGCCGGGCGCCGCCCGGGCCTGCGTGGCCGCCGCCGCGGGGCCCGCCCGGGCTCAGCTGGCCACGCTGCTCACGGCGCCGGGCGCCGGGGCCGTGCTGGCGCTGGCGGGCGCCGGCTACGAGGTGCTCACCGACCGGGCCGGGCCCGCCGGGCTGCTGCCGGTCCTGGGGGCGGGCCTGGCCACGGCCGTGGTGTGCATGCTGGTCGGCTCGTCCGTGGGCACGCTGTGCAACCCGCCGCTGGTCCGCCATCCCATCGTGGCGCTCCTCGGGACCACCTCCGCCGTCGTGTTCGCGCTGGTCGCGGGCGTCTCGCCGGCCAGCGCGGCGTTGCGCGGGAACGGCGCGACCGTGCCCGCCCCGGCCTGGCCGAGCGGCGTGCCGCTGCTGGTGGCCGCCGGCCTGCTGGCCGTCTCGTGGACCGCGTCAGTCCGGGCCGCAGCCCGCCGCGGGACATGACGGCAGCGCGGTCCGGCCGCCGGCTGACCGCACCTTCCACGGCCGGGACCCGGAGACCGTGGCGGCCCACATGATCTCGGGCGCCACGCCGACCAAGTGCCAGGCCCGCACCCGCCTGTACCGCAACGGGGCCCTGGAACTCCAGGGATTCCCGGTGGCGCAGATCAGCGACAAGCTGCTCGAGCCGGACACCGTCGTCTGGCTGGACCTGCGCGACCCGGACCGCGCCGATCTCGAAGTGCTGAGCGAGGAGTTCGGCCTGCACCCGGTGGCCATCGAGGACGCCGTGCTCGAGCACGAGCGCCCGAAGCTCGACCGCTACCGCAGCCACCTGTTCCTCACCGCGTACGCGGTGCGCCTGGACAGCGCCAGCGGCGAACTGGCCACCAGCGAGCCTTCCGCGTTCATCACCGAACGCGCCCTCATCACGCTGATGCGGCGCGACCTGCACGTCATCGACGAGGCGCTGCTGCCGTATTTCCAGGACGTCTACGACCACGTGCTGCGCGCCACCGAGTGGACCGAGAGCCTGCGGGATCTGGTCACCACCATCCTCGAGACCAACCTGACCATCCAGGGCAACCGGATGAATGTGATCACCAAGAAGGTCACGAGCTGGGCCGCGATCATCGCGGTGCCCACCTTCATCACCGGGTTCTACGGGATGAACGTGCCCTACCCCGGGTTCAGCCGCCAGTCGGGCCTGGCCGTCTCGGTCAGCATCATGATCATCGCCGCCGTCGCCCTCTATATCGTGTTCCGCCGGAAGGACTGGCTGTAGGGGTCAGCAAGTGGCTCACCCCTTGTTACCCGCGGGGCGGCGGCGCAGGCTCGGGTCCGCCAGGGCGGGGGGCTGGTAGGCCTGGTCGAGGGTGCCGACGTCGGTGCCGGGCGGGACGATCTCGTCGATGCGGCCGAGGATGTCGTCGGTGAGGCTGAGGTCGAGGCCGGCGAGCAGGCCGTCGAGGTGGTCCATGGTCCGGGGGCCGAGAAGTGCGCTGGTGACGCCGGGATGGGCGATAGTGAATGCCATCGCGAGGTGGGTCATCGGCAGCCCGGCCTCCTCAGCGAGGGGGATGAGCCGTTCGACGACGTCGAGGCGGCGCTCGTCGCCCAGGTGCCGCATCAGTCCGGCGCGGCGCAGGTCGTTGTGCTGGTTCTTGCGCACGCGGCCGGTGAGCAGGCCCTGGCCGAGAGGGCCCCAGACCAGGGTGCCCATGCCGAAGCGCTGGGTAACGGGCAGGATCTCGCGCTCGACGCCGCGGCTGAGGATGGAGTAGGCCGGCTGCTCGGTGTGGAATCGCGTGAGGCAACGCCGCTCGGCGACCCACTGGGCCTCGATGATGTCGGAGGCGGGCGTCTGCGACGCGCCGATCGCGCGGACCTTGCCGCCGCGGATCAGGTCCGTGAGCGCGGAGAGGGTTTCCTCGATGTCGGTACGGGGATCGGGACGGTGAAGCTGGTAGAGGTCGATGTAATCGGTTCGCAGGCGACGCAGTGAGTTCTCTGCGGCGGTGACGATCCAGCGCCGTGATGCGCCCTGGTGGTTGGGGTCCTGCCCGGTCGGGCGGCTGAACTTGGTGGCGAGCACGACGTCGTCCCGGCGGCCTTCCAGCGCCTTGCCGACCACCTCCTCAGAGTCGCCGTAAGCGTCGGCGGTGTCGATGAAGTTGATGCCGGCGTCCAGCGCCTTGCCGATGATGCGGGCCGAGTCCTCCGGGGCATTGCCCATGGTGGTGGCGAGCATGAGGGTGCCCAAGGCGTAGGAGCTGACCTGGATGCCGGTCCGGCCGAGGGTGCGGTACTGCATAGGTCCTCCCGGTGGTGGTTGGCCCGGTGGATGCCTTACGCTGCGCGAAGCGGAAAGCTATTCCAGAACTATACGGAAAACCTTTCCGGTTTGCCAGCGGAGGTGGTGTGGTGCCTCGGAACAGGACACAGGCCGCGGGCGCGCGGCCCGGCTCGGCGGTGCCGGGCGACGGCCCGCCGGCGCCGCGCCGGCGCCGCGCCGACGCGCGACGCAACGCCGACGCGCTGATCGAGGCCGCGAGGACTGTCTTCGCCATCTCCGGTGTGGACGCGCCGGCGAAGGAGATCACCGACCTGGCCGGCCTGGGCGTCGGCACGCTGTACCGGCATTTTCCCCAGCGCTCTGACTTGGTCAAAGCCGTTGTGGAAAGCGGGATTGACGCCGTCGCCGACGCGGGCCCGGCCTTGAGCGCCGCGCACGAGCCGGCCGAGGCGCTCGCCCGGTGGATCCGCCGGCTCACCGAACTGCTCGCAACCAAACGCGGGCTCGCCTCGGCGCTGCACTCGGGCGATCCGGCCTTCTCGGGGCTGCCGGGTTACTTCCTACAGCGACTCGGCCCCACCCTCGCGGCGCTGCTCGACGCCGCATCGGCCAACGGCACGGTTCGCGACGACGTCAGCGCCGCGGATCTGCTGCACGCCATCACCCAGCTGTCCCAGCCTGTGCCCGGGCGTGGGCCCGAACACGATCAGCGCATCGTCGCGGTCCTGGTCGACGGCCTGCGCTGCGGAGCCGCCCCCGCACGCTGACTTCGGTCACGCTGCGTGTCCCTAACATGATAAGTCATGACGTAACCCGTTTACGAGGCTCGCTTCGGGGTAGCTGAGCAGGCTCAGCCCCGGCAAGGCCGACGGTCGGCTGATGCGGAAGGGTGGCCGTCTCCTTGCCACGAGTACGGACAGAGGAGCCCGTATGTCCCCCCGCTGGTTAGTCCTCCCCGCAGTCGTCGCACTGACATCCGGCTCGCTGCTCATGGCGGCAGGCGGGGGCGCGAATGCCGCGCCCGCCACGCACCACCGCACCACGATCGTCCGCCCGGGCGGCAACGTGAAAGGCTTCGTCCCGGGCGGCCTGATCAAACGGCCGCACGGCGCCCAGGTCAGGCGCCATGGCCGGGTCTACCAGGAACAGAGCAGCAACTGGTCCGGCTACGCCGCCTCGGGCGGCAGCGGGTCGTACAACAGCGTCTCCGCCAGCTGGACCCAGCCCACCGCCACCTGCAACGACAGCGGAGACGAGTACGCCGCCTTCTGGGTCGGCCTGGACGGCTTCAACAGCAACTCCGTCGAGCAGACCGGCACCGACTCGGACTGCAGCGGCGGGTCGCCGGACTACTACGGCTGGTATGAGATGTACCCGGCCGCACCGGTCTACTTCACCGACCCGGTCCAGCCCGGAGACAGCATGAGCGCGTCGGTCACGTTCTCCGGCTCGGACACCTACACCCTGGTGCTCACCGACAACACCGAGGGCTGGAACGAGACCGAGACAATCCAAGAAAGCGGCCTGGCGAACTCGTCCGCCGAGGTGATCACCGAGGCGCCGTCGTCCGAGTTCGGCCCGCTCCCGCTCGCTGACTTCGGCACCGTCAACTTCTCCGGGTCCACCGCGAACGGAGGATCGATGGACGCCCAGAACCCGACCCAGATCATCATGGTCGGCAGCAGCGGCGACCAGCTCGACACGACCAGCCCGATGGATGGCGCGGGTGATTTCAGCAACACCTGGGAAGCGCAGAGCTGATCCGTCAGCGCGCGCTGATCTCGGCCCGGTACCGGTGCTACCACCGGTACCGGGCCGTTGCGGAAGTGTGGTAATGAGCGCGGACGGGCAGGCTCACGGATGCGCACTCGCGGCGCCAGAGGAGAGGCGGTCATTCCGTGCGTCCTGACATCGTCCCCGGCGGCATCTTCCCCGATTACTCTCTCCCGGACCACACCGGTACGGTGCGTTCGCTGAGTGAGTTGCAGGGCCGGGATCCGCTGATCCTCACGCTGGCGCGGGGGAATTATTGCCCGAAGGAGCACCGGCAGCATCTGGAGCTGGCGGAGCATTACCCGATGATCGCGGTGGCGTATACGCAGGTCGCGACGATCGCGACGGATGATCATCATACGGTGCAGGAGTTCCGGGCGTCGGTGGGGGCGTCGTGGCCGTTTTTGTCGGATCCGGGGCGGGTGGTGCAGAAGGACCTGGGGATCCAGGAGTACACGGACCCGGAGCATGATCCGATGATCCCGCATACGCTGGTGCTGAAGCCGGGGCTGGTGGTGCACCGTGTATATAACGGGTACTGGTTCTGGGGGCGTCCGTCGTTTTATGACTTGTGGCAGGACTTGCGGGCGGTCACGGCGGAGATCCGGCCGGACTGGGATCTGAGCGTTCCGGGGCTGCGGGAGGCCTGGGACGCGGGTGACTATTCGAAGTTCCACGGCTGGGACCGGCGGGCCGCGCAGGCGATGCCGACCTCTTATGAGTCATAGGAGCTAAGCTCCGGCGTTGTTACCCGAGCCGCGGGCTCGCGGGGTTGGCGAACAGCGTGGAGTTGCGATGCCGTGGTTTCCGGATTTCGTCAGCGCCGTGGAACTTTCCCGTCGGCAGACCCGCGACACGGGCCAGGCAGATCCGGTCGGGCAGTACCTCACCGCGCTGAGCGAAGGCGACCCCCGCCTTCTGGAAGACGCCTGGCCGGGCAAGATCGTGGTCTACGACCCGCGCGTGGGCGAGATCCGCGGCCACCGTGAGCTGCGACGGTTCATCAGTCACAACATGTCCTGGCTGGCCGAGCGGCACGCCCGCACCGAGGTGGTGGGCCGCACCGTGGTCGGCGCGCGGGCCGTGGTGGAGGTGCTGGCTCACCTCGACCACGACGGGCGAGAGCTCGCCTGGCCGGTGGCGGTGGTCGCCGAATCCCGCGGCGACCAGTCGGTGGTGTTTCGCACCTATTGCAGCCAGTGGCCCGTCGACGAGCAGCGCCATCTCCGGGCTCCCATTCTCGAGCCCGGGTCCGCCCGGCCCGGTGATATCGTCGGCCGTTACCAAGACGGCCTGACCGCTGGCGATGCCGAAGCCGTCGTGAGCACCTTCGCGCCCGACGGATACTTCCGCGGCCCCTTTGGTCCTCGGTACGACCATCGCGGCCCCGACGAACTGCGGTCGTTTTTCACCAGGTGCTTCAGGGCCGGGGGCGGCGTCGGTCTGCAGCCCTGCGTCCTGACCGATGACGGCGTGCGCTGCGCGCTGGAGTACAACTGCGTCCGCTGGGGCCGCCACGACCTGCCGCCGCAGGCGGGGCTCGGCGTTTACGAGCGCGGCCCGGACGGGCTGCTGGCCGCGGTCCGCGTCTACGACGATGTCCAGCCGCCCGCAGAGGTAGTCGCGAACCAGCCGGCTCGCTAAGACGCGCGCCCGACGGGCTTCGGTAATGCGCGCAGCACGCATATACCGCTGCCTTGAACCGGCCGGTAAGCCGGCTCGTGTACGAAATGGCGGTCCTGCGATCCGGGCGCCCGCAGACACGAGAAGAGGGATGGCCGTGAAAGCACGCCTTTTGGGCCCGGGCCTAGCCGCCGCCTGCCTGCTCGCCGCCGCCTGGGCCGGCCCGGCCGCTGCGGCGACCGGCAGCACCTGGCAGGTCCTGCCCACGGTGAACCAGCAGGCCAGCCAGACCACGACCGACGGCGTTCTCATCGTCTCGCTGGCCAGCCCGGCCGACGGCTGGGCGGTCGGGGCCTTCGACGACGAGAACGCCGTCGGTCACCCGCTGGTCGAGCACTGGAACGGCACGAGCTGGTCGATGTCCGCAGGCACCAGCCTGCCCGCCGGGGCCTCAGGTCAGCTGAACGCGATCGGCGGGTCCGGCCCCGACGACCTGTGGGCCGTCGGCCTTACGCTGAGTGCCGACCAGAGTCAGGAGAGCCTGCTGCTCGAGCACTTCAACGGCACCCAATGGCAGAACGTGGCCTTCCCCGCCCAGGCCTCCGGGTGTGACCCGGGACTGTCCGACTGCTTCCTGGACCCCACCGCGGTCGCGGCCTCGTCTCCCGGAAATGCGTGGCTCGCCGGGAACGTGTCGCAACCCAACGCCACCCAGCATCTGCTGGCCCACTGGAACGGCACCGGCTGGAAACTGGCCACGGTGCCATGCCTGGAGGGCACGGCCACGGCCGCGTGTGACCCGGCGGGAACCGACCTCAACGAGCTCACCGGGCTGACCGTGCTCAGCCCGACCGACGCCTGGGCGTCGGGCAGCGGCCAGGTGTTCGCGGCCGGGGCCCGCAACGCGCCCGGCCAGTGCTGCCTGCGAACCCTGGCCCTCCGCACCACGTCGGGCTGGACAAGGGAGCGCAATGGCCGCACCGCGAGACGTCTTCATGATGAACTACTTCCCCGCGGCCAATGGCGGGTATCCCATGTGGGAAGCGGCCAACTATAACGGCGCGCAGTACCAGGCGGATATGGAGCTGATCCGAAGCCTGGGTTTCAACACCGTCCGGGTCTTTGCCGCCGCGAGGAACGGGGTATTCGACTATCCCGGCCCGCCTGCCCCGGCCGAGCTGGCCAACCTGACCGACTTTTTCAACCGGGCGCACGCGGCGGGGGTCCGAGTCCACCTCACCCTGTTTGACCACTGGTGGGCCTTCGGGCAAATCTCCGGCTCGAAGACGTGGGCCGGGGCGATCCTCGGTGCGATCCCGGACCACGGCGACCTGCAGGCCGTCGAGATCAAGAACGAAGTCAGTTACGCCTCGGCCATGCCGTACCGGACGGGCTTCGACTCCGGGTGGCCGTCAGGCACGCCGAGGCACGACGAACTAGGCCAGGTGGCGTGCGTCTGGGCCAGCCAGATGATCCCGTACGTCGCGGGCCTCACCGGCGCGCCCGTGGTGACCTCGTGCACGAGTGGCACCGCCGATCTCCGCGCCCTCTTCCAGGCCGTGAACGGAACCAGCGGAGCGCCTAGCTGGTATGAATGGCACTGCTACGCCCTGGCCCCGAACATTGCCAGCACCCGCGGTATCTCCGGGATATCCTCGCCCGCCTACGCCGCGCTCAAGAGGGTCATCGACGTCGTCGGAGATCCCGCCGGGCTGTTCATCGGCGAATCCGGGGCCAACACGTCGCCGGGCGGGGCCAACGGCGGTAACCCGAGCCTGCCCGCGGAGTGCGGCCCGGCTCAGGCCCGGCAGGCGCAGCTGAATTACCTCCAGGGCGTGCGCTGGGCCTGCCAGCAGCTCGGACTGAATGATCCCGCGCCCTGGATTCTTTACGACATGGCACCGAGCGCCCAGTTCTCCGCCGGCCAGACGTTCGGCCTTTTCACCACCTCGGGCCAGGCCAAGCCCATAGTCGAGCACTACCGCCAGGTGCCCCCGGGGTCCCGCGCCATCCCGCCCGTCTCGATCAACGGCGAGATGACCGGGACACCGCAGGCCGACGCGGCGGGCAACCTGCTGCCGCCGCAGTGGACGCTCTACCAGGGGGAGCGCAATGGCCAGCCGATAGCGGCGACGGTTGACCAGCAGAACACCTACGAGGGACACCCGTCGGTGGTGCTGAGCGGCTCGGCCGGCACCGTGCCCGGTGACAACTCGCCCGCGCTGGAGATTGCTTCTCCCGCCGGATGGCCCGTGATAACCGGGCAGGCCGGCCAGAGGTGCATCTTCAGCGTCGCGCTGAAAGCCGCCGGCTCGTACGGCAACGGGCGTAACCACCCGAGCCTGGCCATCTCCTGGTACCACTACGAGCCGGCCGGCTCGAAATACATATCGTCGGTCAACGGCCAGTTGCTCAGGCTGACCGGTGAGTTCCAGATGTTCTCGCTCGCGGGCACCATCCCGCCCGGGGCTGACTTCGCCCGCATGTTCGTCCGGGTGGGATACAACGCGGGCCGCATCTGGGCCGCGGGCGCGAACTGGAGCGGCCCGGCTGGGCCGTGACGCGCGCAGGCGCTGGCGCGCGACAGCCTGGCGCGGCTCAGGCGACGCGGCGCCAGCCCCTTTCGCCGGGTTTCCACCGGGCCACGGCCGTGTGCTGGCTGACCACCTTGACCTGGCGCAGGCCGCTGGCGTAGTGCATGGCCTCCGCGGCCTCGATCATCGCGTCGAGGGTGGAGGGCTGGGGGATGTTGTGCTTGAGGCCGGACTGCTCGATGAGCACGAGATGGACCGGGCGGCCGCCATGCCTCGCGTCGTTATGGCCACTCATAATCCTTAGACTGCTGGACAGGCCCAGGTCGTTCCCGTTGGGCGATATATACCTGAGGCGATGCGGACGGGCGGTTCGCTGCGATCGACCGGGCGCCACGCCCGGGCCCGGCCGCTATCGTCATCGGGTGCTGACACGCTGGCAGAGCGGGTTCGGGTCGGTCGCTGCGGTGCTGGTGATGGTCGGGCTGGTGATCGGGGACCTCACCGACGCCGGGATGCGGCGCTGGTGGGACGCGCACGCGCTGTCCACCGACACGGTGTCGGGACTGCTCGTGGTGCTGGTCACGGTGCTGATCGTGAACCAGGTGGTCACCTGGCGGCAGGTCAGGGACCGGTCGCGGGCCATCGCGGCGCAGGCGGCCATCATGATGGGCCAGGCCCGCCGGTCGAGCCAGGCGGTGTCCGCGGCGCTGGGCGGATCGGGCGATCGCAGTGCCGCATCCGACGAGGTCCGGACCTACATGATCATGCTGCTCGTCGGCGCGCCGGTCCTGATCGACGCCAAGGTCTCCCGGGATTTCCTCGAGCAGGCCCAGTACCTGGGCGGCGAGATGACAGGCATATTGACCGCCATGGGCCGCGACCACGACCACGGTCCGGGTGCCCACTCCAGCGCCCGGCTCGACGCGGCGGTCACCCGGCTGCGGGCCGCGTCAAAGCCGCTCCTGCAGATCCTCGACCCCGATGAACTGACCGCGGCCGGCTCCGAGGGCCCGTCCTGACCCAGCGCTAGCCTGGCCCGGGTGAACCGGCGGTTTATATAGTTGTCGCTATAAATGCACGTGGCGGGGTGACCCGTCGAGGCGGGTCAGGTGCCCGGCCACGCCGCGAGACCTGGGCCCGCCGGGAAGGCGGCGGACCCATGACCGAACGGCCATCTGCGCCGGGCCCGGGAGCCCAGGACCATCCGGCCGGCGGGCTGGGCTCGCCCGAGCTGGTGCGGCAGGGGCTGAGCGAGGTCGGTTATCTGCCGAACGAGCGGATCGCGAGCGTGGTCTACCTCGGCGAGCGGCTGGCCAAGCCGGTGCTGGTCGAGGGCCCGGCGGGCACCGGGAAGACCGAGCTGGCCAAGAGCGTGGCGGCCATGGCCGGGCTGCGGCTGATCCGGCTGCAGTGCTACGAGGGGCTCGACGAGGCCAAGGCCCTGTACGAATGGAACTACTCCAAGCAGCTGCTCCGGATCCAGGCCGAGCAGGTCAGCCGCCCGCCCGCCGCTCCGGGCGGGTCCGGCGCGGCCTCGTGGTCGCGGCTGGAGGCGGATATCTTCAGCGAGGAGTTTCTGCTGGCCCGGCCGCTGCTGGCGGCGATCCGCGCCCCCGAACGGGTGGTGCTGCTCATCGACGAGGTCGACCGGCTGGAGGTGGAGACCGAGGCGCTGTTGCTGGAGGTGCTCTCCGACTACCAGGTGTCGATCCCCGAGCTCGGCACGATCGCCAGCACGCAGACGCCGCTGGTCTTCCTGACCTCCAACAACTCGCGCGAGCTGTCCGAGGCGCTCAAGCGCCGGTGCCTGTACCTGTACATCGACTACCCGTCGGTCGAGCGGGAGCAGGAGATCGTCCGCAGCCGGGTACCGGGGATCGGGGAGCACCTGGCCGGGCAGGTCAGCGGGCTGGTCCGGTCGCTGCGGCAGATGGACCTCAAGAAGCGGCCGTCGGTGTCGGAGACCATCGACCTGGCCCACACGCTGTTCCTGCTCGGCGCCGACGAGATCACCCCGCAACTGGCCGCCGACACGCTGCACGTGCTGCTCAAGTACCAGTCGGACATCGAGAAGGCCGCCGCCGAGCTGACGGCCAGCCGGTGACCGGGTCCAGCCCGCGGGAGGGAGCCTTCCGGGCCCCGCCGCCCGGCGGGCGGGGCACCCTGGCCGCGTTCGTGGCCGAGTTGCGCGCGATCGGCCTGCCGGTCTCGGTGTCGGAAAACATCGACGCCACGGCCGCGCTGCGGGCCATGCCGCTGGCCGACCGCGCGTCGCTGAAGAGCGCGCTGGCCGCCACGCTGGTCAAGAACAACGACCACTACGGCGCCTTTGAGCTCGTGTTCGACATCTTCTTCAGCGGCCGGCGGCCCGGCGGCGCACGCAGGATTTCTGGCGCTATCGCGTGCCGAAAATGCTGGGCTATTTCGAGCGCGTGCTT
>Ga0207416_1002752_pt1 | contig 18229 bp, 12 predicted proteins | sample PaiPotPPM11metaG_FD_184107 | JGI IMG/M metagenome (GOLD analysis project Ga0207416, IMG submission 184107) | Iron sulfur acid spring bacterial and archeal communities from Banff, Canada, to study Microbial Dark Matter (Phase II) - Paint Pots PPM... ...
CCTCCGCCCACAGCAATGGCGACAACAACGTCGCTGGTGGCATCATCACCGTTTTCCTTTCTTGTTGACGACTTTCTCTTTGATTCTATCATCTGTTGTCGATCAAACTTGTGATATAAAGTCAGGCGCTTGCCCTGGCCTTGGGGAGACGCTTGCCCCTACCCTGGAGAGGCGCTTGCCCTGACCCTGGGGAGACGCTTGCCCTGGCCTTGGGGAGACGCTTGCCCTGGAATCTGCTATAATGAGGCCATTGTATTAGGAACCGGGCGCATATTTTTTTGCGAGGGTGCCCGGCAATCAATAAATTTATATACAAGGAGATTGACAATGAGCGAGCGCGTCGGCCAGCAAGTGGGGAATTATCGCCTGGTACAACTTCTGGGAAGTGGCGGCTTTGCCGACGTCTATCTCGCTCAGCACGTTTATCTAGACAGCCCGGCTGCTATCAAACTGCTGCGCGCCAACCTCGGCCAACAAGACCTGGATGACTTTCGCGGGGAGGCGCAAACCCTGGTACGTCTGATTCACCCGCATATCGTGCGCCTGCTGGACTTTGGCGTGCAGGACGGAGCGCCTTTTCTGGTGATGGACTACGCTCCCAACGGTACGCTGCGGCAGCGCCACCAACGCGGAGAGTGCCTCGCGCTCGATATGGTCGTTGGCTATGTCGATCAGGTGGCGAGCGCGCTGCAATACGCGCACGATCAGAAGATCGTTCATCGCGACGTCAAGCCTGAAAATATGCTGCTGGGTCGGCAGCAAGAGATATTATTGTCTGACTTCGGCATCGCCGTTGTCGCTCAGAGTACGCGCGCAGACCTGGCGCGCGACACCACCGGCACGATTGCCTATATGGCTCCCGAACAAATTCAAGCGCACCCGCGCCCCGCGAGCGACCAGTATTCGCTGGGCATTGTCGTCTACGAGTGGTTGAGCGGGGCGCGTCCCTTTGCAGGCTCATTTACCGAGGTCGCGGCCAAGCATCTCATGGTACCCCCGCCGCCTTTGCACGAACTTCTGCCTACCGTCTCACCAGAAGTAGAGTCGGTGGTGTCCACCGCGCTTGCTAAAGACCCCAAACAGCGCTTCAGTAGCGTGCTGGCATTCGCTACGGCGCTGCGTGAGGCAAGTCAAATGCAGCGCCGCGTCTTTTCGCCAATCAACCAGCAGCTAGCCAGCCAGCCGACATTACCTCCTACTCTGCTGCCCGCGCGGCCGGGAAACCCTATCACGCCGCTGCCGTTGAGTATGCCTGGCGGGCAGCAGGAAATGATTGTTTCAGCGATGGGAGAGACGCATACGCCGGCGATCTCGTCGCCGCGTCCGCCAGCGGCAAATATCCCGATCAACACTTCACCGGACATGTCGGAGACCAACGTGCAGACGGAAATCTCTTCACTCACGCTGCCTTCGGCGTCTGCCCCGCTGAGAGTCTCTTCACCCGGTCTACCGCCCGCGAGGGTCAACGTTCCGCCTCCTGCCATTCAGGGTCAAGCGCAGCCTGCCCACCGCGGCATGTCGCGCCGCGCCGCTCTCATTGCCGGAGCGGCGGCGGTTGGCGTGCTGGCCGTTGGCGGCGTCACCTGGTTTTTCGTTTCACATTCGTCTTCTCCATCCACCGGGCAAACTACCGGCGGCGCACAGACAACGCCCACAACAACATCACCCACAACTGCTCCAGCCGTCGTGACGCTGGCGGATGATACGTTTCATCGCGCCGATCAGACCTTTTGGGGAACCGCCTCGGACGGCCTGCAATGGGGCGGCGCTGTGAGTACCTCACAAGACTGTTCGATTGTCGCGCACAAAGGGCAAATCGTGCGTACCGCCAATGGCAAGAGCTACTATACCGGCGTTCTAGGCCCATCCTTCACGAACGGGGAGATCGTCGCGAGCGGCTCCATCAGCCATTACAATCCATCACATTTTGGAGCCATCCTGCGCTGGAGCGATGACAACCACTATTACAAGGCATTCATTGACGGGCAGCAGTTCCACCTCATCAAAAGAGACGGCGCGCAGGCTCCAACCCTGCAATCGATCCCTTTCGCGGCGCAGGCCAACATTCCTTATACCATCCGTTTCCGCGCCTTCAGCACAACGCTGGAAGCGCGTGTCTGGCAGACCGGTACGACAGAGCCAACCGCCTGGATGGTCTCAGGCACGGACAATACGTTCCCAACAGGCCGCGGCGGATTGCGCCCGCAGCTCGATCAAAATGTGACCTTGCAAGTCCGCTTCTTCACGATGATCAAGCGAGCCAATTCGTAACCACAGGCGACACGGTAGGGACGCGGCGAGGCCGCTTCCTGATTATGGAAGCGGCCTCGTTAGATGGTGGGCAACCAGGGACTCGAACCCTGAACCTAGCGATTAAGAGTCGCTTGCTCTGCCAGTTGAGCTAGTTGCCCATCTTGACGGGGATCAGGATACCATATTTGGAGATTTACGTCAAGCGATCAAAGACTCAAAAACTCAGCAGATCGATAATACACCTTCATGAGCATCATACCTCATAATCTTTGGCCCACCGGACGTTCTTTTCCTGCCCATTGCGTGCTGGCACAAGCCGCAGTTTAGCCTACACGAACTGCTCTTGCAATCTCAGCAATTCTGCGATGCCGGATTCGGCCAGTGAGACGAGGCGATCCATGGTATTGCGGTCGAAGACGCCGCCCTCGCCTGTCCCCTGCACTTCGACAAATTCGTGCGCGGCGGTCATGACGACGTTAAAATCGACGTCGGCGCGGGAATCTTCGCTATAACAGAGGTCAAGCAGCAGCGCGCCATCTACGATGCCGACGCTGGTAGCGGCTACCGCCGCGCGCGCAGGGTGAACGGGCAGCAGGCCGCGTTTGACGAGCAGCGAGCAGGCGCGGTGCAGCGCGACGTACGCGCCGGTAATGGCGGCGGTGCGCGTGCCGCCGTCGGCTTGCAGCACGTCGCAGTCGAGGGTGATCGTGCGCGGACCCAGCGCCCGCATATCGACGGCGGCACGCAGCGAACGCCCGATGAGGCGCTGGATCTCCTGCGTGCGCCCGCTCACTATGCCGTTGCGCTCGCGGGACGTGCGGGTCAGGGTTGAGCGCGGCAGCATGTTATATTCTGCCGTCACCCAACCCTGCCCTTTGCCTTCAAGAAACGCTGGCACTTTCTCCTCGACCGTCGCGGCGCAGAGGACGCGCGTCTTGCCCGTCTCGATCAAGACCGAGCCTTCCGCGAAGTCCAGCACATCGACGGTCAGCCGCGTAGGGCGCAGTTGATCCGGCGAACGTCCATCAACGCGCTGCATGATTACCGCCCACTCGTCGAGGCGGCGCGCTCCGGCAATGGCACGGCTTTGCTGCGCTCCTGCGCCCGCAGGATGGGAGCGCGGGCATGGCGCGTTGTGGCGCTGGTCGCGCGCTGTATGATACGAACGTAGCCGAAGAGCATGATCCAGTTGATGATGCCTACCACAATCATGAAGACCAGGTTGGTCGATCCGCCCAGTCCAATAGCACTGATGATCAGGTAGACCGCCGCGGTCACGACGATATTCGCCAGCGTGATGGGGATGAGGATCAGCCAGGCATATTGCATCAACTGGTCTGAACGCAGGCGCGGCAGCGTGGCGCGTATCCAGATGAAAACGAAGCAGAGTCCGTAGACTTTGATGACGAAGTAGCCGATTGCCAGCAGGTTGCCGAGCAGTTGCCAGCCAAAGCCATGCTGCGCAACCAGGTAGCCCACGCCGGGGCCAGACCAGCCGCCCAGGAAGAGGAAGGTGGTGATAGCCGAGACGATGGTCATGTTGCCGTATTCGCCGAGGAAGAACATCGCCCAACGAATGCCGCTGTATTCGGTAAGATAGCCCGCCACCAGCTCCGACTCCGCTTCCGGCAGATCGAATGGGGCGCGGTTCGTCTCGGCGAGGCCGCAGGTGTAGTAGATGACGAGCATTAAGGGCTGAAAAAGGAAGAACCAGGCGATGGGAGTAAAGCCCTGGAAGATGAAGTCCAGCACAGGGATACCAACGCCGCCTTTCGGCCAGATATTCTGGAAGTTCATAATGTCGCGAATGGAGATCGTGCCGATGCCTGAATTGTTGCCGGCGAGGATGCTGGTGAACATGATGATGCTGACTAGCGCCAGCATCAGCGGCAGCTCATAGGAGATCATCTGCGCGGCGGAGCGCAGGCCGCCAATGAGGGCATATTTGCTATTGGAACCCCAACCGGCCATGACCACGCCCACTACATCGATCGAACTCATGGCGATGTAGTAGACCAGCCCGGTCGCCAGCGCCGTCCCTGGCAGGCCGACATACGGCGAGAAGGGCAGCACAGCGAAGGCGGCGATGATGGGGGCCAGGAAGACCGACGGCGCGAGCAAAAATATCGCCTTGTCGGTTCCCGTCGCGTGAATATCCTCTTTCAGCAGCAGCTTGACGACATCGGCCACCGACTGCAGCGAGCCACCAGGCCCGGTATGCAGCGGCCCGAAGCGATCCTGCATAAAGGCGATGATTTTGCGCTCTATATAGACAAGCAGCGCCGCGCTCGTCATCACAAAGCCGATGAAGGAAATCGCGGCGATGAGGAATTGCAAAAACTGCAAGGAAATAATACCGTTGAGCAATTGCGTCCCGATGTTATCCGCAAATACGATATGCATACGATTGACTCCTAAGATATATGCATGGGCGCGATGATAAACTTTCCCATCACCAAACTCTTTTGCGAAACTTCACCATTGCGCCCATGCAGTAGCGATCAACCTCAGCGATCAACCTCACCGAGGACGAGATCGAAGCTGCCCATAATCGCTATCACGTCGCTCAATTTGTGGCCGCGCAGGATTTCCGGCAAGATTTGCAGGTTGACGAAGGACGGCCCGCGAATCTTGGCGCGCCACGGATATTCGCCGCCGTCGCTGATGAAGTAGATGCCGAGTTCGCCTTTACTGCTCTCGATGCCGAAGTAGGTTTCGCCGCGCTGCGGGCGCAGGGCGATGGGAGTGCGCACGCCAATGGGACCGCCGGGCAGCTTGTCGATGGCGACGCGGCAAAGACGAATGCTTTCGTAGATTTCGTTGATGCGCACTCTGTAGCGGGCATAGCAATCGCCTTCCTGGCTGACCTGCACGTTCACCGGCACTTCGCGGAATGCTCCGTAGGGGCGATTAACGCGCAAATCCCAGTTGACGCCACTGCCGCGCAGCATCGGGCCGGTCAGGCCGTAGGCGAGGGCCTGCTGCGGGTCGATATAGCCAACGCCCTGAGTGCGCGCCTCGAAGATTTCGTTGCCTGTGATGATGCCTTCCAGCTCGCGCATATTCTTCTCAAGCTGGTCGAGGAATGCTTCGCATTCCGCCAGCCAGCCATTGGGAAAATCGTGCAGAACTCCGCCTATACGAATATAGTTGACGTTGAAGCGGCTGCCGCCCAGCGCCTCGAACAGCGAGAGAATGCCCTCGCGGTCGCGGAAGCACCACAGGATCGGCGTGGTTGCGCCCAGGTCCAGCAGATACGTGCCTGCCCAGACGAGGTGGCTGGCGATACGCTGCATCTCTCCCACCAGCAGGCGAATATACTCCGCCCGGCGCGGCGGCTCGATGCCCATCTCTTGTTCAACCGCGCCCGCGTAAGCGATTTCATTGAGTTGCGGCGCGAGATAGTCAGAGTTGTCCATGTAGCGGATGCCGCCCATGACGGGACGGTTTTCGAGAATCTTCTCAATGCCCCGGTGCAGGTAGCCAATGACGGGCGTGCAATCAACGACTGTTTCGCCTTCAAGGCGCAGCACGAGGCGCAGCACGCCATGCGTACTGGGGTGCTGCGGCCCCATGTTGAGCAGCATTTCCTGGGAAGTAAATCCCTCCGCGCCCGTTTCCTGAAAGAGATTTGCCCGTGTTGTATTCTGATTTATAGCCATAGAGTTTTCCTTGTCTATCGTTCTGCTGCCCCGGCTACGCTCGCTGGCGCAGCGCGTAGAACTTGCGCACGCGCAGGGCAAAGCTACCTGACCACAGCAGAGCCATTGCCGCGGCTACGCCTCCATAGAGCAAGTGATTGGGATCGGAATAGAAAAAGGCAAACGAGACGGCCAATCCCCAGCAGCCAAGAGCCACGATGGCCGGCGTGATCAGGCTCTGCGGCCCGCGCGCAGCCGGTGATACGAACGCGCGCCTCACTGGCTTGACAGGCTCTGCCGCCGGTTGGCTGGTGCGGTTCGTTGGCGTCTGCGTCTTCTTCGCAGTCCCTTTTTTATGCTTCCTCGCTTTTGGCATAGCGTTTCGTCATCCTTTTTATCATTCTTGTTTCTGGCCCGCCGCTTCCCCTTGATCACGGAAAGTATGTCCGAAGGTCGGCGTACCTGGATGCAGGCGCTCTTCATTGCCCTGGCCCAGCTTCTTCTGCACCACGCGCTCCACGCCATGCTGCTGGAAGCGGCGATCGACGGCGACGTTGGGATCGACCTGCGTGGTGGCCAGCGGCTTGACGGTATGCGGCACTTGATGGAAACTTTTCAGCAAGGGGAAGCCTTCAAAATCGTCGTCGAGCAGCATTCGCCGCAGGTCGGGATGGCCCGTGAATTTGATGCCGAAAAGATCATACGTTTCGCGCTCCAGCCAGTTTGCCGTGGGCCAGACAGAAACGACGCTGTCTACTTCCGGCTGCTCGCCCTCCAGGCGCACTTTCAACTGGAGCAGTTGCCCGCGCGTGGTTGAGCGTAGATGATAGACCGTTTCGAGGTGATCGAGCATATCGACTCCGGAAATGCAAATGAGCAGATCGAAGCCAAGCAGATCGCGCAAGAAGCGGCAAACTTCGACCAGGTGGGTGCGATCAATTTCCAGGCCCAGATAATGGCCTCTTTCCGCGCTGGGAGCGACGGGCTTGCCCGTAATCTGGGCCAGCGGCGCGAGTTCGCGGGCAAGGGCAGCGTTCTCGTCGCGATAGCCGCGCTGCCCGGCAGGAGCGTTCGTCGAGCGTGGCACTAAATCCATCGTACCACCCCCTTACGCCAGGCATAAACCAGGCCAAGCGCGAGAATCAGGATAAAGAAAAGGATCTCCACAAATCCGAACAGGCTCAACTGCTTGAAGATGATTGCCCAGGCGACGATAAAGACAATATCCACGTCAAAAGCGACAAAGAGCAAGGCAAAGATATAAAAGCCAAGCGGATATTGCACGCGGGCGGTGCCGATGGGCGTCTCGCCCGATTCATAGATTTGCAGCTTTTCTTTCGTCCGGCGGTGCGGGGCGATCAAGCCAGCAATGATGCCCGCCGCAATGACTAAGGCGAAACCGGCGGCGAAGAGAATCGCCGCGTATAAATAGCTGATATTGATAGGCGTTGACACGAAGCTTCCTCCCAATCATAGCGTCCAGGAAAAGATGACGGCTGATTGATTTCACATTGATTATAGCACAGAGAGAAAGGTGCGACAATTCAGTCGGGCGGCTCATTCCCTGTCCTGGGATACTGCGGCTCAGCGGGGGTTGCCAGTATCTCGAAATCCTTCGCCGCGGCGGCAGGAGGCGTCACGTCATCGACTTTCACCAGCACGACGGAGATGTTATCGTCGCCCCCGCCGTCCAGCGCCGCCTGGATCAATGCCTGGCCGACCTGGGACAGGTCGGGCATGGTCAGCAAGATGTCCTGGATCACATGATCGCGCGTCATCTCCCATAAACCATCGCAGCAGAGCAACAAAATGTCGCCAGGCTGGAGCGCAACAGAGAAAATGTCCACTTCGACGGTTGGCTTTTCGCCGAGGCTGCGATAGATTTGATTGCGCTTGGGATGCGTGTACACGTCGTCGGCGTTGATGATGCCTGCCGTCACCAGGCTGGCGACGACAGAGTGATCGTTGGTGATCTTCTTCAATCCCTCGGACTTGCGATAGAGGTAGGTGCGGCTATCGCCGACGTTCGCGACGTAGGCGGTCGTATCGACGATGAGAGCGGCGGTCATCGTCGTTCCCATATCGGCGTGCTGCTCCATGTTGCGCTGGTGAACGGCGAGATTGGCGCTCTGCACGCCGTTGATCAATAGCTGTATATAGTCCTCCTCGCGCATGGGTGCAGTGGATTTGAGTTCAGGAATGACACGCTCTTCAATCGTCTGGATAGCAAGATTGCTGGCATCCTTGCCGTTGGCGTGGCCGCCCATGCCATCGGCGACCACGAAGAGGCCCAGATCCTGGAACGCTGAGGCCTGGGATTGAGCGCCCACCACCGCGAACAGGCTATCCTCGTTGGGCTTATACTTGCGCTTGTAGCCCCGGTCGCTGCGCGTGGCGACGACAAAGCGGCCATGACGCGGCGCGGGCACGAGCGGCTGTTTCGGGAACGGCTGCGTGCGTTCGGCGTCCGCGCCGGGCTGAGGCTGACCCAGCACTTCCTGCATCTGGCTCGGCGACATCTCTACTGTCGGCATATTGGCAACCTCGGCGGAGGAAGCAGGCGCGGCGGGCGGATTGACCGGGCGCAGGTGCAAACCGGACTCCGAAGGGGCCAGTTGAGTGCGGCACTGCGAACAGAAGATATCGGTGGGCTTGACAGGAGCGCCGCAACTGGGACAGCGCCACGAGGGCGACTGCTGTGAAACAGGCGCGGGCGGACTCAGAGGGACAGGCGATTGCGGCTGAACGGAAGCAGGCGGAGCAGCTGGGGCGGGCGGTTGCCCGTTGATGAGAGCATTCTGCTGCCGCCACTGCTCCCATCCTTGCTGCTCCTGCGCCGGTGGCTGCGCCTGCGCCAGTTCTTCCTGGCGAATGCGCGGTACGTCCTGATTAGCCCGTTTCTCCGCGCGGCGTTCTATTTCTTTGAACTCCCGCAGCCCCTTTGCTCGCCGCCGCCAGAGAACGAAGGTGATCGTCAGCAGCACCAATACCAGGACAACTAGAGCCGCTATCGCTACAAAGGGCAGCAATTTTGAGGTGGGCAGGCCAAACGGACCCGCCTGATTGGCAGAAGCGGTTGTTCCCGCTGGGGTGGTAGTGCTGGTCGCGGCCGGGTGCGCCGCGATCAATTGGAGCAATGTACTGGGAGCCTGGAATTTCGCATTGAGCGACTTCATCGATTGGAGAATATCCCTCGCTTTGTTGAGCGAGCCATGATAATAATCGGGAACAGCCAGACCCCAATCGTCATGCACCAGGTTCTGGCCGGTTTGCAGCGTCGGCAGCTCTTGATTCACGAAGCTCACGACCGAGCCGTCATCGTTTCTCCCTATTTGCATCCCCGTGAGTTGCCCCAGCGTATTCACAAAGGGCATCCCCGGTTCGCCGATGCTCGCGTGCGTGATCGCGGTCGGCGTCAAATTCGTCACCGGTATAGGTACAGATGCTGGTGTGGCGAAAGGCTGAGGCGTCGCTGAGAACCCCGCACCCGCCGTCAGGCCAATGCCAAAAGCGGTCTGGCCGGATAAGGAACTCACCGGATCAATATAGGGCAGAGGAAGCGACAGCGGCGTCGTAAAGGGGACGAGAACCGCGCCGCTTGCGCAGGGTGGGGAGAGTGATGGCTGGCACAGAATAGATGGTCCAGAGGTGTTGCCCCCACAAGAAAGCGTCGCGCATGACAGGTGTGCTAAGGAATTATTCAGGGTATCCGTGGTATAGGCGCTGCTTGCGAGAATCCGGATCTGCGAAAGAAGCGGTTTCTTGCCGCAGGAAGTGGGCGAAGCAGCAGGAGAGAGCAGCGAGCCAGCGGTGAGAACCCAATCCGTCAAGCTAGCGGCAGAAGGCGAGCTGGCGACGATCACGCCGAGTCCGGTGGCAGGGGGACAGGTCGCAGGCGTATAGCTGACAACGAGGCGCACGACGGAGACGCTGGCCTGATCCAGCGCCTGTGATTTCCCAAATTGGTAGCCGCTGGGCGGGGCGGCAAAAGCAACCGAGGGGAGTACAAGAGCCATCAGCAGGCCGCCGATCAAACAAGAAAAGACGCTTGCCAGAAACCTGTGTGTTCCAGGCATCGTTCGTGGATAGCTAAACGTCCTCATAAGCATTCTCCCCCAATAGGGTAATTAATGTATGTGTTGAGTACAGAGCCATACTCACCGTCTCAGCCGGCTGCGTAAACTTTCCAGCATCGGCTGCGCGGCCGGAATGACGCGGGCTGCATAGGTACATTCGCGCTCGGCATCGAGTAATTTTCCTTCTTGCTCGTAAACCCGGCTGAGCAAGAAACGAACCTGGTAATCTTCGGGACGCAGCCGCAGCGCGGCTATGAGCGCGCGCTCAGCCACGGGCCACTGATTTAAGCGAAATGCTATTTCTCCGACCTTCTGGTGCAAAGCAGCCTGGGATGAACTCAGGCGGGCCGCTTCCTGGTATTCGCGCAGAGCCGGGTCAAGCTGGTTGGTCTCCTCGTAGCATTGCGCCAACCGCTGATGCGACTCTACATCATTCGGATTGAGGCGCAGCGATTGGATATACTCAGGAATAGCGGGCAATGGCTGGCGCCGCAAGAAGAGCGAGACATCAGCCAGCAACTTATGGGTTTCGGGATCGTTCGGATTAAGCTGCAACGAACGGTTATACGCCTGTAACGCCTGCTCGATCGCAGGCGGCTTGCGACGCGCGAAAACCTGTCCGAAGAGGCGATGCACCAGCGCGTTGTTCGGCTCGACCACGAATGCTTGCTGCACGGCGGCGTAGGCTTCCTCAATACGATTCGCGTTCATAAAGTTCAGGGCGGCATTGAGATGCACGCCAGCAGGGCCGGTAGTGGAATGGTGCGTGAGAGCGGGCGGCGTATTCGGTGTCGGCGGATTGGATGAGCGTACCGGATTGGGTACGGTGGAAGCGGCAGCAGCGCTCAGCGCATTCGCGGGGACCGGCGGCAAGTTCATGATCGCGCGTTCCATGTCGCCGGCGGTCGGCCAACGCTGTTGAGGCGACGGCGCGAGCGCGCGCATGATGATTTGTTCAAAACCGGGTGTGACGTCTGGCCGCAGCGAGCGCACCGGCGGGAACGTGAAGATGTCCGGCTTATTATTTGCCGCGTCGTGGCGCGTGAGCAGACGGTGCAGCGTGGCTCCCAGGGCATAGAGATCGCTGCGCGGCTCGGCGTTTCCGGCCATCTGCTCTAAAGGCGCGTAGCCGATGGTCATGATGATGGTCGATTGGCGCTGCGGTTGAAAATTGCGGGCAATGCCGAAGTCGATGAGCTTGATCTCGTCACGACTCGTGACCATGACATTCGTGGGTTTGAGGTCGCGGAAGATGATCGGCGGTGTCTGGCCGTGGAGATAGTTGAGGACGCTGCAGATCTGCTGTCCCCAACTGCGGACGCGCGCTTCGGGGAGGCCGCGCGCGCCGTTCGCACCCATCACCGTGCCTTCTTGTTCCAGCACATCGGCCAGCGTGCGCCCATCGATAAAGTCCATAACCAGGTAATGCTTGCCGTCCTCCATAAAATGGTCGCGCACGCGTGGAATGCAGGGATGGTTCAAGTCAAGCAGCAGCGTAGCTTCGCGGCTAAACCACTCGACGGCCTGGGAGCGTTCGGCGTCGTTCTGAAACTCATCCAGCATTTCCTTGACGGCGCAGGGCCGGTTGAAGCGCGTATCGATGGCGCGATAGACAGCGCCCATGCCGCCTGACGCGGCGACGCGCTCGATGCGGTAACGCCCTCCGGAAAGTTCCGTACCGGGAGCCAGCCGCCTGGGGTGGCCGTTGCTCGCGCCGCCGGAGCCGGGTTGAGACGGCGTCGGAGATAGCCCATTGCCGCCTCCACTCTGGGGCAAGGACGGATTACCGATAGATGCTGCATTATTCGGGTCTATTGGATATTTATCCATCATGTGCTATTCACCGCTCTTGATGCTGAATGGCCTTATAATGACCGGGCTATACGTCAGATAAGATAAAGACCGCTGCCGACTGTATTGAGAGCGCGGGCAAACACGCTCTCTCTTCTACTTACGCTGTACCTACCAATTGTGTCCGAGTATGATGAGGGCATTATAGCATATTCTTGAGAAATTGAACAATGCACAAGATCACAATAGGACTGCGAGACAACGCACACCACATCCCTACGGATGACGAACCATGTCCAGGAAGCTCCACGATTTGAGGTCGCGTTCGAGGTGGAAACGCAGCAGGCCGCGCATCACCATTTCGGTTTCGTTTTGCAGGGACATATCCAGGCGCAGGCGAGGAATGTCGCGCCCGGCGCTGCGCTGGAGTACTCGCAAGACTTTGAGGGCGTTGATGGATAACGGGCGCGCCCACTGGCGCGAGCAGCGCGGGCAAAGCGCGCCGCCCAGCGTGGGAGAAAAGCCGTTCTCTTCAGGCAGCAGCTCGCTGGAGCAATGGGCGCAGTGGCGAAACGCCGGTTCGTAGCCGGTCTGGGAGAGCAGGTGAATCTCGAAGTGGCGCAGCAACAGGTTCGAGCGCGTATATTCCTGCCCGGCGGCGGCGCTGGGAGTCTCCTGGTTCTTTTGCCGCTGCATGTCGATGCTATCGGCTTCGAGGCCGCGCAATGCCTGGAGCATGAGCGTATAGACGTCGGGCTGCGGCGTGTGTTCTTCGATAAAGCTGTCGATCAGTTCAGCGAGATAGAGGCCGCAGGTCATATGCCAGAGATCGGCGCGCAGGCGCAGGAAACTTTCGCGTATCTCGGCCTGCGTGACGATATCCAGGTTGCGGCCAAGCGCGAGCTGCAACTGGCTATGGCTGAGGTATTCGAGATGCCCGGCCTTTTTACTGGTGGGGCGGCGAATGCCTTTGGCGATGGCATGGAACTTGCCCTTGTTGGGCGTAAACAGCGTCAGGATGCGATCAGCTTCCCCGACATCGGTGCGACCGAGGACGATGGCTTCGGTGGGGTAACTATGAGGCTGTCGCATGGATGATATCCTCGTAGGGGTGGGAAGCATACGCACGGATAGAGCAAAGAACAACGCGATCATCGGGTAACTTTGGGAGGCGACGAGCGGATTCGAACCGCTGCATGCAGCTTTTGCAGAGCCGTGCCTTACCACTTGGCTACGTCGCCTCGATCCGCACAAAAAAAAGCGGGAGACGGGAATCGAACCCGCGATTTTCTCCTTGGCAAGGAGATGCTCTACCACTGAGCCACTCCCGCGTCGATTGAAGCGACGGCCTCAATCGTGCTTGCAGCAATAAGATAGCATATTCACGGAAATTTGTCAACAGGATTGCCACGAAATTTTCCTACACCCATTGTGAGTGTGAGGAAAATTTCGTGGCAATCCTGACGTTATTCAATGCTGAAGCCGCGTTCTCGCAGCAGGGCGATGACCTGGTCGAGATGCTCGCGGGGGACGCGCACGAGCCGACCTTCGGCGGGGACGACGGCGGCCAGCAGGGCGCGCAGGGCGTCGTCGGCGCGGATATCTTGCAGGGCTTGCTCCGAGAGATAGAGCATGGGCATCTGCTCGACGCGAACGGAGGAATGCTCGCCGTAGCCGCCGCCCCACAGCTTCAGGCGAATCAGGAAGGAGGTAGCAACGCCTCCCTGGCAATATGCCTGCAAGAAACGAATAATGGCGGCCAGCGCGAGACCGGCATCGATGGCGTTCCGGATGGAGGCGGGCGTGATGCGCGGCCATGCCGTCTGCTCGTCCGGCGCGGTGAACTGCGCGGCTTCGGCAGCCAGGTAGAGATCGGTCACTGCGTAGAGGGGCTGCAGCAGGCCATCGTCTTGCAGCCGCCATTGCGGGCCGCGCGCGCCCCGCCGCTCGCCTTCGCCCAGAGCGTCTTGCTCAGGGGCGGGCGTGATCGCGGGCAGGTAATGTCGCTGCCAGAGGGCCGCTTGCAGCGCGGGCAGGCGCGCCGCGGCGGCTTCGGCCAGCGTGGGAGAGAGCCGCCGCCTGAACAGCGAGCGCGTCGCCTCTTCGGCGAACAGGCTATCCAGCAGCGCCGGATCGTCAACCTCGATCAGCGCGGCGTTCTGCCAGAGTTCGACGCGGCGCGCCTGCCGTTCCCACTCGGTCAGTGAGTAGCGCACGTTTTGCGGAATGTCGATCCCTGGGTCGGCAGTTTCTTGCAAGATGCGCAGGATATCCTCGACATGCAGGCCCAACTGGGTAGCGCGGGTCACGCTGGCTTTCGTCAGGCGATACTGCGCGATATGCTCCAGCTTGAGGCGTTCCGCGAAGCGATCCAGTTTGACGAGCAAGCCTTCGGAGACGGGAGCCAGGGCAACCAGTTCGAAATTGGGCTGCACGATCAATTTTCCCCATGTGACGTCTTCGCCGGCTGCTGGCTCGTGCGCGCTCGCGAGGGACAGGTGAGGGCTGGCGCGGAACTGCGTGATATAGCCCTCCTGCCTGGTTTCGACCAGGCCGAGCCAGTGCAGGGGGCCGAGCATAATGGCGCGGATGAAGCCACCCTCGACCATGTACCATCCTTCGCGGGGCGTGAGCCAGCCATGCCGCAGGCGGAAATCCCAGCCGTAGGGATTGCTGCCGGTGGAATAGCGGTCCGCGCGCATGCCAAACTGGCGCGGGAAAAGCAGGTAAGGCGTGTAGAGCTTGGTGCGGGCGATGAAGGCAGCGATATCCTGCCATGCCGCCGCTGGCTCTTGCAACAGGCGCTCAACGACCGCCTGGCGCGAGCGTATGACCTCTTCGTGCGCCGCCTCAAGCGGCTGCGGGCCGGGGCGCGCGACCACGTTCGGCAGGTAGGCCAGTTCATTCCAGAAGGCCGCGTGCAGCCACGCCCGCACGCAGAGCCGCGTCCGTTCCAGCAGCGGCAGGGAGAAGAAATCCTCGGCGGGCGCGCCCTGGAGCGTACTGTTACGCGCGCGCAGCAGGCCGAGTTCCAGCAGCAGGAGGCGGATGAAGAGCAGGCGCGGTACATCCATTTCGCTGTGAACCTGCTCGAGCGAGACGTCCGCGCCGAGGGCATCGGCGAGCTGGCGCAGGGCGGAGCGGGCCAGCATACCGCTGTTGACAAGCGGCAGCCCTTCGCGCGCGGCCGCGACAATCGACCAGTAGAGATAAAGCGCGCGCTGGAAGGCGCGGATGCTCTCGGCGTTCTCGTCAAAGAGAACGGGAAGCGGTTCCGCGCGCGGCAGTTCCTCTTGCTCCCCGGCTTTTTCGGCCTGTTCGCCCACGAGTTGCCGCACGGCATAGGGTACAATCAACACGCCGTCATAGACGCCGTTGGTATAATCGCGCCCGGCGAAATTGGTCTGCCTGCCCCAAAACAACAGTCCCTTGACCAGCAAGTGATGCAGAGCCTGCTCGTAAGGGCCATGAGGATGAGGCGTGGGATAAAATGCGCTGTCGAGGTCCTGCAAGTACAGCAGATCGGCGGCTTTGCCGGAGTCAAGGAAACGAGCTTTCGCCAGGTAGAGGGCCAGGTCGCGGCTGTTGGCGCGCCCGCCGCAGGCGACCAGTTCGTGCAGGATGCGCTGTTCCAGTTCGCTTGCGTCGCTCAGGGCATCGGCGATAGCTTCAGGCGCAAAGAGATGCTCGCCGATCTCGGTCGAGGCGGCAGAGGCGAGAACGGCGGAGGACGCGTCCAATTCTTGCGCGGCCACCGGCAAGCGCCGCGTCTTGATCAGCGCTTGCAGATGATAGGAGGGTACAGTTTGCAACAATTCAAGATCACTCTGCTCCATCGTACTCCTCTTCGTGCAGCAATGGACTTTGCCCGCGCCGCTTGATCTCCTCGGTGAGACGTTCGGCGCTTTGTTTTTTGAGAATCACGAGCGTGGGCGTAATGGACTGGACGATCTGCTGCTCGACCGACGTCGTCACGGCAAGCTCGCGCATCACCGCGGCGTCGGCAATTTGCAGCAGCGAAACCCCGGTGTACAAGCGCACGCGACCATAACTGGCGATCCACTGCGCGATCTGCTCCAACAATCGCTCCAGCGCCTGAGCCAGTTCAGGCTGCGCCCCGGCGCGCTGGCGTAAGAGCGCGAGCAAAGCCGACGGGTCCTGGCCGCGACCGAGAGCGTCCGCCAGCGCTGACGGCGTCAGGCGATAGCAAAGACGGCCATTGTCTACGCCCGCGGCTTCTGCGAATGTTTCAATGCGCTCAATGAACGGCCACGCCTCCGCGTTGGAGGGAACCAGCAGCGCACCCTGCTCTCCCAGTGCGATAGGCGGGACGACGGCAAGGGACGGCGCTTGCCATGACTCCTGCTCATGCTCCTGCCGCAGAGGTTCAGTTCCGTTCAAGAACAGCCCGGCGAGCGGGGTCAGGCAAAACGCCAGCACGCGCCCTTCCGGGGACAGGGCCAGGTCAGCCATCCCCCACCAGTGCAGCGGGCCGCGCAGCAGCCGTTCCAGGTATTGCCCTTCGGCGCGCATCCAGTCGCTCATCTGTGTTGGCTGCAAGGGGCGTCCCTCTTCTTGCTCAATCCACCAGTGGGGCGCGGGAAAAAGGCGCTGCCGCTTTTGCAAAAAGAGCGGGTTCAGTCGATAGATAAAACGGGCGAAGGCGGGAAACTGTATCCACTGGTTAACGGGCGCCTGAGCGATGCACGCCAGCAAAATCTGGCGCGCTTCGCTGTTCTCTTCTTCTAATTCGCTGCCGCGCAGGAGAGGATAATTCGTCAGCGTGGTACGGCAGCACAGGCGCAGCCGTTCCTCCTGCAGCTCAAACAGTTCATCGTAGCCGGGCTGCGTGAGCCACAAGGCGAAGAGATCGCGCGCGATTTCGGCGCGCGCTGGCCCCAGCAAGAGGCGGGCGGAGTCAGGCAGCACGCGCAGGCCGGGCGTTTCGCTATCGTCTTTATCGTCTTTATAAAGAATATCACTCAGGCGCAGCAAGCGCACGGCATAGCGCAGGAAACCCGGCGAACGCGGCAGGATCGCTGCAAGGGCGTCTATCATCGCTGCCATGGGATAGCCGGCAGGTGGTGGAATGATGGTCATTTCCGGCGCGCCTGCCGCGCCGGTAGGGCGCGCGGGGAAAGCCGCATAGGGCGCGCGGCGCGGCTCTTTCTCCTCCGGCTCTTCCAGGCGATAGCCGGCCAGGGCGCGCGCGACCAGCAGCAGATCGGCGAGGAGCGCATATGGCTCGCCCCGGCGAATCTCCAGCGTCTCGCTGCGCGCCGCGTGTATGTCAAAAGGCGTCACCGGCAATGGGACGCGCAGGACCGTGCGCACTTCCGTGGGGACATACCAGCCGATGTCGATCAGGCTCCCGCTCAGGCCAATGCGCTGCTGTGACGAGCTATTGAGGCTGGTACGCAGCAGCAGACCCTTGCTTTGCAGGGCCATCAGCGCGTTCTGCAATTTGCCGGATTGGGCAAAGCCAAAGCGTTCAAACAGGCCGTGCAAGTCTCCGTCGGTGACAGTGCCGCCCGCCAGAATGACCGTTGCCAGGAGCTGTCCCAGCGGTTTCTCCAGCGATGCGGCCACTTTGCGTACCGTGTCGGGCGTGCCGAGCGCGATCATGATGGCCTCATAAAGTTGCTGTTTCGTCAGGCTCGTGGTAGCGATATCGTACTCGCGGGCCAGGCCGCGCAGTTCGCTCAGCCCCATCTGGCCGAGGATATCCGCGAGGTCGCCGAGCGGCTCCGGCCCCTGGCTGGCTGGCAGAGAGCGACGAGTTTCCCGTTGGCGCGGCGTTTTCCCGCCTGCCGAGTCGCTATGCTCCGGCGCTTCAAGAAGCTCCGTTGCTCTTCCACGCTCGCGATTGTTTGAAGGAGGCGCGCCGGAGCCGCCAAAAGCGACCGGGCGCGCCAGCCACTCGTAGAGCAGCGCGGCGGCATGGGCGCAGACAGCAGAGGAGCCGGGCGTACAGGAACAATCGACGATCCAGGTGTTGGCGTCGAGCAGTTCCACGCCAACGCTGTAGCGAAGCGCCTCTTGCTCATCGTAGCCCGTTATGCCGGCTGCGCCGCGGGCATGGGATAGATCGACGACGCCGGATAGCTGCGCGCCCCGGCGCGCAGCGGCCCGCACCGCGCCCACGCGACTATATTCCTGTCCAAGCGAAGCGATCGCCAGCCCTGCCATGCGAATAACATCCGCCGCTCGCAGGCGTTGCAGCGCTCCTGGTACAACCTCATCCATACACATAGCCTACTGTAAGTTAACATAAAGTAAAAAACGTCATGCTATCATAGCACGAAATAGCGCGGGCGGTCAATTGTTTGTGTGCAGGCTCCCAGGGCCTTTCAAAAGTCGTAGGGAGAGGAAGAAGGCAGAGAACAGAAAAAGAGAGACCGAGGCGAGAGGGAAAGAAAAGGCAAAGAGCAGTTCGCTAGACGCAAGAGGGAAAAGCTGGTGAAGAAG
>Ga0207416_1002754_pt1 | contig 18189 bp, 19 predicted proteins | sample PaiPotPPM11metaG_FD_184107 | JGI IMG/M metagenome (GOLD analysis project Ga0207416, IMG submission 184107) | Iron sulfur acid spring bacterial and archeal communities from Banff, Canada, to study Microbial Dark Matter (Phase II) - Paint Pots PPM... ...
GGCTTGTTCCAGTCGATTCTGCTGATGGCTACCAGCGCGTGGTGCCAAGCTTAAGCCGCACCCGACGTCTGCTGGACCGGCGCACTTATGGCGGGACCCCTTCGCCCTGTCAAGAAACGCAATGACAAGCACAAAACGCCGCACAATCGGATGGAATTCGATATTCCGTTGCCGCATTTTTGCGGTCACAATGCCGGCCAAAACGCCCGATCGGTAGTGCGACAGGTCGGCATCGCCGGAACGGAATAGGACAAGCATGACGATGTTATCGCGCCGCACGTTGCTTGCCGTCGCGCTGCCCGCGATGACGGCAAGCATGGCCCGCGCGGACGACGCCGGAGACTATCCGAACCGTCCGGTCAGCTTCATCGTGCCGTTCGCGCCGGCCGGCGGCACCGACATTCTTGCGCGGCTGCTTGGCCAAAAGCTCGAACAACGCTTCGGCAAGCCGTTTGCCGTCGAGAACCGTCCGGGCGGCGGCACGGTGATCGCGACCAACTTTGTCGCAAAATCGCCACCCGACGGCTACACGATCATGATGGCTGTGTCCTCGCTCGCAATCAACGCAACCCTTTACAAGAAGCTGCCCTACGATCCGGCCAAGGATCTGGCGCTGGTCGCGCTGATCGCGACCGTGCCGTTCGTCCTCGTCGTCAGTTCGTCGCTCCAGGTACAGAGCGTGGACGATCTTATCAAGCTCGCCAAGACAAAGCCGCTGAGCTACGGCTCCGGCGGGATCGGAGCCTTCCATCATCTGGCCGGCGCTCTGTTCGCCAGCATGGCCGGCTTTAAGGCAACGCACGTGCCGTACCGCGGCACAGCGCCGGCGCTGACCGATCTGATCGGCGGCTATATTCAATTCATGTTCAGCGATCTCGGCCCGGCACTGCCGCTGATCAAGGCCGGGAAACTGCGCGCGCTGGCGGTGACCACCAAGAAACGGTTCGTGTCCATGCCCGATATCCCGCCGCTCGCCGAGGCCGGAGTGCCCGGCTTCGACCTGGCGGCATGGCAAGGGGTGATCGCACCGGGCGAAACGCCGAAGGGCATTCTCAGCAAGCTCAACGCCGGGCTCAACAGCATCGTCGCCATGGACGACGTGCACGGACGAATGACGGATCTCGGCATGAACCCGGTGGGAACAGGCACGCCGGACGAGCTCCAGCAATTCCTCAAAGCGGAAATCGTGCGCTGGGGCAAGTTCGTCGAGGCCGCCGGCATTGCCGGATCCGAGTGACGACTTGCCGCCGCCGTCGCCCCACCCTGAAGCCGATCGCCAACTGCCTGTTGGCGATGAAATCTTCCTCGATCACGTCGCCCATTTCGTGCGCGACAGTGATGCCGCCAGCCGCGCGCTGGCACGCTGCGGCTTTGCCCCGACGCCGCTCTCCATCCAGGTCAGTCCCGATCCCGCCGGCGGCGCGCGTCCGACCGGGACCGGCAATGTCACCGCGATGTTCGCCCGCGGCTATACGGAAGTGCTGTTCAAGACGTCCGACACGCCGTTGTCCCGCGAGTTCGATGCGGCGCTTGACCGTCACGCCGGCCTGCATCTTGCGGCCTTCGCCGTGGCCGACGCGCAGATGGCGCACCGGCGGCTTGCCAGCGCCGGTTTTCGCGTCCGCGAGCTGTTGCGCATGTCCCGGCCGGTCGAGACCGCAGCCGGCCTGTCAACGGCGGCGTTCACCATCGCCCGCGTCGAGCCCGGCGTCATGCCGGAGGGGCGCATCCAGATGTTGACCCATCATACCGAGCAGGCAGTGTGGCAGCCGCGATGGCTCACTCACCCCAACAGCGCGATCGGCCTCATCGATATCGTCATCGCGGTCGCCGATGTCGAGGAAGCAGCGCAGCGCTTCGCGCGTTTCACCGGCCGCGCGGTGACGCGGACGCCCGGCGGCGCCCTGCTGCGGCTCGACCGCGGCGGCGTGTACCTCGTCAGCCATGACAGAGTGACGGAAAGATTGCCCGAGGTGGCGATCACGAAGCTGCCGTTCATGGCCGGCTATGCGCTGCGCGTGCAGTCCCGCGCCGCAGCCGAGGTGGCGGTCGATCAAGCCGACCTTGAATGGCGCGCTATCGACGACGGCATAGTCGCGGCCTTTCCCACCGAGCTCGGCGAGGGCGCGTGGTTCTTTGTCGAAAGCGCCTCAGCGCTGCCGTGGCGGCGCTGACGACCAAGGAGGTTTCCCGGGCGCAGTGCAGCACCAAAAGCGCGTTCACGCGCGTCTTCGACGCGCTATGGCGCAGCGAAGTGATGCGCTGCAGACCCGGGATCGCCGCGAACGCTGAGTCTGTAACGGTCCCGGATCAGCGATGCACCGCTTCGCGCTGCACCGCATCCGGGAAACGTCGGCTGGTTATTCCGCGGGAACTTTTTCCGCTTCGGCGGGGACGACTTCCTTCACCGCGCCGCGCCAGCCGTTGTGCGTGAGATCGAAGATGATGCCGTCCGGGTTCTTGTATTTGACCTCGTAGAAGGCGTGCGGATTGTTATCGGGCCGGCCGCCGAAATAGGTGGCGCCCGCATCCATCACCTTCTTGGTGGATTCCTCGAGATTGTCGACCCACATGCCGAAATGCACCAGGCCGAGATAGCCCTTGGGAAAGCCCGGCACATCGTTCTCGTATTTCAACAGCGCGACATTGATGGTGCCGTCGGATACGTAGCAGCCGATGCCGGCCTTGCCGACGCGCTTCATGCCGAAAGCGTCCTCGAAGAATTGTGCGGCCTTGTCCGGATCGGAAACGGACAGTGCGATGTGACGAAGCCGTGCAGCCATGGCGGTCTCCTTGTCGTCGTTGCGGCTAGCATCTTCCGGTCGCTGCGGACCGTCAAGCGGTCGCGCGGGGCTGAATTACTGCGGTTGAATCCCGGCGCTGACGATCACGTCATGCCATTTCTTGATGTCGGCTGAGATGCGGTCGGCCAGCGCCTGCGGCGTGCTTGGCTGGGCCTCGACACCGATCTTCGCCAACGCCTCGACGACGGCGCTATCGTGCAGGATGGCGTTTGTTTCGGTATTGAGCCGCGTCACGATCGCTGCCGGAGTGCCGGCCGGCGCATAGATCGCCTGCCAGAGCACGCTCTCGTATCCGGGCAGGCCCTGCTCCGCGATGGTGGGCACGTCGGGAAGCGTCGGACTGCGTTTCGCGCCAGTCACTGCGATGGCGCGCACTTTGCCGTCGCGAATGAGAGCCAAAGTGGGCGGTATCGTTGCGAATTGCATGTCGACGCGGCCCTCGATGACATCGAGAACCTCCTGTTCGCTGCCGCGATAGGACACCGGCGTAAGCTGGACATCCGCCATCTTGGCGAACAATACGCCGGCCAGATTCGCCAGTGTCGCCGGGCCGGCCTCGGCGAAGGTGAGCTTGCCGGGCTCCGCCTTGGCCTTCGCGATCAGCTCCTGCACGTTATGCACTGGCAGGCCCTGATAGCTCGCAAGCACGAAGGGCGATGCTCCGATCATCGAGATCGGCGCGAAATCCTTGAGCGGGTCGTAGGTCGGCTTGGCGATCAGACTGGGCGCGAGCGTAAGCGTCGAGGTGTTGGCAAGACCGAGCGTGTAGCCGTCGGCATTGGCGCGCGCGACCGCTGCGGTGCCGACGCTGCCGCTGGCGCCGGGGCGGTTTTCGACCACGAGCTGCTGGCCGAGCCGCTCCGCCAGTTTTTGCGCAACGACGCGGGCGACAATGTCGGAGCTGCTGCCGGCCGGGAACGGCACGATGAAATGGATCGGCCGCTCGGGCCAATTGCCGGCGCTCAACGCGGACTGCGCGGCAGCCGTGCCGGCTGCGATCAGCGCCGCCAGGAGGACCGGCGTCAGGCGGCCCATCGCATTCCGCCAATTCCCGTCAGGCAATCGCATCGGCTTCCCTCAGGCTTTCGAACAACGCCGTGCGCAGCAGAAATTTGCGCGCCAATTCGGGATGCTCCGCCGTACGGCGCAGCTCGTCGTGGTTGCGCCGGCGCACCACCGGATCCTGCTCGGCCAAGATGCGCTTGTTGCGGATGGTCTGTGCCTGGGTGTGCGCGACGGCGACGTGGCGGCGCTGCCGCGCGTAGCGATCGAGCACGCCGTCGTCGGCTTCCTTGCGCGCCATGGCGATGAGCTTGCCGGCGAGATTAATCGCGTCGTGGATGCCGGAGTTCATGCCCATGGCGCCGATCGGACTGTTCACGTGCGCGGAATCGCCGGCGAGAATGGCACGGCCGACCCGGAATTTATCCGCGACACGTTGGTGCACCACGTAAAGGTTGCTGCCGACGATATCGAACGGCTTGCCGGTCGGCAGGAAACTTTGCAGCCGCGCCTGCAATGCTTGCGGCCGCATCAGATCGGCCTCGTCCGCCTTCGGATCGGTCGGGAAATGCACGCGCCAGCGGTCGGGCGGCCCTTTCCAATGAAACAAGTTCGACCATTCCGTCGGATCGGAAATGTAGTTGCGCTCGGCATAGCCGTGCTTGCGGAAGTCATAGGCCACTTCGATGTTCAACGTGCGGTCGACGTAGGTGAAGCCCTCGAAGCCGATGCCGAGATCCTTGCGCACGATGCTGCGTGCGCCTTCGCCGCTCACCAGGTAACGACCCTCGATCATCTCCGCCTCGCCCGCAGGATTGATTACGCGCGCCGTGACGCCGTCGGCGTCCTGCTCGAAGGCGACGAATTCGGTTTTCAACCGCACATCGATGTTGGCATGCGCCTTCGCCATTGCCAGCGCCTCTTCGACGATCTTGATGCGCTCGCATTGCAACACGTAAGGAAAGCGCGTGTCGTTCTTGAGATGAGCGTGATCGAAGGCGGCGATCAGCTTGCCCTCAGCGCGGTCCCAATAATGAAACACCGGCGCGATGATGCCGCGCGGATCGAGTTTCTGGTACAGCCCGAGCCGGTCGAGCATTTCGAGCGTCGCAGGATGGTTGGTTCCCGCGCGCGGCACCTGTTCGAGGAAATTATTGTCGCCGAGCGCTTCGATGAGGCAGACTTTCAACCCGGCTTGCGCCAGCGCCAGCGACAAGCAAAGGCCGACCGGCCCGGCGCCGACGACGACGATACGATCTGGATATTGGGGCAATTACGCCTTCGCCGTCACTTCCTTGGTGGCGCCGGCCCAGCCGTGATGGGTCAGATCGAACACCACGCCGTCGGGATCGCGAAATTTCGCCTCGTAGAACGAATTCGGCGAGGTCGGCCGGCCGGCGAGATAGGTGCCGCCGGCCCGCGTCACCAGCTTTTCCGCTTCGTCGAGGTCATCGACCCACATGCCGAAATGGTACAGGCCGGGCTTCTCGTTGCCCTCGGTCTTCAGCAGCGCGACGTTCATCACGCCGTCCGACATATAGATGCCGCGGCGCGCGGTGCCGGCCCGCGTCATGCCGAAGGCCGCCTCGAAAAACTTCGCGGCCTTTTCCGGATCGGGGACGATGATTGCGATGTGGCGAAGTCTGGAAGCCATGGGCCGTCTCCATTTCCCGGTTTTCGGCATTGGGGGATGGCGCACAATAATCAGCAGTGCGATATTTGCATAGCCTCGCCCGCTTCGTCATTCCGGGGCCTCGCGACCCTCCTACGCTCGCTCCGCGAGCTTCGGAGGGTTTGAGTCCGCCGAAGCGCAGAGCGCGAAGGCGGAAGCGAGGAGCCCGGAATCCATATCCACAGACGATACAAATACGGTACGGTGCAATACGGCAATTTTCGTGATTATGGATTCCGGGCTCGCGGGCTGACGCCCGCGCCCCGGAATGACGGCGAGGAACGTCACTTGCACACGCCGACGACTATCGAAACTTCCTGGCCGGACGCGATTTTCGCCCACTTCCAGCGTGCCGGCATCCGCCAGGTCGGCTATGTGCCCGACGCCGGCCACAGCCGGCTTATCGCGCTGTGCCAGGCCGATCCGGGCATCGCCGATGTGGTGTTGACCACCGAGGAAGAGGGCGTCGGCCTCGTGGCCGGCGCGGCGCTCGGCGGCCAGCGCGCGGCGCTATTGATGCAATCGAGCGGCGTCGGCAATTGCATCAACATGTTTTCGCTGTTGCGCAATTGCGGTTTCGGCTGCGTCGTGCTCGTCACCATGCGCGGCGAATTCGGCGAATTCAATCCGTGGCAGGTGCCGATGGGCACGATCACCGAAGAGGTTTTGCGGCTTTCCGGCTTTCTCGCCTATCGCATCGAGGACGCCGATGCGGTCGACGACATGGTCGGCGCCGCTTGCGACATGGCATTCGACGGCAATCTTCAGATTGCGATCTTGCTCTCGCAGCGGCTAATCGGCCGCAAGCAATGGACCCGATGATGCTGGAGCGGCGCGACTTCGTGAAGGGTTTGCTGGCCGATCGCGGCGACCTGCTCGTCGTCAGCGGGTTGGGCTCGGCAACTTACGATGTCGCCGCGGCCGGCGATCATCCGCTCAACTTCTATCTTTGGGGTGCGATGGGCGGCGCCGCCATGATCGGATTGGGACTGGCGCTGGCGCGGCCCGATCGCCGCGTCGCCGTGCTAACCGGCGACGGCGACATGCTCATGGGAATGGGCAGCCTCGCCACGATCGGCGTCAAGCAGCCCAGGAATCTGGCGATCGTCGTGCTCGACAATGCGCACTACGGCGAGACCGGCATGCAGGCAAGCCATACAAATTCGGGGATCGATCTGGTCGCCACGGCGCTGGCTTGCCGCTTCCGGCAGGCTCATGCCGTTTCGCGAATCGAAGATACCGCCGAAGTGCGCGCGCTGCTCCATGCCGGCGATGGTCCGCTCCTTGTCAATGCCCGCATCAGCGAGGAGGACGTTCCGCGCGTGCTGCCGATCCGCGACGGCCACGCCATCAAACAGCGGTTCATCCAGGCGCTGAATTCCGTCTAATCGCATTTTTCTCAAGCCGATCCTGGGGTCTGAAATGTTTTATGAGCCTCGGAAGAAAAATCATGGCCTACCGCACGATCCCTACAATGCCATCGTTGGTCCTCGGCCGATTGGATGGATCAGCTCGATGAACGCGAAGGGAGAAGTCAACCTCGCCCCTTATTCCTATTTCAACAGCGTCTCAACCGAACCGCCAATGGTTATGTTCGCCAGCGATGGCCGAAAAGACACCCTTGAATTCGTTGAAGAGACCGCCGAGTTCGTCTGCAATCTTGCGGTCTGGGATTTACGTACGCACGTAAAAGACACATCGCGGACCTATCCTCGCGGCATAAACGAAATGAAAGCGGTAGGTTTGGAGGCGGCGCCGTCGGCGCTGGTCAAGCCGCCGCGCGTGAAGGCCTCACCCTGTGCGCTGGAATGCAAGTGGCTCCAGACTGTCCGGCTGACCGATCTTGACGGCAATCCCGCGCCGCGATTCATCGTCTTCGGTCAGGTTATCGGCATTCATATCGACGAGCGATTCATCAAGGATGGCCTGCTCAATACCGGTGCGATGAAGCCGATCGCACGGGCCGGTTATCAGGAATATTTCGTCACCACCGAAGACGCGCGCTTCTTCGTTTCGTTTACGCAAAACAATCAGGCGGATGCGCCGCCCCCGCTCGGGGCAAGGCACGAATAGGTGGTGAGAACACAGACCGATCGACTCTCGAATACTGTCCAATGGCGGCAGCGATCCATCGAGGCGATGGATTTCGACCAAAACGACTCGAACCGTCGATGAATGCGAACCCGATGCCTGAGCGGACCATATTATTACGCGACCCAATGGCGGCGGATGAGACGGCATGGCGGGAGCTGTGGTCGCAGTACAACGCATTTTACCAAGTCACCATTGCCGAGGCTATCACGGCACGGACGTGGCAGCGGATTCTCGATCCGGCATCGGCAATTTTCGGCCGGCTCGCGGTTGCCGATGGCGATGTCGCAGGCTTTAGCGTCAGCATGCCGCATGAATCGACGTGGACCATCGCGCCGGTCTGCTATCTCGAAGATCTATTCGTCGCGCCGAAATTTCGCGGCCAAGGCATCGGGCGGCGGCTGATCCAGGACTTGGTGGACCGTGCCGCAGCGAACGGCTGGTCGCGGCTTTACTGGCACACCCGCGCGCGCAATCCGGCGCGGCGGCTTTATGACGAATTTGCCAAGGCCGATGACTTTGTACGCTACCGGCGCACGTTCCCCGGCACGACCTGAAAGGAGGCCTATTCGGCTTTGAGGTTCGCCGTCCGGACGACTTTCGCCCACTTCACGGTTTCGTCGGCAATGAGCTTGCCATAGTCGGCCGGCGAGCCGCCGATTGCCGCGCCGCCGACTTCGGCAAACCGCGCCTTAATCTTCGGATCGACGAGCACCTTGTTGATCTCGGCATTGAGCTTGCCGATGACATCGGTTGGCGTGTCCTTTGGCGCGCCGATGCCGTGCCAAACGCTGTACTCGTAGCCCGGCACGGTTTCCGCCACCGCGGGAATATCGGGCAGCGCTTCGGACCGCATCGCGCCGGTGACCGCGATGACGACGAGTTTGCCGGCTTTGACGAATTCGAGCGACGTCGCCAACGGCGACCACGTCACTTGGGTCTGGCCGGCGAGCAGATCCGGCATGTAGCTGCCGCGATAGGGGATGTGGACCAGTTCGATGCCGGTCAGCACCCTGAACAATTCGCCGGCCATGTGGTTCGCCGTGCCGTAGCCGGGCGAACCGTAGTTGATCTTGCCGGGATTTGCCTTGGCATAGGCGATGAACTCGGGAACGGTCCGAAACGGCATCGAAGGATTGATAATCATGACAAGGGGCGACCGGAATGTAGCGATCACCGGCGCAATGTCGTGGCCGATATCGAAGGTCAGATTTTTGTAGAGCGTCGCGTTGACGGTGTTGGTGATGGTCATGACGAGGAGCGTGTAGCCATCGGGAGCCGACTTGATGACCATCTCGGCGGCAAGATTGCTGCCGGCGCCCGGCCGGTTATCGACGATGAATTCCTGACCCAGCCGCTCCGACAGCGATTGCGCGATCAGCCGCGCGACAATGTCCGGCGTCAGTCCGGGAGGATAGCCTTCGATCAAGCGCACCGGCCGCGACGGATAATTGTCCGCCCATGCAAAGCGCGACATGACCGGCAGCAAGGCGGCGGCCGCTGTCAGATAGAGGGCTTGTCGGCGTGAGCTTTCCATTGTTGAGCCTCGCGGGGATTGCGTTCAGGCGGTGAGCATCTCGGTCTTACCAGGCTTCGCCGGCAACGGCGCAATCAAGCCTTGCGATTCCAGCAGCGGGAAAATGCCGCCGCCGCACATCAGATCGAGAAGCTGACGCGGCACCGGCAATGCTTTTCGCACCTCGCCGGTCTGGTCGTTGCGAACGGTCAAGTCGGCGGTGGAGACGGCTGCGGTTTGGCCTTCTTCGAACATCCCATGCACGCCCGGGCATTCGAGCGCCAGCAAGCCGAAACTGACGCAGTTGCGGAAGAACAGGCCGTTGATCGATTCGGCAATGAGGCAGCCGATGCCGACATTGCGCAGCGATAGCGCGGCCGGCCGGCTGGAGCCGACGCCATAGCTCTTGCCGCCGACGATGAAATCGCCGCGCTTGACCTGATCGACCCATCCCGGCCGGTTGGCCTGGAAGACATAGCGAATGCGTTCGGCTTCCGGCAGATACAGCGCCGGTCCCGGCATCATCATATCGGTGTTGATGCTGTCGCCGAATTTCCAGACGCGCCCTGAAATCACCAGTTCGCTCCCTTCATGTATTCGCCCGGATCGGCGATCGCGCCGGCGATGGCGGACGCCGCGACGGTCGCCGGCGATCCCATGAAAATGCGCGCGGTCGGATCGCCCATGCGGCCTTTGAAGTTGCGCGTGCTCGCCGTGATGCAGGTTTCATTGGCGCCGAGCACGCCCATATGGCCGCCGCCGCAGGCGCCGCAGGTTGCCGGCGTCACCACGGCGCCGGCGTCGAGCAGGGTCTCGATATAGCCGGCCTTCAACGCCTGGCGGTAAATCGCCTGCGAGCCGGGCGTAACCAGGAAGCGCACGCCGGCAGCGACGCGGCGGCCGGCCACGACCCGCGCCGCAATGGCGAGGTCTTCCAGATTGCCGTTGGCGCATGAGCCGATGAAAGCCTGGTCGATGCGTTCGCCAACGGCCTTTCCGACCGGCACCGCATTGCCGATCATGGCGTCCGGCAACGCGACCAGCGTCTCGACCGAACCGAGGTCGAGCGTGCGGCGCTCGGCATAGATCGCATCGGCATCGGGATATTGCGCTTCGAACGGCACCGGATTGCGCTCGCGCATATAGTCGGCGAGCAAGTCATCCGGCTCGAAAATGGTGAATTCGGCGTTGAGCTCGGTGCCCATCGTCGCCAGCGTGCGGCGCGCATCCATGCTCATGCCACGCATACCCTCGCCGCCGAACTCGACATTGTAGGTGGAGTGATCGCCAAAAGTTTGCGCCAGATGCAGGAACAGGTCCTTCGCGGTGACGCCGGGTTTCAGCTTGCCGGTGAGGTCGTAACGGATGGTTTCGCAAACGGCGAACCAGGTTTGGCCGGTAATGGCGGCGTAGATGATATCGGGCCCGCCGACGCCGCGCGCCGCGCAATTGAACGCGCCGCCCGCGCCGGTATGCGAATCCGAGCAGATCAGCACCGAACCCGGCACGGCATAGCCTTTGTCGGCGACCACGGTGTGGGCAATGCCCTGATCGTAGCCGATGTCGTGCATGCGGCGGATGCCGAAACGCTTGGCGAACTCGCGGCCGTCGATATGCGCCTGGGCGCAGCCGCGATCCGGCGCCGGCACGCGATGGTCGAAGATGACGGCGATGCGATCCGGATCGGCGATCTTGACCGGATCGCGCCAATAGACCGGAAAGAAATTGCTGTCGTAGAGCACGACGGTATCGACATCGACCACGACCAGATCGCCCGCGGCAACGGAGGGCTTTTTGGCGGCCCGCGCCAGAATTTTGTTCAGGATCGGGCTTCCCATGACTGTACTCCGCGCGATTGGTAACGAACGCCTGGCCGCGATTGGCAGCCATCATAATCCGCCCCCGCGAAGCGGGGGAGGGGGACCATCCGAAGCTCGCACAGCGAGTGTAGGATGGTGGAGGGGGCTGGCTTGCTCCGCGCAAGCCGTACCTGCCCCTACCGGCTCGCTTTGCTCGCCACCTCCCCCGCAAGCGGGGGAGGAAAGAAATCACCGCTTCGCCGCGAGCTTCACCGCCTTAATAATCTCCGGATAGGCGGCGCAGCGGCAGAGATTGCCGGAGAGGTAATGGCGGATATCCTCATCGCTCGGATCGGGATGCTGCTTGAGCAATTGATGCACCATCAGCACGAAGCCGGGCGTGCAGTAGCCGCATTGGAACGCGCCGCAGTCGATGAAGGCCTGCTGCACGATCGAGAGCGCGCCGTCGGCATCGAGCGCCTCGACGGTGGTAACGCTTTTGCCGTCGACCCAGGGCGCGAAATAAAGGCAACCCGACACCGCCTTGTCGTCGACCAGCACGGTGCAGCAGCCGCACAGCCCCTGCCCGCAGCTTTCGCGCGCGCCGAACAGATCGAAGCGCTGCAATAGCTCGACCAGGTTGCGGTGCGGCTCGATGTCGGCCGAGACCTCCTGGCCATTGAGCGTGAACTTGATGCTGTGCATGCTCATCATTCGTCCTCGAGTGGGCGGCCTTGCTTGGCGCGCAACGCGCGCAGCACCGCTTCCGCTGTGATCGGCAGCTCGGTGATGCGCACGCCAACGGCGTCGTCGATCGCATTGGCAATCGCCGGCGAGACGCCGAACGTGCCCGACTCGCCGAGCCCCTTGGCGCCAAACGGGCCGGAATGCTGTTCGGCATCGACCAGCTCATTCTGCATCGGCGGAATGTCGCGGATGCCGGGGATTTTGTAGTCGGCGAGCGACGCGTTGGTGACCTGGCCGCCGTCGAGCCGCATGTCTTCGGACAGCGTGAAGCCGAGCTGCATGATCGCGGCGCCGGAAAGCTGGGTGCGCGCCACCGCCGGATTGATCGGCTTGCCGCAATCGGCGGCGTTGACCAGCTTGGTGATGCGCACCGCGCCGGTTTCGGTATCGACTTCGACCTCGGCGCCGGCGCCGCCGATCATCCAGAACGGCGTGACGTTGTCCGACAGCCCGGTCTGCGCATCGGGCGACTTGTAGGTCGGGACGTAGCTCGCCGAGCCGATCACATTGCCGGCCTGCATGCCGTAGCGCTTCTTGAACACTTCCGCGGGCGGATAATTGGTGCCTGCGGGCAGCCCCGCTTCGGCCGCAAGCGCGCGCAATTTGGCGCGAGCGTCTTCCGCGGCGAGCCGCACCGCGTTGCCCATGTGGAACAGCGAGCGCGAGCCGAGCGTGCCCATGTCGTAGGGCGTCACATCGGTGTCGGGATGAACGATACGGACGTCGTCGGCCGCAAGGTCGAGCACCTCGGCGGCGATCTGCGCGAACGCAGTGTCCGAGCCTTGCCCCATATCTACCGTGCTGGTGTAGAGCGTCGTTGAGCCGTCGGCGGACACATTGACGATCGCAACCGACGTGGTCGGCGAGATCGAGGCCTTAAAGCCGATGGCAACGCCGCGGCCGCGGCGCACCGTGCCGTTGCCGTGGTCGAACGGCGCATTCCAGTTCATCTGCGCGGCGATCACATCGAGCACTGCGGCGATGGCGGCGTCCTTCATGGCGGTGCCGCTCGCCTGCGGACGGCCTTCCCGCAAGATATTTTTGCGGCGGAACTCGACCGGATCGATGCCGAGCTCGCGGGCAATGAGATCGGTGTGGCTCTCATAGGCCCATACCAGCTGCGGGATGCCGAAGCCGCGCAGCGCGCCGGCCGGCGTGCGGTTGGTGTAGAGCGAATAGGAATCGATGCGGATGTTGTCGATGTCGTATGGGCCCGGCGCGGTGAAGCCGGATTTTTGCGTCACTCGCGGACCGATATCGGCATAGGCGCCGCCGTTCCAGAACACCTCGCAGGCGCGCGCCACCACCTTGCCATCCTTGCTGACGCCGCTCTTGATGCGGAACGTCGTCGGATGCTTGGTGATCATGTAAAACTGCTCTTCCATGGTCAGCGCGATTTTCACCGGCCGGCGCACCAGCATCGCCAGCGCCGCGACCAGCGCTTCGAGCTTGACGTAAACTTTTGCGCCGAAGCCGCCGCCGAGAAACGGCACCTTCACCCGCACGCGATTTTCCGGCCAGCCGAACAACCGCGCGATCTCGGTGCGCACGAACGACGGCGTCTGGCTCGACGTATGGATCGTCAAGGAGCCGTCGCCCGGTTCGGCGACCGACACGAACGGCTCGAACGGCAGGTGCAGGCATTGCTGGGTCTTGAAGGTGTGCTCGAGCACATGCGCGGCGCCGGCCAGCGCAGCGTCCACGTCGCCGCGGCGCAGGTGATAATCGAGCGCGATGTTGGTGTTGGTGCGGCCCTTGAGATGCTTGAGATCGGCAAAAGTGCCGGCGGGCTTAAGCCTATCGTGCACGACGATGTCCGGCTGCATCGCCGCGACCTCGTCATAGACCGCCGGCAATTCTTCGTACTCGGCGGTGATCGCCTGCACGGCTTGCTCGGCGACGTGCGGATCGCGCGCCAGCACCACCGCGACCGGCTCGCCGACATGGCATACCTTGTCGATCGCCAGAATCGGCTGATCGTGGAACGCCGGACCGTAATACGGCTCCGCTATCAGCTTGCAAATATCTCTGCCGGTGACGACGCGATGCACGCCGTCGAGCGTGCGCGCCGCCGCGGTGTCGATGCTGCGGATGCGGCCGTGCGGCACGGTTGAGCGAAACACCTTGCCGTACAGCATTCCCGGCAGTTGCAGGTTGTGCGTGTAATCGGCGCGGCCGGTGACCTTGGCGCGGACTTCGAGACGCGGAACGGACTGGCCGACCTGGTTCATTACGCGCCTTCGGCCAAGGCTTGCCGGACGGCGCGCCGCAGATAGACCCGCAGCAGCTCGCGCTTGTAGGCGGCGGAGCCATGAGCATCGGCAAGGATCGTGGCTTCCGCGGCGGCCGCTTCGCCGGCACGCACCAGCACCGCAGCGTCGGGCGCGGCGCCCTGCAACGCTTTCTCCGCTGTCGCCAGGCGCGTCACCTTTTCGGTCGCGGCGCTGACCACGACGATCGGATCGCGGATTGTTCCGCCCTCAAGCGCGAACGAGACGGCGACGCCAAGCGCCGGCCAATCGTCGGCGGTGCGCGACGTGACCTTCATGTAAGCGGCCTTGCGGCCGTTGAGCGCGGGCACTGTGACCGCGGTAATCAGCTCGTTCTTGTCCAGGACCGTTTCGTAATAGCCGGCATAAAGCTGTTCGAGCGGCAGTTCGCGGTTGCCGTTCGGGCCGCTGATCGAGAGGCGCGCGCCGAGCGCGGTCAGCACCGGCGGCAGATCCATGTGTGGATCGCCGTGGGCGAGCGCGCCGCCGACGCGGGCCACATTGCGCACCCGCACGTTCGACAGCGTGCGCATCGCCTGCTTGAGCACCGGCAACCGCGCCGCAACATTGGGATCGTGTTCGAGCTCGCTCAATGTCGCCATGGCGCCGATGCGCAATGCGCCGCCGGCGACCGCGATGCGCGAATGCTCGGGCTCGATCTTGTGCAGGCAGACCAGAAGGCTCGGCTGAAACACGCCGGCCTTCATCATCAGCATCAGCGCGGTGCCGCCGGCAACGGCGCGGATCGCCGGCTCTTGCGGATCGAGCAAGGACATTGCTTCCTTGAGCGACGTCGGCTCCACCATGTCGAAGGGAATCATTGCGCATCACCTATCGCATTGTCATGCCCCGCGAAGGCGGGGCACCCAGTAATCGCCGAACGAGCGGTTTCTGCGCGGGAGCACGAGACCAAAAGCGCGGTGGATACTGGATCATCCGCCTTCGCGGATGATGACAGCGCAAGTAAACGCATCGGTACCACAGTTACTTCTCCCGGCCATGACACTTAAGCATTTGCCATGCTCAAAACATGTTCGGCGATCTCGGCGCGCGTGCCGACCCAGATGTCCGGCGCCGACGCCGCCTGCTCGATGATCTTCTCATAGAAATGCGCGCCGCGATGATGGCCGAAGATGTGGGCATGGCTGGTGACATCGATGATGCGAAGCTCGTCGCTGCGGGCGCGCGCGATGTCGATCACCTCATTGAATGAGTCGAGCATCATCTTGGGCGGATGGCCGTATTTCATCGAAGGCATGTCGTTGACGTCGTACGACAGCGGAATGGCGACGATCTTCTTGTTGCCGTGGTTGACGACGTAAGGCAGGTCGGTGTCGAACACATCGCCGTACCAGCGGTAACCCGCTTCGGCGAGGAGCTGGGGCGTCGACAGCTTCGAGGTGCCGCGCGGCGACAGCCAGCCGATGATCTTGCGGCCCGACGCTTTTTCGAGCAGCGCCGTGCAGCGCTCGATGTTCTTGCGCTCGTCCTCGTCGGACAGCAGCGCCGGGATCACGTCCATGCTGTAGGAGTGCGACAACACCTCATGGCCGCGATCGGCAATCGCCTTGACCGTGTCCGGCGAGCGCTCGGCGACAACGGCATTGGTCATGACGCTTGCTTTGGCGCCGTGGCGGGCGAACGCATCCATCAGACGATGGATGCCAACCTTGACGCCATAGGCGGCCCAGGAGATCGCCATGGTGTCGAGCACGCCTGCGGGCAGCGGATTGCCCATCGGGCTGATGCCGGGCGCCTTGCCGTCCGACCATGCTTCGAGACAGACATTGAAGACGACGGCGATACGCTTGCCGTTCGGCCAGACCCAATTCGGCTGCTTTTTCATTGACGTCCCCGGCAGGCGCATATCGCCAAGAAAACGACATCGCGGAGACGAGTTTAATCACACTCGGGTTTGCCCCGTCGAGGCGTCAGGCGTGCGCCGGGCGCGGGCTCATAAACCAGGCCCCGGCCAGCACCAACAGCGCAATCAGCGCGGGTGCGATGGCGAGCACGAGGCTTGCAGCGGCAACGGCCGCGGTGGCGGCCCAGCCGATCGAGGAAAATGCCTCGGTGAAAGTCGCTACGCGCGAAGATATTTGGCGGCGGCGAAACTGGCTGCGCTTGGCCTGGCTGCGAAACCACAGCTGGATCGCGGTCGCAGCCGTGGTGGCGATGACGATGCCGCCGCTCGCAACCAAAGCGTGCCACGGCGAGACAAGCGCGAGTGCGGCGACGAGCGGCGCGAACACCACGGCGATGACGCCGAGCACCGCCTCGACTTTGACCCGCAGCACGAAGCTTGCAGGAACCGGCGCCGCGGCGACGAGGTCGGGCGCGTCCTCGCCGGAGATCGACAGCCACGCGAGGCCGCCGGCAAGCTGCCCGGCCGCCATGACCAAAACCGGCACCAGCAAAGCGTAGGCGCCGTTGCCGTCGTCAAAACTGTGCCAGAGCAAGACCGCGGGCGGAATCAGGTAGAGCATCTGCATCAGCGTCTGCGACATCAGCCACGGATCGCGCCGCAATAGCAGCCATTCCTTGCGGCGTAACGTGCGCTGCGGCGAGGTCGGCCTGAACGTCGCTTGACGCTGGGTCTCGGCAGCGCTCGAATTGCCAGCGCCAGCCGCAATGAGTGCGTATTCGCCGAAACGCGGCGCGACCAGCACGATGGCGGCGCCGAGCAGCGCAAAGCCCGCGGCCAGTACGCCGATGAGAGCCACGCTATCGCCAAGCGCGGCGCGAGCCGGCCACCAGAACAGGCTGCCAAGATCGGGCGTCCATGCCAGCACGGTTTGCGATTGCAGCACTGAAACCCGCGCGATCGTGCCGTAAGACAGAATTGCCGCCACTTGCAGGCCGATGACGAAGGCGGCGCCGATCGCCGCCGCGACGATCTGCGCGACGAGGCGCGTGCGCTTCGGGCCGATGACACGAAACAACGCGACCGTGAGGCCGACCGCAAGCGCGGTCGCTGTGGTGCCCATCGCGACGATCAGGCCGTAGGCGCCGAGCCAGCGCCATCCGCCGCGGGCGACCAGCACGTCGATGAACGGCGCCGCGAGCGGCGCCGCCATCATCGCCATCGAAACCGCAACCGTGGCGATGCGCACGGCAAACAATTTGTTCGCCGCAACCGGCGAGGCGAGGATGAGATCGAGATCGGAGCGCGAGTAGAACGCCCGCGTCATCGATTCCATCGCCTGCGAAACCATCAGCAGCCATGACAGCAGCACGCTGGCGGTGATCGTCACCAGCATCGGCTTGTCGACGGCGGCATCGGCGTAGCGGCCGACCATCCAATAGGCGACGAAGTGCATGAAGATCGCGAACACGAGGATCGCGAGCACAACCCGGCGCAGCCGTTCGCGCCGGCCGGCGGTCATCATCGACAGCCAATCGCGCCAGGCGAGCCGCGACTCGTGCCGCGCAAACCAGACGGTGGTGCCCGGCGCCAACGTCATGCCGCTTGGGCCTGTTCGGCGACCAGCGCGAGGAAGGTATCTTCGAGGCTGGCGCCGTGGCTAAAACTTCCCGCCGCGCCCTTGGCGGCCTGCAACCGCAGCTCCTCGAGCGTGCCCTCGGCGATGAGCTTGCCGTGCGCGATGACGCCGATGCGGTCGGCCATGCGCTCGGCCACTTCGAGAATGTGCGTGGTCATGACGATGGTGCCGCCGGCATTGACGCGCTCGCGCAGCACGCTTTTCACTTGCCGGGCCGAGCCGGCATCGAGCCCGGTCAGCGGCTCGTCGAGAATGATCACGCGCGGCTCGTGCACCAGCGCGCCGGCGAGCGCCACTTTCTGCCGCATGCCCTTGGAAAAACTCTCGCAGCGCTCGTTGCCATGCGCCGCCAGATCGAGCCACGACAACAGCTCGTGCGCGCGCGCCTCCGCAACCGCCGGCTCGATGCTCCACAGCCCGGCGACGAATTCCAGATATTCGCGCGGCGTGAGCTTGTCGTAGATCATCGGCTCGTCGGAAATCCACGCCATGACGTGCTTGGCCGCCACCGGATCGGCCAGCGCATCGATGCCGGCGACATGGATGGTGCCGGCGTCGGGCCGCAGCAAGCCGGCGATCATGCGCAGTGTCGTCGTCTTGCCGGCGCCGTTCGGGCCGAGCAGCGCATAGAACTCGCCCTGGCGCACATTGAGGTCGAGGCCGTCGACGGCGGGACGGTCGAACGACTTGGCCAGGCCGTGGATCTCGAGCGCAAATTGTGAACAGGACATCATGTGATCAACGCCGGGCATCTGGTGATTTCCATGTCATCGTCCGCGAAGGCG
>Ga0207416_1002755_pt1 | contig 18183 bp, 18 predicted proteins | sample PaiPotPPM11metaG_FD_184107 | JGI IMG/M metagenome (GOLD analysis project Ga0207416, IMG submission 184107) | Iron sulfur acid spring bacterial and archeal communities from Banff, Canada, to study Microbial Dark Matter (Phase II) - Paint Pots PPM... ...
TTGTTCTGGGTACATCATATGCCACTCTTCGGATTTCTCATTGCTTTGCTGCTCTGTGCTGGCATCCTATGGGTAGCGCATACACAGGCACGCTCTCTGGCTTTTCACGCGGATTCGTTGATCGTATTCTGGTTAGGCCGCAGTCGCGTCTGCAGCGGGTTACACGCGCTGGCTGGCCGCAGCCGTACACCAGGTCGCAGACGCTGGAACGAGCCATCCCTCACAGAACGCATCGAGCGCGTCTGCGGGACGCGAGTCGAGACCAGGAGTAACCAGTTGACGCTGGTCGGGTAATCCGATCAGCGCATTAATTCAAGAAGGATTACCAAATGATAAAAAACGGCATGATTCGCCGCATCGGCAGGTTGCTAAGTCGCGCTCGCCTGAGAACTGATTCCTGTGGAAAGAGGAACGATCGAGATAGGTTTGACAGGTTTACGGAACGCGCCAGGAAAGTTTTGAATCTGGCCCAGGAAGAAGCTCAACGCTTCCAGCACAACTACATTGGAACAGAGCATCTCCTGCTGGGTCTGGTGCGTGAAGGCGAGGGCGTAGCCGCCAAAGTACTGAGTAATCTGGGTGTCGAGCTGAACAGGGTTCGCAGCGCCGTCGAATCCATCATTGGGCGTGGCGACCGCGTCGTCGCGGGCGAAATTGGTCTGACTCCACACGCCAAAAAGGTGATAGAACTCGCCGTTGACGAAGCGCGACGCCTCAATCATCACTTCATCGGAACCGAACACCTGCTGTTAGGATTGCTACGTGAGGGCGAAGGCATAGCCGCAGGAGTGCTGGAAAGCCTGGGTCTCAGCTTGCAGGAGGTGCGCGCGCAAACCATGCAGGTGCTTAATGAGCATAAGCAGCCTGTGCGCTCCTGTTCCTTTTGCGGCAAACAGCAAGACCAGGTACAGCGTCTCATTGCCGGACCCGGAAATGTCTGCGTTTGTGATGAATGCGTCGCCACATTTAGCAAAGCGCCTGAAGAACCGCTGGAAGAGAAAGAGCAGCGCTGCTCTTTCTGTGGGAAAAAACAGGGTCAGGTGCAACATCTGACCCTCGGCCCCGATGGGGTGAATATCTGTAATGAGTGTGTTGTGCTTTGCCAGGAAATCATAGCTGAAGAGCAATCTAATTTCTCATCAGAACCAGGTGAAGCTGAATAAGACAGAAGATACTTAACCTGCTGAGCTTTTTAACAAAGTCGGCAGGTGTGGCTTAATTCTCCTGTAACTCAAGAAGATCTTTGAGAAAGTTGCTCAGATTTGCAACTTGAGGTAAGCCACTGATAGTTTCGGCGGAAATCCATTGATCTCTTCTGATGCTAATTGTATTAGCTATCCCTGGCTGGACGACACTTACAATAGTCGCTACTACTGCCTTATCAGAATCAAAAGGGTCCCAATGGGCTTTATGAGCATCATCCAAACCATCTAAAAACTGCATAGCTCCAGACTTATGATCTGGATAAGCAACTGAAGCACAATCAACCAAAAAGGTATCTAAAGTACCCGTTCGCGAGTTATCAGGCAAAACAAATATTCCTGTTCGAGAACTATTGACTACAACCTTTCCAGGTCTAACCGAGATAGATGGGAAAAACCTGCGAAATTTATCGGCATACTCTTTCGCAACTTTGTCAGGTGAATTATTGTCAGCATCCACAATTAACCCGAATGCATGGAGTTGTTGAACATCGATACGCATATCATTCAGCAAATCAAAAAGATTCTGAGATAGATTACTTCCACTACCCTGATATACTGCTACAGAATGTGTTTGAGAAGTAAAGAATCTGGGCTGGTGCATATCCTCATGCGCATATATATTTTCTGACTTCTTTTCTGTTTTAAGAAGTCCTAACCAGAACTCATCTAACAGTTTGCGTTCACCTCGAAAACTTTGCAAGCCGAATAGCTGGAGGAATTTACAAATAGCGGCCTGATCGTGCGCACCTTCAGTAGCTAATAATACGTATTTCAAACTCAAAATCTTACATCTGCCCCCACATTCTCTCGTAATCTAGTAATTAACCCCTTATCAGATCTTTTCGCCCGTATCCATCCACTACCTTCCTCCTTATAAAGGCGATAGGCAACCAGGTCTATAGACTCATCTTTACATGCATCGATAACCTCATCTATGACCTCTAAACTATGTGTGGTAACGAAAAGCTGCACGTCGTTCTGTATACATGAGTTGACCAGCCAGCTAATACTTTTTGCAAGCATACGAGTATGAATTGCATTCTCAACTTCATCTACTAAAAGCAAGCCATGTTCTGCTCCTGGGATGGCAGTCGCCAGAGTAAAGGCATGGCGCAAACCATCACCAAAAGTATTTAGAGGCGCACGACCCAGTTTTCTATGCTTCACAGTTACAACCGGCTCCTGGCTCTCTGCCAATGAAATGATATCAATATCTTCGATATCCGGGTCAAAGAGACGAAGAAACTGTATGATATCTTGCTTGAGATCGGCTTTCACAACATCGCTCCATAAATGTGACGCCAGACCGGCCTGCCGATGCGAAAACGAGTTGATTAGCTGCGCCGGAAGGACGGGAAGCTGGTAATGTCCAAGGAGAGGAATATGATCGTCATAAAATTCAAATGAATTTTCAATCGGAGCTCCTTGTAAACCATTATCTTTTGTCTCAGAGAGATAGAGTTTCATCCCCTCGGATTCTTTGAGGTAAAGAGGATCAGTATTGGCATTCGCCTCTCTAATATATCCTGGATGAGTATTACCAAGACTGGAGAATTTTTCGTATCGAGCCGATAGTGTTACGCGGGGAATATTACCAAACCCGGTTAGCGATATTTCAGACGTAGAAGACGACTTGCTTTCTTCATGCTGTGGAAAGAGCCAGGTCAATCGATCAAGCAATCCGCGCACCCATAAACCCATCATAGATTCTCTCAAATCACGCATAGAAGCCGCATCGAGCCAGGTGCGAGTATTGAAGGGATCACAAAAGAGCGCAAGAGCTTCTAAAACGCTGGTTTTCCCACTATTATTTCCACCCACAAGCAGATTAACCTGACCCATCTCTTCAAGCCGTAGTTCGCGCATTCCGCGAAAATTATGGATGATAAATTCTTCAAGGTGCTTCATGCTCTTTCTCTTTCCTCTCCCCTTTTCGCGATCTTTTTGCGGATTTCGCCACTTTCCCCTATGGAAGACGCCACCATCATTACTTGTTAATGATGGTGGCATTATCCTACTTTTCAAGCCACTTGACAATGACCCACAGCGTCAATTTCTCTCAAGGAAGAGCATGTGGTGCAAGCGATTTACAATAGGATGGAGCCTAAGCCGCCTCATCCCCTAACAACTGCGTACCATGCGAAGGCCGCAGCGCCGCTACAACCGCTGCGATGACGCTCAACACGAACGAAATCAGGAAAGCCTCGTGCAATCCCGACAAAAACACCGGAATGATCGAGGCGAAGCTTCCCATGCCCCCTCCAGTGATGAAGACCTGCTGCACCGCGCCAAAGGGCAATTTGCTGAGCGCGAGCGGGAAAACGATGGCGATACTCAGCATCTGCCCGGTATTGTTGAGCATGTTGAGGATGCCTGCTGCCGCGCCCCGTGTATGCGGCTCGACCGAACTCATGATGGCATTCGTGTTAGGTGAGACGAAGAAACCGGAGCCGCCGCCCATTACCGCCATGAAGATCGCCAGCAGCCAGAACGGGGTATGCTGGTCGATGGTGGTGAGCGCGAAGAGCGCCAGCGCCGAAATGCCCAGGCCAATAGGGGCCAGGATGCGCGAACCGATGCGGTCAGAGAGCCGCCCACTGAAAGGGCCAATCAGCATAAAGGCGGCTCCAAAAGGAATGAGCATCAATCCCGCCTTCAAGGGGTCCTGTCCATAGGGGCCTTGCAGGAAGAAGATCAGCAGGAACAGCACCGCGCCACGCGCAATGCCGTTGAGCAGGCCGCTCAGGTTTGCCAGCGCGAAGAGGCGGCTGCGGAAGAGGCGCAGTTGCACCAGTGGTATCTTGATACGCGGCTCAATCACAATGAAGAGGATCAGGGCCACAATACCAGCGATTAAAATGCCATTCGTGGTCGTGGCTGGCAGAATGGGGAAAGCTTGCAAGCTTAATCCTAACAGCAGCCCGGCAAGTCCACCGGCCAGGAAAATGGCTCCGAACCAGTCCATCGGCTGCCGCTCGCGCGGGCGCACCGGTTCGCGCAAGCGCCAGATGCCCCAGATCGCGCCAAAGACTCCTATCGGCACATTAAAGAGAAAGACCCAGCGCCAGGAGATTTCGGTGAGCAGACCGCCCACGATAGGGCCGATGAGAAAACCAGCCGCGCCCGCGATCTGGTTAATACCCAGCCCAAACCCGACTTGCCCCTTGCGGAACGCATCGGTAACAATGACCGTGCTATTGGTAACGAGCAGTGATGCTCCCAGACCCTGAATGACGCGCCCCACGATGAGATCACCCCCGTGAAACTGCGGCTGCGCCAGCCCTGAAATGAGCGAACCCAGGGTAAAGGCGATAAACCCGGCATTGTAGAGTCGTTTACGCCCGAAGATGTCAGCCAGGCGTCCAATGACGGGAGTAAGCGCGGTAAGCACCAGCAGGTACCCGAGCAAGACCCACATAATCGTCAAAAATGTCGCGTGCAGTTCCGCCAGGATATTTGGCAACGCGATCAGTAGAGCCGATCCCTGAATCGAAGCCAGCAGCGCGCCAACCGTCGTGACCGAAAGCGCCGTCCATTGATAACCTGTATTATGATCTGTTGTAGCCTCGGCAGACAACGCTTCTTCTGACACACCTGCGGAACTGTTGGGAGTGGAACGGGTTGAACTCATCGTAATCCTTCTTCTATCTTCTTTCCTTCGATAAGGTGATAAAGCGCGGGTAAGGCAGCCTGAATGGAGGCACGTTCTTCATCGCTGAGATATTTCAAACGACATTGCAGCGAACGCAGGCGCGCCTGCTGGTAGATATCTACGGCCTGTTTACCGGCCTCCGTGGGTTTGACCCATACCGTACGCCAGTCTTCATCATCGCGGCTGCGTTCGATATACCCCTGCACGACAAGGCGTTTGACCATAGCGGTAGCGGTAGATGGCGCAACAGCCAGTTCTTCGGCAAGCTCCTGCATAGAGCAGCGTCCTCGCTCCACCAGCGTGTAAAGCAAGGTCAGTTGCCCCGGCGTGGCGCGCAGCTCAACAACTTCACGCCACACCGGGTCAGCCGGTGAAATGTCATCAGCAGGCATATCAGCTCGCAGGCGTCTTAACAATTTTGGGGTAATATCGATGAGCGCAGTTGCCAGGTCAGTTTTGTGCCGTACCATCCATCACACACCTTCTCCATAATTCATTTCGATAATCTAACTATATTATAGGCGAAATGAATGAGGAAAGTCAAGGGCAGGCTGTGAAGATGGCGCGACATGCCATGTGCCGGACGCGCCCGCGTTGGGGTCGCACTGATTATGCGCATTCAGACTGCAATAGCTGCCCAGCAGGCTGCCATCAACTTGCACCCAGCCCCAAAAATAAAGTGGACTATTGCCGTGATATGATTGCACGGTGAACTGCACATACTTCACGGTATTGACTGTACCGGTGAAATTCCCATTACCCACCAGAGGAGGATTGACGGTAAAGTAGCCACTAATATTCCCCTGCCCGGCTTTCTGCTGGATAGAGAGCGACATGCCTGTGATGATATTCGCCGTCGTATTGTCGATAGTGCCGTTATAGGTGCCTCCGATTTTAGGATAGGGGACAGGCGTGGGCGATGGCGTCGGGCGCGGCGTCGGGTTGGGCGTCGTAGTGGGACGAGGCGTTGGGATTGGGGGCGAGGTGGGTTGCACAGTCGGTATTACGACCGGCTGTTTTGTGGGCGAAGGTGTACTTTTAGGCGTTGGTGAATTCGCAATCACCGTCGGTACATTTGCCGGAATAGATATGGGAGTGCTTGTCACCGCCGGTGTGCTGGTCGAAGCCGTGGGCAGGGCCGCGCTGGCGCCCCGATGTCCTTGCAGGTACAAGAGCGTGCCTGCGGAAGAGCCTGCGGCAAGCAATAACGCCAGCAAGATCAACAGTAGCCTACCAGAGAGACGGGAGCGGCGCAAGCGGCTGCGTCCTGGCGTCGCCACATTGCCTGGAATGGGCGTATTTCTGGTAAGAAAGGCAGTAACTGGTTCCGCATTTGGCGCGGGTAACGCATCTTCTGGAGCGCGCAATGGCTTCCAGCCCTCGTGCGCGTCAAATGCCTGCCAGAACTGTTCGATAGTGGCAAAACGATCGTTGCTGTTCAAAGACATCGCCTGCGCAATGGCCTTTGAAATACTCTGTGGAATACTGGGAGCGAGTGTATGCGCCGGTACCAGTGGATCAGGCTCACCGCTGCTCGTTTTCGTCATGCGGTCAAGCGCATCGGCGGGGAGAGTGCCAGTGAGCAAGTTGTACATAGTCGCACCCAGGCCGTACACATCGCTGCGCGTGCTGGTGCCGCGACTGTATTGTTCGGGCGCGGCAAAGCCAGGCGAGCCGGTGCGAAACGCCGTCGTGGTGCCATCCGGCACAAATTCCTTTGCAATGCCAAAATCGACCAGTACAGTATCGTCGCCAGACAGGGGTACGATGATATTGGAGGGCTTGATATCGCGATGCAATATCGGCGGCTGCTGGCTATGCAGAAAGTGCGCGGCCTCCACGACAGGAGCCAGCACGGTCAATACCTGGGAAAGGGTAAAACGCTTTTCGGGCCGTTGGCGGCGCAGCGCCTCCAGGTTTGGGCCTTCTATATAGTCCATCAGCATGTACATGCGCTGGTGAGAGTCATCATCAAAAACGCGATACACACGCGGCAGCGCATGATGATCGAGCTTTTTGAGTAATTCGCCCTCGAAGAGAAAACGCTGCTGGTCTTTCCTGTTTGGACTATTGGTCTCTTTCAATGCAAATAAATTGCCCCGAACACGTAAATCGCGCACCAGGTACACAGACCCATAGCCACCTTTGCCAAGCAGCCCTTCAATCCTGTAACGTTCGCGTAAAATACTCCCCAGCGGAAGCGCCTTTTGATGAATATCTTGCAACCAGCACCTCAAATACCAGCAAATCCATACATAAATAACAGGGTCTTTTCCAGACAAACTCTCTCCAGGCCCGGCTGACCTGTGATTCTTCCCTGTTGATAATAAACGGAGTTGGCGCGTGGTTTCTGGCTAGTTGGCTCGCGAATTATTCACAACAATCTCGATCTTGCCCTCAGTCACCGAATCATCATCATGCACCAGAAACACGCGCGCATAGGGAGGCTCTGGATAGAAGCGGTGGGAGAAAATAATATAGAGAATTTTGCTGAGCTTCGCGTAGTCTTTGTCGCGGCGCGAGGGATAGGCTTCACTTTTGGGATGGGAGTGATAATAGATCATCTCGCCATTGTACTCTTCGATATCATCGAAGATGTCGAGCAGATCGTTGGGGGCAATAATGGAGAAATCGTCGGGCTGCTCGGCGGCGTTGGAGGCCGGGTAGTGCTTAACTACCTGACCATCCTTACTTCCTAATGCGCCACAGGCTTCGTTGGGGTAGCCTTCCACAATATGAGCAACCATCTCATCATACAATGTCCGGGGAATGCGCACGACAAAAGTATCACCACCTACCATAATAATACCGCCTCTAAATCGTCTTCCAGTTGCTCTATATTGCGTGTCCACAGGTCTTCGCTGAGGTACTTCCAGCCGCCGTCGGCAAGAATCACCACGATTTTCCCGCGTTCCATGCTGGAAGCAATACGTAAGGCCGCGTGTAGAGCCGCGCCGCAGGATGGCCCGGCAAAGATGCCTTCCTGGTCTTTCAACTGGCGCGTGCGGCGAATCGAATCTCCGGCAGACACCAGAATTTTCGCGTCGAGCAGCGATTGATCCAGCACCGGCGGCACAAAGCCGTCCTCAAGACTGCGCAACCCCTGCACACCTTCGCCCTGCAGCGGCTCGGCAGCCACGATCTTGATGGCTGGATTATATTCTTTCAAGCGCCGGCCATTGCCGGTAAGCGTGCCACCTGTGCCGAGACCAGCCACAAAAACATCCAGATCAGGCAGATCTTCAATGATTTCTACGGCAGTTCCCTCGTAATGGGCACATGGATTCGCTTTATTACCATACTGGTAGAGCATGACATAGCGATCATCGCTGCTCGCCAGTTCTTTTGCCAGCCGAACCGCGCCATTGCTGCCCTGCGCGCCATCCGAATAGATGATCTTTGCCCCGTACAACTCGAGCATCTGTCGCCGCTCCTGCGTCACGTTGTCGGGCATGACCGCCACAAACGCATAGCCCTTGACACGCGCGATCATCGCCAGCGCGATACCCGTGTTTCCGCTGGTCGGTTCCAGCAGAATCGCGCCAGGGGTAAGCCTCCCATCAGCCTCGGCCTCCTCGATCATTTTCTTGGCGATGCGATCCTTGATACTGCCGGAAGGATTGGCGCCCTCTAACTTGGCGAAAATCCGCACACCGGGACGCGGGCTGAAGCTTTTCAGCTCGACCAGTGGCGTATTTCCAATGGTATCAAGGATGCTATTGTACAGCATAGATTTCCCTCCGGCGGGCCAGTTTAGCGTCCGCCCGCCATAGCAGGCAGCAGGATGACGGTATCATTAGGACCAACGCTGGTCTCCAGCCCCTGCAAGTAGCGCACATCCTGATCGTTCACATAGATATTAATAAAGCGACTGAGGCTCTCTTCCGGCTGAATCTGCTCTTTCAGCGCGGGGAAACGCGCATACAAATCGGCCAGCACCTCTGTCAGGTTGCCACCCGAAGCAGCCACCTGTTTCGATCCACCTACCGAAGCCCGCAACACGGGCGCAAGACGAACATTCGCCATTTACTCTACTCCTTTTATTTCTACCTGTGTAGGGACGCGATTTATCGCGTCCCTACACAGGTGTAACAGCACTATTTACGCCCGTACCGGCATGGCGCACACATCCGAGTAGGTTGGCAGATCGTCCAGATGGGCGTGTTCGCCGCAGGCAGGGCAATTGGGATCGCGGAACAGCCGCAATTCGCTGAATTCGCCCGCCAGCGCATCGTAAGTCATCAAGCGGCCAACCAGCGGATCACCGATCCCCAGCAAAAGTTTGATGGTCTCGGTCGCCTGTAGCAGGCCGATGATACCGGGCAGGACGCCCAGCACGCCCGCTTCGGCGCAGCTTGGAGCCAGTTCAGCCGGGGGCGGCTCTGGATAGAGGCAGCGATAGCATGGTCCATCATATGGCTTGAAGACCGTCAACTGGCCCTCGAAGCGGAAGACGCTGCCATGCACAACCGGAATATTGGCGCGCAGAGAGGCATCGTTCAACAGGTAACGTGTCGGGAAGTTGTCGGTGCCATCAATAACCACATCGTAGTCAGCAATGATACGCGCCACGTTGGTCTCGTCCAGGATATCGATGTAGGTGACAACCTTTACGTCGGGGTTCAGCGCCTCGATAGTTTCGCGCGCCGACTCGGCTTTATACTGGCCGATGCGTTTGGTGTTATGGAGAATTTGCCGCTGCAGGTTACTTTCATCGACCACATCAGCATCGATAATGCCCAGAGTACCGACGCCTGCTGCCGCCAGGTAGTACGCCGCCGGAGAGCCAAGGCCACCCGCGCCAATCAACAACACCTTCGAGTCGAGCAGTTTGAACTGACCCTGCTCACCCACTTCTGGTATCAACATATGGCGACTGTAGCGTTTATTCTGCGCCTCACTCATAGTGCGCGGCTGCACAAATGGCAACCCGCTGTTCTTCCACTGACCAAAACCGCCCGACATGGAGATAGGGTTTGGATAGCCCATCTGCTTGAGAGTGTTGCCGGCCATCAGTGAGCGCACACCACCCGCGCAATATAGCACCACCGTTTTCGACTTATCGGGAACCGCTTCTTCAATTTGCAATTCGAGGTACCCGCGTGGCACGTGAATCGCGCCGGGGATATGCCCTTCGTTCCACTCTATTTTCTCTCGCACGTCTACTAAGACAATATCCTGCCCCTCGCTGCTGGCTTCATGCTGTTCAGCCAGGGCCTCGTGTACGCGAGCAGGCGTCCACTCTTCTACCTGTTTGCGAGCCTGCCGCATGATTTCGCGGGATGCTTCACCCATGTTTTTCACCTCTCATGCTTATTACTTGAAAACGCCCTTATACAAGGTCTCATACCTGAAAATAAATTAAGGAAATAGTGATGCCCACAGGAGCTACGACATTGGAGCTTACCTTTTATTAGCACATTTCTTATAACGCCGGGTGCAGCTTATTTATTCCCACCACCTCGCTCAGAGCTTTTTAGGAGACATGGCGACCGCGAGGGTCGCCACTACCATACACGAACACGGACAACAGGCGGAGTATAGTAGTGGCAACCCTCGCGGTCGCCATGTCTCGCTTGTAACAACCTGCACCAGTATGGTAGGATTCTTTGCAGTGAGAAGACAGGAGGCCAACATGTTTACTGCCGAGTATCGCAACCAGGTGCGTCATCGTGTTCTAGAACTGGCGAGGGCCGACCCACGGGTCACAGCCGGTGCGCTCACTGGCTCCATGGCCTTTGGTGGCGGGGACAGCTGGTCCGACATCGATGTGGCCTTCGGGATCGCCGATGGCATTCCGCCTGAGGCTGTCCTTAATGATTGGACACAGGCGCTTGAGCAGGAACTGGGCATTGTGGACCACTTCGACCTGCCTTCTGGCTCGAGTGTCTACCGCGTATTCCTCCTGTCCAGCGGCCTGGAGGTCGACGTGGCGGTGACACCCGCAGAGGAATTCGGCGCGCGCGGCCCCCACTTCCGCACTCTCTTCGGCACCATCCAGAAGCTTCAGGACACCCCGCAGCCCAATGCTTTCTACCTCATCGGGCTTGGCTGGCACCACGTCCTCCACGCTCGATCGTGCATCGAACGCAACAAACCCTGGCAAGCCGAATACTGGATCAGTGGGATTCGCGATCACGCGCTCGCCCTGGCGTGCCTCCGCTGCGGAGAGAACGCCACCTATGGGCGAGGTGTCGATCGCCTCCCTGTTGCCGTGACCAATTCGCTCGCAGCCGCCCTTGTCCGCTCGCTCGATGAGCCAGAACTGCGACGTGCTCTCGCTGTGGCGACCAGGCATCTGATCGGTGAACTGGAGGAATGGGACCCCACCCTCTGCGCTCGACTCAAGCCACTCCTTCAAGAGTTCGGCGCTCCCCAGGTTGAGGTTTCACAGCCAGGTTCCCCGAACGTGCAGGGGGAGGAGCGGTAGGAGTAAGGCAGAAGCGGGGGTCTTTTCCCATTTTCCAGGCATCCAGAGCAGATAGGAGCATACGCCCGTATGACTGAACAGGCCGATATCATCATCATTGGCGGCGGGGTGATGGGCGCGAGCATCGCCTACCATCTTGCCAGGCAGGGCAGCAGCAAGATCGTCTTGCTTGAAAGACAGGGGATAGGCAATGGCACGACGGGACGGTCGGGGGCCATCGTCAGGCAGCACTACTCCAACGAATTTACCGTTCGTATGGCGAAAGAGAGCCTGGCCGTTTTTCAGCAATTCGATGATCGCGTGGGCGGTGATTGCGGTTTTGTCACAACCGGTATGGTCGTGATGACCGGCGCAGAAGGAGTTGATGCCCTGCGCGCCAATGTGCTGATACAACAGGAACAGGGCGTCAATACACGGCTCATCAGCGCAGACGAGATTGACGAGGCCGCGTCAGGCTACAGCAGCGCGGGCGTCGCGCTGGCCTGCTACGAGCCAGATACGGGCGTGGCAGACCCGATGGCAACGACCTATTGCTTCGCGCAACGGGCGCGCGATCACGGCGCAATCATCCGCGAGGGCGTCACCGTCACGCGCATCTTGACAATTGGTGAGCGCGCCACAGGCGTACAAACCTCTCAGGGCGACATCCAGGCGCCCACTGTGGTGCTGGCAGCCAATGTCTGGAGTGTCGCGCTGGCGCAACTCCTCGGCATCACGCTGCCCATTACAGCCACTCGCCACCCCATGCTCGCACTGCGTCGCCCCAATGACTTCGGCGGACGCCAGGGACTGCACGCAGTCGGCCTTGACCTGGCACGCCAGATTTACCTGCGCCCCGATTTCGGCGGCATCACACTCATCGGTTCGGCAGAAAACGTCTTCATTCCCAGCGACCCTGATAACTACCCACAAAGCCTGAGTGAGGCAGAAATTGCCCACTACCGCACTCTGGGCGGGGGTACCATTCCCGCGCTGGCTCGCGCTGTTCCGCGCGGCACCTGGGCCGGCATCTACGACGATACACCCGATTTCCACCCCATCCTGGACCGACTGTCGGCTTGCGAGGGACTGTACTGCGCGGCTGGCTTCAGCGGGCATGGTTTTAAGTTAAGCCCCGTAATCGGAGCATGGATGGCGCAGCTTATTCTCACCGGAAATAAACCCGACGATATGAAACACTTTGCCTTTGATAGATTCGCGCAAGGCAAGGAGATTCGCCCGCGTTATTCATCGGGAGTGCTTGGCTAATCCAATAAGCCCAAATGGTTCCCATTCATCGTGCGTGCTTTCCAAATGCGGTCGTGGGCTTCATCAGTCACACCATAGACTAGCAAAAGTACAAGAGGATATTTGATGAGATTTCCCATTAACTCCAGAGATCCCATGCGTATTGTCTCCTGGAACTGCAATATGGGATTTGAAAAAAAGCGTGATGTGGTGATGAGTTTACAGCCAGATATCCTGGTGTTACAGGAGTGTTCAGCAAAGGATATTGCTAATACAGATGCCCCCTTTAAGCACTGGGTGGGATCGAATCCACAGAAAGGGACGGCGATCATCGGCTTTGCCAACTACGAGTATACCATTGATAGTTCCTACACGCAGGAGTGGCCCTGGTTTCTTCCTGTGCGTGTGGAGGATGTGCCTCTGCATATCCTGGGACTGTGGGCCTGCGTGAAAAATCACCGTCTTCGCTATGTCCGTGTTACTCATCAAGCAATTGATCATTATGCCCGGTTTTTATCCGTGCCACACATGATCGTCATAGGAGATTTTAACAGTAACACGATCTGGGATAGACATTACCGCGAACACTCGCACAGCCAGCTTGTTGCAAAGCTGGAGAGGTTAGGACTCGTGAGCGCGTATCATACCCTGCGCGATGAACTGCATGGGCAAGAACTCACGCCGACACAGTTCATGTATCGCCATCTCGCCAAGTCCTATCATCTCGATTATGCTTTTGTATCACAAGCGCTCAGCAGGTCGTGTGAGTTGCTCATTGGAGAACCAGGCGAATGGCTTCACAAGAGTGACCATATGCCGCTTCTTCTCACTCTTTCCATCTAATCCCATTTCAACAGGAATGCAGGCTTTCATCTTTTTGTTCTCTGTGTTGTAACTCGAACCGTTACCCTACAGCGTATTACCAACAAAGGAGAAGCCCAACTCATGCGCTCAGATATCGTTCCCGGCGCGAAATTTCCCGACTATGAACTGACCGACCATGCCAGAACACGGCGCAGTCTCAGCGAATTGCAGGGCAATGACCCCATGATTCTCATACTCTCACGCGGCCATTATTGCCCGAAAGATCACCAGCAGCACCTTGAAATGGCAGCCTTCCAGTCGAAGATCGCCGTTGCCTATACCAAAATCGTCACCATCTCCACCGATAACATCCTTGAAACCAACGAGTTTCGCGATGCTGTCGGGGCGCACTGGCCCTTCCTGTCAGATTCGGGGCGCAAGGTGCAGCAAGACCTCGAAATTCAGGAGTACACCGACCCGCATCACAATCCCATGATTCCGCACACACTGGTACTCGAACCAGGGCTTATTGTCTATAAGGTTTATAATGGATACTGGTTCTGGGGCCGACCCTCGACAGCAGAGCTATGGCAGGACCTGCGAGAAGTCACCCGCAAGATTCGCCCTGACTGGGATCTCAGCAAACCCGGACTGCGCGAGAACTACGAGGGCGATAAGACCCTACACTGGCCGTACAAGCCAGCAAAGTAACACACTATTTTTCAAGGAGGAAACGAACCATGCAAACCAATGGAGTACGCATTACCTGGCTGGGACACGCCACCTTCAAAATCACCAGCCCGAATGGCAAAGTCGTTCTGATCGATCCCTGGGTGAATAATCCGGTTTGCCCTGCCGAACAGAAAACCATCGACAAGGTTGACCTGATGCTGGTATCGCACGGCCATTTCGATCACGTGGCCGACGCGGTGAGCATCGCCAAAGCGACGAAACCCACTGTAGCCGCTATGGTGGAACTGGCCGGCTGGCTCCAGTCAAAGGGCGTCGAAAACACGATTGGTTTCAACAAGGGCGGCACCATCAACGTCGATGGCATCAAAGTCAGCATGACGCACGCCATCCACTCAGGCAGCACCGAGGATGGCACGTATGGAGGCGAACCCGCCGGCTTCGTGGTTGAGTTCGAGAACGGCTTCAAGCTCTACCACGCGGGCGACACCTGCGCCTTCAGCGATATGGCGATTATCGGCGAACTTTACCAGCCCGATGTCGCCCTGTTGCCCATCGGCGACTTCTACACCATGGGACCGCGCGAAGCCGCCATCGCGGTGCGTATGCTGGGCGTCAAGCATGTCATCCCCATGCACTACGGCACCTTCCCGGCTCTGATCGGCACACCCGCCGCTCTCAGCGATGCGCTACATTCACTCGGCCTGCAAAATGTCGAGGTAGTTGACATCAAGCCGGGGCAGACTATCTAACCCTTGTGGCAATCCATGAGTAAAGACGGAAGGCGACCCGTCTTTACTCATGGATTGCCTACTGGAGAATACCTGCCTCTTGCAGTTGTTTCAGCGTTTTTTGGGCGGCGACCGCCGTACCCACACGAAAACCGGACTGGCGCATCCGCTTCATCAAGGGGTCCAGTATCTCTTTGGCCTCGGGGTTGTTCCGGGCATAGCTATTGAACACATAGGAAGCAGTCTCGGCCAGCCAGGGCGTCATCGACGCGCTTATCAGCATCTCCAGTACCGGCTTCAGGCTATCCCTACCAAATTGCGTCAGCCCCTTGGCGGCCATCCATGCAACCGAGTGATCGTTATCTTGCAGCGCATCCACTAACACCGGCAAAGCGCGCCGGTCATGTATTTCTCCCAGGGCGCGCACACAATTCCAGCGTATATGCGCCGAGTTGCTCTTGCTCTTCTGGATTAAAGCGGGAACGGCCAGCGAACCCAGCCGGACAAGCGCGGCAAAAATCTGGCTGCTCAATTGCTCATCCGCTCCACGCAAAGCTTTGAGCAAGACCGGCACGGCTTCCGCGTCGCCGACCCTTCCCAACGCTTTGGCGGCCTGCAAGCGTACCGAATGCACGGGATCGCTGAGCGCATCGATCAAAATGGAAGTCGCCGACGGGCTGCCAATGATACCCAGTATGTGCGCAACCGTCTCGCGCATGGCTGGTTGTTTGTCACGCGCGTGAGCCAGCAAGACCCGTTCGGCTCGTTCATACTCAATGCCAGAACCAGGTAGGAAAAGTGTGCGCAGGTGCGTCCTGGCGTGCGCGGTGCGCAGAGGAACCGGCACCACGAAGGGTTTCTCCGCCCACGTGCCTGTCGCGATAAAACCCAGCAAATTCTCCGCCAGGCGATCATCATCGAGCGACGATACGGCCACAACCGCGCGGGGATCATTCTGCATAATCCAGAGCATCAAGCGCCATGCCGCGCCGCGCCGCCCGTCAGCAGCCTGGCGAGCCAGTACATGCGGCGGCGTATCGCCCAGGGGCGGCGCAACATCAGCCCCGGCCTGCTCCAGGGGTAAGGTATCAGATACGGTTGTGCGAGGTTTCCGTGCTGAAGAATCAGGCGAACTCATCATTCATGCTCCTTCTGAAGGTCAGGGGCCGCGCTATGAGGTTGCAAATGTGCCAGGTGGCGCAACCGATGGCCGTTGGTGTTTTTATCATTTACAAACACATTACGGACAGTCACCAAAACCGCGCCAGGATGCCTCTAGGGGAGGCTTGGCGCGTTCCTTATCAGATAGCTCGAGAGGGGTGACATGTAAGAGATGCTCCGCTCTCGTAGCTGTAGCCATCACAACGATGAACCGGCGTGCAGAACCGATAACTAATTCCTTGCACCCGCCCTTGTTTTGTCCGTAGATCGAATGAACCGCTGGCCCGCACTAGCACCCGCCCGACGTACCTGCCTTGCTTTGTGCCTGTGGTGACCACGGCTCGGACTATATCTCCTGTTTGGAAGGCTTTGACTTTTTTGGCCCCTTTGGGCTTCGAGCAAGGGAAACCGATCGCATTGACATTACACTTCTGGCGACTGCCATGCCCCGTTGCTGTGATGAGAAGAGGGATCACCCCCTCAAGATGCACCTGTTCAGGCGTACTCTTGCCGACACACGCTGCGTCAATCCAGTGCTCCTTCGGCAGCTTGCGAACCGTTCGGTTGAATTTCGTCAGGCCACCTGACCCGCACTCGATGGGCATCCCAAGCGTTTTAAGACGTTCATAGAGAATCCAGCGCGTTGCATTGACCGCCGTAGCGTCCTTTTTCGGAGCCTGTGCCTGAGCCAGAAGGCGAGCCAGCAGATCAGGTTTTTCGGCCAGAAAGAAACGAACATCCTGGGTGCCTTTGGCCTTATTGCAGGAATCACATGCCAAACAGAGGTTGCTGATTCGATCAGTTCCCCCGTTGGCTTTGGCCTGGATATGCTCGACTTGGAGCGGCACCGCCTTCGCCTCACAGTAGCTACAGGCCCGATCCCATTTTTCTAGGAGGTATTGCCTGATTTCGTAGCCGAAGAGCGTGCCTTGCTGATAATCGACTCCGCTGATTTCCGGATTCTCGAGGGCTTGCAAATCGAACTTGACGAGTTCTATGCTTATCGCCCCAAGCGGGCAGAGCCTCATCAACCGCTTGACCCAGGTGAGTACGTTGGCCACCCTGCTTGCCAGAGAAGGAGCGATCCAGCCTGCACGGCGTTTCCGATTGGCAAAGCGAGGCTTTCTGTAGCGTGTGGTGCGCTGTCGGCGTCCTCGACGAACGGCCCGTCGTTGAGCCAGGGCGTGTTTGATCGTTTCTCCTCTATGCTTGATCTCCGCTCCAAAGACCACCTCTCCGCTCACCTCAGTGACCAGAGCAAGCCCGGTCGTCTGACTGCCCGGATCGATTTTGATCCTTATCGGGTGGGTTTCTGGTTTCGACACAACGGTCTTCAGAATGATCGTGAAGGGATACCGTTTGAACACAACCGCTTTCCCTTGCGTCAGCAGGATGCGTGCTCTCCCAGGATGAACTGGATCAAGTGGTCGTTTGTGTGTATCAAGAACAAAGACCTTGCTCATGTGAGCCTCTCCTTGCGGAGGTAACGGTGGCCTCGACAAACTTATCCAACGGTTTGGCGTGCAGCACACTGGTTTAACCCGTTATACCTGTTTAATGCTGCACCGTAGAGCAGGGGGCTGGCCTCGCACCCCCAGGTACCTATTTCGTTGGTAAGGTAGGTTCTCTATCAAACCTGAGTCTGCTCATGTTTCGGGCTTACCGATCGGCACGTGGCCTCTCTGCAAGCCCCCGCATTCGATGCGGGGGTTCATGACAAGAGCTATGCGTGATGTGAGATTGATTCTAGTATATCATATGCCCCACGTTTTGTAGGGACTCGATTGATCGCGTCCGCGCCAGCCGCCTCGACATGAATACATTGACAGACAACCAATTTTCCGGTACGCTTCAGATAATTCTTCGCCTGGAATACTGCTCAGGAGGATTGCATGAATGCCCCGGTAACTTTGCGCCGTGTCTTGAAATTCCGCACCGTTGTTTCTACCAGCACCGGATTAGCCTACGCCGCCATTAGTTTTCTTGGCTGCGTGCAACTGGCCTCGCTGGTCGGCGGCGATTCGGGCTGGATCGCCATCGTGATTGCCGGCGCGCTGGCGGTGCTGGCGGCCCTGTGTTTTTCAGAACTGAACTCCCTCTACCCAAGCGCGGCGGGAGTTCGGCAATATATGAAAGAGTCCTTCAACGAAAACTTCTCGCTCATTGTCACATATGGCTACATGCTCACCATCATCACCGTCGTTGCCGCCGATAGCTATATCGTGGGCAGCGCCATCACCTACGCTTTTAACCTGCCGAACTGGGCCTCGCTCATCTGGATAC
>Ga0207416_1002756_pt1 | contig 18164 bp, 19 predicted proteins | sample PaiPotPPM11metaG_FD_184107 | JGI IMG/M metagenome (GOLD analysis project Ga0207416, IMG submission 184107) | Iron sulfur acid spring bacterial and archeal communities from Banff, Canada, to study Microbial Dark Matter (Phase II) - Paint Pots PPM... ...
CACCATGATTATTAGCTTGTCCTACACACTATATCTCCCCACCGTTACAGAACAGTTGAGAGACGATATGAACACGGTTGAGAATTGCCGATATGTGGGAAGAGTTCTTAACCTGCTCTTAACATACCAGGCGCTGCCACTCAAATAACCCCAACTATTGTTAATATTGCTGCACATAATTGTAGTATAATGAGGCACAAAGAATCATTCATCGGCGTCTGACAGAAGTCAGGCAAGCGCAAGGCATTGCCCCCATAGGCGCGGACGTAGCCCGGTTCAGCGTCTCCCCACCGACCAGGGCAAGCGCAAGGCATTGCCCCATAGGTGCGGACGTAAGCGCAATCGGGGCCAGGGCAAGCGCAAGGCATTGCCTCTACCATATACGGAGCGGCTCGTGTGGTTGCGTCGTATATGGCGAGCTTGCCGGGGGCAAGCTCAAGGGGCAATCGGGGCCAGGGCAAGCGCAAGGCATTGCCCCTACCATACCACGGAGCGGCCTGTGGAGATGCGTCGTAGAGGGCAAGCTCAAGGGGCAATGCGGACCGGGGCAAGCGCAAGGCATTGCCCCTACCATACCACGGAGCGGCCTGTGGAGATGCGTCGTAGAGGGCAAGCTCAAGGGGCAATGCGGACCGGGGCAAGCGCAAGGCATTGCCCCTACCATACCACGGAGCGGCCTGTGGAGATGCGTCGTAGAGGGCAAGCTCAAGGGGCAATGCGGACCGGGGCAAGCGCAAGGCATTGCCCCTACCATACCACGGAGCGGCCTGTGGAGATGCGTCGTAGAGGGCAAGCTCAAGGGGCAATGCGGACCGGGGCAAGCGCAAGGCATTGCCCCTACCATACCACGGAGCGGCCTGTGGAGATGCGTCGTAGAGGGCAAGCTCAAGGGGCAATGCGGACCGGGGCAAGCGCAAGGCATTGCCCCTACCATATACGGAGCGGCTCACTCGTGTGGTATGGTAGGGGCAATGCCTTGCGCTTGCCCTGGCTTGGTTGCCATATCTCTCAACGTGGGAAGCAATGCCTTGCGCTTGCCCTGGCGCCGAAAAACGCGTACGTCCGCGCCTGTGATGGAGTCCGCCGCGAATTATGGCGATCATGCGCTGTTCGCGGGAGTATGTGGATGGTGGCGAGGATGAGCGGCTGGAGATTTGACTGGTATAATGTAGAACGCTATCGGCGTAGGACAATAGGAGGAAGCAGATGGATGTACATCGCCAGCACTGGCAGCAACAGCAGCAACTTTTCCGGCAATGTCTCTTCTCTAAGCAGCACGAAGAGGCTATGCGCTTATTCCTGCTGCAACACGCGATGATCCATAGCGCGGCCATGTCTGGCAGTGGCGAATGGTCATTTGAGGATGAGGTAATTGATGGGCTAACCGCTGAGCAACTGCGCGCGCGGCCAGCCGGGGGCATGAACTCCATCGCCTGGCTGATCTGGCACATCGCGCGCATCGAAGACGTGACCATGAACCTGCTCGTCGCGGGCCGTCCGCAGGTGTTGAGCGAATCCGGCTGGTTGGATCGCCTGCACATCACGCGCCGCGACGTCGGCACATCGATGGGCGACGCGGAGGTCAGGGAGATCAGCGACAGGATAGACATACCAGCCATACGCGCGTACCGCGTGGCCGTTGGTCGACGCAGCCGCGCGATCGTCGCAGCGCTTCCGCCCGGCGAGTGGTGGCAGCCAGTCGATCCCGCGAACATCCAGCATCTCTTTGACGAAGACGCGCTGGCGGGAGAAGCCTCCGAACTGGCCCAGGTATGGAGCGGCTGGAAAAAAGCTGGCATGCTGACGATGCCCGCCTCCCGCCACAGCTTCACGCACCTCAACGAAGCGCGGGAGGTGAGGAGGAAGGTGGGGCATGATGGCTAGCGCCGGTATCGCGCCTGCTCGCGAATTGCCTGCAAATTGAGCAATTCCGCCACCTCGTAAACCGTCGGAGTGCTATTCGCCACCGGACGCAGACGGATCAGTGACGGGAAATGGCCGCTGCGCCCGTGCAGTTCGGCCAGCAACACAAACGCGGCTGGCGCGAACCCCGGCGGATTGATCAATAATGGTCTTGTTTGCCACTCCTCCGATGACAGTCCGACGCCATCGACGATTGCGGAAATTTGCTCGGCCAGCGGCTCGGCCTGATTGATTTGCACCGGTATAGTACGAACTTCCTCTATAGATATATGAGCGAGCGCCTCGATCTGCGCTCGCTGAGAAGAGGTGAGAGGATGGGCGAAATTCAGGATGAGCATGTTAATACCTTGTCTCCAATCGGTTTGATGCCAAGAATATATCACGTTTCCCCATAAAACATATCATAAACACCACTGAAAAATATCAGAGCAATCTCTGATGTAATGAGCCATGCGATAATCTATGCTTTACTCGCCACCACCAAAATAGTTGGCAAAGCGTTCGCGCAGAAAGTGGTAGGTGAGTCCATAGTCTTGCGGCAGCTCCCAGGCAATGCGGCACACTTCAAATATCTTGCCGGTATGTGTGCTTACTGTACTCAGGCTGATGACGAGATTGTCTGCCACCTCCTGCGGATTCAGGCCAGCAGCGAAAGCGCGTAGGACGTCACGCTGGCGTTTCGTCAACTCACGATCAACTTGTTGGCAGCGAGCGCGTTCCTCTACCGCCATCTGTGCTTGCTTGGCATTTTGCACGGCCTGGGCGGTATTCGCGGTCGGTGGGATGTTGATAAAGGAATCGCCTAACGGGATAAACGGCATCTCGATCAGGTTTACGCCAGCATCCGCCGGTACGTGCATCTGTTGACCGTCTTTGACTTGCGCCTTGATGTCTTCGGGTGTATAAATGTGCCAGATATGATCGAACGGGTCGAACTTCAACTGCGCGGCAGAGATGGCGAGCAGCGCCATCAAGCGACGCCCGCCAGTCACGGAAAGATGAACGTGCCGGGGTTCCTGCTTCAACTCCTGAATGTACTGGTAGATCGTCTCGCGCGTTCCTTTGGCGCTAGTAATATCAATGATGTCTTCCAGGGGAATCTGGTCAAGCAGCAGCGTCTTCGAGCGAAAATGGCAGGTAAGCGTCTGCCCGTCGTAATGGTACTGGTCGCTGGTGAACTCGGTGTTGAGACATTCCAATGAATGCTGCAATCGTTCGCGGGAAGCGTAGGGATGGATAACGATCACGTCGCGGATAGGAAAGCCGCGTCGCAACAACAGATCGAGCGTAAACGTCACGACTTGCGGCTGGCCGCCCAGCGTGGCTACCAGGGTGTGGGTATACTCAAGCATGGCAACAATCGTCCTTTACCAGTAGAAACAGCATTTTCAGCGAAAGGGAGAATAAACATGGTTAATTTGCTTCCTGCCGTCTTGGTCGGTGGCCCACCTCACGCGGGAAAATCCGTGCTGTTTTATAGCCTCACAAAGACTCTCCACGAGCGCGGCATTGACCATCACGCCATTCGCGCCTGCCCCGATGGCGAAGGCAACTGGTTCCAGGAAATATATGAAACGATCGGGATAAATGAGATACGCCATATCTGTTTCACCGACAAGCAATGGACAGATACTTTCGTCAACGGCATTTGCTCAGACCTGGAACGCCGACACCTGCCTTTTTTGGTAGATATGGGCGGTCGCCCTCAGGACGAGCAACGCCGCATCTTTCTCAACTGCACACACTCGATCCTCTTACTCAAACCAGAAGACGCGGAAAGTATCGATCTCTGGCGCCGTCTCATCGCCGAGAGCGGCCTGCCGCAATTAGCGGTACTCAGATCAGAGCTAGACGGTACTCCGGAACTCGACTCAGAATCTCCGATCATTCAAGGAACGATCACTGGCTTGCATCGCGGTTCTCTCGCCAGCGGCCGGTTGTTCAATGCACTGGTCGAACGAATCGCGGCGCTCTTTTCCACCTATCGGCCTGAAGAATTGGAGCAAGCGAAGTTAACAATGGCTCCGGCCCAACCAGTCAATCTTGATCCCTTGCTGCACGGTTTCGATCCGTCAGCGCACGAGTGGAAACCAGAGATGCTCCCACGCCTGGCCTACGAACTGCCCGTCGGGGAATCGCTCGCTGTGTACGGCAAAGGTCCGGGCTGGCTCTACGGCACGCTGGCCGCTCAGGTGGGACAGCAGCCATTTTACCAATTCGACCCACGCATCGGCTGGCTTTCTCCTCCCACGCTCCAGATCAGTGCGCAATCGCCGCCTGCGGGAATAACGCACAAATTGCGTAAGCATGAGCATAGTGATGCTTCAATCCTTACGGTCCGCATCGCCAACGAATATCTGGACTATCTCCAGGCAAACAATTTGCCGTTCCCACCCGTTCCGCTAGAGAACGGTCTGATCATCGACGGCAAAATCCCGCACTGGCTGCTCGCTGCCCTGGTGTGCCTCTACCAGAACGCGGGTACAGCCTGGATCGCCTGCCATCAACCGCAGTTGCACGGAGCCGTCGTTGTCATGTCGCGCATACCGACGCGCGCCGTCGGCGATCTTGTATCTATACCCGTTCCGCGAAACGATGCGCTGTGATTATATCATAGATACGGATGATTCCAGCACATTATCAGGAAATTTTTGCTATAGGACTATAGAAATGCATAGCGATGCTGTATAATCCTGTGCAGAAAGGAAATCTATCATAATGGAAAGTGGATTTACCGGGGCGACACCTTCAAAACTATACGCTTTTTTACTCAAGCTGCGCCCGCTGGAATATGGCACGTTAATGCCCTTTTCTGGCGAACTGGTACACGCGGCCTGGCTGAACTGGCTGCATTCCGCCGCGCCCGACGTTGCCACGTGGCTGCACGAGGGCAACAAGCGCCGTCTTTTCACCTGTTCCAGCCTGCAATTTCCCATTCCTATGCCCAGGATACTCAATGCCGAACACGATAATGTCCATCTGCCGGTCGAGCCTGAGAAGACCTATACGGTTCGCATCACGCTGCTGCTCGGCGAACTCTTCCCGCTCTTTCACGAGGCGCTGATGAACTTCAACGTGCGCGATACCGGAGCAGCCAGGCCGCCCTTTATGCAGCTCGGCAAGCGTTCCTTTCTGTTGGAAGAAGTCGTTATCGTCAACGACGATCCTTCCGGCTGGGCGGGCTTCACCTCGTTCGCTGATCTTGCCGAGAAGGCAGGAGCCCAGAAGCTCAGCAAAGTGCAGCCGCTCACCCTGGAATTTGCCTCGCTCACTACATTTAGTCGCGGCAACGCCAACAACAGACTTTACGGCAACCACTACGCGCGCATTCCCTGGCCGCAGTACGTATTCGCGAATCTGGCGCGGCGCTGGCAAGGACTTGCACCGCCTGACCTGACGGCCATCATCCAACCGGAGCGCATCGAGCAATATATCCAAAACGACGGCGTGATCATCGCCGACTACGATCTGCGCCCGCACCAGGTCTCATTCACCAATCACACGCAGCCCGGCTTCGTCGGCTCCTGCGTCTATCATTTGCGCGGCCCCGACGATCCGCCCACCGAAGACGCGCCACTGTCGCTCCGCCAGCAGATTCTATTGCTGGCGCAACTGGCGTTCTACACAGGCGTTGGGTACAAGACGGCGATGGGGATGGGGAGAGTGAGGTCGCTATAAATCTTTCAGCCATTCAATGGAGCAATGGTCAATCAAGTACCGGACGATATCATTTCGATTGATACGTTTGCCTTTGGTTTTCCGATGCTGATAGGCCAGATCCTCCAGCTTATCAGTTTGCTCCATGCTCAGATAAAAGGTAATTTTTTCTGTATATCTGCTGTTCAAATTACCTGATGTTGCTTGAAGCGCCGAGTCTTGTGATAGAGGCTGTATTCTTGAGTTTTGTTGCTCTTCCTCCTTGGAAGCGCGTTGGAACTGGCCGATTTTTTTCTCTTTCATCGTTTGCCCCATACCGCTTTTTTTGTTGCTTCCCCAGTATAACCTGAATCTTGTGTGGGATCAACATTACCAAAGCCGTTCCTGAAACATAATATCTCAGTCTGATTATGTCAAATACCGTAATGCCGTGTTACTGTACTACAGTAATAAAGCAATATCTACATAATATGTGAGAAAATGATAAATCGGCACTTGAAACACTCGTTTTCAAGAAGTATAATAGACGCAAGCTCAAGGAAAAACTTGGGTTTGAATCATGGTGAGCGACTGGCTTCTGTGATGATGTTCGATGAGTCAATTTAACAATTGACTTTAAAGAAAGGAAATAGGATATGAAAGCCAAAAAGAGGCTCGTCAAATCCAGGGTACCAAAAAGACTCCCTTCACAGTCAACTCCTACGCACCAAGAAAATCTAACTCGTACCAATCGTGATCAAAAACCTCTCAACAATAGTCTTGATCATACTGGTAACGGGTTAGATTTTCTTGGTCAACGGACAGAGTCACAGCAAAAAAATGGCAGATCGCGAAAATCGGCAGTAGCACCTTATCGTCCTCCTGCTTCAAGAAAAGTGGATATCAAGCTCCTTCTTGTTTGCTGTGTAGCTTTTGCTTTTGTTGCGTGGGTACTCGCTGCGTTATATGAGCTTCTAGCTAGTGGGAAAAGTTCATTACTAGATAGTGGTGGAGAAGCTGCACCGTTTACGGCGTTTATGCTGGTCCTAAACTACTACCTGGTGCGAAGACCTAGCAATTAAGCTCATCAAGGGGAGATTTGGTCAGCCTCGGCCCAAATCTCCTCTTTGCATCAGTGTTAAGTACCACTAAGGGAAAGGTCGTTTCATAAATGAAATGGGAAGGAGAAACTCACAGGTTGATCGAAATAAGTCTTGCCCTGCTATGATATAATAGCATGTGTCAGGGTTTTTGGCCGTTTGGAATTGACACGAGTTGATTTTTTTGGCTACGTATGAGTTTACTGGCAGTATCTCAACTGCCCCCGTTGGGGTTTGAAAGGTAGCACAAAACATCCACACTTAATGGTTGTGTGGATGTTTTGTATTCACTCCTTGTTTTCCACGCAACTTATTTTCTCTCCATAGGAGAATCAGAGCCACTTCTGACAAAAATCAAAAGTACTTCTGATGTGCAAGAATTCGACTTTATGCTATACTGCAAATGCGAAAAAGAAATAGGCTGGAGGTGACCATTTCGTGCGAAAATCACTTGTAGCATTCGACACTAACCACATCAAGCAATACGTCTTTGGCACGGATAAGTTAAGAGAGATTCGCGGCGCGAGTTCCATCCTCGATAAGCTGAACCGCTATAGCATGAGAGATACAGCTAAAGAAGCTGGATTCCCAATAGAAGAGGTATATACAAACGGCGGTGGCGGCTTGTTCCTCATTGACTCGGACAAAGCGCTTGATTTTGGGCAACGGGTGCAGCGTATGTATCGTGAGCAGACCGGCTACGGCGCTTCGATCACCTACTTAGTGCAGGAGTTGCCGGAGCATATCAAGACAATAGCTGATGGCGACAGGATAAAGGACCATTTGGAGTCGCTACGCTGGCGTCTGCGCGAAAAGAAGCTCATTCCACTGGATACGACCTCGTTTCCTACTCACCCGTTCATGCGTACTTGCGACTCCTGCGGTGTTTTTCACGCTGCTCCAGATAATGGCGTTGTCAATCGTGATCCTGGCAAGTCGGAAGAACTCTATTGTACGAGTTGTCAGCAAAAGCGCCAGAGGGATACAAGGGTGAAGCGGTATATCGAAGGTATAGTAAAGGCTGACAAAATACCCCATGATGATTTTCTGTGGAAGGAAGTAATAGAGCGTTTGGAGAAAATGGGTTATGATCTTAGCTCATTGCCTGGACGTCCAGAAGATTTTAACGTCTTCAGCAGCTTCAAAGGAAGAAAAGACTATTTTGCTTTGATCTATGCCGATGCTAACGGTATGGGCAAAGCGTTTGAGAATTGCGAGGGGTTGAGCGAGTACCACGCACTTGCCAAAAATGTTGATGGTGCGATCTATCAAGCTGTCTGTTCTGCTATTGCTCAGTACTTAAAAGTTACCGATCACGTACCGACAGGACAGCAGCCAACTTTTCCCTTTGATATTCTGCTCATGGGTGGTGATGATGTGCTAATGGCAGTTCCTGCGACCGTCGCGCTTGATGTCGCGTTGACTATTGCAAAAGTGTTTCAGGAGGAAATGCAAAAACGCTATTCTGACAAAAAGTACGGACTATCAGTAGGTGTGGTCATAGCGCCGATAAAGTATCCATTCAGGCTATTAGAGAGCCTGGCTACAACGACCTTGAACTTCGCCAAAGATGAGGGCAATGGCGAACCGAGAATCAATTTCGTCACGGTGGCGGGGAGCGCAGGTGAAACCTTCGGCAAAGTTTTTGATACCTTGCATACGCCAGCGAGAGAGCATGAGCGTTCGGTCAAAAAGCAGTTCTTTGCTACCCTTCGCCCATATGATCCAGATACTTTGGATCGGCTGCTCCAGGCGATTCGCAAGGGACGCAGGAGGAACCTGGGACGCAGCAAGCTGCACCAGATGCGCGAGGCTATCTTGAAAATGAACCTGACCACCTCGGTCAGCGAGAGTCGCGCCGTGCTGATGAACTGGAAGGACGTTCAGCGAGACTATGTCATCGATTTTGTCCATACTTTCGCGAATCAGCATCTGAACGGGACTTCTGAAAACCCGAATCCCGAAACTCTGCGGTATGAGCGCCCTTTCCCCTGGTTTTTCAGCGAAAAAAAGGGAGAACGCAGCATCTATCGCACGCCGCTGCTCGATTTTATCGAATTGTATGACTTCGTGTCTGGAGAGGAGGTCGCCGATGGGGATACGCACTGACCGCATCCAGATTTCCTACGATCTCGTGTTCGATACCCCGTTTCATTGCGGCACCGGAATTCGCGAGGGGTTGATAGATCGCACGATTGTCGCGGATAATCACGGCTATCTCTACGTCCCCGCGACAACCTTCAAGGGCGTTTTGCGCGATCACTGCGAACAACTCGCGCGCCTGTATGCTGAAGGCGATACGTTAGCTGATAGCATCGGTAGCCCACACGACAAACAGGCCGCTTTGTATGACCTGGGCGGGATGATCACTATGATTACGCGCATCTTCGGCGCGCCCATCTATCCGGGTACGCTCTACTTTGATGACGCTCGCCAGGATGAGCAAGAGAAGGAGCGATATGATAGCGGGGATACAGAGGGCGCTCGCCGCTATCTGAATATACAAAAGGACGTGTACACGCAGGTGCGCCTGGATCGTCCAACACGCACAGCGGTTGAGGGTGCGCTCTATACCAGCGAGTTCGGCGCTCGTGGCCTCACGTTTCATGGCAGCATTACTGGCTCGCTGACCTGCTTTGCTCTTGATGAACGTGATACGAGCAAGCCTACATACTCGCTTCTTCTGCTGCTTGCCGGGTTGCGCTTCATCGAACACCTCGGCGGCAACAAATCGACGGGCAAGGGCAAATGCGAGTGCCAGATTGAGGATGTCAGCGTGAACGGCGAAAAGGTATCCTGGCAGCCCTGGTTCGATGTTCTGGGCCAACTTGCGGACTATGCCCTGACTGCGACGGAGGAGAAAACTGCATGAAGCGCATAGCGATTTCTCTGGACACGATGTCGCCGCTGGCTATTCGCGCCGATCACGCGCCCGGCGGCATGGCGACCGCGTCATATATTCCCGGCAGTACATTCTTGGGCAGTTTGGCGGCGGCGCATCGCATGGTACGCAGCGATCAGATGCGGGAGTTCGAGCAATTGTTTTTGAGCGGCGAGATACTCTATTCCAACCTGTATCCGGCAGCATTTAAGAAGCAATGGATGGAAAATACCGCTAATCCTGTGTATCCTGTGCCTCTGACAGCTCAATCCTGCAAACGGCACAAGGGGTTTCGGCCATTGAATCCAGAAGATGAGGACGAGGAACGTCACGGCGTACGCGATACACTGTTCGATTGGGCGATCTACAAAAAGATTGAACCCAGCAATTCCAGCTCGACTTCACCGGAAGTTTTGCAGCAACGCCTGGAGATTTTCCAGCGACACAAAGAATGTCCAACATGTAAATCGGCGATGGATCATTTTGAGGGCTTCTACCGGCGTGAGACTAGCGAGCCATATCGTCCTCACTCAGTTGTCATCGACAGCCACAAGCGCCTGCGCACGCATACGGGTATCAATCGCGGGCTGGGCAGCGTGCAAGAGGGCATTCTCTACAACCGGCAGGTCTTTGAAGAGGATATGCGCTTCTGGGGAGAAGTGAGGTTGCCAGATGATGAGCAAGCCGTCGTCGCTTTCACGGATTTTATTGATGAAGTTGGCACGAAGGGCTGGGTGCGGATCGGGACGGGGCGCTCGCGAGGCATGGGCAAGGTCACAATCAGCGCGGAAGAGATAGGGCAGGACAGGGAGTCTCTGGAGACCTTCAAAAAGCGGCTACAAGAATTTAATCAGGCGCTCAGAAGCTATGTGGAACAGCAGAAGCAAAATTTGGGTGCCGATGAACTTGCGCTCAAATCGTTCTATATTGCTCTGACGTTGCATTCGCCTGCCATCCTGTGCGATGATCGCCTGCGCTACTATGGCACAATCGACGTAGAGGCATTGGCGAAACAATCGAAAGTGACTGCAATGCCCTTCACGCCTCTCTATCATGCGGCAAACGTGCGGAGAATTATGGGGTGGAACGAGTTGTGGGGGATGCCGCGAGGACACGAATTCGCTATTGATACCGGCTCTGTATTCTTATATGAATGCGAAGCTGAGCCTGATGAAACAATCTATCGCGCCCTCTACGATCTTGAGGACGAGGGTATTGGGCGACGACGGGCGGAAGGCTTCGGGCGCGTCCGTTTCTCTGACCCATTTCATTTGGAGGTGAAACTGCGGTGAGTACAGATCAGAAAACTCTGGATTATGACATGAAAGTTACACGCGAAGTCAGTCGCCAGGCAGAGGTGTTCTATGACGAGGCGGTAAAATTGGGCGATCATGCCGCACGCGCTTTTGGCGGTAGTAAAGAGCACCGATCACAGATGACGGGCCTGGAAACGATTGCCAACAGCACGTTCAAAACGACCGATGTCTTCGACTATGTAAAGAAGCAAACTGCACGCCACCGGGAATGGCAGCAAACTGACGCTCAGAGCGGCGCGCCCAACGAGAGTTTTGGAGAACGTCTGCTGAAGCAGTTGCAAGGTGAATTTACAGGCAAAGCAGATGGTATTGCAAAAAGGCTCGGCGTCGGTAATACAACGGACGAGGACAAGCAGGAGCGCCGTCACATACACCTGCTGCTTATGCGAGTATTTATTCGCCAGATGGTTGTGCAGTACGAGTACGCCGCCAGTTTCGGCAACACTCGTCGGAGAGGGTAGCTGTATGCTGACGACAGCGCAAGAACGGAAAATCTCGCTGCTGAGCGATACGATACTATATGACGAAGCGGTGACGCTCATGAGGCGTATTTCGCCTCTGCCCACCAGCCAGATAATGGGTCTATTGAATAATACTCGCGTTTCCAGCTACGGTCAACTGTATGCCTACATAATCCATCAGCGTGACCGAAACTGGCAGGATTCCAAACAAGGCACCAAAGTTTTTTATACAGAACTGGAGAAAGTGCTGTCGCAGATGCGGAAAAAGCGCGCGATCGAGGAATTTCGCCTGCTGACTCCTGGTCTGAACAGCCAGCAGGCGAACCTGGAAGCGGACGAGGTAATGGCCGCGCTGTCGCGCGAGTTTATTCAGCATCTCGTTGCTGAGAATAACTTGCGGGCCGAATTGCAAAGGGCGCAAGCGCCAGCGCAAAGGAATAGGAGATGAGAGAATCATGATCGAACTGGCGAATCGCTATCAATTACGTAATCGCTATCTCTTCAAGGGACGGCTGGTGATGCAAACCGCGCTGCATATTGGCACAGGCGGCAAAGTCACGCTCAGCCCCAGCGATAGCCCCGTTGTGCTGACTCCGGCAGGCGTGCCGTTTATCCCCGGCTCAAGCTTCAAGGGCGCACTCCGCAGCACTGTCGAGAAGCTTATACCGATGCTCCCTGAACATGCTGGCCTGTCAACCTGTAGCTTGATCAATGTAGATGAAGATACCTTGAAAAAAATGAGTCGGGCAGAGAAGGATAGGCTCTGTCCCACTATTCGCCAGAGCGATATTACCCAGCAACGTCGAGAACATCCCGAACGAGTGGACAAAATTCTTGATGAACCGTTCTGCGATACCTGCCGGTTATTCGGCTCACCGTATGCCGCCTCACATGTCAACATCAACGATCTCTACATGCCCGCCGATTCGATGAGCGATATCGTGCAGATACGCGACGGCGTCGCTATTGATCGCGACAGCGAGCGAGCGAGGGATCGTCTCAAGTATGATTTTGAAGTCGTACCTGTTGGAGCCGCGTTTGACCTGGAGATCACGCTGGAAAATGCTACGAAGCAGGATGTTCAATTGCTGTGCGTAGGACTCAGCGAGTATGTTCACGGCTTTGGCATTGTTGGCGGCAAACGCTCGCGCGGCCTGGGCGCGTGCAAAATTGAGAAGCTGGAGGTTTCATCGCTGGTTCTGACGGTGGATGAGCCGGAGCGCAGCGAGCGGCTTCGCAACTTTCTTCTCAACCGCGAGTTTCAGTCCGTTGAGCCGGGCAAGGAATTTCTTGATCGACACATCTCTTCTATCTTCAGCCAGGAGTAAACATATGTTGAAGAAGCTGGTCAATGAAGCACTCTTTACACTGAAAATTACCACGACAGGGCCGCTGCTGATCAAATCAGGTCAGGCTACCGTTATCGGCCCGGATATGACGCCGGTATTGACATGGCGCGGCAGCAAACAGGAGGTGTTCATTCCAGGCAGTTCGCTCAAGGGTGTCTTTCGCAGCCATATCGAAAAAATCGTGTGCAGCCTGAAGCCGCAGGTCGTCTGCTATCCGTTCTCCGGCAGTGAAAGCCGGGAGGCCGATCCGCGCCAACGCCAGCAGGATTATCGCAGTTCCTGCGGCGCAGCATTCAACCGGCTTTCCAGAGAGCGCAGGGGACTTGAGGACGACACGAGTTTTGTTTATGAGAATTCTTGCCCGACGTGCCGCTTGTTTGGATCGACATGGTTCATTGGCAGAGTGGCTATTGGCGATGCATATCTGGTCACGCCGCAGGTGACAGAGCAGCGCGATGGTGTCGGCATTGATCGCCTGACGGGCGGCAGCAGCCACACAGCCAAGTTCGAGTTAGAGGTAGTCAGCGCTGGTGTTTCTTTCGAGACCGATGTTCACCTGCGGAACTTTGAGATATGGCAATTAGGGATGCTCTTTGCCGTTCTACAGGATTTGGAAGACGGCCTGATCCGACTTGGATCGGGACGTTCGCGTGGTCTGGGCAGCGTCACAGCGACAATCAGCAAGAATAACAAATACGATGGTTCCAGCGGGATCACCCTTAGTAGTATGCGCGGCAGCGCCGAGCCAGATAACGAGCTGTGGGGTCTGGGCCGCTGGCTCAATGATGGCGGCTACGGCACATGGAAAGATGATATGCTCAGGCTAACCACGCCCGTAGAGCATATCGACAGGGGCATTCGTCGCACGCGCGCGTTTGCGGATACTGCGCTGATCAGCTTGCGCGAAGCTTCCATCGAGCAGTTTATCCAACGAATGCTCGACTGGGAACAGCCCGCGGCGGAGCTTACTCGCGCTGGGAATCGCTCGTAACAGGAGGGAAGCCATATGACAAAGGAATGGTTGAGTACCGACGAAGTCAATGATATCGTTGGCTTTATCGCCGGGTGCAATTTCCCTGACGACGCCTTTTTTCTGGGCGAGCAGCAGCCTGCATGGGTTGTCAAACCCGCGGAACGGCAGGATTTGCTCCTGTTCGTTGACTATAAACCAACACTGCCATTCGCGGTCTATACGTCAGGGCGCATCTTTCATCGCGAGTTCGAGTTGCGCTGGCAGCAGGATAATGGTCGCATGCGGGTTGTCTACCTGGGAACCTCCAAATATCGCCCGCGCTCGTTACCGGAGGGAGAAGAAATCGATATGCAACTACAGCGCCAGTACTATCTCTTCGGGATGCGCCTCAAGCCAGGAGATCTGGAGGAAATCGGAAAACCGGCGCGCGAGGGAGATTTCGCTGAGGTTCGCGTCCCGCGATTGCTGCGTTATCCACGCGTGCCAAAGAATGCTCAACGTATGAAGATTGTCATCAGTGAAAGCATAGATGAGCAGACAGGCGAGGTAGTACAGTATCGCTTTCAGGGCATAGAGGAGGCTGGTAGCAATGAATCCCTATGATTTTGTGCGTATTGACTGGAGCAAGCTGCCTGAGCGGCGCCGCCCGGTCTGGCATGATCGCTTTGTCGGCCAAAGCTCACAACCACTCTACTCTGGTCATATCGATGTTGATGTGTATGCCGAAACGCCCATTTTTGTACCGGAGCGTGCCAACGAGCGGGCGTTTGATCCCCAGAAGCCTGCTCAGTTTATGAAAAATGGTCAGGGCAGCTATATCATACCGGGCAGTTCCCTCAAAGGTGTGTTGCGTACTGTGGCAGAGGCGCTGGGCAACGGTTGTCTCACATTGTTCGATGGCGATTATGAACGGCACCAGGTCGATTACCGGCCAAACGTTCCCAGAGAGTTTTATCGCTGCGAGCGCAGCGACAACCTGTGTATCACCTGTCGGGCTTTTGGAATGCTGAATAGAGGCTCGGTCTTTCTCGGCAAGGTCAACGTCGGCGATGCCGTCGCCTATCCTGAGAAGATTTATGTCTATGAAAAGCCCATCTATACAAAGCCTCTGATGGAACCAAAGCCGCATCATGCAAGTTTCTATCTCGATGAGACCGGGCAACATGTTGCGGGGCGCAAGTTTTACTTCCACCACTCGCGTGATTACGAGCCTCTGACTGAGAGCAAGCTAATTTACTTTGGGAATAGACCCGCGAATCGCTATATCCAGCCGCTTGATTATGATACCAGCTTTCACTTTCGCGTCGATTTCACGAACCTGGAAGAGGATGAGTTCGGCGCGTTGTTGCTCTCTATCATATTGGAAGAAGATATGCGCCACAAAATTGGTTACGCGAAGCCTTTAGGGCTTGGTTCTGTGCAACTCATTCCTACCAGTATGACGCTGATCGATTACGCGGCACGGTATAAACCTGGACGTTCGGACAACGGTAAAACAACCTTTGAAGGCGATGCCATGTGGGCGAAGATCAACGAACAGACTGATCGCTTCTCTGCAACGCATCTCATTCCCGCTGCAATGGAGGATCTGCGGCGCATCTGGCGCTGGCCGCCCGATCCTGTAGCCGACTACTATTATCCGAGCAAGCGCGATTGGTTCGACACGCCTGCCAGCCAGGGAAAACGCATCGCCGATACCTGGGACGTTCCTCGTCAAGCATGATGCTGCTATCACAGAAAGAACACTGGCTATGGAAAACGTCTTGATCGCTACCCTCGGCGAATCTCCAGTCGTCGTTACTGCGATGTATGATTTGCTCATAACAAAAAAGCAACACCGGATAGATCGCCTCGTCGTACTCTATCCTCAAGGCGGCATGGTCAAAGAGGCGTGCGATCTTGTCGAAGAGGCAATGCGAGATAAGCCTTGTGTGGTAGAACTGCAAGGATTGTCGATTACTGACGTGAATACTACACGCGATTGCATGGTATTTCTCCAGGAGTTATACCAGCGTCTCGCAATCCATCAGGCGAACGACGATGTTGTTTACCTATCACTTGCGGGCGGTCGAAAGAGCATGTCCGCGCTCATGGCCTGGACGGTCCCATACTTTTCTTGCATTAAAGAGTTGTACCATGTGATAGATAAGGATGAGCAAGACTTTTGGACAGTTGAGCAGTTATATCTTGATCTTTCTACAGAGCAACGCCAACGGGCCATGCGCCCAGAACTTTCTCATCTCGATCTGGTGGATATTCCTTTTGATCCGCTTGATCCGAAGCTTCGCATAAGCGATGAGATACGAGATCGTCTGGCTTCGATGACTGAGGAAGAGCTGGACGATGTGCAAAAGAAGAACGTGGAACAGGCTGAGGCTATCCAATTCGGTCGCAACATTGCTCAAGGCGACAAAATCCTCAATGTGATGTTTACGGAGTATGCAGCGGATCAATTTCGTAAGATGAGTAGGCATGATGTGACCCACGCACAAAGTTTTGAGATATGCTTTGGCGATATGCGAGTCGCCCCAATGCTACGGGATCATGTTCATCATAGTGAACCTGCAAAGGGGCCGTCTTCTAAAGCTGTCGTTTACCATTACTTTAAGCGGCATAGAACTCCTGAGCGTCCAGTTTTTTACACATTGCCAAAGGATATCAAAAATGTCGCTGACAGCGAAGTAAAGGATATTGTTGTCTGTTCGCTTGAAATTGAGAGAGAAGGAAAATACAGGTCTATATCAGAAATGCTGAGTACCCCTAAATTTTCACCAGAGGCAGCTGTTTCTCTTGATTCGCTACTTTCCGTCAAATATGTGGAAGGCGTTCTCGTAGTTCCTTTAGGGACATCGCCGATGGTTGCTACTCAGTTATATGCTCTCTTAAAGCATCAAGGGCAATCTATCCGTGAGGTTGTTCTCATTTATCCCGGCTCACAAGAACTCATCAACGGTGCTGAATTGGTGAAACGCGCCCTGAAGGAAGAAAATGGTCCACCATGTCGCCATGTACGCATTCCCGGCGTAAAAGATATTGACTCTCGTGAGGCTTGTGAAGCATTTGAGAAGACGCTAGAATTTGAGATTGATCGCATACGAAAAGAACTCTCGGACGCTCATGTTCTACTCGCGTTATCTGGCGGGCGCAAGGGGATGGCGGCGCTGGCGGTGTTTGTTGCTATGCGGAAACGCATTCCCTATCTCTATCACACACTGATCAGCGACGATACTCTAGAGAAGCAGATCATGAAAGAAACGACGGTACGTGAATTGAGTAAACCTGGCCTGGATAAACAGATACGCAATGATCGCCTGTTCTTGCGCGCCTACGCGGGCAGCGATAAGGAATTAGAAGAGAAATTTACCCTCTTTACCGTGCCGGTTCTGTTGCCCCCTGTGTGAAGCTGCCTCATAGCCATTGAAATCCCAACCACCTCCGGCGTTTTTCATACCCATCTCTGATCCAATCTCGCCCGCCAACGTATACATTGATAGATGACGATGACAGGCTTGTCGCAGGATCAATGTTGGGGGGACGGCGCAAGCCTGTCAATTCTCTTTACTCGAATACCCAGGGCCTGGGAATTCTTGATAAAAAACCGGTTTCGCGCGTGTTGCCTGACCCCCCACGGGCCAGACCCCCACAAGGGGGGTCTGGCCCGTGGGGGGTCAGGCGCGTGGGGGTCAGGGAGAATTCATAGGCTCTACTCGAACACCTTCTTTGGCTGCCACAGTCCGCGTTCCGCGTCCCACTCTGCTATCGCGATGAAGCGGTCGCCGGGGGCGTAGACCCGCGCCAACACGGGCGAGGGTAGCGTGTTGTCAGCGATTTCGCCGGGAGCAGGATCGAAGGCCATACCGTGCAGGACGCGGGCAGATGTTGGGCCGTCGAGGGTGATGGCGGGGTAGTCGCGCAGGGCGATGTCCGGCGGGAAGATGTGCGCGGCAAGCGTGTTGGAACTCATGGCTGCGGCGCATTCTTCGAGCGTGATGCTGTCGGCCAGCGTGAAGGGGCCGCTGCGCGTGCGTACCAGGCCGCCGAGATAGGCTCCGCAGCCCAGGGATTCGCCGAGGTCGTAGGCCAGCGAGCGGATATAGGTTCCCTTGCCGCACTCGACGGCCAGCGTGAGGCGCGGCGGCTCCCAGGCCATGATCGTCAGTTGCGTGATGGTGATTGGGCGCGGCTCCAGAGTGATATCCTGACCGGCGCGCACTCGTTTGTAGGCCGGCTGCCCCTGTATCTTGATGGCCGAATATAGCGGCGGCATTTGCATCTGCGGGCCGAGGAAACGCGGCAAGGCTTCCTCGATCTGCGCCAGCGTGAGGCCGGAGGCGTCGCCGGAGCGCACGATCTGGCCTTCGGTATCATAGGTGTCCGTCACCGCGCCGAAGACGATCACCGCCTCGTAGGCTTTGCCGCTTTCGCTGAGATACTCCGCCACGCGCGTTGCCTGCCCAATGCAGAGCGGCAGCACGCCGCTTGCCAGCGGATCGAGCGTCCCGGTATGGCCGACGCGCTTTTGCTT
>Ga0207416_1002758_pt1 | contig 18150 bp, 19 predicted proteins | sample PaiPotPPM11metaG_FD_184107 | JGI IMG/M metagenome (GOLD analysis project Ga0207416, IMG submission 184107) | Iron sulfur acid spring bacterial and archeal communities from Banff, Canada, to study Microbial Dark Matter (Phase II) - Paint Pots PPM... ...
CGCAATGCGCTGCGGTCGTAGCGTCCGCGGTTCTTTGCCGTCCACATCGGTGACCCTCCTCGAATCAGGCCACCACCCTTGAATCATAAACGATTCACAGGATTCAATATGTTTCCGGACGGACACTAAAGGAGCATAGAGCCTGCCACTGCAGCTATCCTGCTCTCACGTTGCGCATGTTGCGCCGATCATCCTCGCTGGACGCTATGTGTTTGACGGTAGGGGTGCGACAGCGCCTTAATGAAAGTCATACCGTCACTTTTTGCACATGACGAAAATCAGTAGCGTTTAGGGATTTCCACGTCAATTCCGGCTTTTGCCGTAATATCGTTGAATGTCCCCGGCAGATCGCCGAAAAACACCACAGTATTCGAATTTTGAGACACCGTGACTTCGGCGACTAGGTGAATCAATGGACTCACCGCATACTCTAGACCGCCGCCCACGAACGTTTGTCCCACGGTTTTCGAGTCGCTTGCGCCCGTGGCGAAGATGATCTGTTCATTTTTCCATTGATACCCGCCCGTGCCAAAAACAAGCACCTGCGGAGTGAACAAAAAGCCCACGCGGCCCTGTACTCCAGCCTGCCAATCAGACTGCGCGCGTATTGTTATCCCGTTGATGAGGGACGGCGCGCCGCTGAAGACATTTCTGTCATAAAAGCCTCCCACGCTGGCCACCCAATTCGGCAGGAACTGCCAGTTGTACCCTGCCGTTACGCCGAGGCCTCCGAATGAGGTTTCGGAGCTGCCGTTAATCACCGGATGGCTGAACTGGTTGTGGGTTTCGCCCCAGACAGACTCAACACCGAGATTGACGCCGGTCCATGAATATATATTCGGTGCTGGCGCAGCATGTGCTGCTGTCGTGCCGAACGCGGCGGCGCCCGCAAGCGCCACGGATGCAACTACGCCTTGCTCACGCGATATCGAATACATGATGCCCCCCAGGGTCCGACAGATTACCCACAACAGCATAGTAAATTGTCGGAGTACCGAGTCTGTAGTAATTCTGCAACAGTCGTGAAGATTCAGCTTGCTTTGCACTGTTGCGTTTCTCGGCTCGAGCCGGCGCATAATTAAAGCGTATCGGGAGCGGATGTGCGGATCGACACTCGGCTTTGTATCGGAAGCCTGTTGCTTGCGCTGGCGTCAGGCGGAGCGGCGCGTGCCACCGACCGCTTGCCGCGCTACGACCATATCCTTGTCATCATTGCCGAAAACCGCGGATTCCAAGAGATCATCGGCAACGCGACCGCACCGAAGCTGAACCGTCTCGCGGCGACCTACGGCTTAGCGACCGAGTTTTTTGCGGAGGCGCACCCGAGCGAAGGCAATTACGTCGCCATGCTGGGCGGCGACACATTCGGGATTCATGACGACGACGCTTGGTACTGCAAATCAGGCGTCGCCGATCGCCATTGTCCGTCCGCAACCACGATCCAGCCGTATGTGGACCACACGGTGACGGCGCGCAGCCTGGTGGACCAATTGGCCGAGCGGCATTTGAGTTGGAAGGGCTATTTCGAAAACATCCCGGCGCCCGGCGCGAAGGCGGTCTTCTTCCCCGACGAGCAAAGTCCGGCAGCCGAAATGCCAAATTTCCTCTACGCGTCGAAGCACAACGGATTTATCAATTTTAGGACAGTGCAGGACGATCCGGCACTGGCGCGCAAGCTCGTCGGCTTCGACGCGCTGATCGACGATCTCGCGAGCGACCAATTGCCAAGTTATGCCCACATCGTGCCGAACCAGTGCAATGACATGCACGGGCTTGGCGAGACGAATATCCCAGCGGACTGCTTCTACCGCAACAAACACGAGCTCATTGCCCGCGGTGACGAAATGATCGGCGACCTGGTCGGGAAGATACAAGCCTCGCCGGCTTGGTCGGGCCGCGGCAATAGCGCCATTGTCGTGACCTGGGACGAAGATGGCGACGAGGGCAGTGACGGGAGTGCGCCGCGCGGCCCGCAGGGCTGCTGCGGCTTCGATCCGAAAAGCTCCGCCAATTTCGGCGGCGGACACATTCCGACGCTGGTGATCACCAATCACGGTCCGCGGCACGTCACGGACAACACGCCATACAACCACTATTCGCTGCTGCGCACGACCGAAGAGGTTTTCGGGATCGACGAATATCTGGGCCACGCCAATGACGCCGCCGCCGGCGTCCGATCGATGACCCGTCTGTTCCAAGCGCGCTAAGGATCGACGGATGCCTGAGTGGACGATGACACGTCACCGAAAAAGCCTTCGCGCCATCCTCCCGCTCGTCATGCTGTTGGCAATGACGGCCGGGCCGTGCGCGCAGTCACAGCCGAAGCAGCAGGCATTTCCCGCGGCGAAGGACATCGAGCAACTCATCCATCGGATGACGCTCGATCAAAAGCTCGGGCAGATGACAATCGTACAATTTACCGGACCTTTGTATTCGGCCGGCATCGCAACCATGATCAACCGCTATCAAATCGGCGCGGTGGTGCTCTACGCCAGGAACCGCAACATCCAGGACAAGGAGCAGCTAAAACTTCTCATCGGATTGATGCAAAACGACAGCGCGCTGCCGCTGCTCGTCGCCATCGACCAGGAGGGCGGCTATGTCGATCGGCTGGCGAGCCTGGACGGGGAACGGCCCTCGGCGGCCGCAATCGGCGCCACCAATGATGTCTCCAGCGCGCGACAAGCGGGCGTCCAGGATGAGGTCGATCTTGCGGCTTTAGGATTCAATCTGAATCTCGCGCCAGTGGTCGACGTCACGAATGTGCCCAACAAACAATTGGCGGGACGCACATTCGGAGACAATCCCGCCATCGTGACGCGCATGGCCGCCGCTTATCTGCAGGGATTGCAGCGGGAACATCGCGTCATTGGTGTCCTCAAACACTTTCCGGGATTGGGCAGCGCCGGCGTCGATCCGCATATCGGGGTGGCGCGCCTGGATCGCGCACGCCCAATGCTGCAATCGATCGACTGGGCTCCATACCGCGCGTTGATCGCGGCCGGCGATGCCCATGCGGTGATGGTGACGCATGAAGTCGTTCGCGCCGTCGATCCTGATACTCCGTCGTCGCTATCCGGCAAAGTCGTCAACGGCGTGTTGCGCGGCGAGCTCGGGTTTCACGGCGTTGTCGTGACCGACAATTTGACAATGGAGGGTGTCACCGCATTTGTCCCAAATGCGCAATCGGCCGTTCTGGCGATCACCGCCGGCGACGATCTGCTGATGGGCCCTTCCACACCGCAAGGCGTCGCGTCGATTTTTGAGGCGATCAAGCAGGCTGTGACGCTGCGCGCGCTCTCCGTCGCGCGCATCGACGAATCGGTGCGCCACATTTTGATGTTGAAATACAAGTTAGGACTGCTAGCTTTTGCCGACCGTTCGACGACATCGAAGTGACGCGGACTGAAGTATTTGACGGGTAGGGAGCGCGGTTCGCAATTCGGTGATGTATGAGAGTATTAATACTTGCCCGCAGGTATCACGCTGACCGGCCGCATCGCGTCTTTGTCGAATTGCGGTCAATCCTGGCCAATGCCGGCATCGAGCTCGTAATCGATAATTCCTGGTCGGACGAGCATGCCACGGCGGATTTGCTGATCGCGGTCGAGCCGATCGGCGACCGGCCAGCGCTATCGGAAGCGCGTCTGTTGGGGCAACGAACGCTCAATCGATTTCAGCGCATGGAGCTTGCGGTGCAGTCGGGCGTGCCGGTTACGGCGTTCGGCTCGCCGCGAGGCGATGACGACCTGACGGCGCTGGCGCGCGAATGGGGCGACTTCGCAGTCCTTAAATACGATTGGTCATCGAGGCGAAACGGCGTGTTCCTCTGGCCGCTTGGCGCCGAGCGCAAGGTTTTTCCGTCGGATTTTCACTCCGGCCAGGATCTGTTCATGGAATTTCTTGGCGAGGATCCGCAGACCTACAAGATCGACGCCTTCGCTGGCACCATCGTTGGGAGCTGGGTTCTTCAGACGCGCAGCATGCTGAAATACGACTGGCAGGTGATCAAAGACCCGGCACCGCGCCAGTTTACGTCGCCCGCGCCACTGCAGCGATCGATTGGCGCATTCAGCGAAAATCTCCTCGAACACGGCGTTGGCTATGCCAGCTTTGATCTCATGTGCGCGTCTGACGGCTTCCGCTTGATCGAAGCAAATACCTGTGCCGCAAGCACGTCCGCCTGGAATCTTGATCCGCCCGCCTACGCCAGCCGATTGGCGGAGGGGATCATGCACGCCATTGCTCGGCTTGAGACCGTTCCGGAATATCAGCGCTTGCGGGGGCAGGCCGAGCGGGCCGGCAACGAGCGGTCTTCGATTGCGCTACAGGCAAAAACGCCGCTGAAAAATCCGCTAGGACCCGGACCGGCTTCGGCGGAGCAACTGTTTTACCAGAACCTCTTTGCCACAGAACGCCTGCCGCCCGATCGGCTCACCGCCTATACGCGACGCGCGGCCGAGCAGCTTCTCAAACATGCTTTCGATACCGTACCTTTTTATCGTGACCGTCTCAGCAAGCTGTTTTCCTGGCACGGCGGAATCGAATGGAATCGCTGGCCGGATGTCCCGCTGATGAGCCGGGACGACCTGCGCCGCTATGGTCACGCGCTCACCAGCCGGAGTCTGCCGACGGCGCATGGCGTGACCGCGCTTGACAGGACGAGCGGCTCGACTGCCGAGCCGGTCGTATTCACCGTCTCGGCCATGCAAGTCGCGGTCGAGAATTGCATCATGGCGCGCCTTTATCAGTGGCATAGCGTTCATCCGGCCGAAGCCATGGCAACGCTGTGGCCGCAACGGCCGCAGCGCGACGGCGAAACACGGATTTGGGCTCCGCGATGGCTGCGGCCGCCACACGGCCTCGATCATGGCGGCGACCTCGCGGCCGCCCCCGAGCAACAACTCCGCTGGCTATGCGAGCTTGGGCCGGTCTATCTGAGAACGCGACCGTCGCTTGCCCGCGCGCTCGCCCTCACCGCGGCGGAGAACCCTGATCTGCGGCCAACTTTGAAAGGCATTCTGACGCAAGGCGAGCCGGTGACGCAGGACCATCGCCGGCTTTGCCGCAAATATCTGGGTTGCGATCTCATTGACAGTTACGGCTTGGCCGAGACCGGTACGATCGCCGTGCGGTGTCCGGTTTCGGATGTCTATCACATTCAGAGCGAAACCTGCCTCGTCGAACTCCTGAACCGCGACGGGCGCCCTTGCAAAGCGGGCGAAATCGGCGAGATCGTCGTCACTCCGCTTTATAATTTCGCCATGCCGCTTCTGCGTTACGCCACCGGCGATTTTGCCGAGTTTGCTTTCGCTGGCGAAACGGATGGGCGCTGCGCCTGCGGCCGCACGTTGCCGGCGCTCAAACGAGTATTCGGCCACGCGCGAAATCTTTTCCGAGCCCCCGATGCGACGCTGCGGCAACCTGACGTAAATTCGAGGATATTGTTCGAACATCTCGGAACGCGTTCGTGGCAGCTCAGGCAGATTGGACCGGGCCAATTTGAGCTGCACTATGAGTCGGATTGGCCCAAAAGTCGCGAGAATCGCGGTCCTGTTACGCTGCACCTTTCCGAGGCAGTTCAGTTCGCCGAGACTATCGTATTCCAACGGGTAGAATTTATTCCGATGTCGCTGCGGGCTCAGCGCGAGGATTTTATCTACGCGCCGCTGCACCAGGAGAAGCAAATCGGAGAGAATCGCGTCCCGCCAGATCCGTCAACACAACGTGCCCTTCCTGGATGACGTGATCCGCTATGCTCTTAGGCGCGCCGCAAATAACGTTGGCACTCATACGTGCGTATTCGCGACGGCGGCCGTTTGCGTTATCGGTGATGATGGCTGTGGTTTTCCTCTTGCTACCGGCCCTCCAGACCGGAGCGAGCGACATCGAACCTGTTGTCGTTGCGAAGTTCGACCGCCAGCTGTGGCCCGAACCTATCAATAGCATCGCCGGTTTCAACACAGCATCGCGAGCGTTTCTACTGGCGTTTGTGTTCGCCTTACAGGAAACGTTGCAAACAATCGCGGCGTCTGATGCCGATTCTCCGACGCCTCTCGAGACCACTATTCTCGACCGCGGCTCCGTAAGAAAGTGGCTAACCCGGGAACGAACACAATTACTGCGGAATTATCAGATTGCGTCTCGTCATTGCATGGCAAATGACTGGACTTGCGCCGCCATTGTCAGGACCTATGAGGACTTGGTGAGTAAAAGCCAAGCGCTGCCTTCAACGATGCCGAGTAAACTTCAGCCATGGTGGAAAGACATGAGAAATCTTTCTCGTGGCTACGTGTCTGAACAGTTGCGATTGGCCGCGCTCTTCCCCACGGTCAGCAGCGAAATTGACCGCTTTAACGACAACGAGTGGAATGGAGACGCCTTACCAGACAGACAGTTTTTCTTGACCTTCGACGATGGTCCAAGCCCCGTTCACGGCACAACGGATGAGGTGCTGACCATGCTGGAGACGGAAAAGAAGAGTGCGGTCTTCTTCGTGATTGGGATCAACTTTCAGGATCGTCTCAACAAAACTGGTTCGGCAGCGATTGCAGAACTATATCGGAATAATTGTGTGGCCTCCCATGGCTGGGAGCACCAATCGCACGCAATGTGGGATCAATGGCAAGAATCGATCGCGCGCACGCAAGCCTTAGTGAGCGCGACCATCGTGGCGAGTAACACTTTGCCATTGTTCCGCCCACCATACGGGCAACGCAGAGCTGACATCAGAGCTTTCTTTCGAGCGCAGTCCTTACAAGTTGCCCTTTGGAATCTCGACTCGCAGGATTGGAATACTCAGGTGGACTCCAAAGATATCGTCAATCGAATGATCGCGCTCATGCTGATCAAGCGTCATGGCGTCATGCTGTTTCACGATGTCCAGCCAAAGGCCAGTGTCGCTCTGCCGTTAATTTTCAAAGATTTAGGCGGTGCGGTCGAGTGGGGGGATTGTCATCGTCTGGCAAAGCCGGCGCCGACAATTCAATAGCGCCTCGGTCTGGAACAAACCGCTGCGTTGCGACGAACCGACGCTCAGGCCGAGGAAGAGAAGAACTTAATTGAACAATTCTCGTCTGCTCCACACCGACAGGTGGAAGTCCGGCCGTGCGGGCGATTTTAAGATTTTTGTCAGCTGCCAGGGAAACGTCTTCCAAAAAAGGTGCGGCCGGCTCCTGGGGGAGAGCCGGCCGCGCGCGACTCGGTCTGGGGACGGGGAGGGGTGGGGACGTGACCGGGCCGCGTATCTCCCTGGTTCAGCGCGAGGTTGCGGTGTGCGGCACCGAGCGCGGTTCGCCGAGCGCAACCCACAGATTCGGATCGGACTGCGATTGGCGCTTCACGAAGCGGTAGCCGGTGTCGGACCACAGCACGATGTCGTCGGTCTGGTTGTCGAGGATGTACTCGCCTTTGTCGGTCTTGACCGTGAGGATGGCGTGGCCGTCGCCGTGCTTGTCGCGCACCACGGTGATCAGCAGCGCCTCGCGCGGCCAGCCGGCCTGCATCAGCATCTTGCGCTTCGCCAGCACGTAGTCCTCGCAATCGCCGTAACCGTCATCGGGATAGTTCCAGCGATCGACGAGGCCCCAATGCTCCATGTCGGTCATCGGCTTGACGCGGGCGTTGACCCACAGATTGATGCGCTGGAGTTCCTTCCAGGCGTGGGCCGACAGCACTACGTCGCGTGGCGACGACGACTTGGTTTTACATTCCGGAGCGTATTCGACGCAGAACTCGACCCAGCCCGGCGGCGCGCGTGTGGTCTCGCCGACCGAGATGAACAGCGGACGCTCCTGCGCCGTGCTGCCGTTCGGCGATGCAAACAGCGCGAGCGCAATGACGCTCGCAGACGCAGCTCGCCTGAGAATTGTTTTTGTACGCGAACTCATTGTGACCCCTTCCCGTCTCGTCGGGGTCACGTTTCGCACAAAGCTTTTGCGGCGCCGCTAAGTTAGATCGCTCAATTTGAAGTAAAACTAGTTCAAGAAACAGCAAAAATCGCGGAGTTACTTCCATGAATATTGTATAAAATTATAGTTATTCTATATCGATTCAAATTGTACGCTTCCTGGCGTGATGCGCGCTCTGTGCGGCGTTGCCGATGCAAGTGCCGCACGCGTCCTGACAACGATCGTCCCGGAAGGTGAGCCGAAACAGCGTGAAAACCGCGCGCGAGCACGTTCACGCGACGGCGGTCAAAAGCAAAAATTGTAGGTTTAAGCTTTACCCGCCGCAGACGTTGTCTTCGAGAAAGTCCGGGTGTTGCAGGCGGGTGAACTCGATGGCGAAGCCGTCTTCGAGGTGGCGCACCACGCGGCCCTGCACCTTGCCGAGCGTCACCACCGCCCCGATCGGCGGCCGTTGTTCGGTCGCGATGCCGGCGCCGGATTGCGATATGTCGATGATGCGGCAGGCGAGGTTGACGCCGTTTGGCATGATCAGGCGGCCGGCCGGGTTCTTCGGCGCCACACGGCCGTGGCGGCGGTCTTCCGGCGAATCCAGAATGTGGCGGTTGGCGAGCCAGGTAAGCTGCGCCGCAAGCTTGTCGCGCTTGCGCGCCGTCGCCGCAATTGTCATCGCAAAGCCGTTCTGAAACAGCCGCGCGACGTGGCCCTCCAATCGGCCCAGGTGATCGACATAGGCAATGATGCGCTCGCCCGGCGTGCCGCCGACCGGCGCAATCAGGGCTATGCCGCCCGGCGACATGTTGATGACTTGGCAGGGGAATTCGCGCCGGTCCGGCAGCATATAGCGGCCAAGCAGATTGACTTTGACGCGCTGGAACCGGCGGCGGTCCTCATTCAAGGCCCGCAAACTCGGCTTTTGGTCTACCAATGCCATGCGACCACTGCGCCTGCCACGCTCGTGCCGCAAGCCTAGGCGCGCGATGTTAATGGTGCGTTAGCCGCCATTCATAAGCATTTGTCCTAGTCGCGGGGACGGATGAGGCACCGCCGGGCAGTTTTACGAACGCCCGCCTTGGTGAACGACAAGGCCGCGGCGCGGCGCCATGAAGCGCGGCAGCAGACGAGTCTTGGCCGTTGCTCCGACATGACGGCGGCTGCCCAGCGTCAGCGCGCCGATCGCGGTCGCGCCAAGCCAATGCGGCGGCTTGAGCGGCGCCAATATGCCGATGGTGCGGGCGAGGCTTGGCCGGCGTATGCCGAGCGGCAGCAGTAAAAGCTCGAGATCGATCGGCTCGCCCGTGACGTTCTCGGCTGTCACGCCGGCAACGGTGCCGACGCTTTCTTCCGTCGAGATCATGAGCAAATCGGCGATGGCACTCCGGCTGGAGACGGCCCAAAGGTTGATAAAGGATTCACCCTTGAGCTCGCGGCCAAACAATGCGCAGACCCGCGTTCCGGCAAGCCGGAATGAATGACCGTGCGTGGCGTCGGCCAATTCGAGGATGAATGTATCGCTCAGGGCTTGGCGAATTGCGCCCGGCTCGATGTCGGCCCGCTCCGGCGCCAGGCGCTCACCGCGCCGTTCTTCCCAATAGGCATAGAGGTCCCGGCTCGCTGCATGTTTCATGAACGCCCACTCCTGTCGCAACGCAGCGCAGCCGACCTGTCCCTGATCGGGACAGGAATTGCGTTTTTCGGCCGCGCATTGGGCTATGGAGCAGGCGGCGTGCCGCGGAGCTGTGCCGGCAGGGGCGGGCGGCGCTAACGCTGAATTAGTCTTAATGAAGCGTTGACGTTGGTACTGCGCGCCCGGCCGCCTAGGGTGCTGGAAGGTTCAAGCGGGCGCTGCCTCCCAGGGCAGTTCCATTCACTTAGAGGGAGGCGAGGTTTACGTGAGCGAGGACGCGGCCCCGGTTTGGGGTGCCGCGATGCGAGGACGGGCAAGCCCCGAAATCATAAGCTCGACGCGAAACCGCGCAACGCGGGTGCAAAAGGGAGGGCAGTGCCCTCCTTTTTGTTTTATATCGCCCACTTCGCGCAGCTGCGCCGCTTGCCGGGGCGGCTCGTACAGCCTATCTCGGCAACTGGCAGGTGCTCCTCACGGTGACCCAGCGTTACGAGCCGATATTCAATGTGCCGCCGGTCGTGATCGCGACCGTGGCCGTGCTCCTGCTCGTGCATGCGCTGCGCACACTGGTGCTGACCGACCAGCAGGACGCGCAGTTTCTGCTGACCTTTGCATTCATTCCAGCGCGTTATGCCACGACCGCTCTGCCGGGCGGTTTATATCCCGGCGGATTTGGCGCCGAGCTGTGGACCTTCTTCAGCTACGCCTTTATTCACGCCGACCTTCTGCATATCGGCCTCAATCTGGCATGGCTGTTGCCATTTGGGACGGCGCTCGCTCGCCGCTTTGGCGCATGGCGTTATGTCGGCTTCATGCTGGTCATGTCCGCTGCCGGAGCGTTCGCGCATCTCATCAGCAATCCCGGCGCGAAGGTGCCGATGATCGGCGCCTCCGCCGCGGTTTCAGGCGCCATGGCGGCGGCGATGCGGTTCGCCTTCCAGCAGGGTGGTCCGCTCGGCGTATTTCGCGGCGGCAACGCCGATGCCTACCGCGTCCCGGCCCGGACATTGTTTGCCACGCTTCGGGATGTGCGGTTCTTGATGTTCCTGGTGGTTTGGATCGGACTCAATGCACTGTTCGGCCTCGGCACCGTGTCGATCGGCGGCGAGGAAGGCCAGCAGATCGCTTGGCAAGCGCATATCGGCGGCTTCTTTGCCGGCTTGATCCTGTTCGACGCCTTTGATCCCGTTGTTCCGCGCCGTGAATTGGACACCGAGCCGAGCGGCTGATTGGCTTCAATGCTGCGCCGCAGCACATTTGCGCGCGCGATAGTTGGAACTAGCCGTCATCCCCGATCATTAACAACAGCACCTTCACCGCGCCGATCGGCTCGTGCGGGTCCCGGCACCGTGAAGTCCAGGGAGGCTAACCGATGACCGTCAGCATTATCCTCGCGGGCAAGGGCCGCGATGTTGTCACCATCGAACCGAATGCCAGTCTGGCCGACGCAGTGGAGCTGCTCGCCGAAAAGCGCATCGGCGCGGTGCTCATTCCCGGCGCGGATCGCCGCATTGTCGGCATCCTGTCCGAACGCGACATTGTGCGGGCGCTCGCCGAGCGCGGACGCGGCGCGCTCGACGAGCCGGTCAGTGCGGCGATGACACGCAAAGTCTCCACCTGCAACGAGCGCGATACGATTGCCAACATCATGGAGCGTATGACCATCGGCAAATTCCGCCATATGCCGGTTATCGAGCAGGGCCGTCTCGTCGGCATCGTGTCGATTGGGGACGTGGTCAAGCACCGCGTGTACGAGATGGAGCGCGACTCCGCGGCACTACGCGACTACATCTTGACCGCGTAACGCTGGCGCGGAAGCTAAAGGCTTGACGCACCGGCCGCGGCATGAAAATGCCGTGATTGAGACTGAGAAAACGGCATGGCGGGACGGGGTTTTGGAACATTTCGGCGCTGCCAAATATTTTTGGCGGCGCTCGCCTGCTTCATGCCGCTCCACGCCTCGGCGCAAATGCGCAATCTGACATCGCCGCAGGCCACGGCGCCGGCGCCGCTGACCCCGGGCACCGGGTCACCGGGCGCCACAATTGCCAATCCGACGCCGTTGGCGCCGCCGGCCGCGCCATCGGTGGCGCAAGCGGCGCCGATCATTCCCGCAGGGCACGTCGCGCTTGCCGTCGCCGCGCGTTATGGCCGCGATGCGCCGGTGATCAGCGGCGGCCTGATCTGGCGGGTCTATACGGCCAAGCCCGATGCCACCGGCGTGTTTCGTCTGATCAAGGAAGATCGCGGCGCATCGCCGACATTCGTATTGCCGCCGGGCAGTTACGTCGTGCATGCAAGCGTAGGCTTGGCGAGCGCCGCCAAGGCCGTGCAGCTGCGCTCCGAAACTGTGCACGAAGTTTTCGACATCCCGGCCGGCGGCGTTCGCCTCGAGGGCCGCGTCGGCGACGTGCGTATTCCCACCGGGCAGATTGCCTTCGACATCTACCCGGGCAGTCAATTCGACACCTCCAATCGCCGGCCGCTCGCGCAGAACGTGATGAGCGGGGATGTCGTGCTGCTGCCGGAGGGAACGTATTACATCGTGTCGAATTACGGCGACGCCAATTCGGTGGTGCGCTCCGACGTTCACGTCCAAGCGGCAAAGCTTACCGACATCGTCGTCACCCACCGCGCCGCGGTTCTCACCCTTAAGCTCGTCAACGAAGCCGGCGGCGAGGCGCTCGCCAACACGCAATGGACGGTGCTGACGCCGGGCGGCGACGTGATCAAGGAATCGATCGGCGCCTTTCCGCGCGTCGTGCTTGCCGAAGGCGACTATCATTTGATCGCGCGCAACGAAGGCAAGACCTATCAGCGCGATTTCAAGGTCCTTACCGGCGTCGACGGCGAGGTTGAAGTGCTGGCGCGGTAAGCCTCTACCAGTGTCTGCGTCGCAGGGCTATTGACGTTGGACAGGGCTGAGAAAACTCATACAGTCGCCGCATGCCCACGGTCCTGAGGGTTTACGGTTTTCGTTTCTTCTTTTACAGTCTTGAAGGATCGGAGCCGCCGCACATTCACGTCGAACACGGCAACAACGTTGCCAAGTTTTGGCTGCAACCGGTTAGCCTTGCGGAATCTCACGGTTTCCGTATTCATGAATTGAATCGCTTGCGGCTCCTTGTGATCGAGCACCGCTTGAAGTTTGTGGAGGCATGGAATGCCCGCTTCGGCCGTTAATTACGACGCGAAAGCTATCGACGCGAAGGTGATGGAGGACCGGCTTGTCGTTATCCTGGCGGATGGCCGCGAACTGGCGGCGCCGCTGGCGTGGTTTCCTCGACTGCTGGGGGCCTCTGACGACCAGCGACGCAACTGGCGTCTGATCGGCGGCGGGCGCGGCATCCATTGGCCCGACGTTGACGAGGACATTTCCGTCGCCAGCCTGCTCCGCGCGGCCTGACGATACTCAGGCCGCCTTCTTCATCCGATTTATATCGGGCGGCACGGCTTCCTGCGCCAGTGCCGCAAGGGCTGCGTCAAGCGGCATCACCTGCTGGCCGTCGCTGCCGAGGCGGCGGATCGAAACGGAACGCTCGGCGGCTTCCTTCTTGCCGACGACGAGCAGGACCGGGACCTTTGCCAGTGAGTGCTCACGGACCTTGTAGTTGATCTTCTCGTTGCGCAGATCACCGTCGATGCGGAGCCCAGCCCGCTGCGCCGCCGCGATCGCTTCGCGGGCATAATCGTCGGCGTCCGACGTGATGGTCGCAATCACCGCTTGCAACGGCGACAGCCATAGCGGCAGATGGCCGGCATAATGCTCGATCATGATTCCGGTGAAACGCTCGAGCGAACCGAACATCGCGCGGTGCAGCATCACCGGCGTGATCTTGTTCGAGTGCTCGTCGATATAAAACGCGCCGAGCCGGCCGGGCATGTTGAGATCGACCTGCACGGTGCCGCATTGCCAATCGCGGCCGATGGCATCGCGCAGCACGTATTCGAGCTTGGGCCCGTAAAAGGCGCCTTCTCCCTTGTTGAGCGTCCACGGCCGGCCGGAAGCTTTTAATGCCTGCATCAAGGCGGCTTCCGCTTTGTGCCACACCGCGTCGTCGCCGATACGTTTCTCCGGCCGGTCGGAAAATTTGATGCGCACGTCCTCGAAGCCGAAATCCTCGTAGATCGACAGGATCAGATCGTTGACCTTGAGCACTTCGTCGGCAATCTGCTCTTCGGTGACAAAAATGTGCGCATCGTCCTGGGTGAACGCGCGCACGCGCATCAGCCCGTGCAGCGCGCCCGACGGCTCGAAGCGGTGTACCTTGCCGAACTCGGCGATCTTGAACGGCAGATCGCGATACGATTTGAGGCCATTTTTGAAGATTTGGATATGGCCGGGGCAGTTCATCGGCTTGATCACAAAGGTGCGTTCGTCCTCTTCACGAGGCTGTACCAGAAACATCCCTTCCCGAAACGTCGCCATGTGGCCAGACGCGACCCACAACGAGGAATCGATAAGCTGCGGCGCATTGACCTCAAGATAGCCGGCGGCGGTCTGCCGGCGGCGGATGTAATTCTCCAGTGTCTGGAACAGCGTCCAGCCTTTGGGATGCCAGAACACCGAGCCCGGCGCTTCCTCCTGGAAGTGGAAAAGATCCATTTCGCGGCCGAGCTTGCGATGGTCGCGCTTTTCCGCTTCCTCGATCTGCTTCAGGTAGGCGTCGAGCTCCTCCTGCTTGGCAAAGGCGGTGCCGTAGATGCGCGACAGCATTTCGCGGCTTGAATTGCCCCGCCAATACGCGCCGGCGACCTTCATCAGCTTGAACGCGTTGCCGACCTTGCCGGTCGAAGTCATGTGCGGGCCGCGGCACAGGTCGAACCAGCCGCCCTGCTTGTAGATCTTGATCTGCTGATCCTCCGCAATGGCATCGACCAGCTCGACCTTGAACAGCTCGCCCTTGTCGCGGAAGACCTTCTTTGCCTGGTCGCGCGACCACACTTCCTTCGTGAAGGGTTTGTCGCGCGCGATGATCTCGCGCATCTTTTTCTCGATCGCGTCGAAATCTTCCGGCGTGAACGGCTGATTGCGGAAAAAATCGTAATAGAAGCCGTTGTCGATCACCGGCCCGATGGTGACCTGCGTGCCGGGCCAGAGCGCCTGCACGGCCTCGGCGAGAACGTGCGCGGCATCGTGGCGGATCAACTCGAGTGCGCGCGGGTCGTCGCGGGTCAGGAATTCGATCTTGGCATCGTGCTCGATCGGATCGGACAGATCGGCGAGCTTGCCGTCGAGCGCCATGGCGACCGTGCGCTTGGCGAGCGACGGCGAGATGCCCTTGGCGATGTCGAGGCCGGTGGTGTCTTGCGGATAGTCCCGACGCGCGCCGTCGGGAAAGGTCAGCGCGACCATTGTCAACTCCTGTTGCTCACTCGCTGCCTACGAATGCAGGTAAGCGTGGTCGGACGAATTTCCCTCCCTACTCTCTCCCACTTGCGGGGAACGGTAGTGAGGGGACTGCCGTGTCCGGACCGGCAAGTGCGTGCGGCGGAGGTGGACCGGGATTCGTCCCGCGCCATCGTCCGTAGCGCCACGGCATATACCAGCGCGATTTTGCCGGCAACGCCTCGGCTATGAAATCGAGCCCGGAAGAGCCCCAGGGATGACAGCGCAGCAGACGGGCCAGCGTCATCCAGCCGCCGGCCCACAGCCCAAAGCGATCGATCGCCTGATCGGCGTAGTCGGAACAGGTGGGCAGATGCCGGCAATGAAAGCCGACAAGCGGCGAGAGCGTGTGCCGATAAAGTTGTACTAGGCCCTGGCCGGCGCGGCGAGGGGCGAGGCGGCAGCATTCTGCGATACGCGGCAACTTACTCTGCCGCGGCCTTGACGCCGCGCTTGGCCTCGATCTGACCGATGGCGTCGACCACGGCGTCGAACGTCAATAGCGTGGACGCGTGGCGCGCCTTGTAATTGCGGACCGGCTCGAGCACCGCGATATCGGCCCACTTGCCGTCAGCTGGCGGCGCGCCGTTCTCCTTGAGCATTTTGCGGACCGCTTCGCGCAGCCCGCGCAGCTCGTCCGCCTTGGAGCCGATAATGTTGCGCGCCATGATCGAGGACGACGCCTGGCCGAGCGCGCAGGCTTTCACCTCATGAGCGAAATCGGTCACGGTGTCGCCGTCCATTTTCAGATCGATGGTCACGGTCGAGCCGCACAGCTTTGAATGCGCGGTGGCGCTGGCGTCCGGGTCGGCCAGCCGCCCGATACGCGGGATCGTCCCCGCAAGCTCTATGATCCGGCGATTGTAGACCTCGTTGAGCATTGCAAAGACGCGAATTTACCTGATTCGGCCCGGGTTTATTGTCTCTACCCGCCAATCGACTATATAGGCGCTGACGTGGTGGAATTGAAGTTCCGGCCGGGACCGGTGGGGTTGGCAAGCGCCCTGGCAGCAGTGCCGCGTGATTGGAGAGACGATGGACGCCGCCGTCAAGCAACCGTTCTCGGGCCTGCTCAGCGACCATGTGCGCAAAGCGCCGGCGTCGCTTGAGAACAGGCCGTCGCGCGAAGCCGCCGAAGCTGCCGTGCGCACTCTTATCGCGTATCTCGGCGATAATCCGGCGCGTGAAGGATTGCGAGCCACGCCGAAACGGGTGATCGCCGCCTTCGACGAGCTCTATCGCGGCTACCGCGAAATTCCCGCCGACACGCTCACCCGCACTTTTGGCGAAACCGAGCCTTATGACGACTTCGTTCTGATCCGCGACATCGGATTCACGTCGCACTGCGAGCACCACATGATGCCGTTTCACGGCAAGGCGCATGTGGCGTATCGGCCGGTCGAGCGCGTGGTCGGGCTCTCTAAGCTCGCCCGCCTTGTCGACGTCTATGCGCGACGGCTGCAAACGCAGGAGCAGTTCACCTCGCAAGTGGCGGCGGCCATTGACGAGGTCCTCAAACCGCACGGCGTCGCGGTGCTGATCGAGGCCGAGCACACCTGCATGTCGATCCGCGGCGTCGCCAAGCCGGGAGTCTCGACGGTAACGACCCGGTTTTTGGGCACGTTTCGCGATAGCGCGGAGGATCAGGTCCGGTTCGTGACACTGGTGCGCGGCGCTGCGGACGAGCACTGACAGCCTGGCATCGACTTGTCATGCTCCGCGAAAGCGGAGCATCCAGTAACCACAGCGAGTTCAGACAATCGATGATCGAATTCGACCGTCTGCGATTACTGGATCGCTCGCCTGCGCGGGCGATGACATGCTGCTAGGTTAGAGGAATTCTTGTCGGACACATCACCATTCGCACCGCCGGGCGCTGCCGCCGACCTCGAAGAAGGTTCCCGGCTGACGCCGAAATTCGACGCCGACGGGCTGGTCACCTGCGTCGCCACCGATGCCGCCTCGGGCGATGTGCTGATGGTCGCCCACATGAATGCCGAGGCGCTGGCAAAGACCATCGCAACAGGGCAGGCGTGGTACTTCAGCCGCTCGCGCCGCGCGCTGTGGAAGAAGGGCGAGACATCCGGCCATACCCAGCGCGTCGTCGAGATGCGCATCGACTGCGACCAGGATGCGGTGTGGATCAGGGTCGAGCAGGTAGCGGGCGCCTGCCACACCGGCCGCCGCTCGTGCTTTTATCGCGCCGTGCCGCTCGACCAGAAGGGCGTCGCAGTGAAGCTCGAATTCCGCGACGAGCGAGTTTTTGATCCGAAGGCGGTTTACGACAAACCATGAATGTCACCCGCCGTATCGATGTTTGGTTCGATAGGCGTTCAGGCGGCTGGCGCTAGCCCACCATCCTAAATCCGACGACGGCAAAATGATGATCAAACGTGTAGGCAAGGCGTATTCGCGCACGCTTCATGATCGCGAAGCTGGTGGCATCAACGGCGGACAATTTGTGCAGGTCGGCGCGCCGGAAATAATCCCACGAACGCTGCAAATCGCGTAGCTCGCAGGGGAGGATGTCGAGGAGGCCAGGCCGGGCCACCGAGTTTTTCCACGCCAACGCCACATCCCGGTTGGCATTGCGATCGAGAAAGGTGAATGTCTCGATGACAACCGGAACGGAGGTGTGAAACTTGGCGCCGGCTGCACGCAACAGGTCCCATTGCTCCCGCGCTTGCGCATGCAACGGATCTCGCGACAGCGCAAGCGCAATCCATGCGCCACTGTCGACGAAGACCAATTCGCTTTGTCGGATCACGGCTCGTCGTAAACGCTATCGTGTTCGATCGAGCTGCGCTTCGGCTCGCCGTCCCAGATCGCAACCGGACCTTCGGCCGGCGGCATCAGCACGACTTTGCGGATGGCCTCGCGGACCAGCGCGGCAACGCTGCGCCTTGACCGCGCGGCAGCCTTGCGCAACGCGTCGAGCTCTTCCTTGCGCAGGTAAACTTGCGTCTTCTCCATATGTGTCAGTTTAATATCGCCATTGACATATGTCAAGCACAGGGCGCAATAGCACGTGGAAATGGCTTCGCCAAACTCGGACGCGGATGCGTCGCGAGAAGGAATACGTCTTGCCGTCATTGCGAGCGAAGCGAAGACCGTATGTCCCTTTCTTAGCGGAGGCGACTCACCCTCGATGCGTTTTTGCGAGGGTTACCCGGCTGGGCCGGGCAGAGCCTCAAGCAAGGAGGGTGAGTCATGAGCGATCATAGCGA
>Ga0207416_1002761_pt1 | contig 18128 bp, 12 predicted proteins | sample PaiPotPPM11metaG_FD_184107 | JGI IMG/M metagenome (GOLD analysis project Ga0207416, IMG submission 184107) | Iron sulfur acid spring bacterial and archeal communities from Banff, Canada, to study Microbial Dark Matter (Phase II) - Paint Pots PPM... ...
GAACGCCGGGTACTGGCCGCCCTCGATGATCGGGGCCAGCACCGGCTGCGCGGCGGCCTGGAGCTGCTCGTCGGTGGCGAGGCCGGTGCGCTGGCGCATCCGGTTCTCCTCGGCGAGCTGGAGCGCAGACCCGATCAGGTGGCCGTCGATGGCCGTGGTGATCCGGGTCATCGCGTCGGCGTCGAGCCCGAGCGGCTCGAGCGCGGCGAACCGGAAGTCGAAGTAGCGCAGCGCGTTCGGGCCGAACAACGGCCGGGTGTGCACCAGCTCGCCGAACCATAGGTGCCGCTGGATGACGGCCCAGGTCCGGCGGGCCACGGTCTCGAGATCGGCCCGCCAGTCGCCGCTGGGCCCGTCCGGCAGCTCGACCTCGCCGTAGACGGCGTCCAGCATCAAGTCGACCAGGCCGTCCTTGCTGCCCACGTACCGGTACAGCGACATGGGCGTCGACGAGCCGAGCTCGGCGGCCACCCGCCGCATGGTCAGCGCGCCCGCGCCCTCGGCATCGGCCACGGCCAGCCCGGCCGCGAGGATCCGCGCCCGGCTGAACGACGTCGTGGGCCGCCCCGGGGGCTCGGGCAACGTCCAGATGAGCGGCCCGGGCGCGTCGGCCGCGTCCCGTCGCGGCGCGGCGGCCACGATGCCTCCTTGCGTTCGATCACACTCGCGTTCCCCGGCACTGGCGTTCCCACAGCGCAGGCGTCCCCCAGCACCGACGTCCCCGGCACTGGCGTCGCCGACACGGGTCGTGTACGTTGTACACGTGATGTACAACGTACACGAAGACGCTCAAGTCCTGATCATCGGCGGCGGGCTGACCGGCCTGTGCGCCTCTCTGTTCCTGAGCCACTGGGGAGTCGACTCTATCCTCGCCGAGCGCCACCCGGGCACCTCCCCGCAGCCCAAGGCGCGCCGGATCAACCTGCGCACGATGGAATCGTTCCGGCAGATTGGGGTTGAGGGCCGGGTCACCGAGGCCGCCGCGCCGCTCGCGGACTTCCAGGGCATGGCGGCCGGGCCGACCGTGGCCGAGTCGGCGCCGCTGCCGTTCACACTGCCGGGCGGGGTGCCGCGCTGGGACGAGATCTCGCCGGCCGCGTCCGTGCTCTGCGCTCAGGACATCCTGGAACCCGTGCTGCGCGACCTGGCCACCGGGCGCGGCGGGGACGTGCGGTTCGGGGCCGAGGTACTGGACCCGGTCCTGGACGCCGGCGGGGTGACCGCGACCGTCCGGGGACCGGGCGCCCGCGGGTCCCGGATCCGCGCCGACTACGTGATCGCCGCGGACGGGCCGCGCAGCCCGGTCCGGGAACGGCTCGGCATCGCGCGCAGAACCTGGCCTGGAAACTGGCCCTGGTGCTGTCCGGCACCGCGGCGCCGGCCCTGCTCGACAGCTACCAGCGCGAACGTCACCAGGCGGCCTGGTTCGCGGCGGACCAGTCCAGCCTGCGCCGGGTCAACCTGCGGCAGATGCCGACCGAGTCCACCGACGGCACGCCGCTGGCCCACCCGCTGGCCCTGACGCTTGGCGGCCAGTACGCGGCCGGGGCGTTCATCGCCGATGGCAGCGTCGCGGCCACCGATCGCCTCGACCTGGGCGGCCAGCCGGGAACCCGGCTGCCGCATCACTGGCTCGGCCCCGGCCGGGCCGCCCTCGACCTCGTGGGCCCCGGCCTGACGCTGCTCACCGGCCCGGCCGGCGCCCCCTGGTCGTCCGCCGCCGAGACCGCCGCGGGCCACGACGGCGCCGCCGCGCCGACCGGCCCGGGCCAGCCCGCCCGGCACGCTGGCCGCTGGGCGGGGCCGGCCCGGCCGCCCGCCGGCCGGACGGCTCTCGCGGTACGCCGAGTCGACCTGCCCGGCCGCGAATGGCCGGGGTGGGCGGGCATCGGCGAGGACGGTGCGCTGCTGGTCCGGCCCGACCACATCGTGGCCTGGCGCTGCCCCGCGCTGCCCGCCGATCCCGCCTCCGCCTTGCGGCAGGCCACGGCGCGCGTGCTCGGGCACCAGCCCGCCTGACCCGGCCGCCGTCCGGCCGCCCCCCGGGCCCGGCCGCGACCCCTCACCCGCTCCGACTTGGGAACTCCCGCCTCGCCAACCACTACAGCCCCATTCCGGTGTCTCGCCTACGACATGGATGGCCCATCGTTGTCGCTCCTACGACAGCGTTGGCGCCATCCATGTCGTTGAGAACGCCCGCGCGAACCGGCCGAGGCAATACAACAGCGCTGTTACAATTTTCGCGTGGAAGCCGATCCGCTGATCTCCGGGCTGGGCACGCGGATGCGCCATGTCCTCGAACTGCTCGACGGTGACGTGGCGCGGGTCTACGCGGACCTCGGCCTGGCCGACTACCGGCCGCGCTTCAGCCCGGTCGTGCGCGCGCTGGTCGCCCTGGGCCCGAGTTCCATCCGCGATATCGCGCGCGCCATCGGGGTCACGCACTCGGCGGCGAGCCAGACCGTGGCCCAGATGAGCCGGCGCGACCTGGTCACGCTGCAGCCCGGCACCGACGCGCGCGAGCGGATCGTGTACCTGACCGAGCGCACCCGCTCGCTACGCCCGGTGATCGACGCCGAGTGGGCCGCGACCACGGCCGCGGCCGCGGAGCTGGACAGCGAGCTGCCGTACCCGCTGGGCGAGCTGCTGACCGCCGTCCTGCGCGCGGTCGAGCGGCGCCCGATGCGCCAGCGCATCGCCGACGCGGCCCGCGCCCTGGCCGACCCCGCCCTGACTCCCCCGACCACGCCCTGACTCTCCTGACCCAGCCCTGGCTCCCCTGACCGCGTCCTGATCGCCCGGCCGCACGCCCGCTCTGCGCCCGCTCTGCATCCGTCGCCCGCTTCCGGCCGCGCCCGCGCGCCCCGTCCCGCCGTTCCGTCCGCTCCCCACCCGCGCCCCGGCGCTGGCGGGGAGCCCGAGCAAGAAGATCTTGGCGGCTCGTCCGCCCGTCGACTGATTGGAGGCCACGAGGCATGGGTGCAGGCGGAAGGCGGCGGGGGCTGCTGGCCGATACGCGGCCGCTGCGGGAGTCGCCGGCCTTCCGGCGGCTCTGGGCCGGCTCCACGGTCTCGGCCCTGGGCGGCGCGATGACCAGCTTCGCGCTGGCCCTCCAGACCTACGATCTCACCCACTCCTCGATCGCGGTCGGCGCGATCGGGCTGGTCCAGGCGGTCCCGGTAGTGACCCTGGGGCTGTTCGGCGGGTCGTTCGCCGATGCCGTGGATCGCCGCCGCCTGGTCCTGGCCACCAGCGGCGGCCTGACCGTGGTGTCCGGCGTGCTGGCCGGGCAGGCGTTCGCCGGGCTGCGCCAGCTCTGGCTGCTCTACCTCCTGGCCGCGCTGGCGGCCACGCTCGAGTCGGTCGACGGGCCGGCCCGCCGCACGTTCCTGCCGCGGCTGGTGGCCCCGGAGCGGGTGCCGGCCGGCGTCGCGTTGAACATGATCTCGTTTTACGTCAGCTTCCTGGCCGGCCCCGTGCTGGCGGGCGTGGTGACCGCCGCGGCCGGCCTGCGGGTGTGCTACCTGGTCGACGCGGTGAGCTTCGGCGCGGCGCTGTACGGCGTGGCACGGCTTCCGGCGATGCCGCCGGCGGGCGCCCCGGCCCGGCCGGGGCTGCGGGCCGTGGCCGAGGGCCTGCGCTACATCCGCCGCCAGCCCGTGCTGACCGCGGCGTTCCTGGCCGACCTGGACGCGACCGTGCTGGGCATGCCGGTGGCGCTGTTCCCGGCCCTGAACGCCGCCCGCTTCGGCGGGTCACCGCGGACCCTCGGGCTGCTCTACGCGGGGCTGGCCGCGGGCGGCCTGCTGGGTTCCACGCTGTCCGGCCCGGCCGGACGGGTCGCGAGGAAGGCACGCGCGATGCTGTTCACGGTCGCGGTCTGGGGCGCCGCGATCGCCGGTTTCGGCTTCGCCCGGGTCTGGTGGCTCGCGGTGGCGATGCTGGTCGTGGCCGGCGCGGCCGATACCACCACGGTGATCTTCCGCGGCAGCATCGTCCAGACGACCACGCCGGACCAGTTCCGCGGCCGGGTCACGGCGGTCGACTACGTGATCGGCGCGGGCGTGCCCCGGCTCGGCAACTTCGAGGCCGGCGCGGTGGCCTCGCTGACCTCCCCCGCGGTCAGCGCGGTCAGCGGCGGCCTGGCCGCCATGGCCGGCGCGATCCTGATCCGGCTGGCCTTCCCCGCCGTGGCCCGCCGCGACCCGCAATCGCGGGCGGCTTTGTCCGGAAATTGATGGCCCGTATCCGCCCGGCTATATCCGGACAACCCGCACTTCGCTACAACGGACGTGCCCCTGTCTGGCCGCGCACCGGTCACCGGCCAGACAGGCGGCACCGGGTGGCGCCGACGGCACGCCTGGTTGAGATCGCCCCCAGCGAATGGAGGAAGCAGAGTGAGGTTGACGTTCCTGGCCAAGGCGTGCCTGGCCGGCGCGGGCCTGGCCTCGGCCGCCGCCCTCGCGGTTCCGGCGAGCGCGGCCGCCCAGCCGGCCGGCCGGATCACGGCCAGCGCCGCCGCCCGGCCGGCCGCCGGCGGGTGGATGGCCCTGGTACCGGTGGGGAGCGCCACGCTCCCGAACCCGCATTGCAAGATCTACACCTACGACCCGCACAAGCAAGCGGGCCAGGCCCGGGTCAACGGCGAACTGAAGTGCGAGAAGACCGTCACGAACATCGTGCTGACCGTCAAGCTGTACCGGAATGGCCAGCTCGAGGCCACGCACAAAGCGGGCAAGGACAGCGCTAAGGACTTCACCGTCCAGGCCCGCAAGGCCTGCAAGAGCACCAAGCCCGGGACGTTCAAGGGAACGAGCAGCGTGTGGCTCAGGTACAGGGGCCGCGAGTTCCACAATCCGAAGCCGTGGCCGTCTCCGAAGATCCCACTGCCCTGCGGGTTCTGACCGCCTGGCCGCGCGGGGCGGCCGGGTGGCAGATGCCGCGGCCCGCGCGCCCTCGGGGCGCGCGGGCCGCGGCTGGTCAGGCCAGCGACTGGCTGGGCGTGGGCGAGCCGCGCCGGGCCCGGCCCCCGGACTCGGCGGCCGGGGCCGGGGCCAGCCTGAGGTCGTCGAGCTTGGCGCGGACCTGGTCGGCCTCGGGGTGGTGCAGGCCGCCCAGCGTGGCCAGGGCCTGCTGCCAGGCCGCCCGGGCCGCCCCGGCCTGGCCGACGGCCCGGTGCGTGTCGCCCAGGTGGATGAGCGTGCTGACCTGGTAATAACGATCGCTGATCTCGCGGTAAAGGCCGAGCGCGCGCTGGTAGCAGCCAATGGCCTGGACATGCTGGCCCTGGTGGTGCCGGATGTAGCCCAGGCTGTCCCAGGTATGGGCCTGACCGGCCCGGTACCCGGCGGCGCGGTGCAGTTCCAGGGCCCGCTGGCAATGGGCCAGGGCCTGGTCGTAGTCGCCGAGATGGGCGCGCAGCCAGCCGACGTTGTTCAGCGCCATGGCCTGCGCGGCCCGGTTGCCCACGGCCTGGAACAGCTCCAGGGCGCGCTCGGACTCGCCGAGCGCCTCGCGGTCGCGATCCTGAGCGGACAGCACGACGCCGAGGTAATGGTGGGTGCGGGCCTGGCCGGAGCGATCGCCCAGCGCCCCGAACAGGCCGAGGGCCGTGCCGAGGTGCGAGTAAGCCTCGTCGTAGCGGCCCTGCCGGGCCCGGGCGAGCCCGTACTCGAGGTGGGTACGGGCCTGCCCGGCCTGGTCGCCCTGACGCTCGGCCGTGACCAGCGCGGTGCCCAGGACGGCGGTCCACTCCGGCCAGAACCCCCGCCACTCGAGGAAGGCGCCCAGGGCCCAGGCGAGCTGCCACGCGTGCCCGGCGAGCCCGGCCTCGGCCGCCAGCCCGATAGCCGCGGCCAGGGCCTGGTGTTCGGCTGCGAACCAGTCCAGCGCCGCATCGCGGTCGCCCAGGTGCTCCGGCGTCACGCCCGCCGGGCACCGGGTGAGGGTCAGAGGGTCGCGGGACCGGGTCAGCAGCAGCGCGGCCGCGTGCGCGGTGTGCAGGTAGTGGTCGAGCATCCGCCGCGTGGCGGCGAGCCGGGTGGCCTCGTCGTCGCAGGCCGCCGCCCGGTCGGCGGCGTAGGCCCGGAGCAGGTCGTGACAGGCGAACCGGCCCGCCGCGGGCTCGGTGAGCAGATGCGCCCGGGTCAGCTCGGCCAGGAGCTCGCCGGCCTGCGAGGGCGGCAGCGCGGCCAGGCTGGCGGCGGCCGTCGTGCTGATGGCCGGGCCGGGATGCGAGCCCAGCCGCCGGAACATCCGCTGCGCGGGCTCGCTGAGGTGCTTGTAGGACCAGGAGAACACGCTGCGCGCCCCGGTGCGGGCGTCCCCGTCGGCGGCCAGCAGGTCCAGCCGCTGCCGCTGGTCGGCCAGCTCGCTGACCAGCTCGGCCAGGGTCACGGCCGGCCGGGCGGCGGCGAGTTCGGCCGCCACCCGCACGGCCAGCGGCAGCCGCGAGCACTGCTCGGCCAGCGCCTCGGCCGCGGCCGGGTCGGCGTCCACGCGGGCGCCGACCAGCGCCCGCAACAGCCGCACCGCGGTCGGCCGCGGCAGCAGGTCCAGGTCCAGGCGCTGGGCACCGTCGCGGGCCACCAGGCCGACCAGCGTGTCGCGGCTGGTGACGACCACCGCGCAGGCCGAGGTGCCGGGCAGCAGGGGCCGGACCTGATCCACCGACCCGGCGTTGTCCAGCACGATCAGCAACCGCCGTCCGGCCAGCAGGCTGCGGTACCGGGCGGCGCGCTCCGCGGTCCCGGCCGGGATGTCCGGGCCGGAGACCCCCAGAGCCCGCAGGAACCCGGCCAGCGCCTCGGCCGCCGGCCTGGGCCGGCCGGGGTCGTACCCGCAAAGGTCCACATACAGCTGGCCATCCGGGAAGCGCTCGGTGACCTGGTGCGCCCAGCGCACGGCCAGCGACGTCTTGCCCACCCCGGCGGTCCCGGAGATCACCGCGACCATCACCGTGGCCGGGGCTTCCGCCCGGTTCCGGTCCAGCAGCGCGGTCAAGGCGGCGAGTTCGTCCGCCCGGCCGACGAAGTGCCGGACCCCGGCGGGCAGCTCGCGCGGCCCGGCCGGCCCGGTGCCGCCGGCCGCGGGCCCGGCCGGCCGCTGCGCGGCGTTCGCCCGCTCCCGGGCGTCGCGCAGCCCGCGCACGAGCGCAGCGGCCCGGGTCCAGCGCTGCTCCCACTCGGCGACGTTGCCCCCGCACGCTTGCACAAACCCGCGCAGCACGGGCAGTGTCGGCAGCACGCGGCCGCCCGCCGCCTCCGACAGCACCGTGACCGAGAAACTGGCCCGCCGGGCCAGCTCCCGGTAGCTGGGCCGGCCCGCCGCGTCCCGCAGCGCGCGCAGCCCGACCGCCAGCTCCCCGGCCGGGCCGGCGTCCGGCCCGATCGGCCGTTCCGGGCGACCCATACCTATCGCCTCGCAGAATTACCCCGTGATGACCCGTGGCCCCGGCCAGTCCCGCGCGGACCGCCCGGTGCGTGCCTGGCTCAGCCCGGCCGGCCAGGACCACGACGGCAGGACTCTAACCAGCTTTGCTGGGAGACCACTGAGAACCCGGTAGGCGTCCGGCGGTCCCGCCCGAGAGGGCCGGCGGCGGCCGGTGACGCCCGGTCAGATATCCGCGGCCAGCTCGGAGGTCCAGACCACCACGCGGGTGCGGTCGCCGCGGAACAGGTCCCGGGCGAACTCGAGCGGCTCGCCCGAACGGGCGTAGGCGGTGCGCTCGACCAGCATCAGCGGCGCGCCCTCCGCGACCTCCAGGGCCTCGGCCTCGCGCACCCCGGCGGTGACCGGCTCCAGGCTTTCCCGCGCCCGGTGCGGCCGGAGCCCGTACTTGACCTCGAGCAGTTCGTAGAGCGAGCCGTCCAGGCGGCAGTCCAGCATCCCGGGAAACCGCCGCGCGGGAAACATCGAGCGCTCCAGCACGATCGGCCGGCCGTCGGCCAGGCGGATCCGCCGCACCTCGTAGACGGGGTCGCCCTGGCCGATCTGCAGGGCGGCTCCCGCGGCCGGGCCGACCGGACGCTCGTAGGCGGTCAGCACGCGGGCGCCGGCCAGCATCCCGTGCCGGCGCAGCTGCTCGGAGAACCCGGCCAGCGTGGTGAAGTCCTGCTCCAGCTTGGGCGCGGCGACGAACGTCCCGCCGTGCCGCCCCACGGCCCGGGTCACCAGGCCGCGCCGGGCCAGTTCGGCCAGCGCGTGCCGCAGGGTCATCCGGCTCACGCCGAACCAGGCGGCCAGGTCCTGCTCGGTGGGCAGCCGGTCCCCCGGCACCAGCGCGCCGACCGTGATCTCGCCCGCCAGCCAGTCCTCGATCTGGGCGTGCATGGTGCCCGCACCGCGATCGATCTCCGGCGGCTGCCGCGCGGCCGTCCGCAGCGCGGGCCGGGCGCGACGGCGCCCGGTCCGCGGTGGGGCTGCCCCAGGGAGCCGGCCCTCCGGATCCGCCTGCGGCGGGATCCCGGGAGGTCGTCCTCCCGGATCCGCCGGCTGGGCAGAACCGGGAGGCCGACCCCCCGGATTCCCCCTCTCCCCCCAGCTGGGTGACGGCATGCTCCGTCCTTCCGACCGACCGACGCCGGCCCGGGCGAGGTTGACCCGCCCGGGGCCGGTCTCACTGCCCCCCGGGTCTCAGCCGTCCGGCCGGGCCGTGGCCCCGGCGCCGCCGGCCGGCAGTATCGCGTCGTCCGGCGACGGGGCCGTCACCGGCGTGAAGGCTTTGGTCCGCCCGACGATCAGGTAGTAAATGGCCCCGATCACCGCGATGCCCACCGCGACCGTCCACAAGATCGGGATCCGGTTCAGGAACGAGATGCCGTAGCTCAGCCCCACCTGCCGCGGCTCGGGGTTGCTGGCCACCCGCGGCCAGGCGAAGTTGATCAGCATGGCCCCGCCGTAGAGCAGCGCCACCACATTGACCACGATGCCCCAGCGGCCGAGCCGGAACGGCGCCCGGGCCCTGGGCCAGCCCCGGGCGCGCGCCCGCATGATCACGATGTTGCCGAGGAAGTAGCTCAGGTAGATCATGCCGGTCGCGGCGATCGCGATCGTGCCGGCGCCCGAGTACTTGATGAACGGCACCGCGGCCAGCAGCGCGACCACGATGCAGGTCCAGACCGGGGTGTGCAGCCGGGGCGAGACCCGGCGCAGCGCCCCGGAGATCGGGAGCTGGTTGTCGCGCGACATCCCGAAGCAGAGCCGGATCGTGGCGGCCAGGATCGACAGGCAGCAGACAAAGATCGCGGCCGAGACCACGAACAGGTACAGGGTGGCGAACCCCGACGAGAAGTTGGCCTCGATGACCTGAGCCGGGTTCCAGCCCAGGCCCGACGTCGCGGTGTGCAGGTTCGGGATCGCCATGAGCGCGGCGAGCAGGAACACCCCGCCGATGATGAACGCGCCGACCACCGAGTAGAGCACGGCCTTGGGGGCCTGCCGGCGCGGGTCCTTGGTCTCCTCGGACAGCGTGGACGCGGTGTCGAAGCCGTAGATCACGAACAGGCTCATGAACATCGCGGCCAGGAACGAACTCGGGCCGACGTGGAACCCGGCGCTGTTGGTCACGACGCGGAAGCCCTGGTGGTTGTGGAAGGCCAGCAGGACGATCGCGAACACGAACATCCCGAGGATCTCGAACAGCACGCCGGTGTTGTTGATGAGCGCGACCAGCTTGACGCCGTAGATGTTCAGCACCGTGATCACGACCAGCGTGATCAGCGCGACGATCTCCTGGGTGTGCAGCAGGGTGCCCGCGCTCCCCGTGCCGAGGCCGTGCCAGCCGAGCCCGTTCAGCGCCGGGATCAGGGCCAGCGGCAGCGTCGCCACCACCGCGGTGACGGTCAGGACGCCGGCGAACAGGTAGATCCAGCCGGTGAACCAGGAGTAGCTCCGGTTCGCGAGGTACTTCGTCCACTGGAAGACCGATCCCGCCACCGGGTAGTGGCTGGACACCTCGGCGAAGTTCAGCGCGACGATGAACTGGCCGAGCGCCACGACCGGCCAGGTCCAGATGAACACGCCGCCCAGGGTGGTCAGGCCCAGCGCGAACAGGGTGAAGATCCCGGTCGACGGCGAGATGTAGCTGAACGCGACGGCGAACGAACTGAATAGCCCAAGGGAACGCTTGAGCTCCTGCTTGTATCCAAAGCGGGCGAGGTCGGCGGAGTCCCGCTCCGGCCCGCCCGAGATCTGGGTGCCTGTGCTCACGGTGCCTCCCTGCAGGACAGCCGTTGCCGCGTAAGCGTATGGTCGCCGGAGCTAACTGTCCAGACCCTTTCACCGTGGGGGCCCGGGTGACCACTCTCCGTTCAAACCCTTGAGCAGACGGGTCACTTAGGGGAAGATCCGTACGGGCGGAAACCGGCGATGATGCAATATTATTTGGCTTAAGGTCTAGACCTTAGCGGCGTGGGGAGGGATCGCGCGGATGGAACTCGACGCCCTCTTCGACCGCACCGCCAGCCTGGCGACCCGGCCCCGCACGGTCTGTGAGCTCCCCGGCGGGCTGACCAACCGCAATTACAAGGTGACCACCCCGGACGGGACGTTCGTGGCGCGGGTTTCGTCGGGCGGCAGCGAGTTGCTGGCCATCGACCGGGACTGCGAGTACCGGAACTCGGTGACCGCGGCCGCGGCCGGGGCGGGTGCGCCGGTCGTCGAGTACCGGCCCCGGGACGGCGTGCTGGTCATCGGCTACATCCAGGGCCGGACGTTCGGCAACGCGGACGTAGCCGCGGCGGAGAACCTCGCGCGCATCGCGCAGGCCTGCCGCCGGCTGCACTCGGGCGGCCGGTTCGGCAACGACTTCGACATGTTCGACATCCAGCGCCGCTACCGGTCGGTGGTCCGGTCCCGGGGATTCCGGATCCCCGCCGGGTACGACGACCTCGCGCCGGCCTTCGAGGCGGTCCGGGCCGCGCTCGCCGTCCGCGACCTGGGCACGGTCCCGTGCAACAACGACCTGCTGGCCGCGAACTTCATCGACGACGGGGACCGGATCTGGCTCATCGACTACGAGTACTCGGGCAACAACGACGCGTGCTTCGAGCTGGGCAACATCTGGGCCGAGTGCCACCTGTCGGTGGACGCGCTGGCCGAGCTGGTCGCGGCCTACTACGGTCGGCCGCTGCGCAGCCGGATCGCCCGGGCCCGGCTGCTCGGCCTGGCCGGCAAGTACGGCTGGACCCTCTGGGGCGCGATCCAGAGCGCCGCGAGCCCGCTCGACTTCGACTTCTGGTCGTGGGCCATGGAGCGGTTCGAAGGCGCGGCCGAAGGGTTCACCGCCAGCGACTTCGGCGGCCTGCTCGAGGACGTCCAGCGTGACGACTGAGAATTCCGTGCCGCCCGGCGGCGTGCCCGCCCGGGCCCGGGTCGTGATCATCGGCGGCGGCGTGATCGGCACCAGCGTGGCTTACCACCTGGCCACGATGGGCTGGACCGACGTGCTGCTGCTCGAGCAGGGGCAGCTCTCCTGCGGCACCACCTGGCACGCGGCCGGCCTGGTCGGCCAGCTCCGCGCCTCGGAGAACGGCACCCGGCTGGTGCAGTACTCCACCGAGCTGTACGCCCGGCTCGAGGCGGAGACCGGGCTCGGCACCGGGTTCCGGCGGTGCGGCGGCGTCACCGTGGCCCGCACCCCGGACCGCATGGTGCAGCTGCGCCGGACCGCCGCGACCGCCGAGGCCTACGAGCTGGAATGCGAGCTGATCAGCCCGGAGCGGGCCGCCGAGCTCTACCCGATCATGAAGGTCGCCGACCTGGCCGGGGCGATCTGGCTGCCCGGTGACGGCCGGGCCAACCCGACCGACCTGACCGCGGCCCTGGCCCGGGGCGCCCGCGTCCGCGGCGTCACCGTGTGCGAGCGGACCCGGGTGACCGGCATCGCCGTGGCGGGCGGCGCGGTGACCGGGGTCCGGACCGACCGGGGTGACGTCGAGGCCGAGGTGGTCGTGAACTGCGCGGGCCAGTGGGCCAAGCAGGTCGGCGCGATGTGCGGGGTGACCGTGCCGCTGCACTCGGCCGAGCACTTCTACGTGGTGACCGAGCAGATCGACGGGGTGCACCGGGACCTGCCGATCCTGCGCGACCCGGACGGCTACACCTACATCAAGGAGGAGGTGGGCGGGCTGGTCGTGGGCGGGTTCGAGCCGCAGGCCAGGCCCTGGGTCGCGCCCGACGCGATCCCCTACCCGTTCGAGTTCCGGCTGCTGGCCGAGGACTGGGACCACTTCTCGATCCTGATGGACAACGCCGTGGCGCGGATCCCGGCGCTGGCCGAGACCGGGATCAAGATGTTCTACAACGGCCCGGAGAGCTTCACCCCGGACAACCAGTTCATCCTGGGCGAGGCCCCCGAGCTGCGGAACTTCTTCGTCGGCGCGGGGTTCAACTCGGTCGGGATCGCGTCGGCCGGGGGCGCGGGCCGGGCCCTGGCCGAGTGGATCGTCGGCGGCGAGCCGAGCCTCGACCTGTCGGGGGTCGACATCCGGCGGTTCGCCCGCTTCAACGGCAACAACCAGTGGCTGCACGACCGGGTAGGCGAGGTGCTGGGCCTGCACTACGCGGTGCCGTGGCCGAACCGCGAGCTGACCACGGCCCGCCCGTTCCGCCGGTCCCCGGCCTACCACCTGCTCCAGCAGGCGGGCGCCTGCTTCGGCAGCCGGATGGGCTGGGAGCGCGCGAACTTCTTCGCGCCACCGGGCGAGCGCCCGGTGATCGAGTACGGCTGGGGCCAGCAGAACTGGCAGCCGTGGTCGTCTGCTGAGCAGCGGGCCGCGCGGACCGGCGTGGCCCTGTTCGACCAGACGTCGTTCTCGAAATATTTGCTCGTCGGCCGGGACGCCGAGCAGGTGCTGCAGTGGCTGTGCACGGCGGACGTCGCGGTCGAGCCGGGCCGGACCGTCTACACCGGGATGCTCAACGCGCGCGGCACCTACGAGGCCGACATCACCGTGACCCGGCTCTCGGCCGATGAGTTCCTGCTGATCAGCAGCGCGGCCAGCACCGAGCGGGACAAGGACCACATCCGGCGGCGGATCCCGGGCGACGCCCGCGCCTCGCTGGTCGACGTGACCTCCTCGTGCGCGGTCTACGGCGTGATGGGGCCGCGGTCGCGGGAGCTGCTGGCGCTGCTCTCCCGGGCTGACCTCAGCGACGAGGCGTTCGGCTTCGGGACTAGCCGCGAGATCGATCTCGGGTACGCCACGGTCCGCGCGACGAGGATCACCTACGTGGGCGAGCTCGGGTGGGAACTGTACGTTCCGGCCGAGTTCGCCGCCGGCGCCTACGAGGACCTGATGGCGGCCGGGGCCGGCCTCGGCCTGGTCAACGCCGGCTACTACGCGATCGAGTCGATGCGGCTGGAGAAGGCGTACCGGGCCTTCGGCCGCGAGCTGAGCCCGGACTACAACCCGGTCGAGGCCGGGCTGCTGTTCGCCTGCAAGCTCAAGACCGGCATCCCGTTCCTGGGCCGGGAGGCGGTCGAGCAGGCCCGGGCCGACGGCCCCCGCCGCAGGCTGGTCTCGCTCGTGCTGGACGACCCGAACGCGATGATCTGGGGCGGCGAACTGGTGCTGCGCGACGGGGTGGCCGTCGGCCAGGTCACCTCGGGGGCCTGGGGTGAGTCCGTCGGCGGCTGCGTGGGCCTGGCCTACGTCCGCCACCCCGACGGCGGCGTGATCACGCCGGACATCGCGCGGGCCGGCTCGTACCAGGTCAACGTGGGCGGCCACCTGTACCCAGTCGCCGTTCACCTCCGGCCGCCGTTCGACCCCGCCGGCGACCGCGTCCGCGGCCGCTATCCGGCCGGCATAGCCGCTTCGAGCCCGCTGTAGCTTCCCCGCCACCGTGATCTGGACCCGGAACCGCCGCCCGCCGCACCGGGCGACCATGATCGTGGTGGATTGGAGGCGACTATCGCAACGAATCAACCACGATCATGAAAAGTCGGATTTTGGGCGAGTCGGAATTCGATTAAGGGCGTGTCCAGCTTCGCGGATCGCTGGCCCTGCTTACATTCCGCATTGGACACCTTTCAGGCTGTGACGCTCCGGGGAAGAAGCCTCACGTGAGCGAGTGCCGCGCGGACCCGGACGGCCGGGACGCAGACCCGGGCCCCGATCCACACCCGGGCCCCGATCCACACCCGGGCCCCGATCCACACCCGGGCCCCGATCCAGACCCGGGCACCGATCCACACCCGGGCACCGATCCGGACGCGGGCACCGATCCGGACGCGGCCCGCGATCCAGACGCGGCCCGCGATCCAGACGCGGCCCGGCCCGGCCTGGCCCTCGTGCTGATCATCGAGGCGGCCCCGGCGGCGGTCGCCGCCCTGGCCTACGGGGACGAACGCGGCGACCGCGCCGACGCCGCGATCGCCCTGCTGGCCGCGTACGGGCTGCTGTTCGTGGCCCGCGGCCTGCGCCTGCTGCCGCCGGGCATGCCACTCCCGGCCCGGGCCGCGAGCTACGCCGCTCGCCTGCTCGCCCGCCTAACCCGCCGGCCACAATTCCGTCACCCGCTAGCCTGCCCCGCCGCGCCGCAGCACGTCCCTGGATCCAGTTCCACCCGGGCCCGGCAGCACTCCCGCGTGCTCAGCAGCACGCCCCGCGGCTGCTCGGGAAATGACGGACGACCCGGCCAGGGCGGATGGACCGAGGGAATCGGCGGGAGACCCAGCCAGATCAGGCGGACGCGGGGCCGCCGGGTTTGGCGGACCCGGGCCCGGCCCAGGCCAGCCCATGGGCCCGGCCCTTCGCCCCGCCGTCCGCCTAACCACCGGCACTTAAAACCCCAGATCCGCGAGCTGCCGTCTCGGGATGCCGGCCATGAATCGCAGCTGACGGGTGGCCGACAATGGCCGACGACCCGGATCGGCCGAGGCGAGACGCCGACAGCCGGCGTGCGCCCGACGTAGCTGGTTTCAGCCTGCCTGACCGCCTATTCCGGACAGTCCGAAACCCCTCAGTTGCATGATCGTGGTTGATTCGGTGCAAATAGTGCAATCAATCAACCACGATCATGGAACGGCCCCATGTCCATTGACCGGCCAAGCGGTCGTCGTGCCCTGAATGTGCCGGTTCGACGGTTTTCGATGGTCGTGGAGCCCTGGCTCCTGCGCCAGACGCAGGCAGGCGAACATTCGAGATATTACTTGACAGCTGGTGTCAACGCGATACATCGTATGTGGCGGACGCCGGCCCGCGGGGGGCCGGGCCGGTAATTCCACGGGAGGACCGCGTGGCCGGGTCAGGCACGAGCAAGTTCAGCCGGATCGCCGCACTGCCCTGCGGGAAGCGCACCAAGTACCTGGTCGTCGTGTTCTGGCTGGTGGTCATCGCCGTGACCGGCTCACTGGCCGGCAAGCTCCAGGGCGCGGAGAAAAACGACGCGTCATCGTACCTGCCGGCCAGCGCGGAAGCCACGCAGGAACTCAACCTGCAGGCCCGGTTCGCCTCCAAGAACCTGAACCCGGCCGTCGTCGTCTACCAGCGGACCTCCGGGATCACCGCGGCCGACTTCCGCAAGGCCCAGGCCGACGCCCGCCGCTTCGCCGCGCTGGCCGCGGTGCACGGCCGGGTGACCGGGCCGTTCCCGTCGCGCGATCACCAGGCGCTGGAGACCGTGGTCGGCGCCGATCTCGGCTACAACGCCAACATCAGCGCGTTCATCACCAGCCTGAACAACACGGCCTCCGCGGGCGACCCCGGCCTGAGCGTGCATATCACCGGGCCCGCGGCCAACGCCGCCGACGAGGTCAAGATCTTCAAGGGCATCGACTCCACGCTGCTGTACGCGACCTTGGCCGTGGTCATCGTGCTGTTGCTGCTGACCTACCGCAGCCCGGTGCTCTGGTTGTTGCCGATCATGTCCGCGGGCGTGGCGCTGACCGCCACCGAGGCCGTCGTCTACGAACTCACCAAGCACGGCCTGACCGTCAACGGCCAGAGCGGCGGCATCCTGGTCGTCCTGGTGCTCGGGGCCGGAACGGACTACGCGCTGCTGCTCATCGCGCGGTACCGGGAGGAACTGCGCAAGCACGCCGACCGGCACGAGGCGATGGCCGTGGCCCTGCGCCGGGCCGGGCCCGCGATCATGGCCAGCGGGCTGACCGTGATCGCCGGCATGCTCTGCCTGCTGGCCGCCGAGTCCGCGGACATCTCCGGCCTGGGCCCGGTCGCGGCGATCGGCATCGCCGTCGGCCTGCTGGCCATGATCACGCTGCTGCCCGCGCTGCTGGTCATCTGCGGCCGGTGGATCTTCTGGCCGGTGCGGCCCGGCTACGGCTCGGCCGAGCCCACCACCCGCGGTTTCTGGGCCCGGATCGGCGGCCTGATCAGCCGCCGGCCGCGCCTGGTCTGGGGGGTCACCGCGCTGGTGCTGGCCGCCCTGTCGCTGGGCCTGATCGGCTTCAAGGTCGGGTCGCTGACCACGGCACAGTCGTTCCGCGGCACCCCGCCCTCGGTCGCGGGCGAGCAGGTGCTGGCGCGGCACTTCCCGGCCGGCGCGGGCGAGCCGGTCGCGGTCATCGGGAACGCCAGCCAGACCGCGGCGCTGCGCCGCACGCTGGCCGCCACCCCGGGGATCGCCGCGGTCACGCCGCCGGAAACCCGCGGCGGCCTGGTCTACCTGCAGGGCACGCTGGGCAGCCCGCCGGACAGCCCGGCCGCTTACACCACGATCGACCGCGTCCGCACCGCCCTGCACGCCGTGCCCGGGGCCGACGCCAAGGTGGGCGGCGGCACGGCGATCAACATGGACGTCGAGCGGTACGCCACGCGCGACCGGAATGTGATCATCCCGCTCGTGCTCCTGGTCGTGCTGATCATCCTGGGCCTGCTGCTACGGGCGGTGGTCGCGCCGCTGGTGCTGATCGGCACCGTGGTGCTGTCCTTCGGGGCCGCGCTCGGCCTGTCCGCGCTGGCCTTCGGTCACCTGTTCGGGTTCGCCGGCGAGGACACCTCGGTGCCGCTGTTCGTGTTCGTCTTCCTGGTCGCGCTGGGCATCGACTACAACATCTTCCTGATGACACGGGTGCGCGAGGAATCCATCCGGTCCGGGACCCGGCGCGGCGCGATCACCGGGCTGGCCGTGACCGGCGGCGTGATCACCTCGGCGGGCGCGGTGCTGGCGGGCACGTTCGCCATGCTCGGCACGCTCCCGCTGGTGGAGTTCACCGAGATCGGCTTCGCGGTCGCGGCCGGCGTGCTGCTGGACACGATCATCGTCCGGTCCGTGCTGGTCACCGCGCTGACGCTGGACATCGGCCGGTGGATGTGGTGGCCGAGCCACCTGGCCCGGCACCACGACCCCGAGATCACGGCCGCCGCCCCGCCCCCCGTGACGGCCATGCATTAAAGAGATTCCGAACGCCCCGGGTCGGACCCGGGCCACCTCGGCCCGGGCGGCTCGGCGGCTACCGGTGCCGGGTCCACCGGGGCCCGATGGCCGCCCAGCCCGTCTCCCAGTCGCGCAGCCGGCGGCGGTTCAGCATCAGCCGGACCACGCAGGCCACGCCGAACAGGAAGACGGCCAGGGCCACCGGGGCCAGCACCTCCATGCCCACCACCCGCCGGGTCAGCTCGTCGCCCACCAGCGGCGGTGCCGTGGCCCGGCCGGAACTGTCCACCCAGACCGCCACCAGCTGGCCCGCGTGGCTGCCCGGCATGACCGAGATCATCCCGGTCCGGTCCTGCCCGCCGGGCGTGAGCCACCGGGCAGGCACCGGCACCATGTTCTCCCAGGCCAGCCGGTACTCGTAGCTCGGCAGCGGCGGGGCGGCGCGCAGCAGCACCGCCTCGGTCTGGTGCCAGCCTTGCTGAGCCCGCTGCTCGCGCAGCCCGCCCTGGTAGGTCCAGTGGCCGACGGCGCTCCAGCACAGCGGCGCGCTGATCAAGAACAGCGCCAGCAGCATTCCCCCGACGCCGACCTCGATCCGGTCCGTGCGGCGCCGCAGCGGGCTACGGCCCAGCCCCAGTCGCCGGGCGAACCGAGCCAGCCGCCCCGTCCTCGCGAGCCACCCGATCCTCGCGAGCCGCCCGTTCCGCACCGCGTTCTCCTCCGCTCACCTGGCCCCCTACCCAGCACATTGTTACTCCGGCCGTCCGGCGGCCGGAGTAACAATG
>Ga0207416_1002763_pt1 | contig 18118 bp, 18 predicted proteins | sample PaiPotPPM11metaG_FD_184107 | JGI IMG/M metagenome (GOLD analysis project Ga0207416, IMG submission 184107) | Iron sulfur acid spring bacterial and archeal communities from Banff, Canada, to study Microbial Dark Matter (Phase II) - Paint Pots PPM... ...
GGATTCCCCCGGCACGGCCCGGTCTGCAGTGTCCCCCAGCCAGCCTACCACGCCGGCGCCACGCAGCGAGGAGGCCGCCATGCCCTGACGATCGAACCGCGCCGCCAACACAGTTGCTTCTCTCCCACACGCTCGTGGAACGTGGCAGATCCCCCAAACCTGTGTGTATGGGAGAGAAGGGGACGGGGGTTATGAGGGCCAGCCACGCCGCGGCGACGAGCGTCTTCAATCAGAAAGGAGCGCATCCCATGTCCCCACCAACCGGCTTCGAACCGCCTGATTACGGCCTGATCGACGACGATCCGCTGCTCTTCAAAGCGCGCTACCGCGCCTTTCTCGATGCGCTTGCCGCGCGGCAGAACGACGCGGGCGACACGGAGCGCGTGGCCGCGGAGCTGCAGACAGCGCTGCAGTCGCTGGCAGAGGTGCGGCGGCAGGCACAGGAGACGGAGCAACTGGCGCAGCAGCGGCACGAGGCGCTGGAGGCGTTGCGCACTCAGCACAGCCTCGCTGTAGTCGCCTACCGACAGGCCGTGCTCAACGGCGACCCCTCGCTGCCGCCGGCGCTGGTGCAGGGCCAGACGATCGGCGAAGTCGACGCGGCGCTGGAGAAGGCCCGCGCGGTCGTGGAGTACGTACGCGAAAAAGTGCTGAGCGGCAACGGCGCCGGCCTGCCGGGAGCGACGACCACCGCGCCTGGCCCGCCGCCGCGCGTGCCCGCCGGCGCCCCCGGCCGCACGCTGCCCGATCTGGCCGGCATGAGCGCCCGCGAAAAGCTGATCTTCGGCACGAGCTACGCGACGCGGTGAGAGGGTGAGTGGTGAGTAGTGAATTGTGAAGCGGTGCGCCGCCGAACCACCTACTCACCACTCCCTGATCACCATTCACCTCCCGACGAAAGGAGCGCCATCCTATGCCCACGATTCAGCAGAGCGTGATCGCCATCCCCTTCGCCATGGCCGACCCGGCCGCCAACGGCGGTGGCGGCGGCGTGCCTACGCCATTCGGCCTGCCGGATACGGCTGACATCTCTGCCATCCTGATGCCCTTCACGGGCACGGTCGTCGGCATCGCCGTCACCGGCTCACCCGCTGCGGGCGACTCCGTGACCGTGATGCCGCAGATCTGCGCCAACAAGGCGGGCGGCGGCGCGGCCAACTGCGCCTCGCTCTCCACGCAGATCACGTCGGCAGCGCCCGCGGCCAGCGCCACGGTCTCCAAGGACCAGGCCGACTGCCAGTTCACCGCCGGCCAGTTCATCGGCATCTATTACCAGACGGCCACGGGCAGCACCTACACCGTCAAGGACGTGCACATCACGCTGTTCATCTCCACCGGGCGGGAAGATCTGTAACGGGTGAGTGGTGAGTGGTGAGTGGTGAGCGGGGTTGGGCAAGGCTGCCCTGGAATGGCGCCGCCGGACGTTCACCGCTCACCTTTCACCACTCACTCCCGACTGAAAGGAGCCAACGATGGCGCTGACCCTGACTGAAGGCGCGAAACTCTCGAACAATATCGTCTTGCAGGGTGTGGTGGAGACGATCGTCAAAGAGTCGCCCGTGCTGCAAGCCCTGCCGTTTATCGACATCACCGGCAACGCGCTGGTCTACAACCAGGAGAACGCGCTGGCCACGGCTGGTTTCTTCAACGTCGGCGATACCTGGGTTGAATCGACGCCGACCTTCACGCAGCAGACGGCCACGCTCAGCATCCTCGGCGGCGACGCGGACGTGGACAACTACCTGCGTCAGACGCGCAGCAACGTGCAGGACATCGAAGCCGTGGTGCTGGAGCTGAAGGCGAAGGCCGTGCGGCAAACCTGGGAGCAGCAGTTCATCACCGGCACGACGGCGGCGGCGGGCTTCGCTGGTCTGGATACGCTGATCGGCGCAGCGCCCGCCTCGCAGACGGTTTCGGCCGGGACAAACGGCGCCACACTGAGCCTGCCGCTGATCGACCAGCTCGTCGATACGGTGAAGCCGGGCATGCCGGACATGCTGCTGATGTCACGCCGATCGCGCCGGCAGCTCACACAGCTCGTGCGTGCGGCAGGGGCGTTCCTGGAAGGCAACGTCAATGCCTTCGGTATGTGGCAGGAGCGCTACAACGGCATTCCGATCGGCGTGTCGGACTACATCTCCGAAGTGCAGACGCAGGGCACCTCCAGTGTAGCGACGACGATCTACGCCCTGCAGTTCGGCGAGGGCCGGCTCTGCGGCCTGCAAGGCGGTGGCGGCATGCAGGTGGATCGCGTGGGTGAGTTGGAGACGAAGGACGCCGTGCGCTGGCGGTCTTGTTCAATAACCCCATCGCCTTGCCGTGGGTCGATGTGGAGCCACAGCTCCCACCGCGGTTGGTGGTCCCGTGTATACAGGGCGACCTGGACATCGAGCGCGGCGAGCGCCGTCCGCTTCTTCGCGTAATCGAACGCCGTGAGCCGTGCGGCGACGTACTCGCACCACTGTTCCAGTTCGTGGAGCCGGTCTTGCGCCGCTTGCCATTGCTGCTGTTGGTGCGTCAACGCCTCCCGCTCCGCGGCCGCTTTCGTCCGCCGTTTGCCGATACTCGCCAACTCCGCCACCAGCGGAGCGGCCGCTTCCTCGTCGCTTAACCCTGCGATCACGCGCAGGAAGTTCCGTTGCTGCCGATCCAGGTCCGCCATGGTCTTGTCGATGGCCGCGAGCGCGGCGGTATCCGGCGGCTGCGACCGGAGCTCGGCCAACCGCTCCGCGATCAGCTTCGGGTTGCGCAAGACCCCTTCGATCCGCCGCCACACCGGCGCGTCCAGCAGGTGGGCGCGTATCGCCTTTTGCGGGCAACTCAGCTGCCCGCTCTTGCCACCGCAACGGTAGTCGTAGGCACCGTTTCTTGCCCGCGCCACGATGAGCGGGCGCCCGCAGTCTCCGCAGCGGACAAAGCCACCACGCAAGAGCGCCGCTTCCGGCTCACGCGGTGCCCGTCTGTGCCAGCGCCGGTTGTAGGCGAGCCGCTCCTGCACCGCCTGCCATTCCTGCTCGGTGACCAGCGCGGGCGCGACGCCGGACAGCGGTACCGTCTCGCTCGCCGGTCGCCGCCGCTGCCGCCGGCTACCATCCTTGCGTTTCTCGGTGCGGTACCTGAACGCCGCCGGCTTGCCGCAGTAGACAGGATGCTGCACCAGCGCCCGAATGGTCGTGTACCACCAGTGCCCGGCACCGCTTGGCGTCGGGATCCTGTCTTCGGTCAGGTCAGCGGCGACGCTGTGCAACGAGTTGCCCACCGTAAGCGTGGCGTAGATGCGCCGTACGACGGGGGCCGTCACCGGGTCGACCAGGAGTGCGCTTTTGTCCGCGTTCCAGCGGTAGCCGTAGGGCGGTCGGTTACCCACGAGCGGCTTCCCGGCGGCAACCCGCGCCAGCCGTGCGCGACCGCTGCGCTCGATCCCCTTGACGCGCTCCATCTCCGCGGCGAACGCCTGTGCGCTGCGGATGAACTTGCCGACCGGCGTGTCGTCGAAGCTCTCCGTGACGAATTCGAGCCGGGCGCCGGCCTCTTCCAGCAGGTTGACGAGCACGCCCAGGTGGGTCTGGTCGCGGGTAAGGCGGTCGAGCGCGTAGGCGACCACCACCTGGACATCACCCACGTCCACGGCCTGTCTGAGCCGGCGCAAACCGGGGCGACTAAAGAGATCGCCGCCGGACTGGACATCCTGGTAGACAAGGATGTCGCTCACGGCGTAGCCGTGCTGGGCGGCGTAGGCACGGCAGCGCTCTTCCTGCGTGGCCAAGCTCGTCCCGTCGGCTCCCTGTCGCGTGGTACTGACGCGCACATAGATTGCGGCCGATACGCTCATGTGCTTCCTCCGCTGGGGTAGGGAGAAGTGATCGGCACCTACTGGTCGAAGGCCGCTGGCGGCGGTTCGCCCTGCTCAGTCTGGACACGTGGCGACGCACTGTCCAGCGGTATGGATGGTCCGGGGAGCAGGAGCGCCCAGAGCTGGCGCCAGGCGATGAGCTGGGCAGCCGGTCGGTCTGTGCCCTGCTGACGGTCGCGCTCGTGATGCTGAGGACGATACGGAAGCATTGGCGACACCTCGTGGGTGGTTGTTGAGAGGGACGTTCGTAGAGCATCGAGGGCCAGTGGCTTACCACCAACCCCGCTGGTTCGACCGTTCGCCCGCAGCGCGGGGATGACGCGGGCGGGTGCTTTACCCGGTGCTTGAAGTTGCCGAAAAAGCGTGCTTCGAAACAGCACCTGCCAGGTCGTCAATTCAGGCACGAATCGACCCGTGCGTCATGCCAACTGCTTGCTTCACAAGGCTCGCTCGGACGCTCGCCTTGCTCAGCAACCATTTCACCCCGATGTGCGACGCACCGAGCCCGGCCCCCATCTCGACCGGCCACACCCCACGGCCGTTTACCAGCGCCAGCCGCTAATCGGCTTGGCACGGATCCGTTGCTGGCAGTCATTGCTCGCCGCCAAGGAGGGCCGCCGGCCGCTCCTCGCCGCCGACGCGCCAGATAGGGCCGAACGGGTCGTCGCAAAAGGCCCGGGCTGTCGTCGACCAGAACAGGGCGCACTCAGGCAGACAGCTCACCACCGTTTGCAGATTGGCCGCTCGACGGGGCGTATCGGTGATGGCCAGCACTCGCAGCCCCTGGAAGCCGAAGCGCTGGCTGAACGCACCGGACGTGTAGTACTGGGCCATCGCTCGTGCTTTCCGTTCGTATGCCCGCGGCTCAGAGCTGACTTGCGCCTCCACAAATCGCGCCACCTTGTGGCCGCGGTCGACCACGAAGAAGGCGTCCGGACGGATGGGGACCGTCTTGCCGGCAAGGGTGGCGTACTCCTTGCGCTGGGCGAGTTCCTCATCGGTCGTCCAGCGCAAGGCATACCCCCTGGCCTGACACGCCACTCTGAGTGCGATCCAGCAGTTGGCGAGCAGCTGGCGATGGTTCCAGAAGAGCCACGACAATTTCCCGTCCTGGCGCTGCCGCTGCAGCACGGCCTCAAACGCGAGCGACAAAGCGTGACTCACAGCACTCACTGCGGAGGGGCCTAACGAATACACCAGTGGCGGCCGCCCATTCGGGCGTTCGAGTGGCAGCGGGCGAGCAATGAGAAACTGCTCGCGGACCAGCTTTCTCAGGACACGGCCGGGAAGGCTCGATTCCCAGTCGCCGGCACGGTGGGCGAGCTGGGCGAAATGCAACCGGCAGAGCTGCGCCTTCGTGGCCTGGCGGAGCTGATAGACGGACACGAGCAGGTCGCGCGTGCGCGGCGTGAGCACGAGTCCGACGCGGTTACGGGTCGAAGAGCGGGAAGTCGCGACCACGGGGATCGTCCTTTCGGTGCGATGGATTGGGCAGGTGGCACAGGCGCCGGGCGATCTCGCGCTCCACCTCGGCCCGTGGTTGAGCAAGCAGGGCACGGGACCGCTGCCGGATGGCATCGAGCTGGGCGTAGTTCGGTTTGCTCGGCGGTAGCAGGGGGTAGAGCAGCCGCACGGCATCCGGCGCGTTGGGCTCCTGGAGCTTCGTCAGCTCCAGCGTGTAGCCACCCTGCGTGCTCTTCTTCGCCATCACCTGGTAGGGCAGGTTCTTGTTGAGCGCCAGCCGCAGTTGCTGCGGCAACTGTTCGGGGAACTGGGAGGCGACCACGCAGCCGACACCCATCGAGCGGCCCTCGGTGATGAGCTTGTCGAGGGCCGAGGTCTGGTAGTTCTGCACCTCGTCGAAGTAGCCGTAGAAGGCTTTCCGGTGCTGCGGCGGCAGGCTGACGCGGGCTTGCGCGGCCAGCTGGAAGCGGCTCAGGAACACGGACGCCATGAAGAAGGCGACATCCTCGCCGAGCCGGCCCTGGGGCGCATGGATGAGCACGAGGCGGCTCTCGGCGATGCAACGGTCGAAGTCGAGGCCACGCCGCGTCTGGCCGATGATGTTCCTGAGTTCGGGGTAGGCGAAGACACCGAGCTTGTTGAGGATGCTTTCCAGGTTGGAGAGCGAACCGTTCTTGCCGGCGATGGCGGGGAACTCCTGCTCCCAGAAGGCGCGCACGGAGAAGTTGCTCGTCTGGGTGATGGCCCAAGCGCGGTAGCCGGCATCGGTCAGGAGCCTCACCAGGTCAAGCAACGTGGCGTCGGGCACGTCGAGTAGCAGCTGGAGGCTCGCCCGCAAGATGTGTTCGAGGCGTGGCCCCCAGCTCTCGGCGTACATCCGCTTCAGCGAGCTCAAGAGTTCCCCGGTCGCGAGGGTCTTGCGTGCGGCGGGCACACCCGCGAAGGGGTTGAAGGCGATCGGCCAGATGGTATCCGTCAGGTCGACGAGGATGGTGCGTTCGGCCGCGCCCGGCGGCAGATAGGCCGCCAGGTCCAGGCACATCGTGTCCTTGATGTCGATCAGGATCAGGCCATGGCCGGCCCTGGCGTCTTGAATGGCCCAGTTGAGGAGGGCGGTGCTCTTGCCCGAGCCGCTGGCGCCGTGCGCGGCCAGGTGCTGCAGCCGCAGCGAGCGCGGAATCGCATAGCCCTGGGCCAGCTGCATGCTCGGGGTCGGGTGATAGGAGGCGAGCCAGCAGACGAAAGTCAGCAGCCCGCCGACCACGACAATGATGAGGAATACGGTCGTTGGGTCCATCCGCGTGCTCCAGGTGAGAATGGGGGAGGGCGGAGACGCCCGCCCTCCCGTGCGTGGTGGTGCGGGTCAGCGTGGCGCTGGTTCCTGGCTGCAGACTTGGTGGGTGGTGCCGGCCGCATCCGTCCACCAGGTGCAGACCACGGGGACCGGCACCGTGGGTGTAGGTATCACGGTTGGCGCTGGACTCGGGGAAGGGCTCGGCGTTGGTGTCACCGTGACGCTGCCTGTTGACCCGAGTGGCGTAGCGGGAGCGGAGGTGAGACGTGCTTGCGATACGGCTCGCGAGTGCATGGCTAGACACGAGCCGAAGGCGATGACGGCCGCAGCGATGACGAGCAGGCCGGCCGTGACGGGCGCGAACCGCCAGACGTCACGCCGCTCCGAGAGCGGTGGCACTGGCACGCCCGCTTCTGTCGGTGGTGGGAGAACACACTTGCCGTTCATAGACATGTCTCCTTAGCGGCCCGCCGCGAGGGACAGGGTCGTGGCGTAGCCGTCCACGGCCCCTTCGAGGGCGGTGACGCTGAGCTCAAATTCCCGCGTTCCCGGCCCAAGCGGCACGCGCGTGGAGAGCCAAGCCACGCTCGTGTCGTGGTCGAGCAAGCCGCCACGCTCGAGCATCGGTGTCACCTCAACCTGGAAGCGGCGGAGGTCCGCACCGGCAAGCGGCAGCTTGACGATGAGCACTCGCTCGGTTCCCGCGCGGCGTGTGGCGAGATCAATGAGCTTGCTCTCGGGCCGCAGCACGGCTTCGGCGCCGGCGAGCACGCCGCGCACGAGCGATTCGCGGAAGGTGAACCACTGGTCGGGGTCATGGAGCGCGGGCTTGGCGGGAAGGCGAACCGTCCAGACTCGCGGCACGATCACGCCGCCGGGCTGGCCGTGTCCGAGCCGGCGCAGGAGGTTCACCGCCTGGTCGTCGGCAAGAATTCCGGTCCAGGCGTCGACACAGGCGCGGTCACAGGCGGCCCGGCCCTTGCGCTCATCGAACAGCATCGTCAGCTGGACGAAGCCGAGCGCGCTCGCCGCCGTGAATCCCTCGGCGAACTGCTGCCGCAGCTGCGTGTGCACCGAGAGTTCGGAGACGAGGAAGTAGCGAGCCTCGGGGCAGAGGCGGTGGAGGAGGTCCGCGGCAAACAGGACGGTGGCGAGATGGCCACCGGGGCTCGCCAGGACCAGCACGAGCGCGGGGTCGTAGGGGGCCTGCAGCGGGTCGGAGAGGTCGAAGGTAGGATGTTCCGTGCCGCGGATCACCGGCAGCGCCGCCGTAAGCGTGCGCGCGACTTCCGTTTGCCAGATGCCGCGCAGGCGGGGTGCCAGGGCTTCATGGACCGATAGACCATGCAGGCCCAACGGCAGCAGCGTCGAGTCGCAGAACTCAACTCTGGCGGCGAGCTCGGGGTAGTCGCGCAAGAATGCGGCGAGATCGGCTTGCTCGCCCTGGTCGAAGGTCACGACCAGCACGACGCCGATCACATCGAGCAGCTCGGCAAGGTCGTAGGCGTGCACCAACTGCTTGAGCAGGCTCGTGCCGTAGCTGCCGGCGGCCAGGATGGTGAGGCGGCGCGTTTGGTGCTTGCGCGATCGCGGAATGCGCCGCGCGGCGACGCGGGTGAGTCCCTCGGGAACGGTCACGATCGGGTCGTGGGGTGGCTCGGGTGGAGGCGGCTGAGCCGGGCGCTGGGAGTCGCTCGCACACCACCACAGCACGGCCGCGGCGAGCGCTGGAATCGAAAGCAGCAGGACAATCAAGGGATTCATGGGTCCTCCAGAACGGAAACAGCTGAACGGGTAGGGACGTGGACGCGGCGCCCGGTGGGAGACGCCACGCCCGGTGCGCCGTCTTAGGCCGGAGCTAGCGAGATGAAATAGAGCCCGCCGAGAATGCGCTCGACGACCAGCAGGGCCGTCTCTTGCTGGAGTCGCGCGGCGATGCGCGCGGCCAGGTCACGGAAGGCGGCGAGCGGTACGTCAACCCCGGAACCGAAGGCCCAGCAGGTCAGGCTGTCCTCGGTCAGGTCCCTGCCATCACCGAGGCGGTGGGCCCGGGACTCACGCACGAGACGGCTGCCACCGCAGAAATCGTTGAAGGTTGTGCGCATCTCGGCGATGGCCGAGTCCAGGTCGGACCGGCGAACGGCGATACCGCGCGCGGTGGTGAGCCCGACCGTGAGCGAGACGCGCCAGGTCGGTGCTTCGCCGAATGGTCGGCTGTCGAAGAGCGGAAGTAGCACGCCGGGCATCGTGGCCTCTCCAGGCATCAGGCGCTGGCCTCGTCGGAGCCGGCTCGGTACTGCTGGAGCAGCTCGTCGACTTCGCGTTCCAGCCGCGAGCGGGTCACTGGCGATGGGGAGACGGCGCGGAGGATGCGCGGGGCATCCTCATGCAGCGCGGAGAGAAAGGTCATAAAGGCGAGGCCGAACGCCTTCTCCGCATCCGCGGCATAGGTCAGTTCCACGTCCATCTCGGCGAAGACCGCGTTGGTTGGGGTCAGGTAGAACTTGACCCAGCGGTCCTCGAGGTTGAGCTGGTTCAGGACCGAAAGGATGCTCGCCTGCTCCTGATCAGGGACCTGGCACAGTTCCGCGGCGATGCGCAGGTCGTGGTCACGGTCGTGGGCGTACACCGCGACCAACGTCCCGATGCCTGCTTCGGGTGGGAGGGCGAAGGGAAAGAGGGCCACGCTGTCGCGCCGGGGGTCGCACAGGCACGTGAAGCCTTGGCGATCGAAGAAGGGGCCAACGATCTCCTGGATGAGACGTGACATGAGACAAACTCCTCCTACAGGTCTCGCCCAATGGGGAGACCAACGGTGCGGACATGGATATCGAGCGGAGAGGTGTAGCGCAACAGGATATGGGGATGGCCGAGGGGAGGGTGAGCGAACCCCGGGCTGGCGGCGGTATACTGCGCTAGGACGCGAGCTGTGCCGTCTGCTGAGACTCCTCGGCAACCGGTGACTTGTCTCATGGGACCGGGGCGCCGAGGTAAGAGGTGGCGTTCCGGTCCCCCGCGTGCTCGGCGCCTCCTTTCGTCCGCGTTCGTTATGGCGGATAGGTCCAGGCGCTGTCATGCAGAACCCGGGATAAATGTCCCGGATCGCGTGCGGAACGGGTAGTTTGTCCCGCGCCCCGAGGCTTCGGCATGAGTCAATTGGACGCTCTGCTAGACCGTGATGAGGAACTGCTCCGCTTGGCCGTAGAGGATCTGCGCGAGCGCGAGATGGCTGAGCGGCTTGGATTGTCGCCAAAGACCGTGCGCAATCGGCTCACAAGTATTTACAAGACGTTAGGGGTCAAGTCGCTCCACGGCGCTGCGGCGCTCTACGCAAACCGCATGGGCCTGCGCGGCGAGCCGCTCTCAGCGCTGGGCGAGGTGCAGGCGTTGTCCGGCTTCACGCTCGGACGCCTGCAAGGCGCGGCCGTTGCCGTGTCCTCGGCCTTTGATGCTCCCCGCGACGTGACCTGCCTGGTGCTGCCGGGCAGCTATCGACCGCCCCGAGAGCTTGCCGCGTCGCGGGTTGAACAGCTACGGCGGCAAGCAGCGGAGGCGGGTATCCGGAGAGGGAGTGCGTCCTATGAAGACCCGGGTGGCGCCGACGATCTCTACGTGGTTCGTCGGCTCAACCCGGCGAACGAAAACTATGCACCACTCACGCTCAGGCTCCAAACGGCCAAGTACTATACCTACATCGGCCTCAAGGACTATCTCACCTCTGATGAGTACCAGCGCTATCGGGTTGACCCGATGCACATCGTCGACCCAGCGCTGCCGCTGCCCCTCGGCACGTCGCTGTTCATCATCGCGGGTCGGCCGAGTAAGCTGGTGGTTCTCCGACGCGCCGCGAGCCTGGCAACGTATGGCGGCTACTATGCATCGGCGGTGCAGGGGTGGGGTGAGCCATCGAAAGACATGGTGGGCGGAGGCGACGGGCGGCGGTTCGACTTCGTCTACTCCATGCACCGGGAGATGGGAGAAGAGCTCGGCAAGACCATACCAATCGGAGATTTTCGCCGGAGTGTGAGACTCATCGGTATGGACTACTTCATACCACAATATTCGTTCGCCATCGTTGGCTACATACGGCTTCCGGGAAAGAATCCGCAAACGATTTGCGAACAGCTAGCACTCTCGAAAGAGGGCATACACGAGTTGGTAGCGTTCCCGTCATCAAGTAGGGATCTTCCCGCGTTTGAAGTACTCTGTCATCACCTGTTGACCCAGTCATGGCTCCCTGGCGAAACACTCATGCTGACGACACTCTTGGAACGATTATATGGCAAGTACCCATTGTATGAGTTGTTAGGCGCAGAAATTGATGTGTGAAGCGACTACGGATACGGCAGGCGAGGAGGGCGCCCATAGTTGCCCTTGGAAAGCGCCCTCCGTACACGCCTCAGGGATGCTTTGTCGGCAGCATCATCGTGCATGAACCACGCGTCTTCGAGTTCGGCTCCGGTGTAGCCACTCTCACCGGCACCAGTGAGAACGTACGCGGCGAGTGTCGGCCGTGGCCCCGTTGACGCTTCACGGCTGGCTCCTGGTTGTTGTGCTACCCGAGATGGTCGTGCGTCGTGACCCTTGGTCGCCGGATCTTGCTCAGGCTGTCTGCACTCGGCGCCAAAGGATTGAGGGACTGGAGGCGGTAGCCCTGCCGAGCCAAGCGCTGAGCGAGCCAGCGGCCGGTCAATGTCCTCGCGCTGGCCACCAGGTTGATGTGGCTTCATGCACATGGCCTCGTCTTTCGGCATAAAGCGTATCGTGATGGAAGAACGTCGTTCGGAATCAGGCATACTTCGTGCATTATATCACATTAGTGATCATTCGCAGAAATTGAGCTGCACGGTACGCACAGAAGTCGATTGAATGTCAACATAGATTTAACAGTACACAACAATACTATATCTCTGGAAATGATCATGCTGCTCAAGGTAATATACAGTATGGCAGGTCGCATGGTTCAACAGGTCAAACAACGCGTTCGTGTACATCAGCTTGGCCCGGCAGATACCCAATTGCTCGGAGCGTTGGCGGAGTTCGAGTTCCTCACCGCGGTGCAGCTCGCGCGCCTCTTCTACAAAGTAAGTCCAGCAAACCGCATTGGCGTGCAGCGCCGGCTCACCCGGTTGTATCGCGAACGCTACGTCGAGCGCGGCGAGCCAGAGCGCCCGTTGCGTGGTGGCTCGGTCGCCTATGTCTATTGCTTGAGCCAGAAAGGGCGGCGCGTGGTCGAGGGTCTTGGCCTGCGCCTGCCGCCTCGCTTTCGCCCCTCCGAGTGGAACGCTCACACGAACAGCTTCTGGGCACACGCGGTGGCCTGTGGCGATGTCTATATCGCCGCCGAGCTGCTTGCCCGGACCCACTCCACCCTCTCGCTTGACGAGCTCGTGCTTGAGCGCGCGTTTCGCCGGCTGCGCAGCAGCGTGGTGCTCGGCGACAAACGCCGCGTGGTGATCCCGGACGGCTGGCTGCGCCTCCGCGAAACCGCGGGAAGGTCCGGCTGGCTCTACCCCATCCTCCTTGAGCTGGACCGCGGCACCGAGCGGCAGGCTGCTTGGCGAGAGAAAATCCGGGCGCTGCTCGCCTGGATCGATGGGCGGTATGAAGACCTGTTCGGCCTCGGCGCGGTGACGATCGCGGTGCTCACTACAAGCGGCGAGCACCGCGCCCTAAGCCTGAAGGCATGGACCGAAGCGGAATTGACCAGCCTCGGTCGGGAGCAGCACGGCGCTTGGTTCCGCCTGGCCGGTGTGGTGCCTGCCGAGGTGAGTCCGGACGTGCTGTTCCTCTCACCCATCTGCCTCGTGCCGTTTCGCGAGGCGCCTGAGCCGCTGATCTCACTGGGGGTGGTACCTGGGTGATGGGCTGGCGCGCTGCCCGAGCGCCACGCATCACGCTGGGAAGCACCGACCCGGCCCTGCTCTACCGGCGGGTCACGCTCTCACGAGAGGAAGTTTGCCAGCACGCCCACGTCATCGGCGTGACAGGTTCCGGCAAGAGCCGCTTCCTCGCCGGCCTTTTTCTCGAGCTCATCCAGGCGGGCTACGCGGCGACCCTCATCGACCCGCACGGCGACCTGGCTCGCCTCGTGCTTGGCCACCTCATCGACCGCGGCTTCTATACCACACCTGACGCCTTCGACAAGCTCTTGTACCTCGACCTGCCCGGTGCTGAGCGGCAGGGCTTGTTCATGGCCCACAACGTCCTCGACCAGCCCGGCGCAGCGGATGTGGTCGCCGCCAACGTCATGGAGGCCATGCACCGCACCTGGCCGGCGCTCGCGGGTGGCGCGGCGCCGCGCTTCGACTCCTTCGTGCAGTACGGGGTGCCGGTGCTGCTGTCAAACGAGTTGCCGTTACCTGCCCTGGCAAAGCTCATCGCGGACAAAGCGTTTCGCGATGCCTGCTTGGAGCGTGAGGCAGACCCTGATGTCCGGGAGTTCTGGCAGCAGTGGTACGACCGGCTGCCAGATCGCCTGCGCGTTGAGTATGCGGACTCGACCCTCTCGCGCATTCGCTTGCTGACGCGCTCGCCGGTGCTGCGTTACTCCCTCTCCGCGCGAAACAACCTGCTCAACTGGCGCGCGATCTTTGATGCCGGCCGCTCGGTGATCGTGAACCTGGCCCTGCCCAATACCGACGCGCAGAAGCTCCTGGGCTGCCTGTTCATGGTTGGTGCCGAACACGGCGCCATGTCCCGGGCTGAACTGGCGTCGAACGCACGGGGCAAAAGCCACCACATGATCGTGGACGAGTTCCCCGAGTTCACGGCGCGCAGCGAGGAGGCCGCGGCTCGCATGCTGTCGCAGACGCGCAAGTACGGGCTGTACCTGGTGCTCGCTCACCAGAACTGGACCCAGACCAGCGACCGGCTGCGCGGCGCACTGCAGAACGTGAAGCTTGAAGTCTCCTTTGCGCTCGGGCGCGAGGACGCCGAGCGCTCGGCGAAACTGCTCGGACGGGTGGATACCGAGCGGGTGAAGCACGAGTCGATCGACCCCGCTCACGGCCATCCGCTGTTTGACCCGCTCGCCGAGCAGTGGGAGAAGGTCACGCAGTCGTTGATTGACCAGGTCACGGGCCGGGCAATGCTTCGCCTCCCGCCTACCAAGCGTGCTTGGTGGCAATTGTGGCAAAGCCCACATGCCAAAACGCTAGCGATCACCACCTTGCCGGTGCCGAACCCGGCCGTGAGCACCGAAGCGATTGCCGAGGTTGAGCGAGCGTACCTCGCGCGTTACTTCACGTCGGCGCGACAGCTTGACGCCGCTTACAGACAGCTTCGGCGCGTGATCGCACGCGACCGGCCGCGGCGAGTACCAAGTGACTCTTGAAATCTCTACTTCGTATGCGTACACTCTGTTATATACTCTATGGCAGCAGAACTCGGTAAATTCTTGAGCGACCAGCTCGCACGGCTTCCGCACGACCACCCTGACCGGCGATTTCTCGAAGGGCTTGCAGCCAGTGTCGCGGCTTACGGTGACCGCATCGTGGCGGAGGTGGCAACGCCTGGGTCAACTGAACGTCCGGTGTCGACAGAGCGCGAGTCACAGGCACGGGTGCGATTCCATGGCCGCCTTGGTGCGCCGCCGGTGTTTCGCACGACGCCCAAGGGACGGTTCGTCGCGAGGCTCGCGGTTGCCGGACACATGGAGGGACAGGAGAAGCCGATATGGCACACGGTGTTTGCCTTCGATGAGCGGGCGCGGCGGCTGCAGCAGAAGGAACTGGTCAAGGGCGCAGCCGTGGAAGTGATTGGGTATAGGCATGTGCGCGAGGGAAGCACGCGAGACGGTCAGCCCAAGCGGATTGAAGAAGTATACGCCGTCGCCGTCAAGAGCCGATAGTTTGTCTGCACTCTATAAGTATGAATGTATTCATCGTTGTTCTAGTCATCTCACTCGCAGTAAGTCTAGTACTCCGAATGCTACGCAACAGCATCAGGCGCACGAGGGCTTGGAAGTGGCATTATCAAGTCATTAAGTCAATAGATGACAGTCCTTTGACATGCACTACTGATGTCGCCATCGCCATTAGCTTCATGGTAGCCGCTTTAAGCGGAGTTTATTCCTCACTATTCATTCATCGCGACGAGCTTCTGGCTATAGCGAATGCGGCAGTAGTCGGACTGGTCGTTGTTTTCCTTAGAACCCATCCCGTTAGGTTACTCCGGCCTGTTTGAAGGCGATGAAGGCGCAGACGAGATGGACCAGGGCCGTATAGTTGGCGGCCTTCTTCTCCCAGCGCACGAGGATGCGGCGGAAGCGATGCATCCAGCTATGCGTCCGTTCCACCGGCCAGCGCCGCGCCCGATAGCCCGGAATCCGTTCCAGCCATTCGCGCTCGGTGTCACGCGGGACAATGTGCGGGATATAGCCGTTCTGGCACACGACGCCGTAGACCGCGTCATAGTCGTAGCCTTTGTCTAACCATACGCCCTGCTCCACGCCTGTCGGTGGTGCGGGACAGCCTGTCGGGCTGCCATCAAAGGTCGCCTGCACCAGCCGATGGTCGTTGCGGTTGGCGCCGGCGACGGCGATGCCCAGGACTACCCCACGGCCGTCCACCAACACGCTGCGTTTCGTCCCTTGCTTGCTGCGGTCGGTCGGATTGGGGCCGGTGCTTTTCCCCCCCGAGCGGCGCCTTGGTCATCGCGCCGTCCAGCGCTTGATACGCCCACTGAATCCCTTGCAACTCGTCGTATTCGTGCAGGCCCAGTGCCCACAGCCGCTCAAAGACGCCCGCCTGCGTCCACTCCTGGAAACGCCGATGAGTGGAACTGCTGGAGCAGATGCCGGTGGCGCGGAGCGCATTCCACTGGCACCCCGTCCGCAGCACGAAGAAGATCGCGTCCATCGCCCGGCGGTCGTCGACCCGGGGACGATGGCAGCCGAGCGGGTGGGAGGGCCGTGGCGGCAACAACGGTTGGATGCGGTCCCAGAGGGCATCGGGCATGCCCCAGTAGCGGACTTCCTGCACCCCGCTCGTGCGGGTGGTCGCCTCCATGCTCGCCCTCGCTGGCCAGTCTCACCTGCAGTATGGCTGACTCACCCCCTAGCGGGATAGGCTCTTAGCGTCGGGCGACAAGGTAGCGTCCGGCACACTTTTCAGGACTTGGCAGAAGTCCTTGTCGCCGGGTTTCGTGATCGTCCATGCCCCATTGACGCGATGCCCCAGGAGGAGGTACACCGCAGTCTGTTGGGTTCCCCGCGCGCTATCCACGGCCTGCGCGTCGAGGAGCGCCCAGTCGCCATGCACGGTCGCACTGGTGATGGCGAGTTCGTCTGCAGCCGCTGGCAGGAGCGGAGCGAGGTCAAGCCGTTGGCTGACGGCGTGGAGGGCCTGGATATCCTGCGGCGAGGCCTCGGGCGTCACCGCCCAAACGGCTGCTTTGCCCGCCGATGGCGCTGGAGTGTTCGATGGCTTCGGCGAACCGGAGCAGGCAGTCCAGATGATCCCGCCGACGATGAAAAGGACCGGCGCGATCGCGAGCGCCCAGTGAGCGGAGGGCCATCGTCTTCCCTTCGTTTCCGCTGCTTGTTGAGAACGAAGGACATCCACCGACATCGGCGCATCCGGCGTGATAGAGAGGACGGACTTACTCATTACGATAGTATAACAGAGTACGTCAAGTTGGCCTCAGCGGCGGGGACCTCATGCGCGAGTCGCCCAATTCGCTCCCGTTATCCGGATACCGGCGATCCCACCACCATGCCGGCAGCGCGGAGCATAGGGCGGCGAAGCCGGAGACAACAGCGACGTATGAAGCTGCCTCTCGGCCTTGCATGCTGTAGCACTCAAACCGGCCATGCGTCAGAGGAGTGCACTTTCAGTCGGATGAGCCGGCCTAACTGCCGCAGCGGCCTCACACCTGAGTCGGTCAACCCCCTCTATAATCGCCAAATAGCGAGGGTTCCGTCCGAAACCGATAAAGAACTGTTGTTTGGTAATGACGATCCGCTACGGCGATTGTGGAGGGGCTGAGAGGGCTCGCAGATTGCCGTCCCCTACCCCTTCCAACCACCAGGGGTTTCCAGCCGCGACGCGGTCCATTCGTCCGCTGGGGATGGAGGTCCAGGGGGAAAGCCCCAGCGGACTAACCCAGGAGTTAGCGTTTCGGAAACACGACTACGGGTTTGCTATTCTGCTGAAGGGTGGGAACAAGACCACGGTGGGGAGTCACCGGCAAAACGTGCCCGCGAGGGCCGTTTTGAGCGCAGCGGTCGGTGACTCCCCACCGTGGCACACGGGAACCCCTCACGCACCGCGTGAGCCTTTCCCCTTGGCTCCCCTGGGAAACCGGTCAGGAATGGTACTCGGGTACGGAATGGACTCGGTGCGTGCAGTCCTGGCATACGGTCTCGACCTGCACGTGAGACTGCATGGGCTGTGCACGCGCGTGAGGACAGGAAGTCCTCGTTCAACGCTATGGTTCATTCGCTGTGTCGCAGCCCGCTCGACGCGCGTACGCGCCATGCTCGTTCTGCTCAACGGCGCGGCGAAGTTATCCACATTGCTGGTGCGTATATCAGTTATTCAACCACAGGCCGCCCTACCCTCCCCTTAACAACCCCTCTCAGGGCTATAAGCAAAGAAGGTAAGACAATTGTCGGCGCCGCAAGCGGCGTTGTTTGCAACAGCACTTACGGCTTTGCGCCGAGATACGAAGTTTCCTTCGTAGGTAGGCTTGCTACCCGGTAGTGCCTGATTAGTCACACACCGCTGAGCCCGAACTCAGCGGACAGGCCGGCCCCGTCGTCTGCTCGTATCCAGAAATGAAGCTATCCGTAGTATATCGACATCGATTGATATGGTGTCAACCAGGAAGGTTGCTTGCTTGGTTCCTTCCTTCCTTGAAACCTTGCAAGCTTCCAACCTTGGAAGCTTCCTTGCTTCCTTCCTTGCAAGGTTGGTTTCAAGATTCCTTGAATCCAAGGATTGGTGGGGCGGAAAGAGCGGTGCTATTTCTGTTGCGTTCTGAGGCGCCTGACGACGAAGCTCTCCGCCCGGTTGCGGCGAAAGTCCTCGATGAGGGAGTGGACGCCGAGGCGGATGAGGTTGTATTTCGTGACGGGCAGGTTGTACTCCCGTTCCAATTCCTGCTTGGTGTCCTCGATGGCCCAGAGCTCCTCCGCGGTGAAGGCGTAGGTGTTGTTCTGGTAGGCAGGCGTGCTGATCTCAAAGCGGGACACCCTCTCCGTGGAGGCAGACGGTTTCGCCTCGATGGGAGGAGCGGGCCTTGGTTCCAAGGTTCCTTGCTTCCTTGGTTCCTTGGGGTCCATAGAAGCCTCTGACTTCGGCTTCCGTTCGACAGCGGGTGCAGCGGGTGGCCGGGAGCTGAACAGGCGTTGATCTGAGCCCGGCGGTGCGACCGCTGTAGATTCCGCGTGAAAGTTGACCCGGGTGTCCGCCTGAATCTTGACCCACCTCCTCGATACCTGGGTACCGGCTCCTTCGAAATTTCGAAGCGTCGAAAGCGTACAGCTCCTGCTCCACGCCGTG
>Ga0207416_1002764_pt1 | contig 18115 bp, 23 predicted proteins | sample PaiPotPPM11metaG_FD_184107 | JGI IMG/M metagenome (GOLD analysis project Ga0207416, IMG submission 184107) | Iron sulfur acid spring bacterial and archeal communities from Banff, Canada, to study Microbial Dark Matter (Phase II) - Paint Pots PPM... ...
AGGTCCTTGTGGCGTGGAGAACGCCATCGTCCACTCTCCAGTACTCGCCCGACAGCCAGTGCATCTCCGTGCACAGCGCTTGGAGAACCCCGCTTATCGCCCCCTCCCAGTTGCCTGACGCGGCGACTACGGCGGCGACGGCGGCCTGCGCTCGTTCCAGCCTAGCCCGATTGTGCTCAAAGGTGACATCGCGTGCCACGGTATAGATCAGCCCCTCATCGATTGCGGGTATAGAGGTTGAGGAGAGCCACCGATATGACCCGTCGTGGCACAGGTAGCGGCTTTCGAACTTAATCAAATCGCCGCCAGCCGCCAGCTCCGATGTCGCCGAGACCATGTCGCGACGGTCCTCCGGGTGCACAAATTCTATGTACGGGCAGCTGCGCAGTTCCTCGCTTGAGAAACCAAGAACCTCCGACCACGCCGGGTTCACGGCCTTGAAATAGCCATCGAAACTGACCACCGCCATCAGGTCAAAGGAGAGCTCGAAGAGCTGAGACAGCATGCGAGCGGCCTGCTCCGCCAGGGGTGCGCTGGGACCTGTGGATGTCGCGCCAGCGTCGGCGTTATGGGAGACTCCGAGCGAGAGCGTCACGGTACCAGCAGCTCCTGACGCAAGGCTTGGCTGGCCTTGAGAAAACCTGCATCGACGCTATCGATCAACCGCGCCGACTCCGCCAGATCGCCGGAAGAGGCGAGTTCCTGCAGTTCGTTGCAGCGCTGCGCCAACACGCCGGCACCGAAAGTGGCAGCGCTGCCTTTGAGACTATGGGCCAGTTTCTCAATGGCGGAACCATCTCCGACCGCCTCCGCCGAGCGAAGTGCGGCGACTCGATCAGCGCCGTCCTGCAGAAATAACTCCACCAGCTTGCCGAATTCCTCGTTGCCGAGCTCCCGCAAACCGGCGAGTAGTGCGGCATCGAGCAGGCCACCTTCGGCTTTGACCAATCCCCGTCCCAGGCGCGCATGGGTTCCGAGCATGGTCCAGCGCTCAACCATGGTGGCTAGACCATCCGCTTTGATTGGCTTGCTGAGGTATGCATCCATGCCTGCGTCAAGGCACTTGCTCTCATCGCCCATCATGGCGCCGGCAGTCATCGCGATGATCGGGGTGTGGCGATCCGCACCCTCCTGGAGGCGGATCGTCCGAGTTGCCTCGAATCCATCCATGATCGGCATCTGACAATCCATGAGCACAGCGTCGTAGCGATCTCGCGCTATCCGTTCCACTGCGACGGCGCCGTTGTCGGCCACCTCGACCTGGTGTCCCATCTTCTCGAGCATCCGCACCGCCACGCGTTGGTTGACGGGGTTGTCGTCGACGACCAGAATCCGGCCCCGGGCTTCCAGCGACGTCTCGGGCAAGGTATAGCGCGTGATCATTGTTGCGGGAGCGTCATCGGTGGCCGGCATTAGCAGGGTCGCCAGACACTCGTACAGTTGGGAGATCCGCACCGGCTTTGCCAAGAACGCATCTATCCCGGCATCGCGTGCGGTGGCGGCCGCGCCCGGCCCTGCGGATGAAGTCAGCAGAATCAGCGGCGTGGATGCCAGGTTTTGGTCATGACGGATCCTAAATGCCACCTCAATTCCGTCCATTCCTGGCATCTGATGGTCGAGGATGGCGAGCCGGAAGGGATCGCCGTCGCCCTCCGCCGCGAGCATGCCGGCAATAGCCTCAGGACCACTGCAGAAGCACTCCGGGCGCGCGCCCCACACCCGAAGGTTCTGCTCCAACACGACCCGGTTGGTCTTATGGTCGTCGACAACGAGGATGCGGACACCCGCTAGCGCTTTCAGGGGGGCCACCGATCGGACTGGACGCGACAATGCTTTGGGGAAGCTGAGCGTGAACCAGAACGTGCTGCCCTTGCCCACCTCGCTGGAGACTCCCACCGAACCGCCCATCAGTTCGACTAGCTGCTTGCAAATGGCAAGGCCTAGGCCAGTACCTCCGAACCGTCTAGTGGTGGACGCATCGGCTTGGGTGAAACTCTCAAAGAGTCGGGCTAAGTTGAGTGGCTCGATGCCGATTCCGGTGTCAGTCACCTCGATTCGCACCGCCACCGTGTCAGCGCGCGCCCTCCTCCGTCACGCCGACCTTGAGAAGGATCTCGCCGGCGTCGGTGAACTTGACGGCGTTGCCGAGCATGTTGATTAGGACCTGGCGGATTCGTCCCGGGTCTCCGCGCACGGCGCTGGAGAGGTGTGGGTCGACCATCACGGCCAACTCCAAGCCTTTCTCATCGGTACGGTGGGCGACTAGCTTGGCCGCATCCTCAACCACGAATCGGAGGTCGAAATCGATCTCTTCGATGTCAACCTTCCCGGCCTCGATCTTTGAGAAATCGAGGATGTCGTTGATCAGCGTGAGAAGGGCCTCAGCCGACTCGCTGATCGCCTGCGAGTACTCCCGCTGTTCAGCGTTGAGGTCGGTCGTGAAGAGCAGACCGGTCATGCCAATGATCCCGTTCATCGGAGTCCGGATCTCGTGGCTCATGTTGGCGAGGAACTCGGACTTCAGGCGCGAGCCCTCCATAGCCTGCGCATGAGCTACTGCCAGGTCGCTCTCTATGCGTTTGCGATCGGTGATGTCGTTGAATGTGATCACCGCACCGCTGACGGAGTCGCCGTCGGCGATCGGAAAGGCCGAGTACTCCGCCGCAAAGGTGGTGCCGTCGGCACGGGACATCATTTCTGTCGCCACCCGGGTGCTGCCACCGCCCCGCAACACGCTGTATATGGGCCCCTCATCGAAGTTATACGTGGTTCCGTCGGCCCGAGTGTGGTGGAAGATGGGGTGCATCACTTTGCCAACCACCTCGTTGGCGTCAACCCCTAGGGTTGCTGCCGCCGCCGTGTTCATAAAACTGCAGCGCCCGTCAGCATCCATCCCATAGATTCCTTCGCCCGCTGATTCCATGAGGAGTCGCAGGCTGGTGGAGAGGCGCAAAGTCTCGTCTTCGGCTGCCTGGTTGACGCTGCGCAGTTGATCCGAGAGGCTGCTGATGCGCACGGCGCCCGCCAGAGGCGGGACCAGGATGAGGGCACGTCCCGCTTCCGACCAAGTGAACTCCGGCTGTCCTTTGCTGCGGGCGACGGTTATGGCCCCGATGGTCTCGCCACCACTGACCATGGGCACGGCCATGACTGGTCCGCTGTCGTGGCGATCGCGCCAGACCTTGGTGGAGCTACCCCAGGATGCGTCATTGAGATCGCCCATGAAAACCTCACCCGAGTCGACGGCGCGCTTGCCCGGCGAGTCGCCGATGAGAACCCCGGCTTCGATCGTTGGGTAGCCGTCGACTACGCGGAGTCCGTCGGGCTCGACAAGGCTGACTAGCAGCCGCTCCGATCCGACCAGCCGGGCGACATGAGCCAAGATCCCCTCATCCAGGATCTCGGAGAGTTCCACTCGTCCGCTCAGGCGCTCGACGGTGACTCGCTGCCAGGAGGCGAGGAACTGCGCTAGTTCATCAATCTCGCTCAGGCGCTCGGTACCCTCGCTCATGGGGTCAGGATCGCCAGCATTGCATTGCGCCTCCGCATGGAAGCCGTGACGCGACTGATAAGGTCGCGTGGGCTAAATGGTTTCACCATGTAGTCGTCGGCCTCGTAGGAGAAGGCGAGTACCTTCTCCGCCGGCTCGGCATCTCCGGTCAACATCACGATGGTCATGGCAGCGTTGTTGACGTCCTCGCGAAGCAGGCGGCAGACCTCGGTGCCGCTGATTCCAGGCAGATTGACATCAAGCACTACACAGTCCGGGGCGAACTGTTGCGCCAAGATCAGTGCCGACTCACCGCTATCAGCCTCCAAGACCTCGAAGCCGACGGCAGCAAGGCTGGAGCGCGCTAACACCCGCACGTCGGCGGCGTCGTCAACCACGAGGATCTTGCGCGATCGCGGAGTCTGCATGGCCGGAGCGGTAGAGCTTTGCTCGGCTTCTGGACCCGGTACGAAAGCGCCAGCGGCGAGCAGGGCGTCGATACTCTCCACCGTGGTGGGGCGAGCGAAGTAGTAACCCTGAGCCTCGTCACAACCAAGCGTCCGCAGTCGGATGAGCTGGTCCGCGGTCTCAACGCCCTCGGCGACAACGTGCAGGTCGAGGGCGTGGGCCATGCCCATGACCGCGGCGACGATCGCAGTGGCCTCCGGGTCGATGCCCAGGCCGTCAACGAATGATTTGTCCACCTTGATCTCGTCCAAGGGGAAGCGCTTCAGATATGCGAGGGAGGAGAACCCGGTACCGAAGTCGTCGATTGAGATTCTCAATCCCAGCGTCTTGAGGTCCCGCAGGGTGGCGATAGCCAGGTCTGCATCGTGCATGACCATGCTCTCGGTGACCTCGACACATATGCTGGTCGGCGCGATCCCGGATTGTCCGATGATTGAGCTGAAAGTTTTGGCCAGACCGCGCTCGAACTGACGGGGGGAGACGTTCACTGAAATCGAGAGAGGCTGGCTTCCGGGGAGGACCGTCGCCCACTTCTTGGCGTCCCGACAGACTTGTTCGAGGACCCAGCGCCCAATCGGGATGATGAGGCCGGTTTCTTCCGCCAGCGGTATGAAGTCGAGCGGAGGGATCACTCCTCGGCTGGGGTCATGCCAACGGAGAAGCGCCTCGACCCCAGTGATCCCGTCAGTCACCAGCGAAATCTTGGGTTGGTACACGACGCGGAACTCGTCGTCGGCAAGCGCCCTGCGAAGGCCCTGCTCGTCGTCAATCCGAGATTGCAGCTGGGCGTCCATTTCGGGGGCGAAGCGTTGGTGGCGTCCTACGCCAGCATGCTTGGCGACCCGCATCGCTGTGAGGGCCTCGAGGATCAAGGCATCTGAGTCCTGAGAAGCCTCGACCGCTACCGCGATTCCGATGCCCGCGGTCATCGAGAGGGTGACTCCACCGACGTGCATGGGGGCATGGAGCGCCTTCTGGACTCGCTCGGCGATGGTCTCGGCAGCAGCACCGTCGCCGACGTCTTCGCACAGCAGAAGAAACTGATCACCGCCGGTCCTGGCTGCCGTATCCACGGTGGTGGCCACGCTGTCGTAGGGACGCAGATAGGTCGTCAATCTGCGCGCAACCTCTTCCAGGACCTGGTCCGAGGCTCCCTTGCCGACGCGATTCGAGGTGTGCGAGAAGTGATCGAGGTTTATCGCCAGCACAGCGGTCGACCAGTGATAGCGCCTCGCGCGCGTGAGCGCGGTCTTGACGCGTTCAGCGAAGAGATCGCGATTGGGAAGACGTGTCAGAGGGTCATGGAGTGTCTGATACGACAGTCGCGCCTCGGAGTCCTTCTGCGCAGTGACGTCGTGCCAAACCACGACCGCCCCGAGGAGAGTTCCATCGGCATCAAGAATGCGTTGCCCGGTGGCGAGCATGTTTCGTCTGAGCCCTGCTGACGACTCCAAGCTGACTTCTAGCTTGGCGAGGATCTCTCCCGCCAGGACTCGGGTGAGCAGCTCATCACCGCCCACAACCGGAGCTGCGGACCTCGCAGAAGTGGTTCCCTTCAGACGTCGAGATCTCGAGTTGACGTCGTCCGAGGCCAGAGCAGCGAACCGCTTCATGGCTGGATTGATTAGGGTGATGGACCCACTGGCGTCGCAGCCCACGACCAGGTCGTCGATGGTGTCGAAAGTGGCTCGCAGGATTTCCTCGTCCCGCGGTGGCCGGCTGAGATCAACCGAGATCGGCTTTTGGGCGTCATCGCTCCGAGTGGCCATAGTTGTCATGGGGACAGCCGCCCACACGTCGGCTGCTGAGAGGTCATCAACTTGGGACGAGAGTGAGCCGGATCCGAATTCTCCGCAGTCCGGTTCCGTACCAAGAGATTGGAGTTGACTTTGGGCGTTAGCGCCTCGTAGCCATCTTGTCACCCTTCCTACAACTGGAGCTCGGGAGCCTCCTACCCTGAATTCAATCCAAGCGGTTCATCGGTCAGCGAATGCCTTCGTTCATGGCCAGATGGCGTGACGTCCCACCTTGTGACCCAAGGTGCCGAGTACCCAGAGAGCCAGTCCGATCCAGGCTGCCACCAAACCCACCACCCAGAGTGGGGGAATCGCAAATGCGAAGGCGATGATGAGCAGAGCGACGCCAATTGCCAGCACCGCAGGTCCTCCCATATAGAGCCGGATGGACGCCCGCCAGTGCAGTGACACGCGTATTGGTGTCCGCAGACGCGGGCTCACTCTGCGCTACAAATTGATCGGTGTCGGTACGCTGGCAGCCGGAGCCTCACTGACCTCAGCGCTTTCTCATCGCTCCGGAACCGGCTGGCTGCGCGTGGGGACAGGTGTTCGGGGGCGTGCTAAGATCCGCTCGCCTGGCTTGTTCGAACCGATCCGATCACTCCAGCTTCATGAAGTTCGGGGTCGGCTCCGGGAGGCTCCAGATGGATCACGAGAGTCCCCAGGCCCGAGCCGAGAGCATGCTTCGAGAGTTGCTGCACCTTCGAGAGGCAATCCAGACGCTCCTGCAGCCACCCCGTGCGAGCCTCGTGAAGCCTGACAGAGATCTGCTCTCGGGCCGCCAGGCGCATGCGCTCTACATCGTCCACCAAGGGCCCACCACGATGGGCGAGCTGGCGCGAGCGCTGCGGGTGACGCCGGCTGCCGCCACCGCGATTGCAGACGGCCTGGTGGCCTTGCATATGGCAGAGCGAGTCGGGGACTCTGCTGATCGTCGGATTGTTCGCTTGGTGAGCACCAAAAGAGGCGACGCGGTGATCCAAGACAGAAACCTCTGGGAACACACCGCTTTGGCCGCGCTCGAAGCCACATTGCTCTCTGGGAAGCCGGGGACCGAGACGCTCGCCGTCCAGGAAGTCATGCGCTTGGTCGAAGGTGCGGTGGAAATCGCTGCAGCTGCGCCCGGCCAGCGCTCTCGGGCCGGCTTGGACGGTGACGATGACCGCCTCAAAGTCGACCCGGACCTCGCTACATCAGCAGAGAGGGCCTGAACCCCGGGCTTCCAGTGGGATCTCTGCCCCCCACCACGGTCGATGGCGTCGCCCGCGGCCCGGCTACCCGGAGGGCGGCTGGTCGATGCGCACCAGATTGCCGGAAGGGTCGCGCAGGGCGAAGTCCCGTGTCCCCCAAGGCTGGTGTGTCGGCTCCTGCACGATCTCGGCACCGGAGGCGCGCACCTTCTCGAAGGTGGCATCGAGGTCGTCGCTGCGAAAGTGGATGCCGTTGAGGGCGCCCTTGGCGACTAGGGCGGCCAGCGCTTCGCCGTCGGCGGGGCTGCCGCACTGGTAGTTCGTGATCACGATCCCGACACCGGGCTGGGAGGCGGCCCCGACGGTGATCCAGCGGAAGTCACCGCGGGCGACGTCGCTGCGCAGTTCGAGTCCCAGGGTATCGCGGTAGAAGGTCAGGGCCAGCTCGGGGTCTTGAACTTGAACGAAGCAAGCGGAAAGCGTGAGATCCATACCCGGCAAGGCTAGGGAGCCGGCACCCCCCGCGCTTCTCCAATCCTGCTCGGCTGGCGGATCGGACGGGTGAGATCCCTGGCGATGCAGCCCGGCACACCCGCGAGCGCGTCGTGATCTCGGGCCCGGTAGGCTGTCGGCGCCTCACCCACCAGCTGGGTGAATCGGGCACTGAAGGAGCCGAGCGACGTCCACCCCACTGCCATACAGACCTCGGTGACCGACAGGTCGCCGCGGCGCAGGAGCGCCTGGGCCCGCTCGATTCGCCTGGTCATCAGGTAGTTGTAGGGCGTCTCCCCGTACGTCGCGTGGAACTCGCGCGAAAAGTGCGCGGTGGACATCAGCGCAGCCCGCGCGAGGGCGCCGACGTCGAGCGGGCGCGCGTACTCGCGGTCGATCAGGTCGCGGGCGCGGCGCAGATGTGCCAGCTTGGTGAGCTCCTCCGGCGTCACGACGCCAGCGTAATGAGACCGCGGCGCAAGCCGCTCCCGGTAGGCGGGTGCCGCTACGCCAGGGCAGAGCGCTTGCGCTTGACCGGTGGCCGCGAGTATGCCGACGCGGCCCTCAGCACGGTCTTGTCTACGGAGGCGTCGTGGGTGAGCCGCCCGAGGTGAGCGTCGGGACCATCGGGGTGTCGCTCCCACAGGCACAGATGGCGTATCGGGGGGCGGCCAATCTGCGTAGGTGGCCCATGCCGATCTGACCACTCGCCGATCGCGCACGGTGACTTCGCACATCCAAGTGGTGGTTTGACCTGAGTGTGGCGGCTCGCAGCGGAGGGACCTCTACAGCGATATAGGATCCGCTTGTGCCGAGCAACCGCGGAGTGCCGATAGACCCCAAGACCCTGCCCAAGGCTGAGTTCGCCTTCCCCGGTCCGTTCCGTGATCAGCTAGTCGCCGCCATTCTTAATGGGTCCAAGACCTCGACCACCGGACTGGTCGAGGAGCAAGAGTATCGCCGCGAGCCGCTGCCCACCGTCGGCTACCTCTCGGTGGTTATCGACTCCGATGAGCGCCCCGTTGCCGTCATCGAGACGATTAGCGTGAGGGTCGCGCCATTGGCGCGGGTCGACCTGGCCCACGCGGTTGCCGAGGGAGAGGGGTTTACCACCCTCTCGCAGTGGAGAACGGCTCACGAGCGCTTTTGGCACAGTCCAGAGATGCGACGTGCGCTGCACAACCCCGCCTTCACTGTGGACGACGAAACTCTGGTGGTACTGGAGCGCTTCCGAGTCATCGCCGACCTTCGCGACAGGAGCTGAGGGCGAGGGGGGTGCCGACCATACTGCAACTTTGACCGCGACTGGACTGATAAAAGAAGCCGACGCTGACACACCTGGACGAGATCAAATACGGGTGTCCCCGCAAGGACTCGAACCTCCGACACGCGGTTTAGGAAGCCGCGTGCGACCGTCACTCCAGTGTCATCCGGTACTGTTTTGTGGCTGAGATTGGGCGGCTCAATCCGTCTAGCAGCCCACCGGTGGAAGCAGTTCTAGGCGACACGCCATTGCTTTTCAGGACGCCTGTGGCGTTGTAGTTCCTGGGACCAATGCGAGCAATATTCACGATGCCGGACTGCGTGGAGACTAAGCCGTCGGTCGAGATAATCATGCGCAGGGTGAGTATCCGCACGTTCGTTTCCGGTCAGTGCGTGAGAAGCCGGTCGAGCTTATCGAGTTGCTCGGACCAGCCCTGCTCGGCTCCGCCCATGGCCTCAGCTGGCGGCATCGGCTCGAAATAGGACTGTCGCACCGTCAGTGCAGTGCCTTCGGCACGGGGCTTCAGGGTAACCTCAATCAGCGTTGCGAACAGCTCGCCCTGCTCGTCGTTGACGGCTCGGCCGCTCATGACCAGGCGGCGCGGACGATCGATCTCGTAATACTCGCCGCCCATGTAATGAGAGAACTGGTCCTCGGATGGGATGGAACTCGGCCATTCCATTGCGAGCCGGTATTTCCCCCCGACGCGAAGGTCCACCTCTGCGGCCGGGCAGGTGAAGCGGTTGGGCCACCACCATTGCGTGAGCTGGTCCGGGTCTGTGAAGGCGTCAAAGACCTGCTCCGGCGAAGCGTTGAGGTTGCGCTCAATGACGAGCTGCTTAGTCGGTGTTGCGGATTGGACGTCTACTGGGGCATGAGTCTCAGTCATTGCGGTTCTCCTTGTTAGTGGTTGATTCGGTTGTCGCGGCAAGGTGAGTCTCAAGACGATCAAGGCGTTCAGACCATTCGGCATGGGCCCGCCGGAGCCAGTCGTCCACCGGGTGCAGGCCCTCAAGATGAAGACGGGCTGGGCGGCGCTGACCGTCCCGGCCGCGGCCGATAAGGCCGGCTCGTTCCAGCACCTTGAGATGTTTGGTTATGGCGGGCTGCGTCAGCGTCGAGTTTTCTGCCAACTCGACGACGCCAGCCTCGCCGGCCGCGAGGCGCTCGAGGATCGCCCGGCGGGTGGGATCGGCAAGAGCAGAGAAGGCGCGGCTTAGGGGATCTTGAGTAGACATTACCACTAGGTTATATAACTAGTTGGTAAAAGTCAAGAGCCCTGGGGTCACTTCCTTAGCACGGGGCCGCCGAAATGTGTCGATGGGACCATTCCCGATCTCAGTAGATGGTGCCCCTGGAAGGACTCGAACCTCCGACACGCGGTTTCGGAATCGCCGATAACCTGTCTTCTTGGCCGTACCCGGTACCCGTTCCGTAGTTCAGATGAAGCGCTGCTAACTTAGTCCACGGCGACGCCGGTGGGCGCATCGGCTGGATGCCCTGTACATCGAGGCGGGCCTGGGAGAACTGGGATGAAGGAGCACGAGACGACTAGCAACCCAACCGCAGGTGACCGCATCCTGGGCAGCCTGCGATCGGCAGATGGCAAAGGCGTCGTGCGCATCGAAGACCGCTTCTATACTGATATCGACGACCTGTGGTCGGCCCTCACCGATCCCGACCGCCTAGCCCGCTGGCACGGCAAGGTAGAAGGTGACCTCCGCCTGGGCGGAGCGTTCCGCCTCTACCTCGAATCCGATGACTGGCAGGGCACGGGGCGCGTGGAAGCGTGCGAACCCCCACAGCGGCTGCTGGTGACGACGAGGGAGTCCGAAGAGTCCTGGCGGAAGGGTGAGGGCGCGCCGCCGTTCGACGAGACCATAGAGGCGACGCTGACCACCGACGGCACCCAGACCGTGCTGGTTATCGAGGTCCTGGGCCTCCCGCTGGACAAGATCGCCTTCTACGGGGCCGGGTGGCAGATCCACACCGAGAATCTCGCCGTCTACCTCGCCGGGCGAGAGCGCGGCGACATCGAGGCGCGATGGGGCGAGCTCGTCCCTGCCTACCAGGGCCTGGCGGCTAACGTCGAGTAATACCGGAGGGCGCAGCGCGGCGGGGCGCAAGCCTGCGGCAACGCCGACATGGTTCTCCACAGCCGATCGATAGTGTCAACGTACCTGGGTCAAGACTTCCGAGCCGATTAGTTCGTGTGCTGGGAGTGCGGCCGAACGGTCGTCCCGGTCTAGCTACAGTGGGTCCGGGTAGGGACGGTGACCTAGTTATGGAGGGGCGAAGATTGTCGAGGAAGTTGGTGCTTTTCGCGACGGGGATGACTGCAGCTAGTCCAAGTCATCTTCCGCCAATGGCGCATCTCGTGCCCCCTGCGTCGTTGCGTGCTCAGCGACCAGCCATAGTTATGGGCTAGTCAGCACTCCAACTGCCCAGGAAGTAGCTCACCTCCTCGTCGCAGCCCTGGTCCGCGCCGTTCGCGGTTGAGGTGTAGTTCTTGCCCAGAATCGTGATGGTGCAAGTGATACTGCCGCCAGCGTCGGTGAGTTCGGCGTCGAGGTTGTACTCCAGGTTGCTGTCGGTATTGGGGTTGACGTAGGGCAGGGTTGCGCTCCACGGAAGACTGGTCCCCCCCGCGTCATTGATGGTGTCTGAGCCATAGGAGATGTTGACGGTGTCGCCGAACTCATCCTCCGGTGCGCTGCCGGTTACCGTGAAGATCACTGGCCCCGCTGTTGCCGGAGTGGGTGTGCTAACCGGCAAGGGAGTCCAACTCTCATTCCACTTCCACTCGGTTCGGCTGCCCGCCAGCACCGTTATGACGAACTCTCCCACCCCTTTGCCGCTGCTGTTATAGACGAAGCACTTGAACGTCTTTCCGGTCTTCCACTTGGACGGCATCACACACGAGGCTGACTTCGCCGAAGGCGTTCCAAACTTCTTGTGCGCATCGCTAACCAGATCGCGCTGAAGTTGCCCGGCGGTCGGTCCGCTGCGCTTCTTCTTCTTACCCAAAGTGACGGCCTGGGCGACACGCTGAGCTTGGAGCGTCGCCCGAGCCGGAATTCGGGCGTTCACGGTCGAGCTTAGAGCCACTGATCCGACCAAAGCCGCGACCGTCAGGGTCGCCGTAAGCAGACGCTTCACCCCTCTTCCTCCCGCTTCTTCGGAGCGTTTCGCGCCATGACGCAGCGGGACCGTACCACTCCGCGATGCTCGGCGCTAGCCCTCTCCAAAGGCGGATTATTTGCAGCGTTTTCGGCAACGTTCTCGGTTCATTAGCCTTCACCTTTAGTCAAGATCTGACCAGGTCAGTGGTCAACTGGTTGGATCTCCGTCGTCTTGAGCACGCTGAGGCGACCGGACCGTTACGAGCGTCCTGAGTTACAGCAATACGAGTGCTTCTCCAAAGGCGTCATCCCAGTCCTCGTCCCCGAAGGGCGTGAAACGGCTCGGAAGCTCCGCGTCCGTCGAGCCACCCTGGCAGCAGCTCTCCTCGCGGCCCGCAATGAGGCTGCCTCTGAGCTAAAGGATGCCTAGATCGGCAAGGGCCGCTCCCGCGCCCGACCCAAAGGAAATCCTTCGGGACGGGGCCGGTAGCCCTCAGGTTGGACGGAACTCACCCCCGTGGCCAGGTTCCATCCAGCATCCTTCGGTACCGTTCCGCCGACCGCGACACCGCCTCCTTGGCGCCGGCCGGGATCTCGTAGGACCCGCCATAGAGACGATCGAACTCCAGCTCCTCGACGCGCCTAGCGATTTCGTCGACCACGCCCGCTGGGAGGGGGATTCGGTTGGGGAAGCTGTACAGGAAGGTGACCCATCGCTTGTCTTCGACCACTGAGATGGTAGGCCCGTCCGCAAGGGAATCCTTCCGGGACGCCTCCGGTCAGGTCGCAGTGGGACTAGACCGTCTGGTGCCGTCGCCGTCCCCTAGGTGCTTAGGGTGGCCAGCGTTGATGTGCCTACAGGCCAGCCACCAGGCAAGTCGTGGGGTGAATGGTGCGTTCACGCAGGTCTCGTCATGCTTGGCCTCTAATGAGGCCAATTTGGCCCGCGCATCTGCCAACGTGATGACGGGAAGGTCTACGAGCCTGAACACTCTGGCCGCGTTGCGCAGGGCAAGAAAGGCATTCCCCGCAGCTTGGTGCTGCGTGACCCGGGAGGCGGCTCCGAGGGAGGCGGAGGTCGCGGAGAGTGCTGCGGCGGCCAAGGCTATTACCCCGGCAATCACACGGCCGGCCGTGCTTGCGAGAGCGGTGCCGCCTGCTAGCGCAGCCAGGATTGCTGCTGGGATCGTGATCCAGAGCTGGACCGTTCTCCAGAGATTTGAAGATTCGATCTGTGCCTCGCTAGCGTAGGTCGCTTTCTTCTCGATCAGTGTGGCTTCGGTTGCGATTGCCAACCTCTCGTCGTCGGTCTTCGCGCTTGAGTTCACTGGCACTTGGGGCGTCTCACTTGGTTTGACTTGACTCGACATTTACCAGGGGGATTGTCCACAAGCCCATGCGTTCCGTGGGCAGCGCGTACCCTTTGGCCGTGCCGATCGATCAGGACTCGATTGCCAAGCTAGACGCCAAAGGCTACCGTCCCCTGCTTGCTCATACTCCGGGGCGAGAGTCGTCCGCTTCTTATGGCAAGCCCAGGACCTTCGTCTGCGACGACGGCAAGAAATACTGGCTAAAGAACGGAGCACAGTCTGGACTTGCGGCCGAGCTAATAGGTGGCCGACTAGCCAAGACAGTCGGAGCTGGTCCAGGCGCGCAGATCATCGTCGTGCCCACGGCCGCATTGCCGACCGACGGCTCAGCGGCGGACCTTGAGGGCCTCGCGGTCGTGGGCCTGGAGAATGAAGCGAATACGGTCAACCGCACCCAGCTGGAGGGCATGGCTCCAGACAAGTTCGACCGGAATTTGATCGATGCCGGCTCGCGGGCCCTTTCAGTCGCCTTCCAAACGTGGATCGCTTGCGGAGACGGCCCGCAGTTTTTGGTGAACACCAACACCGGCGCGGTCCGCTCGATCGACTTCGGAGATTGCCTTCCCAAAGTGTTGCCGGCTGGACCGCCGGACTTACGCGTGGCGCCGATCCCAGGAGTCAGTAACACGCTCGGGGCTGACGCCCAGAGCGTTGAGGCGGCTGTTAGAAAGATCGAAGCCGTAACAGATCAGCAAATTCTGGCCGCAGTAGCCCAGGTGCCCGACGATCCTGGATGGGACGCGGCGATCGATCGACGACTGGCGATCGCGAACTGGCTGGTGGAACGACGGAGTAAGGTCAGGGAGGTTATGAAGTCATGGAAATGAAGCCGGTAGAGCGCGGCTACTACTCCCTCGTGCGGTATCGATCAGACCCGGCTCGGGGCGAGGGGCGCAACATTGCGGTCGTCCTGGTCGACGCCGAAGGCCAATTCGGCGGGGTGCGGATGGCAAGCGCGACTGCGCTGAGCCAGAACGCGCATCAGCGTGGATTCCTTGACACGATGCTCCGCGGGTTCAAAGCCCAGTTCGAGGGGAGCTCCAAACCGGATCTCTCACGGCTGAAGGAGCTGAGCGACCAATTTGATCGCTCCATTCAGATAACTGAACCGTTGCCGACAGCTGTTCCGGACCCGGAGCAGACGTTAGAGGCCCTCTATAAAGCATTCGTGGCGCGAGCCGGAGGCGGCGGAGCAGAGATGACCAAGGCCGACATAGCGGACAAGGTGCAAGCGGTCTACTTGAAGCGAGGTTTCGTGGTACGCCGCAGTTACTACGTCAAGGACGTCAACTTTGACCTGGTGGTCGACCGCCCAGAGGGCGGCCGGCTTGCCTGCGAGGTTCTGTCCTTTGTAACCCGAGCCAAGACGGAGAGGGGATGGCTCCCAGTGGAACGCGACGCCGGCCACTTCCTGTACGCCTTGCAGCGAGTCGAAATGCAAGGGCAGGGGATGGCCGTGGTGCAGCCGCCAGTAGGCGACTCCCCGGAACAGGCCCAGGCATCATTCGCGCGCATCAGCAGGTGGTTCGACGACGCCGACGTCCCAGTCCATACCCCGGAGGAGCTGGTCTCGGAGCAACTGCCTCTGCTCGCTTGAGCACCTGCACGCTCCCTCTCGTGGTTGTCGACGATCGACGGAGTCAAGCGGGCGGGTTGAAGCTGACTGAATAGTCAGGGTCCTTGGTACCCAGAGCTCACGTACCAGATCAACCAAGTGCCGCTGCGCTCGATCACGCCGTACGTCCCGGTGACCCCTGGATCGCATGCCGCAAAGACCTTCCCCGGATAGCATGCTGAGACGATCCAAGTTCCCTGGAGCAGGTTCGAACCACAGGCATTCCCGATCAGCTGCTCCAGGGTGCCTGATTCGGTCCATCCCGCATGTACCTGAACGTCTCTCGCGACGTAACTCAGCCTGGCAGCACTCGGCGAAGGGGTTGTCCAGCCCGCCACCTCGTCTGGCCACTGAGCCTGATCGAACTCGACCAGCTCACTCTGCAGTGACCGAGCGTGGAACGCCTCATTCAATAGGTGCGTGAACGTTCTCGTTTGGGCACTGGGATCAGTCGTCACTCCAACGGGACTGGCGCAATCGCCTTCGATGCTTGTTCCACTGTGGGGTGCGACGGCGAGGGGATAGACCGCAGCGGGGAACGAAGGGCTGCTTAGCGAGCGGACCGTGCTAACCCTCTTTGCTGGATGTGCGCCGCACGCGCTGATGAGGGCCGTGGCTACGAGGACCAGGGCCATAAGCCGTGAGCCAGGAACCTCCTTCCTCGTCGCCAGACCTCCCGCATCGAATCGGTGCCGGCCGAAGTCAACGGCACTTCTCACTGTAACCGCCTAGATGGCCGATGTTCCCCCCGCTTCCAATTCCAGAAGGATTCCCTTCAGGACTACCATCAACTCCAGATCTCGAACGCCTCCGGGGACCTTACGGTAACCAGGGTTCACGCAGAGCCGGTTCGGCGCAGCAAGCGCGGCCACCAGCCCGGCACCTGCTTGCAGTACGCCTCGTACTCAGCGCCGAAGCGCTTGGCCAGTGTTGGCTCCTCGACCCAGTGAACAAATGCGACCGCGGCGGCGGCGACTCCTGCCGCATAGATCAGCAGTAATGGCTGGCTGAGGAGCAATGCCTGCCCGACTATGACCACAACCCAAGCCAAGTAGAGAGGGTTGCGCACGTATCGATAGGGTCCGCCGACGGTGAGCTGTTGGGAAGTCGGCTCGATCGGCAGCGGTATGCCTCGTCCCTCGGTGGCAAACCGAAACCACGCAACGACTAGAACCAAGGCCGCTGCCGCAAGTAGAAAGACACCGACTGCCCGGAGCGCTAGCGGGTAGGCTGCGCCCTCGCGCCAGTGGGTGATCAACCACGGAAACAGCACAGCCCCAATCCCCGGACCGACTGGGAAGAGCAGCGCGGTGGCGGCGATGGCATTCCACTTCGATATCGGGTTGCGCTGCGCCGACCCCTGATTGTCCATGCCGAATACCTCGCGGCTCTACCAGGAAGCTACGTTTGCGCCGGGGCCAGGAGCCGGGCGAGCTGATCGGTGGCTTGACGCTTGAGGGATGGCGCGACGCCGGCATAGGTGGACATGGTGAGGCTCACGCTGGAGTGGCCCAGGAGAGCCGAGACAGTGCCCGAGTCAACACCGCTCGCGAACATGAGCGTGGCGAAGGCATGGCGCACATCATGGAAGGGCATCGGGGCCAGTCCCGCTCGTTGTAGGGCTCACCCATGAGGGCCGTGAGGATCGCCAGCCGGATCACCTCGCGGTCGATACGGTCGTCCGCGCCTAGCATGGGCCGAAGCCTACTCCCCGTAGACGTCTCCGCCCTTGCGGTTACCGCGGACAAAACGAAGTGGACTCCAGTGAGCCTCGCTGAGATCAAAAAGTGGTGCCCCCGGAAGGACTCGAACCTCCGACACGCGGTTTAGGAAACCGCTGCTCTATCCCCTGAGCTACGAGGGCAAGGGTGAGGGCGACAGGCGGCTGGGTCGCGCCGGTGGTCAAGCGTAGCGAGCCGGACCCAACTCATCCCCGTGCAGCCAGCTATCCGTAGTCTCTGAAGGATGGTACGCAAGGCGGATGTGCCCCGGGAGTCGGATCCGGGTCAGTCGGGGCTGGGCCAGGATCCCGTCCCGCTTGGACCGCTGGCCGCCACTGGTCAGTTGTTGGCCGGCGCAGCGGAAAGATGGCGAAGCTCTAACTCATTGCGCCTTTCCTTCGGACTGTGGGGCGGAGTCGGATTGCTGCTGACCCTCGGTGCTGGTGTCAGCGCCGGTGTGCTGGGAGGGCGAGCCCTGCAAGGCTTGTTCGCCGGCGCGGCCTGGTGGATCGTCACCACTGTCTGCCTCTTTGCTGGCATCTCGCTGCTGCGTCGCTACCCCGACCAAACTCCGGTGGACCGCTTTGGCATCCCCAATGGCCTCACCGCCATCCGCGCGTATCTCTCATTGCCAGTGGTGCTGTTTGCCGCGATGCCACCTCTGGGACTGGCACGGGTTCTGTTGCTGTTGATCGCTGCCCCGATTGCGGGCCTGGATGCTGCGGACGGATTCATCGCCCGACGGGCGGGGCCGCTGACGGTGCTTGGCCGGGCGATTGATCCAATCATGGACACGGTCTTCTTCTCGCTCGCCGCGGTCGCCTGTCTGATGGTCGGATTCATACCGCTCTGGCTGGCGGTGTTGGTGATGGCTCGCTACGGGCTGCCGGCGCTGGGGTTCCTGCTCCTCTATCCACGGCTTCGGCACCGACCGGCGCTGGTCGCGACGCCATTCGGCAAGCTCAACACCTTCGCCAGCGCGGTGGCGCTCGCCAGCTCATCCCTGCTGGTCCTGGCCGGGGGTCCTGCCTGGCAAGCGGACATCGGGTTCGGTGTTCTGCTGGCGGCGACGGCGGTCGGCCACTTCGCGATTCTTTGGCGGCGCACCTTCCCACCGCGAAGTTAGCGGAGCCGCTGCTTCAGTGCGAGCCAAACGTCACTCAGCCGGCCACGGCAGGCAGCGTGCGGACAAAATCGGATGGCGAAAGTGCGGACCTGGCACTAAGGTCGAGGCATGACCACCGCCACCCCGGCCAGCGACAGCCTCTGGGCAGCCGTTGTAACTCGAGACCGCAGCGCCGAGTTCGTCTTCGGCGTCACCTCCACTGCGGTCTTCTGCCGACCGGGCTGTCCAGCGCGGACCCCGGCGCGCGATCGGGTGGTCTTCTTCGACGATCCGAACGCGGCTCGCGCCGCTGGTTTCCGCGCCTGCCGCCGCTGCCATCCAGATGTGCCCGACCCCGCCCGCGGGGCGGTCGAGCAGGCACGTGATCTGCTCCAGCGCAGGCCGGAGGGCTGGCGTGCCGACAGCCTGGCGCGGAGGGTGGGGCTGACTCCGACCCAGCTGCAGCGCAGATTCAAAAGGGC
>Ga0207416_1002765_pt1 | contig 18108 bp, 15 predicted proteins | sample PaiPotPPM11metaG_FD_184107 | JGI IMG/M metagenome (GOLD analysis project Ga0207416, IMG submission 184107) | Iron sulfur acid spring bacterial and archeal communities from Banff, Canada, to study Microbial Dark Matter (Phase II) - Paint Pots PPM... ...
CTCCAGCCCCTTGGCGTACTCGCGCAGGGTCCCACCGCCCAGAAACGAGCCGATGTTGGGGGCGACGCCGCGCTCGACCAGCGCGTCCAGCCAATTCCCAAAGCGCGTCCAGCCCTTCGCGCGCTCCACCCATGCGCTGATGAGCGCCCGCTGCTTGCGCGGCAGGTCCAGGAAGGCGTCCTGGATGCGCCCGCCTGCCGGGGCTGGCGTCCATCCCTCGCCCATGATCTCGGTCGTGACCCCCTGCGTGATCTTGGAGAGGTCACGCGGGTCGTGCATCAGCGGCAGGTGCGAGTGGCTGAGAATATCAATAAAGCCAGGGCAGACCACCATTCCTTTTGCATCTACCACCTCGCGCGCCGCTTCTACTGGAATACTTTCAGGCGGCGCAATCTCCAGCACGCGATCTCCGCTGATGACCACATCTCCATAAAACCACGGGTTGCCCGTGCCATCAACAACCTTCGCTCCGCGAATGAGAATGTCTCTAGCGCCTGTCGTCACTTTTGGTCCCTCGCTTTCGTGGCTTACAATTTCAAACGAATGCTCACAGGGAGCGTTGAGCTGATCTTCAATCTTCAGGGAACATGGGCTGCGTCTCATCGGGCGAACCTGCCGCCGGAGTTTCGGGAAGTGATTGTTCGATCGTTGGAGAGGGCTGCGCGAACGTACTGCTCTCATCGAGCAGGCTGGCCTGCTCCAGTGCGACAGCAAAATCTTGCACGCTCCCGAAGCGCTTCTCGGCGTCTTTGGCAATCGCCCTCATCACGACTTGCTCGATTGCCGGTGAGATCGAAGGACCAACTTCTCGCAAAGGGCGAGGAGGCTCAGAGACCTGCTTCAAGGCTACCTCGAGAGATGAAGGACCTGTAAATGGGGGTGTGCCACACAGCCACTCGTAGACGACGATGCCCAGCGAGTACTGATCGCTGGCCGCGCACGGTCTCCCCCGCAGCTGCTCCGGGGCCATGTACAACATGGTGCCGGACGTGTCATACGGGTGCTGAAGAGGTGAACGCTGAGCCAGCGTGGCAATACCAAAGTCGCTCAGCAGGACCTCGTGGCGTCGCCCTACCAGCATATTCCCAGGCTTCACGTCCCGGTGAACCAGTCTCTCGTCATGAGCGTACTGCAGCGCCTCGGCCACCTGCCTGACATAGGAAAGAACCGCAGGCAGAGGAATCGTCTCTCCCCTGGCATGGCGCTGGCGCAGCGTGCCATAGGGAGCAAAATCCATGACCAGGAAGGGGGTCTCGTTCTCCATGCCAAACTCGAGGACGCGCACGATGTTGGGATGGATCAGGTGAGCAACGATACGCGCCTCGGTGCGAAAAGCATCGATATCCATCAAGCGTGTTTGCAGCACCTTGACCGCCGCCAGCGTCCCCAGGTGAATATGCCCACCCAGGTAGACCTCGGCGAAGCTCCCTTTTCCCAGGAACTGGATAAGTTGATAATTGCCAAGCTGTTGTCCAACGCGGTCAGACACGTATAATCTCCACTTGAGAACACTTTCGGGCTACACATATCAGATATACTTCTACCCCGATGGATGCTCCCCGGTTCTCAAGGTATTATATCTTATTCACTCTCTATTTCTCTCCAGCTTCCACGGCCTGGTGAACAGAAGCACAAGGATGGCGACAGGCAGACCAACGATCATGGGAGCGGGGATTGCCTCGTTCGTCTGGCTCCAGACAGTCCACGGAGCAGCGCCGGGGAACAAGAGGATGGCGGCGACCACACCGGCCAGGAGCGCGCCGAGGTTCACCCCGAACCGGCTTCCACGCCCAGAGACATTGCTCTTGCCGGATGATTTGCTCCAGTCGTCCATGATGAGACGTGGAACCCGTAGGATGTGGGCGAAGGTATGGATGGCGATCAGCGGGAGCCAGACCAGGACGCTGAAGCCGTGCAGGGGGAGGAGCAGACCAGCAGGGCCTGGGCCGGTTACTACGAGTCCGATCCCGCTACCGATGACCACAAGCGTCGTGGCGATCAGCAGCGGGGCCATCACCCGCAGCGCCAGGTGGGGTGGACCTCTTCGTACAAAGGCAGGCGATCCGGTGTAGTAGCGCAAGAAGCGCCAGCCAGTGCTGCCGAGCTTGACAATGAGCGGTCCGGCCAGGAGTACTCCGACAAAGACATGGATGGACAGCAGCGTGCGCAGGATCGCTGCGCTCACCAACTCCACCAGGATCAACACGAGGAGTACCGCGCCGGCCAGCGCGGTTATTCGCTCGTTGCCGGTCACAGCGAATTGCTTGTTACCCGACTTGAGTGATTTCATGACGCTCCCTCCAGTCAACTACGCGTTGATATCCTGGCGCCGGAACACCACAGCGCTCACTATGACAAAGCCGACCATCCACAACAGCGCCATGAGCAGAGCAGTCGTGTAGCCCTGGGGAGGAGTGGGACCGACAGCCGGAGGAAAGACCGAGCCTGGCAGAAAATTGAGGACACGGACGGGGAACCACTTCGATCCATCCTGCCAGACCATGGCAATTACTCCCTCCGGGACCAGGACGTAAGCCAGTGCGACCCCTACCGCAGCGCCCAGGGAGCGCGTCAGCACGGCGATCAGCATTCCCAGGAGGCTGATGCCGACGAGACAGAGTACCTCATTACCAAAGAAAGAAAGAAAGGTGCGTATCCCTTCAGATGAAGTCCAGGCGGCTGTCGAGATTCCTTGAGCGTGAGCTGCGGCGAGGATGAGTGCGGCACTAATTGCCAGGGTCAGCGCAAGGGAGATGGTCACGAAGAGTACAAGGGCAAGCATCTTGCCCGCAAGCAAGCGCAGGCGGCCCGGCTCGCGCACCAGCAGGTTGCGCAGGGTTCCCTGGGACCATTCGGCAGCGATGTTCGAGGTGACCATGATGAGCGCAATCACAATGATCAGGGACCGCGCCTGGCCCACGACGGAGATCAGTCCTTGCGGCGTCGGGAACGCCTGAATGAGGGGAGCGAGTTCCGGTCCGGTGGCCCCGGACGTAATCTGGTGGAAGGTCAGGTAGGCGATAAAAGCGGTGGCGGCGATCATCACTCCTGAACCTGCCAGGACGCTCCAGCGGCGGAATTTGAGCACCTCACTGCGAAACGCACGTATCATTCGTGATTTCCTTTCAACATGGCCAGGAAACGCTCTTCGAGGCTGGCCCCCACACCCTGTTGGTCAAGGAGGTCACGGGCGGGACCGCTGAACAGGGCCTTGCCTTGATTGAGCATCACCAACCAATCCGTGACCTGCTCCAACTCTCCCAGCAGGTGGGTACTGAGGAAGATGGTCTTGCCCTGCTCGCGCAGGTGCCGCAGCAGGTCGCGCATCTGGATGATGCCGAGTGGGTCGAGGCCATTGGCCGGTTCGTCGAGGATCAGCAGGTCGGGATCGGGAAGCAGCGCGATGGCCACTCCGAGCCGCTGCTTCATCCCTTGCGAATACGTTCTCACGGGATCGCTCGCGCGGTCACTCAGCTCGACTTGTTCGAGTACCTGGCTCACGCGAGAGTGGGAGTGACCGCCAAGGTGGGCCAGCACCTCCAGATTTGTCCGTCCGCTCAGACTGGGATAGAAGGCAGGCACTTCGATGAGCGCCCCAACACGTGGCAGGTATGATCGAGGACGAGTCAGCGGTTGACCGAGAATCGTGGCGCTGCCAGCACCTGGTCGCAGCAGCCCCAGCAGCAGGCGAATAGTGGTCGTCTTTCCAGCTCCGTTGGGTCCGACAAAGCCCGCGATGACCCCGACAGGGATGCTGATCGTGAGGCCATCGACAGCTTTGCGTTTGCCAAAGTGCTTGCTCAAGCCACGGGTTTCGATTGCCAGAGTGCCGTTCGGCGAGAAAGAGGTCGCCTGCTCAGTTTGAGATGCATCAGGGGAGGGAGTCATAATCATCTCCGTGGGCATGCCTCTTGTATGGGAGAAATGACAGACATTTTTTCATGAAGTGAAGCAATTCCTTTCTCACTCTTCTCAGTCTGGTTGAAGCCTATCAGCGAGAACTCACTAAACGTTTATTGAATTACATGGCAGAAAAAAGAGTTAGTGCCGGGTCCATGGTGCAGGAGACGCGATACCATCAAGCAGCACGGCAACCAGCTGCGACACCTGAATATTCTTCGACTCCCTCAGCATCCCCATGTAGAGACTGACCAGCAGAGTGACCGGAATATCTGTGCGAATCTCACCGGCATCTTGTGCCGCTTGAAAGAGGTCCATAGCCTGCTGCTTGAGCCTGTCTCGCAGGGACAAGATGATGCGCTGGTTTTCAGGGCCCTTGATATGCTCCCTGGCATCTCGCAGCAGCATCGTAAACTGCTCATCAATGGGAAGTGTCAGCAGCGAGTCCGTGAACAGGATCAAACGCTCTCGGAGATTCTGTGTGCTTCCCAGTATCTGGTCGATTCCTGCCACCCCCTCCTCAACAAACAAGGTCTGGATCATCTTCGTGAAGAGGTCTTCTTTGCCTTTGGGGAAATGGTAGTACAAGGCTCCGGGTGTGACTTGAACCGCGTCAGCAATCTCTTTCATGGAGACACCCTTGTAGCCTTTCGCAAAAAAGAGGTCCTTCGCAGCGGTAAGAATCTGTCGCCACGTTTCCTGATCGAGGTGGGAAGAGAGTTCATCAAGGTGTTTCTTCATAGGCTGATTTGTTGCCCTGTTCTTATATAACTAACTAAACGTTCATTTAGTCTCCATGAAAAGAATAGCACTGAAAGCAGATCGTGTCAAGGGAATATCATCTTTGGCTTCCAACAACTATTGGGTGCCGATTTCCAGGGTACAGGCTAGTCCAATCTTGCCCCCAGAACAACCGCCTCGCCTATGAGCCTTGCTCTTGCCCCGGTAATTGGTGGAACCTGAGATAGTTTTTCACTGGCAAAACCCTGTGTAATAACGTACAATAACTCGTACAAAGAAGTAATGTCCTCCTATTGCCATCTATAAAGTTATCACCATACAAGCAAGGAGCAAAGTCATGGCACAACGCGAAGCAGTGATTGTGGATGCCGCTCGTACCGCCGTTGGGCGCAGGAACGGGCGATTGAAGGATTGGCACCCGGTCGATTTGATGGCCGAAGTGCTGGCGGCGCTGGTTAAGCGCACGGGCATCGACGCCGGACTGGTCGAAGATGTCATCGTGGGCTGCGTCAGCCAGGTTGGAGAGCAGGGTCTGAATGTAGGGCGTAATGCGGCCCTGGCGGCTGGCTTCCCCGAAAGCGTGCCGGGAACGACCGTTGACCGCCAGTGTGGATCGAGCCAGCAGGCCATTCACTTCGCGGCACAGGGCGTCATTAGCGGCGCGTATGATATCGCCATCGCGGGCGGCGTTGAGTCCATGACGCGGGTACCGATGGGGTCAACCTCGCAGGGGCCAGGCGCGCCATTTGGCCCGCGTATGCTCAAACGTTACGATAACGGGCTGGTTCACCAGGGCATCAGCGCCGATCTCATCGCGCACAAGTGGGAGATCAGCCGTGAAGAACTGGATGCCTTCAGCCTGGAAAGCCATCGCCGGGGCGCGCAGGCCACCGCCGAAGGCCGCTTCAAAAGCCAGATCATCCCTGTCGAAGTCAAAAACGAAGATGGCACTACCGCAATCTTTGATAAGGATGAGGGTATCCGTTCTGATACCAGCATGGAGAAGCTGGCGAGCCTCAAACCCGCCTTCAGGCCCGATGGACTGATTACCGCCGGTAACTCTTCGCAGATCAGCGACGGGGCCGCCGCCGTGCTTATCATGGAGCGCGGCGTCGCCGAACGCCTGGGCCTGAAACCGCGCGCCCGTTTCGTCTCCTTCTCCATCGTTGGCTCTGACCCCATCTTCATGCTGACAGGCCCCATTCCGGCCACGCAGAAGGCGCTGCAGCGCGCCGGGCTGACGCTCGACCAGATGGACCTGATAGAGATCAACGAAGCTTTTGCCAGCGTCGTGCTGGCGTGGCAGCGCGAAACGGGCGCGGACCTCTCGAAGGTCAATGTCAATGGCGGCGCGGTTGCCATCGGGCATCCACTGGGAGCGTCGGGCGCGCGCCTCACCACCTTCCTGCTGAACGAACTGGAGCGCACGGGCGGTCGCTATGGCCTGCAGACCATCTGCGAGGGCGGCGGCATGGCGAACGGCATGATTATCGAAAGGTTATAGTCCAATGCCCAATTTTGCCCCAGGCGAGGAGCAAGAGGAGATTCGCAACCTGGCGCGCAGCATCGCAATTGAGCAGCTGCGCCCGCAGGGCCGCGCGTCTGAGAAGCAGGGCGACATCGCGCCGGATTTGATGCGCACACTGACGCAAACCGGGCTGACCATGCCCTTTCCAGAGCAGTTTGGCGGTTCGGGCGCAATCGAGGCTGTGACGTATGCGCTCATCGCGGAAGAACTGGGTTTCGGTGATGGCGCGCTGGCTATGAACGTGATCGGCTCCTTAATGGGGCCGATCACGGTTTTGCTGGCCGGGAACGAGGAGCAGCAGCGTACCTACATCCCGCCGTTTTGCGATGAGCGCACTGCAGCCACCCGGCGCGGCAGCCTGGCCTTCGCGGAACGCACCGGCAGCTACGAACTGGCCGGTATCAGCGCCACTGTGCGCAAAGATGGCGATACCTGTATCGTGAACGGCACGAAGCGCGATGTCTTGCATGGCGCGGTGTCCAGTCCGCGTGTTGTTCTCTTGCGCATGGAAGGCACGAGCGGCTATAGTGGCCTGTGCGCGTTGCTGGTTGCAGATCAAGCCGAGGGATTGCGCATACAGAACGATACGTACAAACTCGGATTGATCGCCGTGCCGGGCGCGTCATTTGACTTCGACAACACGGCCATTTCCGCGAGTTGTATGCTGGGCGAGCCGGGCAATGGCGGCGTGATACGAGCGGCTGCGCTCTACAACATATTGCGCGCAAGCGTTGCCTGCGGCATGGCGCGCGCCTCGCTCGAGTATGCCATGAACTATGCCAGGGAGCGTATCGCCTTTGGGCGACCCATCGCCTCGTACCAGGGCATCGCCTTTATCGTGGCGGAGATGGCGATGAAGCTTGACGCGGCTCGCCTGTACGTCTGGCGTGCGGCCACAGAGTGGGACGGTGATAGCGAACTTGAGACACTGGTGAGGGACGCGGAGGCGGCGCAGAGCCAGGCGCTCACGATGGCGAAGTCGGCCACCCTCGACGCGGTGCAGGTGCTGGGCGGCGCGGGCTTTATCCAGGATCATCCCGTCGAGATGTGGGCGCGTAACGCGGCAGCGATGGAGTAGCAACGATGATTGATTTTACCCTGAGCAAATCACAGCAGGCGGCGCGCGACTATGCCCACCAGGTGGCTTTAGAGGAGATGCGCCCGATTGCGCTCGAATGCGACCGCACGGAGAAGATACCCGAATCGTTCTTCTGGAACATGCAGAAACGCTACTGGGCTGGCGCGGCTGGACAGGCGCGCCAGCAGGATACAGGCGAGGAGGAACGCCAGCAAAATGTGCTCTCCGTTCTCGCGCAGGAGGAAATGGCGTGGGGAGATGCCGCGCTCTCGACAGCTATTCCAGGGCCGGGACTGGCCGCGCCGCCCATTCTGTCGCAGGGAACGCCCGAACAGCAGATGCGCTTTCTTGGCCCCTACATGGATGGTCAACTGCACTGGGGCGCGCTGGCGCTGACGGAGCCGGGCATCGGTTCCGATGTGGCGGGCATGTCTACGACGGCGGTATTGGATGGTGACGAGTGGGTACTGAACGGCCACAAGCACTATATCACCAACGGCGCGCGTTCTGATATTGTCGTCACCTTCGCCACCATCGATAAAAGCCTGGGCCGCGAGGGTATTCGCCCGTTCGTAGTTCCCAAGGATACTCCAGGCTTTATTATCGGGCGCATCGAGGAGAAGATGGGTCTGCGTGCCTCGCAGACCGCCGAACTGATCTTTGAGAATTGCCGCATCCCGAAGGAAAACCTGCTGGCTGGCCGCGAAAGCAGCAAGAAGGCTGGCTTCAAGGCCGCTATGGGAACGCTCGACGCGACACGCCCAATGGTCGGTTCGCTGGCGGTAGGCATCGCGCGCGCGGCCTACGAGACGAGCAGGGAATGGGTCTGCGAAGAGCTGCCAGAGGGTTTCCCCGCGCATAAGCGGCGCGCGATCGAGGATGAACTGGAAGAACTGCGCCAGGAAATTGAGATGGCGCGTTTCCTGGTCTGGCGTGCCGCCTGGATGGCGGACCGCCGCATTCCCAACTCGAAGGAAGCTTCGATGAGCAAGGCTTACGCAGGTGGATTGGTGATGAAAGTCACTGCTGCCGGGGTGCGGATAAGCGCGCCGGGCGAAAATAGCGAGCGCAAGCAGTTCCTCGCCAAGTGGTTTCGCGACGCGAAGGTGTTTGACATCTTCGAGGGGACGGCGCAGATACAGCGGCTGGTGATTGCGCGTCGGCTCTTCCCGGAGATTGATATTCCGTAGAGTGCGTTCCATGACCAGAGAGCCAGGGCGGGGGCAAGCCCGGCCCGTACCCTGTACGAAGCATGACATCAACCCGTAGTAGGGTACGGGCCGGGCTTGCCCAGCTTTCCCGCGCCCTGGCTCGTGTCGCGTTATTCGCGGGGACAGACCTGCCGTTAAATTTTCTTGCTGGCGACGGCGTTATCCACTTCATCCTCGTCAAGCGGCAGGTAATCGTCTGCTAACTGGCGATGCAGGAGCGCGAGCGCGCGGTTATCGCGTCTGGCAGGGCGGCGGCGTTCAATCACGTCGCGTTTGAAACGGTCTTGCCTGGCATCAGCACGTTTATCACGGAGCTTTCCTCTCACACATTCACCTCCTCTCTGCAAAAAGTCGTGTTGCTCTGATGGCGGGCAGCGCGACATCGAGAAAATACATTACACAAAATAATGCCTTTCTTCTCTCGTGAGAATGTACCCTGCGCTGGTCTGAACGGTTAAGAAACACTCTAAAAGTTTGCAATTCATCTGATTTTCTCTATCAAGGAAGATTGGTGGATTTCACAATGAGGCACGCGGCGTACACTGAGGATGGTGTGAGGTTCAAGGCTGTTTAATCTTGTATTGGTAAACTAAACGACGTTCAATCTGTGTAGAAGTGTACAGGCAGAGCTTTGAAAAGTCAAGTGTTTTGTGGCAATCTGAAGAATATTCATCAAATTCTCATGATTCTAAACTATACTGTGTGCAGGTTTCTTATCATATAATACTGGGAGTAAACAATGCGTATTCTTGTCGCTGAAGATGATCCGCACCTGGGGCCAAGTTTGAAAAAGGGTTTGGAAGAAAGCCACTATGCCGTTGACCTGGTGGCCGACGGGGAAGAGGCATTGTCGGTTGGCCTGGCTGTTCCTTATAATTTGATTATTCTGGATATCTTGCTGCCGCGTATAGATGGTTTTGAGGTATGCAAGCGGCTGCGCGATCAAAAACGTATGACGCCGATCCTGTTTTTGTCGGCTTTGAGCGGCCTGGATCATCGCGTCTCCGGTCTGGATATCGGCGGTGATGATTACCTGACAAAGCCGTTCGCTTTTCGCGAATTGGAAGCGCGAGTGCGCGCGTTATTACGGCGCGAAGGCCCTTCTAAAACAAGCACACTTAGCTTTCTGGATATCACGCTGGATACGCTCTCGCATGAAGTGCGGCGCGGGGAGCGTGAGATTACCCTGACCAGCAAGGAATATGTTTTACTGGAACTGTTGATGCGCCATCCGGGGCAGGTATTAAGCAGAGGGATGATTACTGAGCATATGTGGGATGTGGATGCTGACCATTTGTCAAACGTGATCGATGTCTATATACGCTACCTGCGGCGCAAACTGTGCGAGGGCGGTGAGCCAGATGTCATTCACACTATCCGAGGCTTCGGCTATCAACTCAAGGGACCTTGATATGAGCAGGCTCTGGCGCCGCTTCTGGCCGCTGAATATTCGTTCGCAAATGATGTTGTGGTATTTTCTGATTTTCGCCATACTGATCTGCCTGTTTGGCGCGGTCTTCTATTTCAATCTGCAAACCTCGCTGGAAACCAATATAGACACCGAACTCCAGTCACACGCGCGGGCGATCTCCAATGGCATCAACGAGGAAAACGGTACCATAGCCGTGCAAGATGTGACGGGCGTGCTACCTGGCCTGATTGATCCGGACGTGGGCGCAGATACGCCTGTGCCTGCATCGACTCCTGTTTCTAACGTGACCACGCATGAATCCCAGGGCGATGTCGATATTGCCCCGCTGGTTCGCATTCTCAATAACAAGGGTACCGCCGTCTATACATCGCCCGCCTTCGGCAAACTCAACATACCGGTGGTAAGCGTGGCGCAACCGTTGCAGGGCAAGGCCTGGACAGGCACTGTTACAGCAACGAATGGACAGATGGTGCGTGTTTATAGCCTGCCGCGCTTCGATAATGGTCGTGTGTACGCCATTGTGCAGGTGGGTGAGTCTTTGTTTTCTCTCAGTACAACGCTGCGCAGCGTCGTCATCGAACTCCTCATTATCGGTATTTTTGTGCTGCTGCTCAGTTTTATCGGCAGCTACTGGCTGGCTGTGCGTTCGTTCGCGCCTGTGAAGAAGATGACCAGCATTGCGCGGCGTATCGAAGTGGGGGATTTGCACGAGCGGGTGCCGGTACCGCGCACGCAGGATGAGCTACAAAAGCTGGCATTGACGTTTAATCAAATGATCGAACGCCTGGAGAAATCCTTTGCTCATCAGAGGCGCTTCGTTGCCGATGCCTCGCATGAACTGCGCACACCCGTAGCGGCCATCCGCAGCATGACCGACGTAACGCTGGCGAGCAGCGCAGCCGTTTCGCCGGACGAATACAGGATCGTCCTGCATGATGTAAACATTGAGGCCGAGCGGTTGGGACACTTGATTAGCGATTTATTATTGCTGGCGCGTGTCGATGAAAACAAAATGCCAATCGAACGTGAAGTTGTACGACTTGACCGGCTGGTGACTGATGTTGCCGCCACGATGGAACTGCTGGCAACTGAAAAAAATATCACGCTGCTCGTTAATGCCGGTGAACCAGCCACTGTGCTGGGCGACGAAGCGCGACTCATACAGGTTATTATGAATCTGGTCGATAATGCCATCAACTATACCAATGTTGGTGGGAATATCCTGCTGGAAGTCCATGTGAAAGGCGATAACGTGTATATCAATGTGAGTGATACAGGTATCGGCATCGAGCCGGAACACCTTGAGCATGTCTTTGAACGCTTCTACCGTGTAGACCCGGCGCGTTCCCGCGCGGTCGGCGGCACCGGCTTAGGATTGTCAATTGTGGATTGGGTGGTACGGGCGCACGATGGAACGATCTCGGTGGTCAGCAAACCTGGCGAGGGTACGACTTTTACCGTGCAACTGCCGCTCGCGTCTCAAGTTGACCTGTGAAACTGGCGACAGATTTTACAATTTTTTTACAATTGAAGGACGTTCTTCATCGTTTCCTAATGATTGCCTGATATACTCAGGGCAATAAATGGTCTGTACGTAAGGCACCGGTAACGTGCATGGTAATCGTGTGGGCTAAAATTCGTGCAGATATATTATGAAGAACACTTTGCAAGTATAACAAGGGATAGATATCTATGAAGCAAACTGGAAATACGGGGAGCAGATCGACTGCGCCTTCCGTGCCACCGTCTAATACGCGGCCTGCTATGCCTGGTGCAATTCCTACTGACAGTGCATCGCACTGGTGGACAAACGCCAGACCTCTGGAATGGGCGCTCTTGCCGCTGCGTCTCTTTCTCGGCGTCACCTTCGTTTACGCTGGCATCCAGAAGGTGACCGATCCGCAGTTCTTTAATACGAGAGCGCCCGGCTATATCGGCAACCAGATCATCGGTTTCGCGCATGGCTCGCCAATCCACAGTCTCTTGATGAATGTAGTGCTGCCGCATTCACACTTTTTTGGCATCGCCATCATCCTGGGTGAAATAGCCGTTGGTCTGGGTACCCTGGTCGGTTTCCTATTCCGGCCAGCCGCCTTTTTTGGCATGTTGCTCAGCCTGATGTTCTTCCTCTCAGCGAGCTGGCACGTTTACCCGTACTTCTACGGCGCCGATATCGTGTTCGTCTTTGCCTGGATCACCATGCTACTGGCGGGGCCGCTGCACAGCGCGTTGCCCTCGCTTGATGGCCTGCTCGTGCCGCGCTACCTGGATACCCTCCCACCGGAGTCGCAAGGGTGGGTCGGGCGCATCTCGCAAGTCTTGCTGGGGGTCGGCAATAAGCGGGAAAGCGCTCAGCCTGGCATGGGCTTTCCTGGACAGGGCGCTATGCCAGGCGCATCACAGGCTCCTGTGTACAATAGCAAGGTGGGTGGCTATCCTCAGGGCGTGCCATACTCTGTAATGAATACCCAGGGCGCGCGCAACCAGCAAGGTATGACGCAGCAGAGACAGTCGAGTTATAAAGCGCAAATAGCGGCCCAGCGGCGTTCGATGGAAAACCGGCGTAACTTCCTGTTCGGCATACTTGCGGGCGGCCTGGGTATGCTGGGCATCACCGTTGCCGCAAGAGTCCTGCATATCGGCGATGATTCTTCTACAGGAGTCCAGACGGGCGGGGATAACGGCGGGACGACCGGCGGTGGAACTACCACACAAACGACTCCAGGTACGGGGTCCGGCACTTCGACAGGTTCATCTAACGTCATTGCTCAAGAGAGTGCGGTACCCCAGAACAGCGCCGTGACCTTTACCCTTCCATCCAATGGCGACCCTGGCGTACTGATTCACCTGAATAGCGGCAAGTTCGTCTGTTTTGACGCCACCTGCACCCACGCTGGCTGTCCGGTCCAGTTCGATCCCGGCAGTTCGCACTTAATCTGCCCATGTCACGGCGCGGAATTTGATCCGGCCAACAATGCCGCCGTTGTCCAGGGGCCAACCAACACACCATTGACCAGCGTGCCGATCAATATCAACAATTCGACCGGGGCAATTACGTTGCAATGATGAGAAGCCGGGCTACAAAAACATAACCCGGCTTCTCTCATTTATCACGAGTTGACTGACTACACCTTCTCGACAGGGAACTGGATTTCGGTTACGTAGGAATCGTCATCCTGGCGAATGGGCTGCGTGCAGTAGAGGTAGAGTTCGCGGTTGGGGCCGACTATCTTATAGCCATTGGCCTCTATCCAGCGGCCCAGCGCCTCGTATGCCTGGCTTAGCCTGTTGTACGGTCCTTTGTGAACGACGCTTGCCATAGGAGCGGCGGGAAGCTGGTAGACTTTGACACGTTCACCTTCGGGAATGGGCTGTTTCAGGTAGACGGCTGCTTCACCATCGATGTCGCTGGTCTTATACTCGTCGTCGTGCCAGATGGCTACGCCGACCTCCGCCAGGCCGTTGACGCCGCAGCGAGCCAGGTATCCATACACTTCATCGAAAAGGCGACCAACCGCCGGGTAGTTGGGCAGGGTATCGCGCACCCCGGCCACGAGTTGTGGTTCGATTTGTTTGATAACTACATCATAGTCTGGCATAGTACCCTCCATTGTCATAACGTTAAGTCGGGCCTCGACGCGGGCCAGGCGCTCCTGCTCTCCGCTGATGTGCTGCTGTAGCTCGGCCTGCTTGAGCCGCAACATGCCGCGCAACTGCTCCGGCGAAACACCCTCGTTCAGCACCTGCGCGATTTGCTCCAGCGAGAAACCCAGGTCCTTGAGCGCCAGGACGCGATTGAGCCTGGGAAGCTGGCTCGCCGAGTAGTAGCGATAGCCGGTGAATTGATCGACATGCACCGGTTTGAGCAGTCCCATCTCGTCGTAGTAGCGCAGGGTCTTGATCGAGACCAGGCTCAACTTTGAGAAATCTCCGATTTTGATCATGCAATGTACTCCATATGGATTGCATTTGTCTCTGGCAATTGCTTCTATGCAACAAACTGTACCATCTCCCGTTACGGGAGAGTCAAGCCTTTTCTGAAAGTAATTGTTTTTATGGGTGAGCCATCATAGCGGGGCGATTTAAAAGTCGAGCGTCTCAAGCATGGCGACCGCAAGGGTCGCCACTACTATACACGAACACGTGCAATTGGCGTGGTATAGTAGTGGCGACCCTTGCGGTCGCCATGCTCAAGCTTTCTGCCCTCACTCGACTTTTAAATCGCCCAGCCACCATAGGTGGAAGCATGGACAAGTTACCCAACGCATGATACACTCGATGTTGTAGGTAACTTGTCTTGTATCGTGTGGTACCCAACGCTTTTGAGGAGAACGCGATGACACGCAGCCGCCTGCCATATCTATTGCTTTGTGGACTTTTTCTTGTTTCAACCGCCTGCGCCAGCGGTTCCACAACCTCACAACCTGCTACCGTTTCATCGCCCCGGCCGGCTCCAACTGCTACCGCCACGGTTCAGCCAACCGCTTCGTCACTTCCGGCGGGAACAGTCCTCTATGAAGCGGATTGGTCAAAGGGACTCTCTCAATGGCAGGCAAGTGGGGGCTGGCAAGTTACTCAGGGACAAGTTGAGGTTGCCGCCAACGGTCTGTCGAAAATCATCATTCCTTACCGACCGCATGTAGCCAATTATGCTATCGAGGTGCGTTTAGAGGTTGTAAGTTTGATCCAGGGCGAGGGAGGCTACTGGACCATCTTTGCGCAGAGACAACCTGGGAAAGATGGTTTCCAGGCAGGAGCTTTGGGATTGAAAGGAACAGAGGAGCGTATGTCTGGCAGTCACGGACAGGCGCAGGTATATTTTGATCCTCTTACGGCAATGGCCCCGGGAATCGGTACCCCGGTTGATTATGACCCTGGCTTCAAGTGGCATATCTATCGTGTAGAAGTGTATGAAAATTCGGTCCGTTTGCGGGATAATGGAGTACAGCTTGCATATGGAAGCAGTGAGGATGCGGATTACATCTCGAACGGCCCACTAGGCCTGGAATGTGAGCGGCTTGTAGTACGAATAAGCTCGATACGTATTCTTGCTTTGTAGCAACTTCCAGGGCGACCGCGAGGGCCGCCCCTACTATACACGCGCTTCGCCAGCCGTTTCGTGGTAGGGGATGCTACGCGAGACCCTCGAGTTCGCCCTGGCAATAATTCACTGCTGTCCTACTGTCCGCATAAACTTGACAATCTGTGTGATATGATGTATCTTACTTTTGCCAAATTGATAGATGAAACGCAATGATCGGGATTAGTAGGCGCAGGCGTAGTTCAACAGCGAGCCGGGAGAGTGCAAGCCGGCGGATAGTGCAGCGTCGAACCCACCTGAGAGCGTCAGTGAGAAACTGACCGGAATGCCACCGTTATCGGAGGAAGCGGTTCACAAACGAATGAAGCCGCGTAGAGTGGAGCTATGGTTTTTTGGCATAGCTCAAAGAAGGTGGTACCACGGGCAATAAGCTCGTCCTGAATGAGACATCGGGACGGGTTTTTTATTGCCTTTGTATATAGAGAACAGGGGTGATGTGTAGGGACGCGATTGATCGCGTCCGTGTTTGTCCAGCGACCATGTGAGCGGACGCGATGAATCGCGTCCGTGTGTATCCGGTGACTATGTGAGCGGACGCGATGAATCGCGTCCGTGTGTATCCGGTGACTATGTGAGCGGACGCGATGAATCGCGTCCCTACATCTCATGAATGGATATACTCTGAAATCCGAGGAGGCTTTATGGCCGAAGAAGCTAAATATGTCGAAGACATTATCGATCAAGAAGACAATTTTTCGCAGTGGTATAACCAGGTAGTGCGCAAAGCAGAACTGGCTGACTACGCGCCTGTGCGCGGCTGTATGATTATCCGGCCATATGGGTATGCCATCTGGGAGCATATCCAGCGCCTGCTGGATGCGCGCTTCAAAGAAACAGGCGTGGTCAACGCCTACTTCCCTTTGTTGATCCCGCGCAGCTTTCTGGAAAAGGAAGCTGAACACGTCGAGGGTTTCGCGCCGGAGTTAGCCTGGGTGACACGCGGCGGCGGCGAGGAACTGGAAGAACCGCTCGCTGTTCGCCCATCCAGCGAAACCATCATTGGTTATAGTTTCGCTAAGTGGATTCAGAGCTATCGAGACCTGCCAGTACTGATCAATCAATGGAGTAATGCAATGCGCTGGGAGAAGCGCACGATGCTCTTTTTGCGCACCTCCGAGTTTCTCTGGCAGGAGGGCCATACCGCTCATCGTACCATTGAAGAGGCGGAGGCACGCACACTTTTGATGCTGGAGGTCTACCGCGCTTTCGCTGAGGAAGACCTGGCTATTCCTGTGGTAACTGGCCGCAAAAGCGAAAACGAGCGGTTCGCAGGCGCATTCCGCACTTATTCGATTGAGGCTATGATGGGCGATGGCAAAGCGCTGCAGGCGGGGACGAGTCACAATCTTGGCACCAACTTTGCCAGGGGCTTCGAGATGAAGTACCTGGATGCCGATGGGCAGCGCAAGTATTGCGCGACAACAAGCTGGGGACTCAGCACGCGCACTATCGGCGGCGTCATTATGGTGCATGGCGATAGCTCCGGCCTGATCTTGCCGCCGCGTATCGCGCCGTATCAAGTGGCGCTTGTGCCAATCTGGCGTAAAGAGGCCGATAAAGCAGCGGTTGGCGAACTGGTCGCGCGCGTGGAAAAAATGCTCAAAGGCAAAGTTCGTCTCAAAGTGGACATGAGCGAGAACACACCAGGCTGGAAATTTAACGAATGGGAGCTGCGCGGCGTGCCGGTGCGCATGGAAATCGGGCCGCGTGACGCGCAGAACAACAGCGTGGTGCTGGTGCGCCGCGATAATCGCGTCAAAGAAATCGTTTCCGTCGAGGCTCTGCAAGCACGATTACCTGTCCTCCTGGAGGAGATTCAGCAAGCCCTCTACCGGCGAGCGCTTGCGTTTCGCGAACAGCATACCTACCAGACGGACGACTACGAGGAATTCAAACAGATCATCGCCGAGCAGCGTGGCTTTGTGCGCGTGAAATGGGCCGAGGATAGCGAGGCGGAACTGGCGATCAAAGAGGAAACGAAGGCTACCTTGCGCGTCATTCCTTTTGACCAGCCGGAGGGCGGTGTCCAGGGCAAGAGCATCTATGGCGGCAAACCAGCTACCTGCGAAGCGATTTTCGCTCGCGCTTATTAACATATAAGGAGTATCGTATGCGAGTTTCACAACAACTAACCAAAACCTTGCGCGAGGCGCCGCGTGACTCGGAGGGCGGCAACCAGGAATTACTGGTGCGCGGCGGCTTCGTCCGCCAATTGACTTCGGGTGTCTACAGCTACCTGCCGCCTGGCAACCGCGTCATTCGCAAGATTTCGCAGATTGTGCGCGAAGAGATGGATCGCGCGGGCGGCCAGGAGGTCACTATGCCGGTCATCCAGCCAAAGGATATCTGGGATAAAAAGCCGGCCAGCGGCCCCACGCGCACCGAGGCCATGGGCGATGTGCTGTTCAAGCTGAAGGACCGCAAGGGACGCGATATGGTGCTTGGCCCGACGCATGAAGAGGTCGTCACCATCTTGACGGCAGAGTTCGCGCGCAGCTACCGCGACCTGCCCCAGTTGATCTACCAGATACAGACCAAGCTGCGCGACGAGCCGCGCCCGCGTGGTGGGCTGCTGCGCGTGCGCGAGTTCATCATGAAGGACCTGTACAGCTTCGATGCCGATTACGAAGGCATGGATGTCAGCTATCGCAAGATGGCGGACGCCTACCGCGCCATTTTCACGCGCTGTGGCCTGCGCTTCATCGTCATTCATGCCGATAGCGGCGCCATCGGCGGCAAAGATTCGCAGGAGTTTCTCGCCATCACCGAGGCGGGCGAAGATGACGCCATGATGTGCGATAACTGCGATTATGCCGCGAACCGCGAGAAGGCCGAATTTGTGCGCGTGGAGCTGCCCCGCGAGCCGGAAGCCGCGCTGGAAGAGGTCTACACGCCCGATTGTAAGTCGATCAGCGACCTGGCAGCGTTCCTGCATATACCGGAGGCCAAAACTATGAAGTCCGTCTGCTATGGGGCGGGCGGCAAAATGGTGATGGCGGTTGTGCGCGGCGACCTGGAGATCAACGAAGTGAAGCTCTCCAATATGCTCTACCGGGCGGGTATCAACGCGGCTGATCTGCACCTGGCGACGCCGGAGGAACTGGCCCAGGCGGGTAT
>Ga0207416_1002767_pt1 | contig 18096 bp, 12 predicted proteins | sample PaiPotPPM11metaG_FD_184107 | JGI IMG/M metagenome (GOLD analysis project Ga0207416, IMG submission 184107) | Iron sulfur acid spring bacterial and archeal communities from Banff, Canada, to study Microbial Dark Matter (Phase II) - Paint Pots PPM... ...
GACCCGAAGCCTGGAACTCTCCAACCACTTCATCGATTTGGGCCGGATTGATATTCGGAAAAGTTTGTTTCGAACGGCAGCTTTCCCACTGGCCGCCGACGTAGTTCATGAAAACTTCAGCCATGATTTCTCCTGTGAAATCCCGATAATGACCATTAATCTTGCAAGAAGCGCCCGGCCCCGATTCCAGTGTTTCTCATGCCAGGCGATAAACGAGGGGACGTTTGGACCGGTCCACCTGAAGCGTCCCGGCCGACACGCCTCGGTCCAGATGTCCGGTGAAGGCGTAAGCCAGTTCCAGGTTTACCGATGCCGGCCATTCACCCAGTTTGCGTCCCAGCGCCCCACACAACTCGCGAAGAGTAGTACCGGAAGGATGCGCTCGAAGGTATTCGTGAATGAGGCGATCTGCAAGGGTAACGAAATTCCGTGATTCAGCGCAAAACTCCTTGATCTCTTCAGCCCCTTGCCGGAGCGGCCAATGGCAGCCCACAATCATTTTGGCATCGAAGCTCTCGATAGTACGAATGGTCTGCAAGTAAGGCTCTACATAAAGGTAAGTCGGGCAGAGGGCCCAACCTCCAGCTAGGGCCTTGTAACCCGCCCCTTGGATCGCGTCCCCGTAGAAGAGCGTCTGGTAATTCTGGTCGTAGACTCCCAAGTGTCCGTGGCTGTGTCCCGGCAAATGCCAGATTTCGAGGATACGGGTCTGGCCAAGGCACAGAACTTCTCCGCCTGTGAAAGTGAGCGTGACCCCTTGCGGGGCTGAACAGCAGTCCTTGATGTTCTGGGCCGTCGGGGGATCATAGAAAACCCCGTGGTCCCTCCGGTAGGCATCGTAGCGAAAACTGAATAGAGCGTCCGGAGATTCGATGAGGGCCCGGTCGGCATCACCGCAGGCGATACGAAGCTGGGGAAAGCGGCGCTTCATTTCGCCCACGCCCCCGCAGTGGTCCGTATCGGGGTGCGTGATGATTAGCCACGTCAACGCATCCTCTGCCAAGCCCAAGTGATCCAGGTATTTTGGGATTTCGTTTTCGGCATGGGCCCGCGTGCCGCAATCCATCAGCAGTGCTTCGCCGCCCTCCAGGAGGAGCGGCAAGTATAAGGGCCGTCCGCCCATTTCGCACTCAATCAAATGCGCTTCAGGATAAAGATTCATCGGTTTAATCCATCGGGTAGAGGCTGCAGCCTCCGTCAACCAAGAGCGTGGCGCCGGTCATTGTCAGAGGTCTTTGAACTGAATAAGACAAGAATGTCACCCACAGACTCGAGCATTCACGTCCCGTTCTTGGGCATGGCGCAATGCCGGGCCACGGCACGCCCTGAACCCAGTTAGAGGTAAAGATAACCTTTCCCCGAACCCCTTTGCCATTCATGCCCCGCCCGGCAACCTATGGCATCAAGAAAGCACTCTCCAAACTGACCCGTTCGGTCATCCCTCAGCCAAAGGTGGGGAGAATACCAAGAGACAACCAGCCCATCGATGCCAGAAGTTATCGAACTGGAATATACGTTAGCGGGAACAGCATATCAAGTCCCGACCCGGCGCCCTATCATCTGCGGTGTTTAATTTTTGCCAAAATAGTGGCATCATTTTGCACTCGGCATGAAAGGAAGATCGCGGTGCTGAGCAAGGTTGTTTTCGGAATTGTTAGCGCCAGTTGAGGTTTCCTTGTGGCCTATCATCCTTCCACAACGGGAGACCCTAAAACGATTCAACTGTTTGATCTGCCGGAGATCTCTGTGAGCATGAAGCAAATATCTTTTGTAGATCTCTCGCCTCCCTGCACGGTCAGTGTCGAAAGATATCTTGACTGGGAAGCGATCCGGCTAAACAACGGAATCGTGGACCTCATTGCCGTCCCTGAAATTGGGGGACGCATCCTCCAACTTCGGTTGGGAGGTCAGGAATACCTTTACGTGAATCCCCGCCATACGGGAAGAGTATACACCCCAGAAGAAAATAACTTTGCCGCAGGTTGGAAGAATTACGGGGGATCCAAGGTTTGGCCGGCACCCCAGGGTTGGTCGAGCGGCGCGGAATGGCCTGGACCGCCGGACCCTATCCTGGACGGGGGCAAGTACTCATGGGAGATCCTGGAGACTGACGCTGGGGGTGCTGTCCTGGCATTGACCAGCCCCCCGGACGAATATACAGGCCTAACTCTTCAGCGCCAGGTTCACTTGTCTACCGGTACCGCGACAATCCAAATCCGTCACAGAATGTACAATTCTTCAAGCCGCCCTGTGCGATGGGCGCTCTGGCAAGTGACCCAGCAATCGGCCGGCCCCGCTTTTGAAGTGTTTGCGCCGGCTAAGATCTACCAACAAATTCTTGGCGACGATAAGTTTGAAGCAGTCCAAAACGATCATCATTCGGGCCTTTTCAGGCTTCGTTACGTGAACCGTGTTGCCAAATTGGCGATTAAGGCAGAGGAGGGCTGGATTTGCAGCCTGGATGCCTCACGAGGGCTCTTGCTGGCTGAAAGGTTCCGGGTCTTCCCAGGCGCAGCCTATGTGGATAATGCACCACTAGCCGTCTGGGTAAACGGAGCGGGATCTTACACCGTCCATTCAGAACGTATTCATACCCTGGAGGATCCGAACGGCTGTGACGCATATGTGGAAACAGAAGTCTTCAGTCCCCTCGTGGATCTGGAGCCGGGAGGAGAATATCTATTTGACACTTTTTGGCATTGCGCGCAGATAGAGGCCAACTCGGTCGAAAGGGTCAATCAAAGTGTTGCAATCGGACGCGATCTAAGTATCGAGCGCCGTGACAACTCCTTGCATGTTACAGCTTCATTCGGCGTGTTCCAAGCCGGCAACCTGGAGATAGTAGGCTTAAGTAAGAATGGACGTGTCGTTGCCGTCAAGCCTCTTGGCACTGTTACACCACTCCTTCCCTGTCAGCTCGACATTTGCATTCCTGTTGAAGAGGACCTGTCCCGGCTGAACCTCCGAATCCGGAACAAATCAGGAGAACTGTTGGGAAATATATCCACAGCCGTGCTAAACACTGAAACCAATTAGGCCAGAACTGGCTATATCAAGGCATACCTCTGGGGCAGTGGAGGGATTCCAAATCATAATGGCAGTCGTTAAGATTCCGCAATGATGCCTTAATTCGGCGCAGGCTAGATCACGTTGTATCGTGGGTCGGTACCCGGTGGAACTTCCGCGGCCAACTCAGCTTCAGCGCCCAGACTCTGCTGCAGGAAGAGGTGGAGATTGCTGCGCATGACAATGGCTGGAGAGATGTTAATACGAGAAGGCGGCGGAGTGTGCGTGGTGATGTAGCGGATCAAGGCTGCAAAGGCGCGGCGGCCCTGCTCCCTCGGGCGTTGATGGATGGTGGCTACCAGCTTGGCGGACTCGATGAGCGGAACCATGGCCGGGAATAGATCCGTGCCGATCACCTTGATGCGGCCTGCCAGGCCCAGTGTTTCTAAGGCATGCACGACGGGCAGCGAATTTGCGGTGCTCACGTAGATGCCCTGGACCCGCTCGCGTTTCAGGAACTTATGGCACTTTGAAAACGCCTCGTGCTCCTCATCATGGGCTTCAATCACGTGGACAATTTTGCCCTGGGGACAGAACTGACGAAACGTGTGGCGGAACCCTTTTGCCTTCTGTCCGTGATCGAAGGTCGCGTGCATCCCGATCAGGACCAGCACCTTTCCGCCTTCGGGGAGAAACTGGCCCATAAGTTCCCCCGCAAGGCAGCCGTTGATGAATGGATCTACAGAAACACATGTAAGGCGTGTTGTTCCAGGCGCATCGGTGGCTACACACAGGACCGGAATGCCGCGTTTCGCGGCCTGTTCAATGTAGGGTTTCACCTGGTTGGGGTATCCTGGTGAAATCACCAAGCCCGAAATGTCTTCACTCAACACGTCGCGAATGGCCTCGGCCTCATGCTGCCCGAGGACTTGATAAGGCCGGTGTAGAATGCGGATTCCTAAAGCTTCAAAGCCGCTCGCCGCATCCAGGATTCCTTGCCGCACATCGCCGTAAAAATATGCCAGCTCCATTGGCAGGCAAACCCCAATTGTGATGTGTTTGCGGGAGGAAAGATAGCGTGCGGCTAAATTGGGACGGTAGCCGAGCGCCTTCGCCATCTCCAGCACTTGCCGACGCGTGCCGGCATTGATACCCGGCTTGTTGTGCAAAGCACGGTCCACCGTACCCGTGGAAATTCCCAGCGCTTGTGCAATCTCCCGCATCCCCACGGGTTTCGAGATGTGGTGTGTCCCGCGCTTTGGGCCGCCATCCATCGGATGATCAATCATTTTACCTGGAGGGTTCTTAGGTTCGTTTCCTTCTCCCAGGTGCATCTAAGTTCAATTGTAGGCCGAGCCAAGCCACCGCTCCCATCAAAAAGACCCAAACCCGATAATCCCTGGATGTTACCAGAAAAAATAGGCATTCTTAATAATTTTTCTTGACACAGATTACATATGAATGGTATAGAGAGTACCATCGTAAACGTTCACGGCCACTTATCGAGGGAGGTGCAGAATCATGAGGTGGAGTCAAAGGCAATATCTGACGGCGATTATCCTGGCCTCTCTGCTCCTTATTGGCGGGGTGCTGACCGGGCAGGCGCAAGTGGATGCGGGAGGACTGGAGGGGACGGTCAAGGACCCATCCGGAGCCGTAATTCCTGGGGCCAAGGTGACCCTGACGAACAAAGGCACAGGCCTTTCGATCACCGCGACTACCAACACTGCGGGGGTCTACATTTTCACTCCCATTCGAATTGGGACTTATAACGTCACGGTCGAGTATGCGGGCTTTGAGAAGGCGACCCGCACGCAAGTCCAGGTAAACGTGCAGCAAACGGTCGTCGTGGACTTCACCCTGCAGCCCGGCCAAATCACACAGACAGTTGAGGTTAACGCCGCGCCGCCCCAGTTGCAGACGCAAAACGCTTCGGTCGGTCAGGTGGTTGGGGCGCGCGAGGTCAATGACCTGCCTTTGAATGGCCGGAATTACACGTTCCTTGCGCAGCTCGCAGCGGGGGTGACAGCCGAGGTGCCCAGTGGACGGGGCTTGGCGGCGAGCGGGAGCTTCACGGCCAACGGTCTGTCGCCCGATGAGAACGATTACATTCTGGACGGCATCGACAACAACAACGATTCGGTCGACTTTTTGAACGGGGCAGCTTTTGCCGTCCGTCCGCCGATCGACGCCATATCGGAATTCAAAGTGCAGACCAGTGATTTCAGCGCTGAGTTTGGTCGGGCAGGTGGCGCCGTGCTGAATGCCACGATCAAGTCCGGAACCAACCAGCTCCACGGGAATGCCTGGGAATTTCTGAGGAACAGCGGCCTGGACGCAGCCAACTTCTTCGAAAACTCTTCCAGTGAGCCCAAGGGCGCATTTCGCCAGAACCAGTTTGGCTTTACGTTGGGTGGTCCATTGACGATCCCCAAGGTCTACAATGGCCGTGATAAGACATTCTTCTTCGTAGATTACGAGGGAACACGAATCCGGCAGGCGGAGCCGCAACTGGCCACCGTGCCGACGGCGGTGGAGCGCGCCAGCGGATATCAGGATCTTCAGGAACTGATCACCGGTCAGAGTGGAGTCCGGTCCGATTTGCTGGGACGCACGGTTCCCCTTGGCGCTGTCTTTGATCCCGCAACCACGCGCACGGTCACAGCGGGACAGGTTGATCCCGTCACGGGCTTGGTGGCTACCGGAAGCGGCTTTGTGCGAGACCCCTTCTACCAAGGAAGCCTGGCGGGCGTGACCAATTTCACCTCCACCGCACAGACTGCTCTCCTCAATCGGCTTCCCTCGGGGCGTCTTGATCCGAATGCTATCAAGCTGCTGAACGTCTATCCGTCACCCAACCTTCCGGGCCTTTTCGATAACTACGCGAGTGATCCTTCCATTCAAAATGATACGAACCAGTTTGATGTGCGAGTGGACCACAACTTCAGCGAGAAAGATCAGATGTTCGGACGCGTGAGTTACGCCAACAACCCCGATTTTGTGCCCGGCCCCTTGCCGGGCTTCGCAGACGGCAGCAGTTTTACTCAGGATCACTTCCAGAACGTTACATTCAGCGGGGCTTTGAGCGAAACCCATGTTTTCAACCCCACCATGGTCAATGAGCTTCGCATCGGTTATAGCCGCCTCGCGACCCTCCAGTTGCAGCCTTTCGCCACGACCTTGGGGATTCCTCAGCAGTTTGGCATTCAAGGGATCCCCCAACTGCCGGACAATGGAGGATTGCCGGAGATCGGCATCAGCGGGTTGAACCAGATGGGACCCGCGGCCTTTGTGCCGGGGAAGCGATATAGCGACACCTCCCAGCTCGGTGAAAATCTTACTAAAATTTATGGTGGACACACGTTCAAGGGCGGATTCGAAATGCAGCACCTGCGTTTTCCCTGGTTTGCGCCGGCTTGGCCAAGAGGGCAATTTAATTTTGATGGGGTGTATACGGATATCCCCGGGCAGTCGGGTGGCGCCACGGGGCTGGCTCAGGCGTTGCTATCCCCGGTTGCCACCACCGTGCCAAACGGCATCAACAATGTTGGAGGGGCTGACACGGTCTTCGCCTCCAACTTCACGGGTCCCGATGATATGCGGCACTATTATGGAGCTTACTTTCAGGACAATTGGAAAGCCAAGCCCAACTTGACGCTCGACTTGGGGCTGAGGTGGGAATTCTTTGGTCAGGTCGTGGAGCGTTATGGCGCCCAAGCGAATCTGATTCCAGGACCGCCCGGCAATGGCGCCGAATATCTGATACCAACCTCGCGGCAGAATACGCCTCTCTCGCCTTCCTTTCCAACAACTCTCTCCAAAGACGGCATCAAGCTTGCCTATAGCTCAACGCCAGGGCTGACGAACACACCTCTCAACAATTTCGGCCCTCGCGTTGGAATTGCCTACCAGGTAAAGCCCAAGCTGGTCGTGCGGATGGGCTACGGCATTTTTTATGCTGGATTTACCAATATTGGAGGTTCGCCGGATATCGGCTCGAACTATCCCTTCCTGTATAATTTCTCATTCTTCAACCCTGACCCTGCACATCCGATCAACTACCCCAATGGAGCGTTGGCAACGCTTGAGAACGGACTGACAGGCGTTCCTCTGAGTCCGGTGTCTGTTAATGCCGAGGGTCTGGGCCTTGAGGGCTTGCAAACCGGGTACAGCACTCCCTACACTCAGGAATACAACTTTACGCTCCAATACCAGCTAACACCGAATCAGAATTTTTCGCTGGGATATGTCGGCAACAACTCACGAAATCTGGAGATCTCGCCGGGTTTGAACCAAACCAGCGTGATTCTTCCCACCAGCGCGAACCCCCAGTTGTACGTGCCTTTCCCTGATTTTGGCCGGGGATCGAGTTACGTGACGACGCAAGGGAACAGCGATTACAATGCCTTGCAGGTCAATTTTGAAAGGCGCTTCAGCCAGGGACTGAACGTGCTAGCTAACTACACATGGTCAAAATGTCTTTCGGACGCAGGCCAACTTTTGGGTCTGAATGGAAATCAAGGCGGTTACCGCGCGCCCTATCTTCCCGGCTTTGGCATCCAAGGCGATTACGCCCTCTGCGGCATTGACATACCCCAAGTGTTTCATTTCAGCGGCACGTACGAGCTTCCTTTCGGCAGCGGGCAACGCTTCCTGAAAAGCAGCCGGGGCGTAGTCAATGCCGTGCTCGGCGGTTGGACTACCAATTGGATCTTGACTTTGGAAGACGGCTTTCCGGATACGATCGGTTGCCCCATTTCCACGACCTCCAATTTTGGTTGCAACGCCCTTTTGGTGCCAGGCCAGAGTGTGTACGCCGGCCCTCATAACGTCAACGACTGGCTGAACCCCAAGGCTTTTGCCAATCCTCCGGTCGCGACCACGATCGGCCAAACGAATTACGGTGTTTTGGGCGGCGCTCCGACGCAGTTCCTGGGGCCCGGCTTTCACCGCGTCGATTTCTCCCTGTTCAAGGAATTCCAGACATCGGAAAGCACTCACCTGGAATTCAGAACAGAAGTCTTCAACCTGACCAACACACCACAGTTCGGATTCCCGGCCTTCACCGACTTCACGAACACGGCGACATTCGGTAGGATCAACTCCTTGCGGGACGGCGTGAATGACCCGCGGGAAATCCAGTTTGCGCTGAAGTTTTACTGGTAGACTTCAGGGCAAGCAAATGGAGGCAGTCGGCATGCTGACCCTGGTCCCGGGACCGTTGCCCGGAAGAATGCGGCCATGACGAGAGCGAAACTCTACTTGCCTTTTTTGCTGACCGGGACACTGATTACATCGTGTTGCTTCAGGCAACGGCCTGAAGCAACACAGGAGATCATAGTGGATGGGTCGAGTCCGGGGCGAGTCTTCGAGGGAATCGGAGGAGTCAGCGCCGGCGCATCGTCCCGCTTGTTGATCGATTACCCCGAACCCGCCCGAAGCCAAATTTTAGATTACCTTTTCAAGCCCTATTACGGAGCTTCACTTCAACACTTGAAAGTCGAAGTCGGCTCGGATAGCAATTCCACGGACGGCTCTGAGCCCAGCCACATGCGAAGCCGCACGGACGCCAATTTTGATCGTGGCTACGAATGGTGGCTGATGGAGCAGGCCCAAGCCCGCAATCCCTCCATTATTCTGGATTGCCTTCCCTGGGGAGCGCCGGGCTGGATCGGCGGCGGCCACTATTATTCCCCGGATATGGCGAACTACATGGCAAGGTTCGTGGAAGGCGCCAAAAAGGCGCACGGGCTTGATGTCCGTTATGCTGGCGTCTGGAATGAGACGCGGTACGATATCGGTTATATCGAGTTGCTTAAGAAAACCTTACAAAAATACGGACTCCCCACACGGGTTGTCTGCTGTGACCTTTACCCGGGTGAGCGCCAGTGGAGCACCATCAGCGACATGAAGGCCCACCCGCAGTTCATGAATGCAATCGACGTGGTGGGGGTCCACTATCCGCGGCGCAACGGTCAAGTCACTACTCCGCCCGAGGCCAAAACCATCGGCAAGCCGCTGTGGTCTACGGAGGATCAGCCGCCTTTTGGGCCGGGCGGCGCAATCTCCCAGCGAAGCTGGAATGCAGGTGGCAAGGGCTGGGCGCACATCCTGAACGACAACTACATCTCGGGCCGGTTCACCAAAACCGAAATCTGGAGTCCGGTCACTTCGTATTACGACATTTTGGCTGCCCCCAATTCAGGATTGATGTATGCCAACACGCCCTGGTCCGGCCATTACCAGGTGCAATCCACCATCTGGGTGACAGCTCACACCACTCAATTTGCCCAGCCCGGATGGCGCTATTTGAACACTGCTTGCGGTCGCCTTTCCGGCACCGGAACCTACGTCACCCTTCGTTCGCCCTCAACGGACGACTACAGCATGGTGCTCGAGACCATCGGCGCCAAAGAGGCTCAGAACGTTCGCATTGAAATTGCACCCGGGCTTTCGCGCGGTCAAGTTCACGTTTGGGAGACCAACGCAACCCGCCGCTTCGATCACATCGCGGACATAACCCCCAGAAGCGGGGAGTATAACCTTCGCCTGGACCCAGATGCTCTCTATTCCGTTACTACCACCACGGGCCAGCGCAAAGGCGCTGCCGCCGGAGCTGCGGCAGCGCCTTTTCCCTTTCCTTATCAGGAGAACTTCGACAAAACAACGCTCCATCAGTCGCCCCGCTATTTTGCCGATCAGGATGGGGCATTTGAGGCGCTTCCCTGCATGAGCCGTCCTGGACGTTGCCTGCAGCAGGTGGTAACCCATCGCCCGATTTCCTGGGGCCAACTGAGCCCCGATCCATTTTCTCTGCTCGGCAGCGAGGACTGGAAGGATTACCAGGTGGAAGCTGACGTCCTGTTGGCCTCGCCGGGTTATGTTTCGCTCATCGGACGGATCGACTCAGCGAATTACTTTCTGAACAAGAAATCAGGGACCTCGCGCTGGCCAAGCAGCTACGTGTTTCAGGTCCATCAAAATGGCCAGTGGGAACTCGATAGCGTGAGTTACTCGTCGCCGGATAAGAAATTGGCGGCCGGCAGTGCGCGGTTCGGTTTGAACGCCTGGCATCACTTGTGCCTTTCTTTTCGCGGCGATCAGATTCGCGCCATGATGGATGGCCATGTGCTGGCCAGCGTGCAGGATACTTCTCACCGGCAGGGAATGGTGGCAGTTGGTTCCGGCTGGAATTTGGCGCAATTTGATAATTTTCAGGTTCGGTAGGCTGCTGGCAGGCCCGTTGAGCGCGAGTGGCGTGCCCTGATAAGCCCTTCTGAACTCAAAAAATAAGCGTGCCGGACATCCAATCACCCGTTCCACTGTTATCATCTGCCATGGAGGGGCAATGTTCCCGGACTCGTGAGGTGCGCAATGGTGTTTCACCCGCTCTCTATCAGGTGGATATGAAATGAAATGAACCGGCCTGGCTGGCACGTTGGCATCCAAGCACAAGAATTCATGACGATTCAAACCCGGCCAGGATTGAAGCCTAGCCATGAGCGGAACATCTAGAACCCGAATCAAGGCCGCCAAACTCAAGATGACATTCGCGGGAGACTGTCTAAAAGAAAAGTCAATTTTAATAACTGGTGGCCTGGGTGCTGTTGGCAGGGTGGTGGTTTCGGCCCTTCTCGCTCATTCGGCGCGGGTCACGGTGAATGATCTTGTCCCTGATGAGGAGGCTGCTAAGGTTCGCGAGCAACTGAATTGGCCCCGGGACCGTTTCGCCTACGTCCAATCGGACGTCACCACGCCGGCGGGCGTTGGGGGCCTGATCTCCAAAGCCGGTAAAACTTTCGGCTCCCTTCACGTTGCAATCTGCAATGCCGGGATGGCTGAGAGCTGCCCGATCGTGGATTACTCAGAAGCTGAGTGGGACAAGATTATGGACGTGAACCTCAAGAGCGCGTTTCTCACGGCGCAGGCTTCTGCCCGGGCAATGATCCAGGAAAAAATCCCGGGGAAGATTATTTTTACTTCTTCTTGGGTTCAGGATGTCCCGTGGCCCGGCATTACTCCTTACAACGTCACCAAGAGCGGAATCAAAATGCTGATGCGGGGAATGGCGCGGGAACTCGCCTCCCACGGTATCCGGGTGAATTGTCTGGCGCCAGGGATCGTCGCTGTGGGCATGGCGAAACGCCAATGGGACACTGAGCCAGACTACCGGCGGCGCGCGGAGAAAGCAATTCCGCTGGGCTTTATGCAACCGCCGGAGTCCGTGGCCAATGCATTCGTCTTTCTCTGCTCGGACGCCTCCGATTACATGACCGGCTCAACCCTGCTGGTGGATGGCGGTTCGAGCCTCTATCCCATGGATTAATGCCATGAAAATTGCCTCGGTCAAAACGGCCGTTGTGAACGCGGAAATGCGGAACTGGGTCTTCGTCAAGGTGGAGACCGATCAGGCCGGGCTGTGGGGCTGGGGTGAGGCTTCGCTGGAGTGGAAGACCCGCGCTGTGGTGGGAGCGGTGGAGGACCTTGCTCCAATGGTAGTAGGTGAAGACCCCTCCTGCATCGAACACCTTTATCAAAAGCTGTGCCGGCAATCCTTCTGGCGCCTCGGCGTGATCGGCATGAGCGCCATAAGCGGCATTGAGCAGGCCTGCTGGGATATCTATGGCAAGTCGCTTGGCCTGCCCGTTTACAAGCTGCTGGGCGGCGCGGTGCGGGACCGCGTGCGCATGTACACCCACCTGGGTGGCGGCAATATGAAGGCGGTTTATGAAACGTTTGACCCTCAGCCGCTGATTGATCTTGCGCTGCAGGTGGTGGAGAAGGGTTACACCGCCGTCAAGGTTGTGTGCGTGCCTTACTCCGAACCGCTGATGAGCGCCTCGTATGTCAAACAATTTCGGCAGGCCATTGAGCGGCTGCGCTTGGCGGTCGGAGATAGCATTGACATCATGATTGATTTTCACGGCCGCACCTACCCCGCCATGGCCATCGAATACATCAACGCCATCTCGGAATTCAACCCTTTCTTCTGTGAGGAACCGGTGCCTCCTGAAAACGTAGCCGCCCTGCGCGAGGTGCGCCGCGCCGTCCGGGTACCCATTGCCACCGGGGAGCGGCTGGTGACCCGCCACCAATTCCGGGAAGTCTTTGAACAGCAAGCTTGCCACGTGATTCAACCGGACCTTTGCCACTGTGGCGGCTTGCTCGAAGGAAAAAAGATCGCGGCCATGGCTGAGGCCTACTATATGGGCGTCGCTCCTCATAATCCTTTGGGGCCCGTGGCCAATGCCGCCGCCTTGCACTTTGCCCTTTCCACCCCCAATTTCCTGATCCAGGAGGACATGCTGGCGGATGTCCCGTGGCGGTGGGATGTGGTGCGCCATTCGCTCCAAACCCAAGATGGGTATTGGCAGAGGACGGAAGCTCCTGGCCTCGGCGTTGAAGTGAATGAAGTGGAGGCGGCGCGGCATCCGTTTCAGCAGGAAGTGATGCACCCTACCACCATCAGGGCCAAGGATGGCGCAATTCTGGATTGGTAAGGCCGCGGCCGTCCTTCGGCAGTCTATTGGAGCGGCCAGGCAGCTCGACCGCCAATAAGGGTAGACCAATCATGGTCACGGTGACGAGAGCCGCCCCGGCACTCCATGCGGATTACAACTGGGCCTACGTCTGGATGATCTCCCTTGTTGCCGCGCTGGGCGGCCTTCTTTTTGGTTATGACTGGGTGGTCATCGGAGGCGCCAAACCTTTCTATGAAAAATTCTTTCATTTAACAACTCCCGGCCAGCAGGGATGGGCCATGAGCTGTGCACTGGTGGGCTGCTTGGCGGGAGCACTGGTTTCCGGCGCACTCACAGGGAGGTTCGGTCGCAAGCGGTTGTTGATCAGCGCAGCATTGCTGTTCGCTTTGTCGTCACTCGGCACAGGCCTGGCAAGCGTCTTCGGCGCTTTCGTGGCCTGGCGCATGGCCGGTGGAGTGGCGATTGGGTTGGCTTCCAATCTTTCCCCCATGTATATTGCGGAGGTTTCACCCGCCCCCTTGCGCGGCAAACTGGTTTCAATGAATCAGTTGACCCTGGTTGTGGGCATCCTTCTGGCGCAATTCATGAACTGGCTCATTGCCCGGCCAATCCCTGGGAACTTCACGCCGGTGGACATCTTGAACTCCTGGAATGGCCAGTTGGGATGGCGATGGATGTTTGGTGTAACGGCTGTGCCCTCGATCCTGTTTTTCATTGGGATGATCGGCGTCCCGAAGAGTCCACGCTGGCTCGCCCATCACGGCAAGCCCGGCCAGGCGCGCCGCATCCTTGAAAAGATCGGGGGCGGCGATTACGCCTCCCAGGCTTTGGCAGAAATCGAATCGAGCCTCGGCGAACGGAGGGAAAAGTACGACCGGAGATCGCTGTTTGAACCCAAAATCGCCAGGATTCTCTTCCTCGGCATCGCCTTGGCGGTTTTTCAGCAATGGTGTGGCATCAATGTGATTTTCAATTATGCGGAGGATGTGTTTGCTGCAGCGGGTTACACCGTCTCTTCCACGCTGTTCAACATCGTCATCACTGGGGCCGTGAACTTACTTTTCACCCTCGTGGCGGTCACCCTGGTGGATCGTGCCGGGCGCAGGTTACTGTTGCTAGGAGGTGCAGCGGGTCTGGCTGTGATCTATGCCTTGCTGGGCGCCGGGTATCACGCCGGCCGTCAAGGCTTTCCCATGCTGCTGCTGGTCGTCGCCGCCATCGCGTGCTACGCCATGTCGCTCGCGCCGGTCACCTGGGTCGTCATCTCAGAGATTTATCCCAACCGCGTCCGGGGTGAAGCGATGTCCCTTGCCGTCACTTCCCTATGGGTTGCCTGCTTTACCTTGACGTATACATTTCCCTTCTTGATGAAAGCGGCCGGCGCAGCGGGGACATTTTGGATATACGCGGGCATCTGCGTTGCAGGCTTCACGTTCATTTATTTCCGATTGCCGGAGACCAAGGGAAAAACCCTGGAACAGATTGAAGGACTGTGGAAATGAATTTTTCATTGACTCAGCTACACGTCCCGCAGCGGATTTTAATCTCAAACTCTCAAACACCCAAGGCCTTCAAAATGACCCGATTGAAAACTGTTTCTTTGGCTCTCTCTTGTGCGGTTGCTCTTTTGGTTTTATCCATGAATTCGGCCAACGCCTTCGGTCAAACGCAGCCGCCAAAACTTGCCTCAGTTCCTCCCATGGGCTGGAACACCTGGTATGCCTTCGGATGCCATATTTCTGCGGATGTCGTCCGGGCGCAGGTTGACCAGATGGTTGCGAACGGCATGAAAGCTGCCGGCTACCGGTATGTCAATCTGGATGACTGCTGGCAGGGCAGCCGTGACGCGCAGGGCGTGATTCATCCCAATTCACACTTTCCGGATGTGAAAGCCTTGGCCGCTTATGTCCATTCCCGGGGCCTTCTCTTCGGCATTTATTCCTCCCCAGGCCCCACGACGTGTGGGGGCTATGAAGGAAGCTACGGACACGAGGTGCAGGATGCCCGGACCTATGCCGGCTGGGGAGTGGATTTTCTAAAATACGATTGGTGCAGCGCGACAAGCGTCTACCGGCCGGAGCAGATGGAAGACGCTTACCTGAAAATGCATCAGGCCCTAGTGGCAGCGGGCCGGCCCATGATTTATAGCCTTTGCCAATATGGGATGCTGGGTGTTTGGCGCTGGGGGCCACAAGTGGGAGCCGAACTTTGGCGCACCACGGGTGACGTAAGCAACAAAATCGATTTTCAAGAATACGAGCGAATGCTCTTTGTTGGGTTTGGCCAAGCTGGATTGGACCGCTTTGCTGGGCCCGGACGCTGGAATGACCTCGACATGCTTCAAATCGGCAACAGCGGGCTGAACCTTGATGAGCAAAAAACTCAGATGAGCCTCTGGTGCCTTTTGGCGGCGCCATTGATCGTCAGTACGGACCTCACCAGGTTGTCGAGCTCGGAATTAGCGATTCTCACCAATCCAGAAGCAATCCGGGTCGATCAGGATCCGCAAGGTATCGAGGGCCAACGCGTGAGCCAAGTGGGACCATTGCAAGTGTGGGCGAAACCCGAAAGCGGAGGAAGCATGGCGGTGGGACTTTTTAATTCCGGCGAATCTGCCATGCCAGTCTCTGTGGACTTCAGGCAAATCGGATTTTTCCACGCGGTCGAGGTGCGGGACCTGTGGGCACGCAAGGATCTGGGTACCTTTGAAAAAACCTTCTCAACCAAGGTGCCCCGACATGGAGTGGCGCTGATTGAGGTCAAGAATTACCAATCCCAATGACCCAAGAGCGGCAGCCACCCGGGGGTCTGGGAGACTATGAAAAAGTGTGGGGTGCTCATGGCGCAGTTGCTGTCCGGAAATCCACATACCAGGTGCGGATAACTTGTTCGAGCGTGCCATTCAAAACATGGACACGGACCGTGAGAAACGGCTGAACGATAAACCGGTTCCACCTCATCTGCTGCTTCTTGGCCATCCGTTTGGCGATGATTTCGTTGACCGTGGACTCAACCCAAGCCGTCGAAATCGGCTGATCGGCTCGATAGCGCTTGCCGTAATTCGGCAAGGAGTCCCGGTTCGCGTTCAGATACTGCAGCAGATCCCGCAGCGCCGTGCTCAAGCGCGCCACTTGGATCACGTGCTGAAAGCGCATCGCCAAGTGAAACCAATCCAGGATGTGCTCCGACTTCGGCGCAATCTCCCTTTGGATCGCTCGCAACCCAGCATCCCCGTCCGACAACACCGTGACCTGGGCACCCCCCGTGCAGCCGGCTTGAATCATGGCCTGCTGAAGCCGCGGGCTCGCCGAGCCGGTGCCCTCTTGTACAAAGGCAAACCGTGTTGCCGTCTCGTCCGCCAACACCTTGCCGGCCACGACCTCGAAGTTGCGCTCCGGCCCGTTTCGGCCGCGCACCTATCCTCCGTCCAGCCCCACGACGATTTCTGGGGCAGGAATATCGGGCCGCAGCAACTCCGCATTCGCCGCCGCTTTTTCTAAGTGGCGGCCGACGCGCATCACCCGGTTCCGCACGGAGTTGGCATTCGTTTTCGCTGAAGCAGGCAGCAATTCGCCCAAGAAATCGGCGACCTTGCCGAACGGCATCAGGGCCGCCAGCCGAACTTCGTCACAGAGATGCCGTTATGAACTTTTTTTGAGCGCTGCGATGCCATAAGCCCTTTGCGTTCAGAACGGCAGGTTGCAAAAATCGATGTAGTGCAGACCAACCCTCTTGCCAGGGGTCCGCGCGTCATGTCAGGATCGCACCGATGTTTCTGCGAGCGCACGCGCGGAGCAAGGATGGCAAGGAGCACACTTACTGGTCGCGGGTCGAGACCGTGCGAACTCCGAACGGTCCTCGTCAGCGGACGGTCTGTTACCGGGGCGAGCTGAATCACTCGGGGCAGGCTCGCTGGCTGAAGGCGATTGAAGTCTTCAATGAGCAGGGCGAGCGCCGGCAGTTGAAGCTGTTCCCCTCCGAGGTCGAGCCGCCCGAGAACGATCCGGACGTGGCCCGGGTGCGCGTCCGTCAAGTGCGGTTCGAGCGGGCGCGGCAGTTTGGGAATTGCTTGGTGGGGCTGGAACTGTGGCGGCGGTTGGGCCTGGATCGCTTCTTCGCGGCGCAGATCGACGGCGAAGAGGGGGACGTGCCCTGGTCGCGGGGGGCGGCGTTGCTGGCCGTCAACCGGCTGTGCGCGCCGACGAGCGAGTTGGGCATCGAAGAACGCTGGTATCCCTCGACGGCCCTGGATGACTTGCTGGGCTTGCCGCCGGGAGTCGTGAATGACACGCGGCTCTACCGCACTCTGGACCGCCTGCTGCCTCAGAAGACCGCCTTGGAGCAGCATCTGAAGCAGCGCTACGGCGAGCTGTTCGCCGCCCAATTCGACGTCCTGCTCTACGACCTGACCAGCAGCTACGTGGAGGGCGAAGCCCGGAAAATTCCGATGATGCAGCGCGGCTACTCGCGCGATCATCGACCCGACGGCCAACCGGTGGTGATCGCCTGGATCGTCAACCCGGAAGGCTTCCCGCTGAGTTACGAAACCTTCGACGGGAACCGCCCGGACGTGACCACCCTGGAGGCGGTGATGCGGAGGGTGGAGCGCAAGTACGGGCGGGCGCGGCGGGTGGGGGGGTTCGATCGAGGCATCGTCAGCGAGGAGAATCTGGCGTCGCTGCGGAAGCGGGGCGGCCAGTACCGGGTGGGAACGCCGCGATCGAAGCTCAAAGCGATGGAACAAGCCCTGTTGGAAGGCGGCTGGACGCCGGTGCGAGACGACGTTGAAGCCAAACTGCTGAGCACGCCCGAAGGCGCCGAGACCTACGTCTTGTGCCGGTCGACGGCGCGCCGAGCCAAGGAGCCGGCCATTCGCGGCCGCTTTTCGGCGCGCATAGAGAAGGCGCTGAGCAAGCTGGAGCAGCAAGTGGCGAAGGAGCGGCTCAAGGACCGCCAGAGAATCGAGCGCCGGTTGGGGAAGATTCAAGCGCGCCACCCGCAAGGGGCGGACCTCTATGCGATGGGCGTCGAAGAGGACCCGGGATCGTGGAAGGTTCATTGGAAGCGGATCGAAGAACGTCGGGCGTGGCGCGAGGCCCGCGAAGGCGCCTACCTGCTGCGCACCCATCTCCCGGGCGAAACGGCCGAAGAACTTTGGACGCAGTACATCCAACTCATCGAAGCCGAAGCGGCTTTTCGAGCCTTGAAGAGCGAGTTGTCGATCCGTCCGTTGTTTCATCAACTCGAACCTCGCGTCAAGGCCCACATCCTGGTGGCGTTCCTGGGCTACGCGCTGGGGGTGACGCTGAAGCATCAGCTGCGACGCAACCATGCCGAGCTCTCACCCGTCCGGGCGCTGGCGCTGCTCTCCACTCTGCAGAGCGCCGACATTGTGCTGCCCACCACCGACGGGCGCGAGATTCGTCGGCGACGTGTGTCCACTCCAAGCCGAGAACAGCAACAGCTTCTCGATCAACTGGGAATCACGATTCCAGAACACCTCAATCTCAATTTCGAATGTAGTGCAGACTCAGCCATAGCGTGAAATGATTCTAAATCACTTAGCCCCTTTCTCGCCCCCTTCGTGACGAACTTGGCTAACGAGCCG
>Ga0207416_1002768_pt1 | contig 18088 bp, 25 predicted proteins | sample PaiPotPPM11metaG_FD_184107 | JGI IMG/M metagenome (GOLD analysis project Ga0207416, IMG submission 184107) | Iron sulfur acid spring bacterial and archeal communities from Banff, Canada, to study Microbial Dark Matter (Phase II) - Paint Pots PPM... ...
GCGCGCGCAGCCGAGCGAACTCCTGGATCTGCGGATTCCCCGGGTCGGCCTTCCCGGGGGTAAACGTCAGCTCCCGCACCACCGCGTACATGGCAGACCTCCTCACCAGACCACTCCCGCGGCCGCACCGGCCGCCAGCCACAGTCTAGGCCGGGCGCGCCCGGAAAGCAAGGGGGCGCGAGCCGGGGCGGATCAAAAAAGTGGAGAGAGCGCTCCGAGCGCCTACGTACCCGGCGCTCGGTAGGTGGCCGTCTTCTTCGACACCTGGTCCAGCTCCTCCGGCGTGAGCAGCACGACCGTCTTGATATTCCCGACGCCGGCGGCTGCGACCGTCAGCGAGGCGGCCGCGACGGAGACGTTATCAGGGCAGTCGACGATGGCGTAGAGATCGTCGTCGCCAAAGGCGTAGTAGAAGGCGTCGAGCGTGCCGCCGACGCTCCGCATGAGCCGGTCCACGGCCGCTCGCCGAGCGACGCCGCCCTCCTTGAGCGTCCCCTGGATGCCCTCTCTGCTCAGTGACGCGCGGATCAAGTACTTCGCCATGGCCGCAACTCCCTCCACTCCGTTCCGCAACGGCTGGCCGTGTGCCCCTTCGCACCGGGCGCTCGGGACCAAGCGCACGACCGCCGACCGAACCGCCGCGCTCCCGCGGGATTGATCCTAACCCCTGACTGCGATCGGGGCGTGCGTCCTCCCCGACCTGGTCCGGCCTTTGTCTGCTTGCTATCGTCGCCGGCATGACCCAGGTAAGCGTACGAGCCTACCCGCAAGGTGTCGCCGCGCTGGTACCTTTGGGGGCCCCGCTGGAAGCGCTGGCCGACGCCGTGGCCGTAGCGCAAATCGCCCCTCCAAAAACGTCGGCTCCCCTGGTTGACAATCTGGCTCTACACTGCGCCCAGCTATGTCCTTCGACCAAGTCGCCAACTTTGCCTACTCCACGGTCGCGATCGCGCCAACACCGGCCACCACCGGGACCTCCCTGACCGTGCAGACCGGGGATGGCACCAAGTTCCCGACCCCGCCCTTCAATGTGACCGTCTGGCCCAACAACGTCCAGCCGATCCAGAGCAACGCGGAGATCGCCCGGGTGACCAACATCGTGGGGGACAGCTTCACGCTTGCCAGGAACCAGGAGGGCAGCTCGGCACAGTCCATCGCCGCCGGCTGGCAGATCGCCGAGACCTGGACCGCCAAGGACGTCACCGACATGCAGAAGCAGGAAGGACTCTTACGACCGATCGCCCTGATGGGCGCCTAACACTATGGCCGACTCACCGAAGACATTAGGACAGAGCGCACCGGCAGCCACCACGCTGACCGATCTCTACACCGTGCCGGGGTCCACCAACACGGTGGTTTCCACGGTGACGATCTGCAACACCGGCAGCACCGACACGACCTTCCGGCTCTCGGTTGCCCCAGCGGGAGCCGCCGATGCACTCTCACAGTACCTCTATCGGGATGAGACGGTCGCCGCCAACGACACCTTCGTCCTCACCGCCGGGCTCACCTTGCAGGCGACGGACAAAATCCGCTGCTACTCCGCCAACGGCAATTGCTCATTTTCAGTTTTTGGAATTGAAATTACCTGACACTATGTTCAACGGTACACACTGGTCAAAAATGCCAAACAGGGAGGAGATTCTAGCTCATATCTCAGCCACCAAGAAAGGTAGGAAGCTGAGTGCGGCTCATCGCCGGAGTATCAGTAGGGCGCATAAGGGAAGAACTCCGGCCAACTGGAAGAGTATATTCGGCAAGGCGTGGAAGCCATGCCAGTGGCTAACGTGCAAGGGGTGTAAGGGGAAGTTTCAGACCAGCAAAGAAAAAGGCTATGCGCAAACTACCTATTGCAGCCGAAACTGTTACAAAAAGTACTTCACGGGAACTAGAGGAAAGAAGAGAAAGAGTAATGTAGTCCCGACTCATTGGAATTGGAAAGGTGGTATCACACCGATCAATCATGCTCTCCGGCAATCGCTAGAGTATGAGGACTGGCGAAAGAAGGTGTTGGAGCGGGATGACTATACCTGCCTCAACTGCGGACAGATCGGGGGGTGGCTTGAGGTCGATCACATCAAGCCGTGGAGTCGCTTCCCCAAGCTCCGGTTTGACATAACCAACGGTCGGACTCTTTGCAAGCCATGCCACATAGCGATTGGCTGGAGCGTCTCGAAACACTTCAAGGCGAAGGAGGCGCTAGCAGCGTAGAAACTATGGCAGCAGGATCGACCATCAGCAAGACACGCGCCCAGGCCACCAGGCTCACCCTCCTGGCCAGCGCCGCGCAGACCAGCTCCGGCAACGGCTCGGCCATCAGCGTGGGTCCCTTCCGCGAGGCGATGCTCACCCTCAACTGCACCGCGGCCTCCGGCACCACCCCGACCCTCAGCGTCAGCATCCAAGTCTCGGATGATGGCGGGACCACCTGGTACACCCTGCCCGGCACGACCTTCACCCAGCTCGCCACGACCGGCTCCCAAGTTGGCTGGATGCAGGGCTTCGGCGACACCATCCGCGTCAGCTACACCATCGGCGGCACATCGCCGTCCTTCACCTTCGCCGTCAAGGCCGTCCTCAAGTAGCCCCCGTATCCAGCGACCCCGCGACCAATCAGCTAGAGTACCCACCTGAGTGCACGGGAGGACACGCCATGGCGACAGCCCAACCACCAAGCCCCTCGGACACGGACGAGCTCCAGCAGCTCCTGTCCGCCGTGCGGGACGTCTGCTACTCGCTGGACAGGCGGCTGCAGTCCATCGAGGACCATATCGGCCTGCGGCGGTCGGGCAGCGCCACCACCCAGTACGACCAGGCCTTCAACGAGTTCGAGGACCTGGTGGACGCCCGGGCGGAGCGGCTGGACAGCGGCACGCACCCCTCGCCCAGCCACCAGTTCTGAGGCGAACGCCTCCCCTGAGGTCTTGACAAGCTGGCCTTACACTATGCCGGTATGCCATTTCCCGTCTACCAAGAAGTCGACCAGGCCGGCAACGACACCAACTCGCTGATCTACAACACGACCGCGCCGACCTTGGTCAACGGGCAGGAGGTCAAGCCCCAGGCCGACGTCAACGGCAACCAGAAGCAAACCCTGGCCACCCTGATCGCGGGGGAAGACCTGACCAACAACGTCCTGAAGGTCGAAGAGCGCTTCAGCTACGCCTCCTACTCCACCGCCCAGACCGCGACCACCATCAAGTCGGGCGCGGGCTTCCTCCACACCGTCACCATCCTCGGCGGCACCGCCGGCGCGATCACCGTCTGGGACAACACCGCCGGATCGGGAACAACCATCCTCCCGGCATTCACGCCCGGCAACGTGACCGTCCCGGTCACCCTCACCATCGACGCCATCTTCTCGACTGGCCTCACCTTCACCACGGCAGCGGCAACGGTAATCGAGTTCAGCTACCGATAGGCCACGCCGCGCGCAACAGCTATGCCTAGACAACTCGTACGAGATTTCAAAACCTGCCTCTCCTTCAATGGAACGAGCAACAAAGCAACCGTTGCCGTCCCAAGTACGGCAATCGACAACATTACGTATAGCCTGTGGGTGAAGGCCAATATAGTAACTGCGACCGAAAGAATCGTGACGAACGGAGACAATACCGCGAATGGCTTCGCCCCATCCATCGCGGCGGACGGCACGATCTATACCGAGCTGCTGGGAATTGTGAATGTGTCCACCGGCCAGAAGATTATTCCTGGCGTATGGACCTTTTTGACCTATACTCGAACTTCTGGAGTGAGTCAAATGTATATCAATGGGGTCGCCCAAGGGATTACCTACAATAACACGCCCATTGCCCCGACCGGGTTTCTTTGCGCCGGCGGGAGCGTGAACGGGTCGAACGCGGGATTCGGCTCCGGCTACGCCGGGCTGATCGACGATGTCAGGATCTATGAGCGGCCGCTCTCGGCGACTGAAATCTTGAATTTCTACTACGGCTCCGAACCAGCCTCTACGAGCCTGAAGATAAAGTGGCTTATGGATGAGGGGAGCGGGACATCGCTGATCGACGCTTCGGGGAACGGCAATACCGGGACGATCTCGGGGGCGACGTATTCCACCGACGTGTTCATGAAGGCAAGAACCGTAGCATCCTAATATGATATGCCATTTCTTCGAACATCAGGGACCACCTTCACGCTGAGCGGCTCCCGCTTCATGCCCTTCGGGGCCAGCACCTTCGACATCACCGGCAGCACCGCCCAGGTCGATCAGAAGCACGCCGACGCCGTGGCGATGAAGCACAACATGGTCCGCTACATCAACTGGCTCCCCCACGCCAGCGCCGCCAACTCCGAGTTCAACGCCACCTACTGGAACATCATCGACTACGGGCTCAACCGGGCGATCGGCGACGGCCTCAAGGTGCTCCTCGACCTCTCCGACATCCAGGGGATCTCCGACGCGCGGGGCTACACCTTCGGAGACGCCAACAACCTGGCGCTCTGGCAGAGCGTGGTGAGCTGGCTTGGGACCCGCGTCAACTCGGTCAACAGCCGGGTCTACAAGAACGACGACACGATCGGCATCATCTCGATCGTCGGCGAGGCCACCGGGCTGAGCAACAGCGAGGCGATCCGCATCTACGGGGCGATCAGCGGCTATTTCAAGACGGCGGGGTTCCAGCAGCTGATCCAGTCGGGCGGCTGCGCCAAGGAGATCTTCAACGCCGTGTCGTCCATCTCCACGGTGGACTGTAACTGCATCCACACCTACGACGCCGTCTCCTCCGACGACTTCTACATGCGCACCGTCTTCCAGCCGGCGGCCGTCCAGTACGGCAAGCCGTGGTTCATCGAGGAGTTCGGGGCCACCCAGGGGACGGGGGACATCGGCCGGTCCAACTACCTGCGCCTGAAATATAACGTCGGGTTGCTCTACGGGTGCGCCGGATTCCTGTTCTGGAACAACGACGAGGGCGCGGGGGCCGGGGGGTTCGGGATCAGCTCGCAAGTGACGCCGGTCACCGCCAACCTCGTGAAGTTGTACTCATATATCAAGTCCTACTCACCGCGCATTCCTGTCGATGCTGTTAGCTCGTCGGGATGGTATTGACTATGCCAGCAAAGCACCATAAGAGACAATCAACACGAGGTAGGAGGTGGGCAGTATAGCCGCGCCACAACCCGTCGCCCAAGATTATGCCCAGCCGCCGTTACCCGCCACCAAGAGCGGGTGGGCGATCAACTCCATTGACTTGCAGGTGCTCACGAAGTCGGACGGCTGGAACCAGGGCCAAACCGAGCGGCTGGCCGAGTACCAGCAGCTCCTCGACAACGGCGGCTCTCCCCAGTACGTCGCCCTCGCCGTCCCCTACGACAATCTCACCAAGTACACCAACTACGTCACCGACGCCCGAAGCAAGGGCTTCAGGGTCTACCACCGCTCCCACTGGAACGCCTGGCAAGGGGATAACAACGTCGGGAACATCGCCACCAGCACCAGCCTGACCAGCTCCGGCACCACCGCCACCTGCGTCACCAGCACGCCGCATCTCTTGAACACCGGGGACACCGTCTCCATGAACGGGATGAACGAGACGGCCTACCGGGGGGAGTTTGTTGTCACCGTGGTCAACAGCACCACCTTCACCTACACCCTGCCGACCACCGCGGCCTCACCGGCCACCGGCAGCATCGGCTGGCGCTTCGGCCGGCAGACCTACCTCGACCACACCTACGACTTCATCGTGAACAACAGCTCGCTCTTCCAGGCTGGCGATATGTTCGGCATGTGCGTGGAGGCGGACCAGGCGGACGGCCAGAGCATGACTTTCAAGACCCCCGGCACGACCACCTTCAACACCGGCGTCTACAACCAGTTCCAGAAGGATCAGGTGCGCTACGCCAACGCCGCCTTCGCCGCCATCGGGTTGACCCACCTGGTGCACACCTGGCCGATCTCCCACGACGTCTCCAACCTCAACCTGAACGGCCAGACGGTGAACGTGGGCGGCTCGACCTCCACCGGCAACAGCTCGGGCCTGGGGGACAGCGACATCCAGACCTACTTCGCCGGCAGGCTGTCCCTGGACCACTACGAGGACGCCAGCGTGATCGACGGCAATAGCTACCAGACCGACTACGGCTCGGACCTGGACAAGTTCGCCCTGGCCTTCCCCTCGATCAAGGCCGTGGGCGGGGGGCTGATGCTCTCCGAGTGGGGCTTCCACACCCAGACCGACTACGGGGACGGGGTGCAGTACGGCGTCTACGACAGCGTGGTCACCGCCGTGCAGAGCCGCAACTTCGTGATCGGCGTGAACTTCTGGAACCACCTGGGGCAGCTCCAGTCGTCGCTCTGGAAGGACAACTCCGGCACGATCATCCCCGGTGGGAGGGCGGCGGTCAACGCGGTCAAGCGCGCCTTCACCACCGGGAATGCGACCTTCGGCAGACGCGTCCGCGTCTAGCCTACTAGACGGCGCTGCGCGCCCTGCCGCCCGAGACGGCCCGCACGATCAGCAGCAGGAGCACCGCGCCGATGAAGGAGACGATGAGGCTGCCGATGAAGCCGTAGTTGTTGGCTCCATGCCCCGCCCCCAGCAGCAGGCTCGCCACCCAGCCGCCGACCACGGCCCCGATCAGGCCGATGACCATGTCCCCGACGACCCCAAAGCCCGAGCCGCCGACCACCATCCCGGCCAGCCAGCCGGCGATGATCCCGATGATGATCCACCCGACGATCGCGGTCAACATAGACGCACCTCCTCGTTGCACGTGCCGGCGACAGCGCCCACCCGCAAAGGGATGGGCGACCGGCGTATGAGCCAGCACGAATGCACAGATCGTGCCAGCCGGTGGGCCGGCGCAGGTCTGACGGGTCGGCTCGGATGCGTTGGCTTATTGGTCGAAGTCGGCGAGCAGTGATCGCTGGTTCAGCGCCGCCTCACGAGCCTTTGGCGCTCGCTTGAAGGTCACGTTGACCTGGCCCACCGGCGGCATGTCGATCCGTTTGCCGGCCAGCAACTCGGCGATCGTGAGCACTTGCAGGCGCGGGTGTGTCCCCCAGGCGGACTCATAGAAGCCGGCGCTCGCCGCCTCGCTGCGCATCGGCTGGGTCGATTCCTGCAAGCTGATGAGCACCCCGATCTGCGCCGTCTCCCGATCCACCACATGGCCGAGGTCACGCACGTCGCCGACGTTGGTATGGCCACCCTTGACCGAGAAGATCACCTGCTTCGTCTTGCCGCTTGGTCCTTCGTCGTGGAAGAACAGCCGACCGTCGATGCCTCGGTCCGAACCTTTCTTCTGGTCCGCCACCGCCGGCCTCGCGCCGACGAGCCCCAATGCCCACCACTGGAACTGATATTTGTCCTGGTCGGCGAGTTCCTGCGCATCCTGGACGGTGGTTGGCTCGCCAATAACCCGGTACTTCGTCTCCGCGCCATAGGCGTCGGTGAGTCGGTGGCGGATCAGGTTGATGGACAGATGGGTGATGTCAATTCCGATCCAGGACCGGCCGAGTTTCTGGGCTGCCACAACGGCCGTTCCACAACCACAGAAGGCGTCGAGCACAACATCACCCGGACTGCTACTCGCGCTGATGATACGCTCAAGGAGCGCCTCCGGCTTCTGTGTGGGATAGCCGAGACGTTCCTTGGCAGTGTTACCAACGCGATCGATATCCCCCCACCAGTCCTGAACTGGCATCCCTTTCCGTTCGTCAAGATAGATAAGCTCGCCTCGCAGCAAAGGGATGCCGTTACTATCCTTCCTAATCCGCCCAGCTACCCACAGCCGCTCCATTTCATCGGAGCTAAAACGCCACATGCGAGATGGGCCAGGAGTACGGCCGTGGAACTCAAATCGTCCGCTATTCCGCCCATGACTTGGAGCGGTCAGGTTTTCTATCTTATACCAGCGCCCGTGCTCATCCTGCCTGAACTCCGCCTTTAGATACTCTGGATCATAGTCCACATACACTGGAGCAAAGAAGACATGGCGCACATCCATAGCGTAGTACAAGAGAATATCGTGGACGCGACCAAATCGCTTCGGGTCGTTGTGCGCGCTCGTCCGCTTCCAGACAATTTGGTTTCTGTAGTTCTCAGGACCAAACACAGCATCCATGAGCAACTTGAGATAGTGTACAGCAATGCTATCGCAGTGAAGATACATGCTGCCGCTCGACTTAAGGACGCGATGCAGCTCTACCAAGCGCGGTGCCATCATCGCCAAGTAAGCGAGCATATCGTTCTCGCCGATGAGCTGCCGGAATGCCTGGAGGGCTTGTGAGACAGCGCCGCCCTGCTCTACCGTCTCCTGGAAGGCCCTGGACGCGGCTTGATCCCAGCGCCAGGTATCCCCGAAGGCTTTGATCTGTGCCGCGGATCGGCTGCCATCCTGCTCGGCGAACAGCACGTTGTAGCTGGCGTTGCTGTTGAAGGGCGGGTCGATGTAGACCAGATCGACCGACTCGTCGGCGACGTAGCGCCGGAGCACGTCGAGGTTGTCGCCGTAGTAGAGGACGTTCTCCACGACCTGCCGCTCTTACCTTTCGCTCAGTGGATAGTACTGCGGAGCGACAGGCTGGTGCAGCCGGACTGCCTGACCTGTTGTCAGAGCGCCGGGAGTCCCCGAGCGAGAGTTTGTCCTTGACACCCCGTCGCTACACTGGACACGTATGCCAACCTACGCGTGCGACCTCGACGGGATGGTTTTTTCCTTTCCCAGCTTCTTCCAGTCCTTTGTGCCCGCCATGCAAGCGGCCGGGAACAAGGTCGGCATCCTCACCGGCAGACCAGAATCCGAGAAGGACATGCTCATCGAGCAGCTCAAAGCCCTGGCCATCGCTCCGGATTTTTTCATCGGCAAGCCCGACGACAGCCAGCTCCCCAACGGCGTCTTCAAGGCGATCGCCTGCCGGGACCTGGGGATCGACATCCTGTTCGACGACTTCCAGTGCGACGACCCCAAGATGCTGGCCGACTTCTTCAGCCTGAACCAGAAGACTATCCCCTTCACCAGTTGGGCATTCCAGCCTTGAAGAGGATCTCCGGATGAACGAAGATTCAGAACGCCCGTTTCTCCGCGCCCGTTCTCTCGAGATGGCGCATCAGCTTCCTGAAAAAGCCCGTGACTGCGTAGACGCCGCCCGCGTACCCGACAATAGCGCCGACGTACTCTTTTATCAGGCCAGCCCTCTGCAGCCTGAGTAGTATGAAAGGTAGGTCTTCTTCGGGAACCGAGCGGCACTGATTAGCTAAATCGTCCCATCCCTTCTGGATCACCCAGGCCGGATTGTCTTGGTCCTTCGACGGAGGCTCTCGCTGCTGTTCATAGATCGCCTTGGCAACTCGAATCTCCGGCGAAGATAGTTCTGCAAGTACCTGTAGGTATTCCTCGGCTGAGAAATCATCCCTATCCTGTATGACGGTAGCTCCTCGTAGTATCGCTGCGTACAGGGATAATTTCTCTCGATCCCGTGTGCGAGTGGTGTATTCCAGTGCCCTCACCGAGAGATCGAAGAATTCTTCGGATTCCAGGAAGTCCTTGTCTACCATACTCTCTCTGATTCTTGCCATCTCCTTATCTAGAGAGCTGACGAAATCCAAGAGACGAGACTGGACAATTGCTGAACCCCTAGAAGAAAAGATGATATCCAACGAACCGCCGATGTAGGGAACAGCGACGAGGACAGCCCGAACTAGACTCTTGTTTACATACCACTCACCCGCTTCTTCCAGCTTCTCATGTATTCTTCCTAGCTTCTCTTGTGTTTCCATCGCGACTCCTGGTAGGTACCCGCGTCAGCCGGGGATGCCGAGCCAGCCCACTGGCGTTACCCTATACTAAGGCGGACCGCAACGCGAGCGCACCGCACAGGAGGCGGCGTATGCCCAAGCTCACCGGACTCGACCATGTCGGCCTGGCCGCCGAGAACCCGGTCGAGCTCGCCCGGTTCTACCAAGATCTGTTCGGGATGCAGGACGCCGGCCATTCGCCCAACAGCGACGACCGGACCGGCGCGGCCTTCCTCAGCATAGGACCGGGCCGGGGACGCCACGAGCTGGTCTTCTTCCAGCGGACGCCGACCCCCCACGTCGCCTTCGCCGTGGCCTCGCTCGCCGAGCTGCGGAGCTGGCACGCCGAGGTGAAGTCGCGGCGACTGCCGATCCTGGACGCCCTCTACCACGGCGACTCCTTCGCCTTCTACTTCCCCGACCCGGAAGGGCACGTGATCGAGCTGTGCTGGCCCACCGGCCGCACCGACGCGGATGGGCTGGACGAGCCGATCGACCTGGACCAGTCGGAGGCGGCGCTGCTGGCCTTCGCCGAGCGCCTGGCCAGACCGCCCAGCGGCGTCTAGCGCGCGGCGCTCTTCCACAGCAAGCTCGCTTCCCCCGGTGCATGGTATGCTGGGCGCACTTGGGGATCCTCCGGGGGCGCCTCGTCCTCGCTTCTCAACGCCGACCCACGCCGACGCGACCATCGTCGGTCCTGTCGCGGCATGGGGACGAGAGCGGAGCCGCCATGGCCAAGCGAACCACCCGCGCCGTGCCGCCGACCACCCCGCAGTCCTGGGTCGCCCAGGACGCGGACCTGCGCCGTAAGATCGCGCTGCCCCCCTCCGCCGAGGGGCCCTTCCCGGGGGCCGAGCCCTGCGCGTGTGGCGGGGCCTGGCGCTACCGCCTGGCGGACGGGGGCCGCTATCGCTTCGTGCGCTGCCTGCACTGCGGCCACGTGGCGCTGGATCGCGCGGAGCGGGCCACGGCGTCCCAGCGCCGTTGACAACCGACCCGTGGACCCGGATACTGGGCAGGACAAGAGCGGGTGGGGGAGCGCGCCGGATGGACCAGCCGCTGAGCCTCGATCGTCCGCCCAGCCGGGCGCGACCGCCGAGCACGCCGGCCGACTGGGCGGAGCGGGATCGCGACCTTGCCACGCAGCTCGCGCTGCGCCCCATCCCCCCGGAGCCCCACGTGGGCGCGACTGCCTGCGCCTGCTCGGGCCTCTGGCGCTACTGCCTGGCCGAGTCCGCCAGGGTGACGGTCTGCCGCTGCTTGCACTGCGGCGCGCTGGTCTTCGAGCCCGCCCCCGCCGACCGGGACGGCCACGTCGCCGAGTAGCCCCCGCGCCGTGTCAGGCGGGGGCGTGCTGGGTCGCGTGGCGACCCAGCAGCTCGAACAGCTCGTCCAGGTCGAAGGGCTTGCGCAGGTGGTCATGCACCGACCGATCGCCCGCTTGGCGCGGGTCGCCTAGGCCCGCCGCCATGGTGATGATGCACGCGTCCCCGCCCGGCAGGCCACGGTAGGCGTCCAGGAAGCCCCAGCCGTCCAGGACCGGCATCACCAGGTCCAGCAGGATCACGCAGGGCCGGAAAGTGGCCAACTGCTCCAGCGCAGCCCGGCCATGGGTGGCGGTGCGCACGGCGTAGCCTTCCAGGGAGAGCGCCGCCTCCAGCAGGGCGCGGATCGCCGGGTGATCGTCCACCACCAGCACCTGCTTGGCCGCGCACATCGTCGTACCTCCCTCGCGTCGTCGATGCGCCCGCGCCATCGGCAGTGAGAGCGCAGGTCGCATAGGCCGTGCCACCGGAGGAGCGGGAGTGTCCGATGGGCAGTTTGACAACCGCGAGCCATACTGCCGGTATATGGCCGCCCCCTCAGTCGCCTTCAATGTGTCCTGGATCAAGTCCACCAACGGCGCGATGAACGCCTACAAGATTTATCTGATCAACGGCTCCGCGCCCCTCACGACCCGCACCCTGGTCACCACCATCAACAACATCAACACGACCAGCTATCTCTACACCGGCACGGTGGGCGTCCAGTACCAGTTCCAGATCGTGCCCACCGACGGGACCAACGAGGACCCGGTGCAGACCTTCGTCTACCCCACCGGCCAGACCCAGGCGGCCTACACCCCCACGCTCATCACCCCGACCGGAGCGCCGATGCAAAACGCCGTGGACAACCAGTACCTGAGCAAAGACGACTTCCTCAACTATCCCAATGGCTTGAAGCTCTCGACCAGCTCGCCCTTGTACACCTCCGGCGTGCTGGACACGATCCTCTTGATGTCCTCCGGCGAGGTCAACCGCTACTGCCGCCGGCACTTCAACGTCCAGACGATTGATGAGGTCTACCAGGGCGTCCGCATCGGCCAGGACATGCCCAAGCTGGTGACCATCCCCCTCAACGAGGGCCCCATCCAGATCGTCAATCGCATCGACATCCAGGTGCTGAAGTGGTTCGTCAACTTCTCGCTCAGCTACTTGCAGGTGTTCCCGGACCAGGGCTTCATCCAGATCGTGCCCTTCCTGGGCGGGGGCTTCAGCGGCGTGCCCTTGCCCTCGCCGATGCTCGTCGAAGGGCTGCTGGGCAAGGTCTGGGTCAACTACACCTTCGGCTACGACCTGATCCCCAATGAGGTGAAGATGGCCACCTCCCTGTTTGCGACCAAGATGATCGGACTGCAGGAGAACCCGGTCTCCGCCCAGTCGGTCAAGTTCGGGCGCAACTTCTCGTTGCAGTGGGACAAGGACAACGACCCGCTGATCCGGCAGGCACAACGACTGCTCGATCCCTACCGGGTGAGCACGTGGAGGAGGCCCTAGATGATCGCGCCATGGCTCAACTTGACCGTGACGGTGCAGCGCCGCCCGGCCAATCCGGCGAGGAATAGCCTGAACGAGCCCAACTACGGGGCGGAGAGCGGCTACCCCGTGGTCTATACCAACATGCCCACCCGCATTGAGTATCCCGGCGAGAAGATGCAGTTCACCGAGACCGGGGAGCGGGTGGCGTTGCCGGAGGGCGTGTTCGGCGTCGAGATGTTCATCGACCCGAGCTACACCGTGCTGCCCGAGGACCGGGTGACCATCACGGGATCGGACGACGCGAGCCTGCTCAACCAGCGCTACATCGTCATGTCCGTCGTGCCGCAGTGGGATGGCGTTGGGAATACCCATCATTTTATCGCCACCTTGCAGGTGCATTGAGGAGAGATTATGGAACTGAAAGGCGTACTCAAAGGATTAGACCAGCTTGTTACCAACCTCGCCGAGGTGAAGATCAAGGCGAAGGAGGCCGAGGTCTTGGGCGTGACGCGGGCGGCGATCGCCCTGCGCGACAGCATCGTGCGGTACGTGGATGAGGGCCACCCCGACCATCCGGAGATCCACTCGGGCCGGCTGAAGGCCTCCATCCGCTACGTCGTCGACGCGGGCAGCCCCGCGACCGCCGTGGTGGGCTCCGACGCCGAGTACGCGCCTTTCGTCGAGTTCGGCCACAGCCAGACCCCCGGACGCTTCGTGCCAGCGCTGGGCAAGCGCCTGGTCGCCGATCACGTGAAGCCCTACCCGTTCGTGCGCCCGGCCATCCTCGACGTGTTCGACGGCGGGATCGCCCAGAAGCTGTTCGAGGGGGCGGTCAAGGAGACACTGAAGTTGTAAACCTATGCTTGCATTCAAATCGTGGCTCGTCGCCACCATCGTCAACGACACCCAGATGCAGACGCTGCTCAACGCAACGAGCTCGACCATGCCGGTCTACCCGACCGACGCGGATGTCCAGCCGGAGGCCTTCCCCTCGATCACCTATAAGGACGCCGGCGTCAGCGTGCTCTCGCGGCCCCAGGGCATGCACGTGGGCATCATCCAGCTCGATATCTGGTCCACGACCAGCGCCATCGAGGCGGAGAATATCTACGAGCGCCTGGCCCAGCTCCTCAACTTCAAGGACTCGACCACCCAGACCATCACCGGCACGCTCTGGTGGATCCGGGAGAACGGGGCGCGCGATCAGCACACGCCCAGTCGTCGCCTCTGGCACAAGCAGGTGGACCTGAAATATTGGATGAACAATGCTGGCAATACCTAGCAGTGCCGGAGTCGTCAGGGAACGACGACCGGCAGCCGTGGCAACCTTACCAAGCCTCCCCCGGCAGCGCTATACCCACTTCCGTCGATACACACCATAGGGCACATCAAGGCTGCCCACACGCTCCTCGACCTCGATCACGGTGTTCACGCAATAGGCCAGGGCATATTCGGCGTTCCGAGCATCGACCGGTTCGGTGCCGGGGTGACGCATCGGCTTCCCGTCCGCGTAGGCGCCTGCCTCTCCGACAACTGACCTGAAGCGTAAATACTCCGCGTAGTCCATTCCAAGGGCAGTATAGACGAGGAGATCCCGCATCTTTTCCAGGGAAGCAAGCAGATCACGGAAATCTCTTTTTAATACGGTATCCAAGGAATGACCTATATCCCGTTCGATCAGCAGTCTTTTGACGTGGCGGAGCAGAGTACCCATCGCCAGCGCGGAATATTGCGTCGATCCCTCGAGATCACCAGCCTGCAGTGACTCTTCAGCGGTCAATAACTGCTGCTTGATTTCCTGCTGCTGGACGATGTCAACCAGACTGATACTCTCGAAGGAGACATCCCACACATTCGCGATAATTGCTGCGAGGAAGTCTTTCGTGTAGGTCCGACAGTCACTGACTTCAGACTCACCGGGATACTTCGCCTTGTGTTGCGCATCATTGCGGAATTCGTGGACGTATTGGATGTGGATCACATCCGGTAACGGCGCGTAGTTATTTTTTGCCAAGACATCGTTACACTGCTGCACCAACGCTTGGAATTCTTTCGCCGGCACTTTGTCTTTCTGCAGCGCGTAGACGACCGTTTTCAGCGCCGTCTCGATAGAGAAATCAAACTCGAGGATGGCGAGGATGCGATCCGAAACGCTCGCACGATACCCGACACTGCCGACAGCCTTCTGGTACACCTGCTTGGCAATGACGAGCCGCTTCCGGGCGATCGGGTCTAGCGTCAGCACGTCCGCTGCTTCCTCTCACCCCGCCCTCGGCGGAATCAACAGAACAATGATACGACAAGCTGGTGTCGTCTGGAGGCTTGACAAGCCGTTCCTATACTGACGACGCAATGCGCAATCCCACCTATGAACAACGAAAGGACGGTGACACGATTCTAATCGGATAATTTGCCAATACTTGCTGTCGGAACATCCTTACCAAACGATATTTCCTTCAACTCGGGCACGCTCGACATCAACGGGTTCGAGCTCGCCGTCATTCAGGACGCGACCATCGAGCTGAAGTTCTCGGTCAAAGACATCCGCGCGCTCGGCACCATCAAGATGGTCACCGCGCCGAAACGCCACGCCTGGGCCCCCTCCTGCAAAGGCAAGCTCAAGTCGGTCAACCAGCAGCTCTTCACGCTCTTGATGGGCTCGTCCAGCACGGACGGATCGGGCCTGGACTACACCGTCGTGGACGGCCAGAACGTCCTGACGCGGGCATCCATCAAGTGCTACATCAACGAGAACACCAGCCAGGCGGTCGAGTTCCAATTTTCCCAAGCGATTCTCTCCACCTCCTCCGTCGCCCTGAAGATGGAAGACGCCGCGGAAGTGGACTTCGAGATCGTCGCCCAAGACTGCACCGTCGTGACCAACTTCACGACCTAGGAGGTGAATGATGCATGAGTAACCAAGACCAGACGCTGGCGGCATTGACCGACCAGCGGCTCCCGATCACACTTGGGGGCAAGTCCTACACGGCCCGCCAGGCGACGCTGTACGATTTCGGCCAGTTCCTGTCCTACCTGAAACGGCAGGGCGGGGCGCTGGACGACCCGTCGACGAACCTGCAGGGCCTGCTCTATCTGCTCACGGAGCTGATGAAGCCGGACTTTGTCGTCTCGCCCGATGAGCTCGCCAAGACCTTGCCCTTCACCGGCGCGACCCAGGTCACCGAGGCGCTCGCGACCCTGGGTTTTACCGTCCCCCAGGCCGTGGCGCTGAGTCAGCCACCGACTGGGGACGCCTCTTCGGCTTGATCGCCGAGAAGACCGGCTGGACGCCGGGCCAGATTGCCCGCCTCAACCTCACGACCGTGGAGCTGTTGCTCGACGCGTGGGCGAAGGAGGCCAAGGCGACTCCCTCCACCAAACCCGTGCGCAAAGCCACGGTCACCGACGCCCTCTCCCTGGAAAAGCTCACCAGGAGCATCTCCTGACAGCCTCGGCTTGACGTTCCTCCCCTATGCTAGCCCTATATGTCAAACGTTGTGGGCGAGCTTGAGGTGCTCATCACCTCCTCCACCTCCGGCCTCACCGCCGGGCTCAAGGCGGCGGAATCTTCCCTGTCGAGCTTTGTCCGGCAGATCGAAGCCGGCCAGCTTTCTCTCAAGAGCTTCTCCACCGGTTCCATGCTCCTGGGGGCGGGGCTGCTCACCCTGGCGGGTGTCCTGGGCGGCACTGCCGTGAAAGCGGCCGCCGACTGGCAGCGACAGCTCGTGGAGACCGGCAACAACGCCGGCATGACCGCGTCCCAGATCGACGAGATGGGCCGGGCGGTGCTGGATCTCTCCGGGAAGACCGGGGCATCCAAAGACCAGCTCCTCCAAGCCTCGATGTATATCCACGACATGGGCTACTCCGGCAAGGAGGCCGCGGACCTGTTGCAGGAAGCGACCAAAGAAGGGTTGGCGACGGGCGCGGACATCTCCTCCGCCGCCTCCACCCTCGCCACGGTGATGCACGAGTTCAAGGTCCCGGTGCAGGATGCCGCCAAGACGATGGACATGCTCCACACCGCCGCCGCCTCGGCCCGCATGACCATCCAGGATATGGTCCAGGACTTCGGCCCGGTGGGAGCACAAGCGGCGGCGATGAACGTGCCGATGGACCAGGCCGCGGCGTCTTTCGCGGCGCTCACCAGAAACGGCTTCGACGCGGCGATGTCGGCGACCCAGGTGCGTGACATGCTGGTCCACATCATGGCCCCGACCAAGGCGGCGCAGAAAGAACTGGACGCCCTCTCCGGAGGCGTGGCGACGGTGAGCGGCAACAGCCAGAAATACAGCGCGAAGCTCGACGACCTTTCGGCCAAGATGCGGATCGCGGGCGAGCGGGTGGATGAGCTGAGTAAGAAACACAAGGTTGCCGCCTCGACAATGGATACAGCCAAGCAGCGAGTGATCGATCTCAAAGAGCAGTACCAGGCGCTCTCCGACAAGGCGGCCAAGGCCAGCGGCGGGGGAACGGCCAAGCTGCCCGCGGCCAAAGGCGTGGACCTGGCCTTCGACTTCTCGGCGGCCGGGCTCAAAGCCAAGGGGCTGGTCGGCGTGCTCGAGGACTTGCGCAAGGTCACCGGCGGCAATGCCCAGGAGATGAACAAGCTGATCCCGAACCTGCGGGGCGGCTTAGGGGCGCTCGTTTTGACCGGAAATGCCCACCAGGACCTGGTCAACATCCTCAAGGCCGAGCATGGCAGCCTGGGCAGCACGGAGGCGGCCTACGGCATGTATGCCAATACCACGGCGGCGCAGACGGCCCGGATGAAAGAGCAGTTCGGCAACCTCCAGATCGCGGTGGGGACGGCGCTCCTGCCCGTCGCCAATCAGTTCCTCAAGGCCATCCTGCCAATCGTGCAGGCCATGGCGAGCTGGGCGCAGCAGCATCCCAAGCTGGTCGCGGCGATCCTGGGCGGCATGGCCGCGTTCGGGGCGATCCTGACCACGGTGGGGCTGCTCACCAAGGCGTGGATGATCCTCTCGCCGCTGCTCTCGGCCCTCGCCCCGATCTTCGCCGCCGTGGCGGGGTCGATCTCGCTCCCGGTGGTCATCATTGTCGGTCTGGGGGTTGCCATCGTCGCCTTGGCCGTGCTGGTCGCGACCCACTTCAAGCAGATCAAGCAGTTCATCTCGACCGCGCTGACCGACGCGGGCAAGGCCATCATCACCTTCGCCACGAATGCCGGGAAGTGGTTCTCCGATGCATTTACGGCCGTCGTGAATTTTTTCAAGAAGCTGCCGGACGATGTTGCTTTCTCCATCGGCTTCATCATCGGCTACCTGGTCACCTTCGCCACGGTCCAAGTCCCGAAGTTTGTGAACGATGTCGTCACGTTTTTCCAGAAGCTGCCGGGCAACATCTGGAAGGCCATGCAGGAGTTGTGGCAGCGCGAGGTGACCGGCTGGACCAACATCTTCAACTGGGTCAAGGACGCCGTCCCGAAGTTCCTGGAAGGGATCGTCACTTTCTTCAGCCAGCTTCCCGGCAAGATCGGAAAATCAGTCGAGACGACCAAGGACAGTT
>Ga0207416_1002770_pt1 | contig 18080 bp, 17 predicted proteins | sample PaiPotPPM11metaG_FD_184107 | JGI IMG/M metagenome (GOLD analysis project Ga0207416, IMG submission 184107) | Iron sulfur acid spring bacterial and archeal communities from Banff, Canada, to study Microbial Dark Matter (Phase II) - Paint Pots PPM... ...
GGCACCGCAGGCCGAGCGGCCACCTGAGATGCGGGCATAAGTCCGACCTTGCTAAAGGAGAGCTTGACCACGAAGATATCGGTAGACCCTTTTCAGTTTGGTTTGTAAGGTGCCAGGGGCCGTCGGAAAGTCGGTTGAACGGGTATAGCCCGTCGCATAGGAGTCACCAGTACTATCTATTGCGATGGCAGAGCCACCTTCCGTACCGCTTCCGTGCAAGTAACGGGTACCCGCCGCCACAGGCCCGCACTGCGGTGCGTCGAACGGCCCCAGAGAAAATAGTTCTGCCTTATCCGGCCTCGACCTGGCACGCTGTCCCGACGGCAGTCGGGTGCTCTGGCGGCAGACCGCAGTCGCCGCCCCGCCATCCCCGCACCCGCCATCGCTCCCCTTCTCTGAGCCGTAATCGAGGAAGCCGGCTGGAACTTCGTGGGCACGCGCGGCCGCCACCGACAGCTCAAGCATCCGGCACCCCCAGGTACGCTCACGATCGCCGGCCATCCGAGCATCGACATCCCGCCCGGCACGCTGGCCAGTAGTATCAAGCCGGCATTGCGAAGGGGCCGCGCACATGAGAAGGATCTGCCGCGTCGAATACGAGCAAGGGGCGACGAGCTGGGGAGCCTACGTGCCGGAGCTGCCCGGATGCGTCGCCGCGGGCAAAACCAAGGAAGAGGTCGAGCGGCTCATTACGGAAGCAATCGCCTTCCACCTTGAGGGATTCGCCCAGGAGCGCTCGCAGGCGACAGCGAGGAATGCTTCAGAAACCGATTCAGTAGCCGGCGGCCATCAGCACCATCAGCGCCAGGATGGCGGCGAAGCCGCCGAGCTCCCACCGGGCCAGCACGTGCAGGCGCTGCTGCGCCGCCGCGAGTGCGGAGGACAGGCCTCCATCGGGGGCAGCCTGCCAAAGCGCGTCGTCCGCGTAGAGCCGCTCGGCTCCCGCGCCCAGCGGACCGCCGCCCAGAATGGCGACCGCCACGGTGAGCAACAGCGCCACAATCCAGGTGAGGCCATACATCGAGGTAAAGGCTCCCAGGCTGTGCAGCGGCCCGAAGACCGTGCCGCGCAGGATGCCTAGGAGCATCGTCCCGCCGCCGGCGATGCCGAAGAGCGGCCCCACTCGCTTGCCCAAGCGCAGGCCAAAGGCGCGCTGCTCCGGCAACGACAATGCCGCGCTGACCGGCGTGAGGACCACGCCGACTGTCACCGCGATCCCAACCCAGAGGATGGCCAGCGCTACATGCGCCCACTGCACGACGACCGTTACCCAAGCCATGGCGTCCTCCCCAATCGGGAATCATACGGCGCCGGCGTTCGAAGGAGGCGTGAGCGACGCGCTAGGATGGGCTGCACACCCACGTGCAACCAGCGACGTGCTGGGCCGGACCGAGAATGACCTTACTCCTAGTGGGGTTGTGAAAATGGCCGCTCTCGCGGAGTATGTTTCTATGGGCTCGGCGATTGGGGTTCCCGATCATAGGCGCGTTCCTGTCACTCCTCGTTTCGCTGCTGGGGGCAGCGTTGGTCGATCCCAGCGCGAACGCCCCGGCAAACCGCGTCGTGATCGTTACTCCCAGCGCGCTGGTAACCTTCGTCGGCCACGGGGCGGGGCATGGCGTCGGCATGAGTCAGTGGGGCGCTCGGGGCCGGGCCCTAGGAGGGCAGACCGCCGTCGAGATACTCAGCGCGTACTACCCCGGCGCCGACATCAGCGTTATGGGTGACGATAGCGATGCCATCCGCGTCCTCGTCGGGCCGTCACAGGTGAAGACGCTGCCACTGGCCGACTATTTGGCGTCGGTCGTCTCCTCGGAGCTGCCGCCGCACTTCCCCACGTCCGCGGTCGAGGCGCAGGCGATCGCCAGCCGCACCTACGCCTTGTGGCTGCGCGATCCCAACAAGCCGTACGATGTCACGAGTACTGTCAGCACACAAGCGTTCGGCGCGGCGCCGCGTCCGGACGCCGTGGCGGCCGTCGACGCGACGCAGGGGATGGCGCTGACCCACGACGGCGCCGTGATCCCTGCCTATTTCCACGCCTGCAGCGTGCGGGCCACGGAGGACAACGAGAACGTCTGGTCCGGCGCGCCTCTCCCGTTTCTGCGCAGCATCGACGACCGTGCTCCCTCCGGCGCTCCCTACGCGACGGTCGCGAACGGCTGTCCGCGCGCCACCTGGCAAGCCGGCCCGTTCACCGTCGCCCAGCTCAGCAACGCGCTGGCAGCGGACCCCCACACCGATGTCGGCACGCTCCAGGCCATCGAGCTCGGCAACCGTTCTCCGGCAGGGCGGTGGGAATCCATCACCTTGGACGGCGACGGCGGGGTGAAGACGGTCACGTTGCCCGTGTTTCGCGCCGTGCTGAGCGCCGGTGTGCCGGCCAGCCGGACGCTGTTCAGCGCCGATTTTGTGATCGAATCGACAGCGCCGTCATCGAACGCTGTGGGCGGTCTGGATCAAACACCCGCAGACCCTCCAGCCCCGTTCGTGCTTTAGAATGACCGAGAGCCCCGCTGACCGCGGGGCAGCCACGTGAGGAATTGTGGAGGACCTGGCATGAACTTTGGCTTCAATCCCCGGCTCGTTCCGATCAACCGCCGCTCAATGGTCGCCCAACTACGCACCGCGCTGGAAACGGCGCGCCAATTTGGCCTGAGCACCATCGAGATCACCTGCCACGAGGCGATGTACGCCCTCGGCCTGGCCACGGTGTTTGGCGGCGACTTCCTGGAGACGTTGATGGCCACCAAAGACCTGCGCATCCACCTGCACATGTTCTACGGCCATCATTCCGTGGATGAGGTGGCCATCTGCGATACCCATCCGCCGGCCCGCGCTCTCTTCCTGCGCCGGCTCATCCAGGTGATCGAGTACTTCGAGCACAATCGCCCGATGGACATGTACGTGATCCACAGTGGCGCCCGCATTGTGGAAGTGTCCCGCCACATGGAAGCGCTCTGGAAGAGCCTGGACGTGATCCGGTCGCTCTATCCGGACGTGCGGCTCGCCATCGAGAATGGGCGTCCCGGCACGGTGCTGGAGTTTCCCGATGCCCTCCTCTACCTCCTTGATGGCTATGGCGACGTGGAGTTCGTCTTCGATACCGCGCTGGCCTACCAGGCCGTGGGCTACAGTCGGGAGCTGTTCGCCTCCTTTCTGCGCTCCTTGGAGCGCTTCAACGACCGCCTGGCAGAGATCCACTGGAACAACACGGCGCCGGGCGCCCTGCCCGATCGCCCGCTGCACGTCCCCCTGGAACGCGGCGTGGACCTGCGGCTGGTAGCACGCGAGCTTGGGCGTAACCCACGGTCCGTTCACCTGATCGAGACCGTATGCGCACAAATGCCGGATGGGCTCGCCCGCGATCAACGCGCCCTCTGGAACGTCCTCACCGCCGCCTGAGCATCGTTCCTGGTACTGTTATCTGAGGCATCGCTAGCGACAGTCCAGCACCGGTGAGCGGACGAGGAGACGAATGTCGGGGCGGCAGCTCATCCTTATCTTGGGGCTGTTGCTGTTAGCCGGCTGCGCCAGGGGCCCAGTCTCCTCCAGCCCATCCACCACGACCACTGCATCGAGCGACCTCGCTGCCACCGTGGCATCGGGCAGCGAAACTGCCGCCGTCAGCGCAGCATCCTCCACGTCGGCCAGCGTCGCGCTGCTAACAACCTCGATCGCCTCGACTTCTCCGGCGGCCACGACGCCAACCCCTGCGCCGCTACCTCCGACGGCCACACCCGTGGCAGATTCCTCGCTGGCCCTCGTGCAAGAGACCTTCACCCTCCTGACGCAAACGTTCTTCCGGCCCCTCAACTCGAAGCAGCTCCTCACCACGGCCTGGAGCGCCGCGGCCGCCGAGGCGCGCCTGGAAGGTAGCCACGCGAATGTGGCCGCGCCGGCCTTGACAGGCGACTCCGCCAACGATCTGGCAGCCTTTAGCAGGCAATATCTGCAGTTGGTGGGCGGCCTGTCCGGCGACCATGCTCAGGTCGCCTTCTCCGCGGCGCAGGCCATGACCGCCAGCCTGCACGAGCGGCACACCTATTTCCTGAATCCCCAAGAAGCCAAGCAGTTCACAGAGCAGTCGTCAGGCCAGACCGGGCTGGTAGGCATCGGCGTCACGATCGCCACCAGCCGTCCTCCGTTCCTGATCAGCGACGTGGTGCCGGGCGGCCCGGCGCAACGTGCCGGCGTCCAGCTCGGCGACGAAATCCTCAGCGTCGACGGCTCGGCCATGGCCAACGCCACGCAGGATAAGCTCAGCGCGACGATACGGGGGCAAGCCGGCAGCACCGTTCGTCTGGGCCTAAAACGCCCCAATGGCTCGACCGTCGAGGTAACGATCACTCGTGCGCAGGTGCTCGAGCCGATACTGGAGAGTCGGATGCTGGCTCAAGGCGTTTGCTACCTGCGTCTGCACAACTTCCCGTTCGCCGATCAGCTCCTGCCCGACGGCAAGACCGTCATCCAGGAGCTGGACGCCGATCTACAGGCGTGTGAGCAGGCCCACGTGGTCGGATGGGTGCTCGATTTGCGCGGCAACCCGGGCGGCGCTGACGTCGCTCGCTTCGCCGCGCCGTTCATCGGCGATGGGGTGTTGTCGACATCGCGGGACCGCCTGGGCGCGACCTACCAGATGGCCCCCGAAGGTCCGCTCTTTCCCGACCAGCATCCATTGGCCGTTCTGGTCGACGGCGGCTCCGCCTCCTCTTCCGAGATCCTGGCGTCGGCGGTGCAGGACCTCCATCGCGGTATCGTCGTCGGCGCCCACTCCGCCGCGGTCGTGAACGCAACGGAGCTGATCCCGCTGCCGTTGGGCGCCGAGCTCGGCGTGGCCGTCGAACAGGTGTTGCGCGGCGCTAATGGACCGCCGCTCGACGGAACCGGCGTGACGCCGGACATTGCGGTGAACCCCCAGCAGCCAACGGCAGCCCAGTTGGCCGCTGGCAGCGACAATCAGATCGACAAGGCAGCGCAGTCGGTCATCACCGCGGCGCAGAAGCCCGTCGCAACGCCGGCGCCGATCGTAGCGGACCCGAATCTCCTGTCAGACCAGGCCATCAGTAGCAGGTTTGGCCCGCTGCTACTCCCCGAGAGCGCTGTCCCGACCCAGGGAGCGAGCAAGCGAGCCGACATCCTGGTCGACACGGTTGACGGCTATGCATCCGAGAGTCCCAACCTGGAGCAAGCCAAGGCGCGCGCCGTCCGCCTCGGCTTCGAGGGCGCCATCCTGCATCGCTACGGCCCCGCCGATTCGCCGACCTACACCATCTCCATCGCCGCCTACACGGGGCCGGCCGGGGCCCACGACGACCTGGCCCGCGTCTACCAGCCGGGAGAGGTCCAGAATCCGCCCGAAGACTATCCGGTCATACCGCCGCTCACCTTGGGGGATGAAACCGTGGCTCGTGTCGGTATCGGCCCAAACACCGGGGCTGTCGAGCTCGCTTGGCGTCGTGGCGGCGTGCTGCTGGATATCGCGCACAATGGCAACCCCGGTGACGTGCCGCTGGCCGAAATGGCCTCCCTTGCCAAAGCCATTGACGCGCGCTACGCGCCTTAGCTATCAGGTATCAGCCGTCAGCTATCAGCCCACGTACTGGTAGCCCGACGTACCTTCCGGTCTATCGCCGGCATTTCAGGAGCAATCGCCTTAATAGCTGATACCTGACGGCTGATAGCTGGATAGCTGTTACACTGATTCGCCGCGCGCAACAGACGCGCGAGAACACACGCCTCAGGGCGGGGCTGTCCTGCCGCGTACGCGGTTCGTCCCGGTGGGAACCTGAGGCGGAGGAAGTCACCTGGAAGGACGTGTGTCTTTATGCCCGAAGTCACCATGCGCGAGCTCCTGGAATCTGGGGTCCATTTCGGCCACGAGGTGCGGCGGTGGAACCCGAAGATGGCGCCCTTCATCTTTCGAGAGAAGAACGGGCGCCACATCATCGATCTCCGCCAAACAGTAGAACGGCTGCAACTGGCCTTTAATTTTGCCCAGCAGCTCGTCCGCGGCAATGAGACGCTCCTGTGGGTCGGCACCAGGAAGTCGGCGCAGGAAGCGATCGCCGAGGAGGCTACCCGCTGCAGCATGCCGTACGTCAACGTCCGCTGGATGGGCGGGATGTTGACCAACTTCCGCACGGTGGAAATGCGCATCCGCCGGCTGCACGAGCTGGAGGAGATGCAGCGTACCGGCGAGCTCGACCGGCTGCCCAAGCGGGAGGCGCTGACGCTGCAGGACGACCTGCGACGCATGGAGCGTACGCTCGGCGGTATGCGCGACCTGAAACGCCTGCCGGGCGGGATCTTCGTCGTCGATACGCGCAAAGAGCACCTCGCCATGGCCGAAGCGCAACGGCTAGAGATTCCTATCGTCGGCCTCGTCGACAGCAACTGCGATCCGGATCAGGTCGACTATCCTATCCCAGCCAACGACGACGCCATCCGCTCGGTTCGCCTGCTCTGCCAGCTCATGGCGAGCGCAGTGCTCGAAGCCCGCATGGAAACGGAATCCCGCCCATCGTTCGTTCCGGCCGCGGACGAGCGCGCGGAGGAAGAAGAGGCGGTGGCCTCGGCCTAGGCGGACCGAGGGACCACCGTCACCGTTGCTGGTATAACGCTGTGTGGACGGACTACTCTGGGATAGCCGGCACAGCGTCACGATGAGGAGAGTATGTGGCGACAACGACGGAGCTGATCAAACAACTGCGCGAGGAGACCAGCGCCGGTGTGATGGACTGCAAGCGCGCGCTGACCGAGGCCGACAACAACATGGACCGCGCCAAAGAGCTGCTGCGCCAGTGGGGCGCCGCCAGCGCCGGGAAGAAGGCGGGCAGGGAAACCAAGCAAGGCACGATCGCTTCCTACATCCACCACAACAACGGAATCGGCCGCGTCGGCGCTCTGGTGGAAATCAACTGCGAGACCGACTTCGTGGCCAGAACCGACCAGTTCCAAAAGCTCGCGCACCGCATCGCTCAGCACGTGGTCGCGGCGGGACCGGAGTACCTGACCGAAGAGCAGGTACCCGCCGAACTGGACGCCGACACTCGAGAGCTGGCAGTAAGGGAGCGTGTCTTGATGACCCAGCGCTTCCAAGCAACCAATCAGACGATCGCCGATCTGCTCACGGAGGCCGTCAGCGCGCTCGGCGAGAATATTCGCATTGGACGCTTCACCCGCTTCGTGCTCGGCGGCGAGTAATGTCGGAGAGCCCTAGCCCCTATCGGCGCGTACTCGTCAAGCTCTCCGGTGAGGCTATCGCCGGCGAACAGGGATTCGGCATCGATCCCGCCCTCGTCCGGGCGCGCGCCGAACAGTTGGCGGAAGTCCACCGGCTCGGCATCGAGACCGCCGTTGTCATGGGCGGCGGAAACATTTTTCGAGGGATGGCCGCGGCCTCGCAAGGAATGGAACGTACGACCGGCGACCATATGGGCATGCTGGCCACGGTGATGAACTCCCTGGCCTTGCAAACCGCCATCGAAGAGCTGGGCGTGCCCACCCGCCTGCAAACGGCCATAGAAATGCGCCAGGTGGCCGAGCCGTTCATCCGGCGCCGGGCCATCCGGCACCTGGAGAAGGGCCGCATCGTCATCTTCGCTGCCGGCACCGGGAACCCGTACTTCAGCACGGATACTGCCGCCGTCCTACGCTGCATGGAGATCAACGGGCAGGTGCTCCTAATGGGCAAGAACGGCGTGGACGCGGTCTACAATGACGACCCGCGCAAGAACCCTCTGGCGCGCCCCTTCGTTTCGCTGGACTATATGGACGCGCTCACCCAGCGGCTGCAGGTGATGGATGGGACGGCGCTGACGCTCTGCATGGAGAACAAGCTCCCCATCGTGGTCTTCGACGCCAACCGGTCGGGCAACCTGGTCCGCGTCGCCCGCGGTGAGCGTGTCGGCACCTACGTCGGCGAGCCCTCGGCGTTCGCGGTGACGGCCGGCAGGGGGTGACGCGTGCCCACGCCGGTGATGGAAAGCTACCTCGAAACGATCTACAACCTCACCATGGAGGGCGAGGTAGTGATCGCGGCTCGCCTGGCCGAGCGCTTTCACATCACCCCGCCGTCGGTGAGCGAGACGCTGCGCCGTATGGTCGAGCACGGCTACATCGCCCTGGACCGGCGCAAGCAGATCACCCTCAGCGAGGACGGCCGCGCCTTGGCCGAGTCCGGGCTGCGCCGCCACCGCCTGCTGGAGCGCATGCTCGTCGACGTGTTTCACCTCGATTGGACCGAGGCCCACGAGGAAGCGCACCGGCTGGAGCACGGCCTCTCGCCCATGCTGGAGGAGCGGATGCTGAGCGAGCTCGGCTTTCCGGAGACCTGCCCCCACGGTAATCCTATCCCCGCGCCAGGCCGAGACCCCACACGCTACCTGGCCGATCTCGGGGCCCTGCGCTTGAGTGCGGCTCCTAGCCAAGAGCCGCTGACGGTGGTCTGCATCTCAGAGGTAGTGGAAGATGAGTCTGCCTTGCTGCGCTATCTGGGCGAGCGCGACGTCCGGCCCGGCGCGCGACTGTCGGTCCTGAGCAAACAAGGCGCCGCGGGGTTAGTCGTCGAGGTGGGCGGCCGCGAGGTGGCCATCGCCCAAGCCATCGCCGACAAGCTCTGGGTTCGCGCGGCCTGAACCGGAGAGCGTAGGCAGCAGCATCTGCCTTGCCACAACGGGCCGGGCAGCGCTACTATCGAAATAGGGCGTGTAAGAGCGATGGCGCACTCTGGCAGGAAGGAGCGATCGACGTGCCGGCGACGACATTACCGCAAACCGAAGAGCGGATGAAGAAGACGCTGGAGGTCTTGCGGCGCGATCTTCAGAGCATTCGGACCGGTCGCGCCTCACCGGAGCTGCTCCACCGCGTGAACGTCGACTACTACGGTACGGCCACGCCGCTGCAACAGCTCGCCGCGTTGAGCAGCCCCGATCCCCGCTCGATCGTGGTCCAACCGTGGGACCGCAAGCTGATCCCCGACATCGAACGCGCCATCCTGAAGGCAGATTTGGGCCTCAATCCCGCCAACGACGGCACGGTGCTGCGCATCGTTATCCCACCGCTGACCCAGCAGCGTCGCGGCGAGCTGGTGCGCATGGTGTCGAAGCGCCTTGAGGAAGCCAAGGTAGCGCTCCGTAACGAGCGGCGCGACACGCACGAGTCCGTGCGCCGCGCCGAGCGGGCCGGCGAGATGTCCGAGGACGACGCCAAACGGATGGAAGACCAGCTCCTCAAACTGATCGACCGCTACGTGGCGGAGGTAGATCGGATCGGTTTGGCCAAGCACGAAGAGATTGCGGAGGTGTGAGACGAGCGATCAGGTATCAGGTATCAGCCACTCTAATGGGTCAGGTGGCATGCACGACGCCATTGGCAACTTGGCGATAAACCGCGGTACCCGTCCCGGAGCGGCCTTCGCCGGATGAAAGCGACCGCAGTCGCCCCGGTCGCTTGGCCGCCGATCGCAATCGCGGCCCCAGTAATGGCAATACCCATGGCAAGTGACCAACTTGGGTGTAGCTGCATCTGATGGGTAGCCCCGTGGCTGATGGCTGATGGCTGATGGCTGATGGCTGATCGCTCGCGGAGCAATCTCGCGGTGCGAGTCGCTACCGCTGCCGTCCTCCTGCCCGTTGCCGTGGGCGCTATCCTCTTGGGCCCGCGCTGGTTTTTGCTGCTCGTCGTCATCATGGTGGGCGCCGGCTGGTGGGAGTGGGTCGGCATGGGCCGGGCGGGGCAGCTTCGTCCGTTTGCCATCGTCGGTGGCGTCGCCGCTGTCGGCCTCTCCGCGCTCGCGGCCATCGCCGGACCGTGGCGAGAGCTCGCCCTCGTTGCGCTCGTGGTCGCTCTCGGCCTCGCCGCTCTGCTCCGCTCGAATTACGACGCTGTCCTGACCGACGTCGCCTATACCATTCTCGGTGTCATGTGGATCGGCTGGTTGGGCGGCTACGCCATCGTACTGCGCGATCGCCCCGACGGGACGACGTGGCTGTTGGTTGCCCTGGCCATCACCTGGTCGGCCGACACGGGCGCCTTCTTTGCCGGCCGTGCGTTCGGCAAGCATTTGCTCTGCCCGCGGATCAGCCCGAAGAAGACGGTGGAGGGGCTGGTCGGCGGCCTCGTCGCCGCCTCCCTCGTCGGATCGGCTGCAGTTTTCTGGTTTCTCCTTTTTCCCTCGTGGCTGGGCGCGGCGGTGGGACTGCTGGGCGGCAGCGCCGCCGTGTTGGGCGACCTCTGGGAGTCGCTGGTGAAGCGTCAGCTTGGCGTCAAAGATTCAGGCACGCTCATGAAAGGGCACGGCGGCGTGCTGGACCGGATCGACAGCGTGCTGTTCGCGGTTCCGGCGGTAACTGCCTGTGTTATCCTGATTCAAGGTGGATAAACGTCTGCGTCTTGCGATACTGGGCAGCACCGGCTCCGTCGGTCGCCAGGTGCTGGACGTTGTGCGCGAGCAGCCGGAACACCTGGCGATCGCCGCACTCGCCGCTCGCAGTAACGCCGACCTGCTGGAACGGCAGGTTTTGGAGTTCCAGCCGCGTCAGGCCTGCCTTACCTCGGCGTCTCGCTGGTCGGCCGACAGCCTGCACACCGACTACCTGTGCGGCGATGAGGCGCTGATCGACCTGGCCACCGCTCCGGATGTGGACCTTGTCGTTGTCGCTACCAGCGGCAATAAGGGCTTTCGACCCCTATTAGCCGCCATTCAGGCCGGTAAGGAGATCGCCCTCGCCAACAAAGAGGCGCTGGTGATGGCCGGGGAGCTGGTGCGCGAAGCGGCCGACGCCGCCGGAGTGCAATTGCGTCCGGTCGATAGCGAACACTCGGCCCTCTGGCAGTGCCTGCAAGGGGAGCCACGCGCGGCGCTCAGCCGGCTGGTGCTCACTGCCTCCGGTGGGCCATTCCGCGAGTGGAGTCGCGAGCAGTTGGAGGCAGCGACCCCGGATCAGGCGCTGCGTCACCCGGTCTGGGCGATGGGTCGCAAGATCACCATCGATTCAGCCACCCTGATGAACAAGGGCCTGGAGATCATCGAGGCGCACTGGCTATTCAACGTGCCCTACGATCAGTTGGAGGTGGTCATCCACCCGCAAGGCATCGTCCACTCCTTTGCCGTCTTTCAGGACGGCTCGCTCAAGGCCCAGCTCGGGACGCCGGACATGCGCACCCCCATCCGCTACGCGCTGTCCTGGCCACAGCGCTGGCAGTCGTCGCTGCCTGAGCTCGATCTGCTGCGCACCGGATCGCTGCATTTCTTCGCCCCCGATGTCGAGCGCTTTCCCTGCCTGGCCTTTGCCCGTTGGGCGGGCAAGGAGGGCGGGACGTATCCGACGGCTTTGTGCGCGAGCGACGAGGTCGCCGTTTCCGCCTTCCTGGAGGGCCGGCTTTCCTGGTCGGGCATCTCGCATCTGGTCCGATCTGTGCTGGATCGCCATCGCAACGTCGCGCACCCGACGCTGGAGGACGTGCTGGCCGCCGACGAGGAGGCGCGTCGAGCTGCGCACGAGCTGGTCAAGGCCATGTCACACGAGAGGGCTTGTTAGGTGTCGGCCACCGACTTTTGGATCATTCCCGTCTTGCTCCTGCTGGTGCTGGCCCACGAGTTCGGCCACTTCATCACGGCGCGCCTCTTCGGCGTTCGGGTGAAAGAGTTTGCCTTCGGCTTTCCGCCTCGACTCGCCGCCTTCCATATTGGCGAGACGGAGTACGCGCTCAATGCGCTGCCCCTTGGCGGCTACGTTCGCATGGAAGGCGAGGATGGAGAGATCCTCTCGCCCGCGAGCTTCGCCGCCAAGGCCCGCTGGAAGCGCGCGATCATCCTGGCCGCCGGCGCCACCATGAACCTCCTGATCATTCCGATTCTCCTCACCGCTGTCGCCGTCGTCGGCGAGCCGACGATGGATGGGATCGTCCTTCAGCAAGTCCAGGCCGGCACGCCGGCCGAGTCGGCTGGATTGCACGGCGGCGACATCGTCATTGACGTCAATGGTCAGAAGGTCACCAATGAGCAGGCTTTCCAGACCTTCATCGACGCCAATCTGGGCAAGACGCTGACTTTTACTGTCGGTCCGCGGGGCAATCTTACCCATCCTGTGCAGATCCCCGTCACCCCCCGGGTCCAGGGTCCGGCGCACATCGGCATTCAATATGAGCCTCGCATCGTGCCGGTGCGCTTCCCGCTGTGGCAAGCCCCCGTCGTCGGCGTGCAGCAGACGGGAGGCTTGGTCGCCGCCTTTGCGCAGGGCATCGGTCAGATGTTCGGGACGGCAGACCTCCAGCTCTCCGGCCCGGTGGGCATTACCCGCCTGACCGGCGAAGCCGCCCAACAAGGTCCCGGTCCCCTGATCGAGCTGACCGCCCTACTGTCCTTAAATCTGGCCATTATCAATCTACTGCCGTTCCCTGCCTTGGATGGTGGGCGGCTGGCCGTCGTGCTGCTCGAGCGCGTGCGCGGGCGACGCCTCGATCCGCACCTGGAAGGCGCGATCCACTTCGTCGGCTTCATGCTGCTCATCACCCTGATGCTGGTGGTGTCGTACAAGGAAGTCGTCCACCCGACGTAAGCGGCGGATATCCCCGGCAGCGATCGACGACGTTGCCGTAGGCAGGCCGTCGTTTCCGTCGCGGCGGTGTAGGGGCTGGCCTTGTGCCTACCCTGGTCGCCGTGCCAACCTGAGTTACCTACGGTCGGCGTCCGCGGCGTTGCGTGCCGATGGGTAGCGCCGACGGGTAGGGACACCAGGGCAGGCACAAGGCCAGCCCCTACACCGCCGCGACGGAAACGACACATCGATAGCTGAACTGCCGTCACTCACCACGTACGACACCCAGCGCCGCCGGATTGACCAGATGCCGTGGACGCCGCCCGGCCAGCCCGTCGATCAAGTTCAGGGCCGCGAGCTCCGACATACGCGAGCGAGCGCCGACACCGGCGCTGCCGATGTGCGGCACGATCAGGACGTTGTCCAGCGCCAGGAGTGGATCGTTCCCGCGCATCGGCTCCGGATCGGTTACGTCAAGCCCCGCGCCAAAAATTCTCCCCGCTCGCATCGCCTCGGAGAGCGCCGTCTGGTCCACAATCGGCCCGCGGGCAATGTTGACGAGCACGGACGTTGGCCTCATCAAGCCCAACTCGCGGGCGCCGATGAGGCCGCGAGTCTCGGGCGTGAGCGCGCAGGTAATAGCCACGAAGTCGGACTCGCGCAGCAGATCGTCCAGGGCCGTCCACGCCACACCAAGCTCAGCTTCAACGGCCGGCTTGCGGGTGCGGCTGGAATAGAGGATGCGCATCGCGAAGCCCTTGGCGCGTCGCGCCACCGCCGTGCCGATGCCGCCGAGGCCGACAATGCCCAGCGTCGCGCCGTATATCTCCTGCCCGACCAGCAGCTTCGGGTGCCAGCCGTGCCAGCGATCCTCGCGCACGTGCCGCTGCCCTTCCGCCAGGCGGCGCGCCACGGCCAGCAAGAGCGCAAAGGCGTGGTCGGCCGTCGTCTCCACCAGTACGCCGGGCGTGTTGCAGACCAGGATGCCGCGCTCTGTCGCCAGCGGCAGGTCGACGTTGTCGACGCCAACGCCAAAGTTGCTGATAACCTTCAGGCGAGGCGCCGCGTCCAGCGCCTCGCGGTCCAACCGCTCGGTCGCATTCGACACCATGACGCCGTCGACGGTACCAAGGATGCGCAGGAACTCGTCCCGCGCGATCGGCAGATCGCCATCCCAGATGACAGCGTCGCATGCGTCGGCTACCAGTCGTGGCCCCGGCTCAGGGAAACGCCAGCTAACAAATACCGAATGCCGGCGATCAGGCATGCGTAGTTCCTTTCAGGATGTCCCAACCTCTACCTGCATCGATCCGTTTCCCTCGGTCCTGGCTCGGCCGGGCACATCGCGCGCCTATCATACTCGGGCGGGCAGTGGGAAGCCGCGCTACGGCAGATTGTCGGGGGCCGTGTCATGCCCCTGGTAGAGCGTCCCTTGCGTGCTGCCACGCACCAGCACCGTGCGGTCACCGTCGAGGTGAACGGACGTCGACGCGAAATGCCACCCTTGTAGGCGTCCATTGCTGTTCGGCAGCGCGGCCACTACGTAGTCGCCCGGCTGGAGATCGAACGTGGCCGAGGGCGCGAAACCGCTGACAGTCCGCGTGGCCACCGCGCAACAGGTGGAGCGGACCTCCACCGCCGCGACCACGTTAGAGGCATCGACGTGTACCTGCAACGTGAACTGCTGGTGAAGGATCCTCGGCGCCACCGCCTTCGCCGGCAGAGCGAGACCAAGGGCAGCGATGAGGACCAGAGGGGATAGCCGCAGCGCTTTGCTCCGCAGGACGAGGAAGGCGAACACCCGCCACTGCATGCCGGCCCCCCGACCCACCTGGCGATATTGTACGCGCCCGAGGGGACCGGTGCGCCGCGTTACAATGACCTGGCCGGCAAGTCCGGATCGTCTCGCCCTACGGCGGCGTATCATTGGTCGATCGAGGTGACGACATGGCAACAACACTGCCGTGGACCATCGCGGATCTGGAGCTGTTCCCGGACGACGGCAACCGCTACGAGATCATCGACGGCGAACTGCACGTGTCGACGCAACCGGACTGGCATCACCAATTCGTCACTGGCAGCATCGGTGCGGCGCTCAACGACTGGAGCAGTGTGCCGAGCCTCGGGATTGCTATCCCTGCTCCGGGCATCATCTTCGCTCAGGACAATGCCGTGGCGCCGGATGTGGTGTGGGTGAGCGCCGGGCGGTATGAGGTCGTGTTGGGAGGCGACGGCAAGCTGCACGCCGCGCCCGACCTAGCCGTCGAGGTGCTGTCGCCAGGAAGCAAGAACGAGCAACGCGATCGTGAGGCCAAGCTACGCCTCTATTCGCGCCAAGGGGTGCGAGAGTACTGGATCGTCGATTGGCGTCAGCGGGAGATCCAAGTCTACCGGCGGGACCAGGCAGTCCTTCAGCTTGTGGTGACGCTCCACACGCCAGACCTCGTCACCTCGCCGCTCCTGCCCGGCTTCGCCGCCAGCGTCGAACAGCTCCTTGGCACGATGCCCGTGTAGCGCATCGGCGGGCGCTCGGAGGGTATACTACCGGTAGCAGAAGAGACCCTTCGAGGTACACCAGAGGGGCGGCCGCCCGGGGAGTGGCGGCGGCCCCTCTGCCGTGTGTTTGGAGCCGGATAGTCGTGATCGCCAGCCCAGCGTTTCGTAACGTCGCCATCATCGCCCACGTCGACCATGGCAAGACCACGCTCGTCGATGCCATGCTGAAGCAGTCGCACATCTTCCGAGATAACCAGGCGGTGGGCGAGTTGATCATGGACTCCAACGACCTGGAGCGGGAGCGTGGCATCACCATTCTCGCCAAGAACACCGCGGTCGTTTACCACGATGTCAAGATCAACATCATCGATACGCCCGGCCATGCCGACTTCGGCGGCGAGGTCGAGCGCGTGCTCAACATGGCCGATGGCTGCCTCCTGCTCGTGGACGCCGTCGAAGGGCCGATGCCGCAGACTCGCTTCGTGCTGCGCGCAGCGTTGACCCTGGGGCTGCGCCCGATTGTCGTGATCAACAAGATCGATCGCGCCACGGCCCGAATGCCGGAAGTCCTGGAGGCGATCCACGACCTCTTCCTGGAGCTGGTGACCGATGCCGAGCAACTCGACTTCCCCGTGCTCTACGCCATCGGTCGCGACGGCACGGCCGCTCGCGGTCCGGATGAGCCACAGATCGACCTGCGCCCGCTCTTCGACACCATTCTCGAGCAGGTGCCGCCGCCGCGGGTCCAGCACGACGGCGGACTGCAACTGCTGGTGACGGCGCTCGATTACGATAACCACAAAGGCCGGATCGCTCTTGGCCGGGTGAGCCGCGGCGCCGCGTGCAAGGGCCAGGCGGTGGTGCGTATCGCCCGCGATGGCGCCCAATCGCGCCATACCATCACCTACCTCTTCACCCATCTGGGCCTAGAGCGGCTGGCCGTCGAGGAGGCTCCCGCCGGCGACATCGTGGCCATGGCCGGGGTAGACGACGTCAACATCGGCGAGACGATCGCCGACGCCGAAGCGCCGGAGGCGCTCCCCGCGATCAGCATCTCCGAGCCTACCGTCGAGATCACCATCGGCGTCAACACCTCGCCGCTCTCCGGCCGCGAAGGCAAGCACGTGACCTCCCGCCAGTTGCGGACTCGCCTCTACCGCGAGCTGTCCACCAACGTCGCCTTGCGAGTGGAAGATACGGCCGAACCCGATGTCTTCCGCGTATCCGGCCGCGGTGAGCTGCACCTGTCCATCTTGATCGAGACGATCCGCCGCGAGGGCTACGAGTTCCAGGTCAGCCGCCCCGAGGTGATTTTCAAGGCGGGCGAGCGCGGCGAGCGACTGGAGCCGGTGGAGCACGCCAGCGTCGACACCACCGATCAGCACGTCGGCGCGGTGACGGAGCTGCTGAGCCAGCGGCGTGGCAGGATGGTGAACCTGGCAGCAGACGGTCGCGGCAGCACCCGCCTGGAGTACCACATCCCGACACGCGGCCTCATCGGCGTGCGCAACGCGCTGCTCACCGCCACACGCGGTGAGGCGGTGCTGCACTCGCTGTTGCTGGGCTACGAGCCGTACCAGGGCGATTTGCCGGTCGTGCGCAACGGCGCCCTCGTGGCATCCGAACCCGGCAATGCCGTGACCTACGGACTGAACAACGCCCAGGCGCGCGGTATCACCTTCATCGAACCCGGCACCCAGGTCTACGAGGGCATGATTGTCGGCGAGCAACCACGCCAGGGCGACATGCAGATCAACGTCTGCAAGGAGAAGCAGAAGACCAACATCCGCTCCTCCACCTCCGACTTCGCCATCCAACTGACTCCCGCTGCCAGGCTCAGCCTGGAGCAGTCGCTCGACTTCCTGGCGCGGGATGAGCTGCTGGAAGTAACGCCCAAGAGCCTACGCCTGCGCAAGCGCCACCTGTCGGAGCACGAGCGGGCCAAAGCGCGCGAGCGGGAGAGTCGGGCGCGCGAAAACCAGGCACGCGAACTCGAGATGGCGACCGTCTAGGGTCCCATATCTTCGAGCGGCGCGTCCTCAGGTCCGACAGGCACAGGGAGAAGAGGCTGCCGGCAGTGGTGGTATGCTCGCTCAGCAAATTGCGGTAACGTGAGCGTTAGGGGAGATCGATGGGTCATCGGGTACAGGGCAAGGTGGCGCTGGTGACCGGGGCGGGCACAGGCATCGGGCGCGCCTGCGCGGAGACGCTGGCGCGCGAGGGCGCGAGCGTCGTCGTGGCTAATCGCAACGTCGCCAACGGCGAAGAGACCGTCCGCCGCATCGCCGAGCAGGGCGGGGAGGCCGTGTTCTGCCGAACCGATGTAGCCGTCGAGGAGGATTGCCAACAGGCCGCGCGCACGGCCGTGGAGCGCTTCGGCAAGCTGGACATCCTCATCAACAACGCCGGCATCTTCCCACGCTACAGTCTGGCCCAGACGACCCCCGAGGTGCTGGAAGAGATCCTTGGCATCAACCTCAAGGGGCCATTCTATTGCTGTAAGCACGCCATCCCAGCGATGGAGCGGGTCGGCGGCGGCAGCATCATCAACGTCGGCTCGATCCACGGCATGCACGGTGCGCCCAACTTGGTGGCCTACGCGGCTTCCAAGGGGGCGCTGCTCAACCTGACCAAGACGCTGGCCCGCGCCTACGCCGGCAAGCAGATTCGCGTCAACTACCTCATCCCCGGCTGGGTCATAACCGAGGGCGAGATCCGCACGCAGGCCAAGGAAGGCCACGACGAGCAGTGGCTGCACGACGTGGGCACGCGCCTGCCGATGGGGCGCATCCAGCAGCCCCAAGACGCCGCGAATACCGCGCTCTTCCTCGCCAGCGACGAATCGTCGCAGGTGACGGCCGCGGTGATCAATACCGACGGCGGCTCCTCGGTGTTCTGGGGGTAGTCAACCTCTCCCCCCGGCCCCTCCCCTAGGAAGGGAGGGGAGCTTCAACGGCGAGGATGGTCGCTCATTCGGGCAGCACCAGACGTGGCTGCCGACATAGCAGCGGTCGTCCCCGCGCAAGCTCCCCTCCCTTCCTA
>Ga0207416_1002772_pt1 | contig 18068 bp, 16 predicted proteins | sample PaiPotPPM11metaG_FD_184107 | JGI IMG/M metagenome (GOLD analysis project Ga0207416, IMG submission 184107) | Iron sulfur acid spring bacterial and archeal communities from Banff, Canada, to study Microbial Dark Matter (Phase II) - Paint Pots PPM... ...
CGTAGGGAGCATAAGGACCATACGGCGCCAGCGGGGCTCCGCCTATCCCGAGATAAGCATAGGTCAAGACGTGCTGCAGTGATATTGGACTGGGCGTCGGCACAGGGGTTGGAGACGGCGTGCGCGTGGGAGATGGCGTCGGCGTCGGCACGTGCGTCGGCGATGGTGTCGGGGTTGGAGCTGGCGTGCGCGTCGGCGTTGGTGTAGGGGTTGGACTGTGTGTACGCGTCGGCGAGGGCGTGGGCGTTGGAGCGTGCGAAACCGCCGGCGACGGCGTAGGGGTTGGAGCGGCCGAACCCGTCGGCGAGGAAGTGGGCACAAAGTTGCGATTGGCAACAGGCGGTATCGCGCTAACGGAACTCCCGCCGCCTCCTCCACATCCGTAAGCAAGAATGACCAAAGCCAAAAGGAACGGTGTTCGTACGCCCATGACCCAATAGTATGGAAACATATCTCATTGCACCATGAGAACGGTCACGTTGCACGATGAGGTGGATCACAAGGAATGTTGATCCGAGCTCATCCGAAGCGGAGTTCGGGTCGGAGCGCGCCGTTGGCTGAGCTCTCAGTTGTTACCTATGACTTGCGACACAAACCTGAATCATAACAAAGCATGGTGACGGATCCAAACGGTGTTCGACGTACACGTGTTCGCCGCAACCACTATTGGTCGACAACAAGGACAGCACAAATGAGTGAGGATGGCGGCGCCAATAGTACCTTTCCATCTAGGAAATTCGTGCGATCATGAGCGGTTCTCGTATCGCGGCCGCATATAGGTCAACCATCTGCATTGGATACTTGTTCGAATCGAAGAACAGCTCGGTACGCTGGCGCGCGTTCCGGCCCATCGTCAACAGGCACGCTCGATTCAACGAGAATCGAATGAGGGCGGATCTCCAAGCATCCGCGTCGCCTGCCGGCAGGAGCACACCCGTCTGGCTCTCGACTACTATCTCAGCGGTACCCCAAAGGTTACTCGCGAGCACGGCTCGTCCGCAAGCAGCGGCCTCCAACACAACGTTCGGGAGACCCTCCTGCAGGCTCGGCACCAGGACTGCATCCGACTCTCGAATATGGGTCGGAACCGCATCGGGACTGATCGCACCGAGTAGATGGACACGCTCGGGTCGGCGCAGGCCAGCGCGCCACCGCAGTACGTCCGGGCTCGTCGATTGCGGCCCCGCGATCGTCAACGACGCGGACGACGGAAGTTCCTTTTCTGCTGCTAGCCACGCCGCGAGCAGCGTTTCTCCACCTTTGGTATTTCTGCGGTGCGGCAAGGTTGGATATTCCGGAAATCCACCCAAAAATAAAAACCGGCACTCATCCTGTTGCGAGCAAGCCTGCAGGCCGGGGCTGAAACGTTGCAAGTCTACGCCACGGTACACTGCACGCACATTTGGTGCGGTGGGATAGAGCACGAGAAACTGTGACGCCAGTGCTGCGCTGTTGCAGGCGATGGCATGAATGTGTTTCATCTCCTCGTTCGTTGGACGTCTTGCGTTGCTCGCCAGCTCGATTTCCGACGTAATCTGCATCACGTGGTGAACGCCCGCTAGTTGGGCCCAATTCACCGCGACGACACCGGCGAAGGAGCCGCCGACGGAGTGAATGAGATCAGAATCGCGGAGTATAGTTTCCAACGAGGGCCAAGCCAGCCGCCTGTAGAGTTCGACATTGCGTCGCCTGAACATAGGAAGCTGTGGAATCGCGAGCGTGCAAACCGAAATGCCTTCCACCTCCGACAGAAGTGACCACGCACGGCTAGGGAGCCAACTGCGAAGATGTACAACCCTTACCTTCGCGATGCGGCTTAGGCCCTGGGCTGATCGAAGGTTAAAGATCCCACTTACTGGATCGTCTGCGGATGGAAAGCCCGTCACGATCATCGTAACGCGCATTTGAGACTCATCCCCGAGCTCACGCACTGCGGCGCTTAAATCCCAATGCGTCAGCGAGGCACGAGAGCGGTCTGTGCGTTCGCAATAAAAACAGTAGCAAAATGGGGCAGATCGTTCCAGCCGTGAATATCCCGGACGCCTGTCATCCCACACATGAGAGCAGCTTAACCTGTCATCGAGATGTGCTTGCGGACTCTAACTCGCCCGCTATGTTCGTTTGACTTCGGTACCATTCAACCGTGCGGCGGAGTCCCTCTTTGAAATCAACGGTAGGTTCGTATCCGAACGCTTGCCGAGCCGCACTGATATCTGCTAGCGAATGGAGTACATCGCCGACACGAGGTGCACCGTAATGGGGTGATCCGCTAAAACCGGTAAGTAACTTTAGACTCTCAAACGCCTGATTCAGCGTGAAGCGCTCGCCCGCGGCGACATTGAAAACCTTACCTGCAACGGCGATTGCAGGCGCTTCGGCGGCCAGTAGGTTCGCGTGAACGACGTTATCAACGTACGTATAGTCACGACTTTGCTCACCGTCCCCAAAGATTGTTGGCGGCTTACCTTGAAGCATCGAGGTGGTAAATTTTGCTAACACGCCTGAGTACTGACTGTTTGCATTTTGCCTCGGGCCAAACACGTTGAAGTATCTCAGCGATACCGTTTCCAGGCCATAAATGCGAAAGAACGAAGTCATGTACAACTCGCCCGTGAGTTTTTGCACCGCGTACGGTGAGACCGGGCTTGCAAACATGTCCTCGCGTTTTGGCAAGTTTGGCGTATTGCCGTAGGCAGATGATGAAGACGCATAGATAATACGGCGAACGCCTCCATCCCGAGCGGCCAGCAGCATATTTAGCGTGCCGTCGATGTTCGCTATGTGACTAGTCAACGGATCTGCGACTGATTTTGGAACGGAGGGGATGGCGGCTTCGTGAAGGATGCACTCGATGCCAGAGCAGGCTTCTCTCAGTGATATGCGATCGTTGAGGTCGACGTTACGAAAGTCTATTTGGTTGAGGATGCCGTCAAGGTTCTTGATACTTCCTGTGCACAAATTGTCGATTGCTCGGACATGCTTTCCGCGTTCGAGCAGGCCACGTACTATTGCCGACCCGATGAATCCAGCCGCCCCCGTTACAAGATACGCAGTCATATTGTTGGAGAAAGCGAACGAGTGCCTGATGGTGCGACCTCCCGGATTGCGGCCAGCACGTCGTTGACATCAGATACCGACATCGCGGGATAAAGAGGAAGAGAAATCAGCTGTTTGTACACTTGTTCTGTGTGTGGCAGAGTCTGCTGTAGCCCCGCATATGCGCTAAAAAGGTGCGTAGGTATGAAATGAACGCTTGTGCCAATATTTCGTTCCCGCAAGTGCTCGATCAGCAACTCCCTGCTGACACCTGCCTCTGACTCATCAACAAGAATAGCAAAAACGCACCAGCTATGTCTATTCGGTTGGGCTTGAAAACGAGACACTGGGCGGATACCTCGGATGTCCTCGAGACCCTCCAGGTAACACCGAGCCAATTCGTCGCGTCGCGCTTGAAAACGTTCAAGCTTCCTGAGCTGCGAAATGCCAAGTGCGGCCAACAGATCGGGCATATTATCCTTATATCCGGTCGTCACCACGTCGTAGCGCCAACTGCCACCATGTTGATAGCGCTTCCAGGCGTCTTTGTTCATACCGTGCAATGAGAGAACACGCACTCGCTCAGCTATGTCATCCCTGTTTGTGATTAGCATACCACCTTCAGCAGACGTTACGTTCTTGGTGGCGTAAAAGCTGAAAGCTGCGGCATCCGACTCACGACCAGGCCATAATCCATTGTCCAGCGTGCCGACTGCGTGGGCAGCGTCTTCGAGCACAGCAATACCATGTGCCCGCGCAAAAGATACTACCTTAGCAATCCCAACAGGCCGGCCGCCGAATTGCATTGGGATGATAACTTTTGTCCTATCGGTAATCGCAGCTTCGAGCGTTCCGATGGATACGCATAAGGTGTCCGGATCGATGTCACAAAAGACGGGCGTTGCGCCCAACTGCCGCACACATTGGGCGCCTGCGACAAACGTCAGTGACGGCATAACGACCTCGTCGCCAGGTGAGACTCCGAAGGCGATCAACCCAAGATGGAGTGCTGCAGTGCAACTATTGAGGGCGATAGCATGCTTTGCCCCGCTTGCATCCGCAAACTCGGCCTCGAACTGCTGAACCTTTGGCCCAGTGGTCAGCCAGCCATTGCACATGGAATCGGCAACAGCTTCAATATCGTCGGGCTCAATTGAAGGCTTAAAGTAGGGCAAATAGTTTTCTCGCACGTTATCTCCTGAGTTGCAAATCTTGTATCGGCGTTCGTGCGGGTGCAAGCGTTGGATTCGCCACCACCGTCGATCTCACTGAGACTAGGCTGCCAGTAGAAATTCTTGAACTCTGGGCGATGCGCCCCGCTGTCAACATTGTGAGCATAAAGACCAACCAGGTGTATTTATCGTACATCGAGTCCGAGAATAAACTCGCAACGAATGAGCCCACCAGCGCACCCTGGAGGGCTATAGCGACGTCGTAGTACGCGTTATGCTTGTCATTTGTGCTGAGAATCTTATACTGAGAAAACCATGCAAAGAGCAGGATAGTCAGGCCGATGACACCGAGTTCAACAGCCGCCCCTAGTATGATATTGTGAGCAGGCCTGCTCCAGTGAGCATTGATTTGTTGATATACAGAGATGTAAGCCCTATCGTACGCATCCTGAAAATTTCCCAAACCTGCACCTAGCAGCCAATATTTCTTGAAGGCTTGCATCCCGACCATCCAGATCGAGAGTCGCCCTGCTCCGCCGGTCGACAGCGCCGTTGAGAATCTCTCCCAAATTGAGGTTACAAAAAGGCTCCCAATTGCCCCGCAGATTACGATCGGCAGCAACTGCATCCTATATCGCGATTTCCACAGAAAGAACGCGACAATGCAAGCTACCGCCAAGAGGCTACCGCGCGATCCACTTGCAACCATTGCGGTCAACAAAAGTAGTGTCAACGAAGACCAAGCAACTTTCCCCCACAGCCGCCTCGCGCTCAGAAATTGCATTAGCGTGAGGGACATAGGGAGCAACAGAGCCGCGGCAAATGCATTTGGGTTAATTCTGTCCTGCGAGAGTGTATGTGATGACGTAGCACCAAGATTGATATATAGCCGACCTCCATAATTGGCCATGCCGTGTGTGTAAAGGTAAAGTCCAAATGCTGCGGCGGCCACCGCTCCAAATATAACACACAGAAATATGGAGTTGAGGTCTCGGTCGGTAATGGGAATCAGTGAAAGCGCCGCATATAACAAATACAGCTGCACAAGAGTGGCAAGACTTGCTTGCGCATAAGGGGAGAGATCCAAAGCCCAGCTGAATGTGGCGGCCGCCCATAAGATGAACAGTCCCCAAAGAACAACCGGCCGACGAAGCGGAAGAATTTGCCTCTTTCGAACAGCCCAAAACGCGACAGCCAACCCAGAGCAAATTGCAACCAGTCTTGTCAGTGTTCCCCAGCTAGAAATGGACAATAGATTATCGAAGGGTATCAGAACAACATACAGGCCAACTGGAAATAGGATCGGTCGCGTGATCGCAACGTATAACGCTACTGGCAAAGCGATAACTGCGAGTCCCAATGCAAGGCCCGTCTTTGTCCCCAACGTGATCATAAAAACGGAGCTTACCATAAGACCTAAGAGTCCGAAGATGATAAACGACCATTTGAGATTCAGTGGGGGAGTGTCGATTGTTTGCACGATAAGCGCGTCTACGGTCGACGAACGATCGAAGACAACTCCCTTCTGGTCACCTGCCGGTCCTCCATCTTCCGAGAATTGGAATAGTCCAGTTCTCGTTCGTGGCCCGAGGAGCTTAGTACGCTTGCTATGTTCGCTGCGGCCGAACCGTTTCCGTAATAATCACCAGGCTCTGTATTCGGATAATCGCGTTGGGCGAGCATCTCTATAGAGTTTACATTCGTCCCTGCCAAAGCGTTCCAGCCATCTTCCAATGTTTCGGGCCATTCGGTTTCGTCTCTGAGGGTAACGCACGGTACACGCAGAACGAGCGCTTCTTTTTGCACCCCGCCAGAGTCCGTTAGAATTACGCGAGCATGGCGTTCTAAAGCTATCATGTCCGCATATGGCAACGGCTCGGAGACGATCACGTTGTCCCCATTTTGTCCCAGGGACTGACCCTTCGCTAGCTGGAGACTACGGGGGTGGATTGGAAAGATCACAGGCAGAGATATCCGTCTTAGACCTTCAACAATTCGTGCGAACGCCGTAGGATCATCTGTATTTGACGCGCGGTGCACGGTTGCTAAAGCATATTCTTTTGCTCTAACTCTAAATCGACTAAGAACCTCTGATGGATCTGTCCTTTCGACCAACTGCATTACCGAGTCGACCATAAGATCGCCGACGATATGGACGCCCTTGGTGATGCCTTCGCTCCGAAGCTGATCAGCCGCTCGCTTATTAGGGACGAACAGCGCGTCCGCGATATGATCAGCGACAATTCGGTTTATCTCTTCCGGCATGGCTTTGTTGAAAGAACGGAGTCCGGCTTCTATGTGGGCCAAGGGGATCTTGAGTTTGCTCGCAACCAGTGCTGCGGCTAGTGTGGTATTTGTATCCCCGTAAATGAGCACCCAAGTCGGGCGCTCCGCAGCGACAACTGGCTCGAGCCGCTCCATTATCTCGGCCGTCTGGAACGCGTGCGTTCCTGAACCTACGCCTAGATAAAATTTTGGAGCCGGTAAGCTCATCTGATCAAAAAAGACCTGCGACATTTGGTAATCGTAGTGCTGCCCCGTGTGGACAAGTATTTCGGGCAGCCCACGCTTTTCGAATTCGGCGCTCATAAGGGCCGCCTTGATGAATTGCGGTCGTGCCCCAACCACGCTCAAAATCTTCATGCTGCCGCGAAGCTCCGCGCAGCTTCTCGCACGACTTGGATCACGCGATTCTGATCTTCCAGTGGGATCTCGGGATAAATGGGTAACGACAATACTTCACGGGCCGCGAGCTCCGTATGCGGCAATGAGGAGGCCACGTTTGCATACGCAAGATTGACCGGCTGCTGGTGCAGAGGCACGGGATAATAGACTTTCGTTTGAATGCCCTTGTCTTCAAACATGTGCTGAACGTAGTCACGGTTTTGAACGCGAATTGTGTATTGATGGTATACATGCCGCTGACCCGGCCGTTCGCATGGTAAACCGATTCTCGATTCTGATTGCAGGGCGGATTTGTAGCTTTGAGCTAATGCGCGGCGTGCTTCAACCCATTTTTCAAGGTGGGGTAGTTTAACGCGCAATATCGCTGCCTGGATCTCATCTAGGCGGCTATTGACGCCGAGCTCAACATGGTAGTACATCTGACTCCCGCCATGCACTCGCAAACCCGCGATGCGGGTCGCAAGCTCGGCATCATTGGTTATGGCCATACCCCCGTCTCCGTAGGCGCCCAAATTTTTACTAGGGAAAAAGCTAAAGCAACCTACATCTCCGATGGTGCCCACCTTCTGGCCATCGATCTCTGCTCCAATGGCTTGAGCGCAGTCTTCAATGACCTTTAGACCATGGCGCCGTGCGATAGACATTATTGAGCTCATGTCAGCGGGGGCGCCATACAGATGAACAGGCATGATGGCCTTCGTACGCTTCGTTATAGCCCCTGAAATAAGCGAGGCGTCGATGTTGAACGTCGCAGGATCGATATCTACGAAAACTGGCACAGCTCCCACAATGCCAATGGCTTCTGTAGTGGCCCCAAAAGTAAATGCGGTGGTAATAACCTCGTCTCCGGATTTGATGTCAAGGGCTCTCAGCGCGAGATGCAACGCATCTGTGCCGGAATTAAGGGCGATCGCATGATGAACGCCGATATAAGTCGCAGCCTCTTTCTCAAAGGCCCGGACATTTGGCCCCATGATGAAGATGCCGCTTTCTAATACTGAGCTAATGGCGGCGTCAATTTCGTCCTTTAGTAACCTGTATTGAGCGACGAGATCAAGCAGAGGAATCAATGTTTTACCGTCGCTTCTTTTATGGTCTCTCCGAGCCGCGACCATGCTCGGTCGCATGTCTCGCAGCTGGTTACCTCGTCGTCGAATCGGAGCATGGCACCACATTCACAAGCGTAACCTCGGACCCGAGCAGGATTCCCGAATACAACCGCATGTGGCGGAACATCCTTAGTCACAACAGAGCCGGCACCGACAAATGCGTACTCTCCAATTGTGTGGCCGCAAATGATAGTCGCGTTAGCACCTATGCTTGCTCCCCGTTTAATTAGCGTGCGCGCGTAGTCTTCTGGTCGATTGCGCGGAAAGTTCGAGCGCGGCGTGCTCACGTTTGTAAACACCATGCTTGGACCGCAGAAGACGTCATCCTCAAGCTCGACGCCTTCGTATACCGAAACGTTGTTCTGAATTTTTACATTGTTGCCAATGCGCACCCGGGGCGCTATCATCACGTTCTGACCAATGCTGCATCCCTTGCCAATTGAACAATTTGCCATAATATGAGAGAAATGCCAGATCTTAGTGCCTGCTCCGATCTCGCTGGGCTGGTCCACGAACGCCGATTCATGCACGAAGTAGGAGATTTCATGCGCGGCCTTCATGTCGAAACCTCTTGCACCACTTTTGTGTGGGCCGCCTCATCCGCCATCGATAGAACTCGCAACACAGCAATTCCCTGCCTAGCATCGGTCTCAGGCTGCCTGCCGTAAACGATCGAATCCACGAAAGCTTCGATTTCTGCTTTCAGGGGCTCGACCTTCTCAAACTCGATGTTCAGTTCTTCGCCCCGAATCGCGACCGGCGTTCCGCTATCATTTGTTGAGATCATGAAAGGCTTGAGCGCGAGTGAACTCCCATTCGTGGAGTCTATGAACGTCAATACGCCGCGCGTCCCAAAAATATCGAGCCTCGCAGTCTTGTCGGGATCAAGCCACGAAACCTCAATGTGCGCAGACCGCCCATTTGAAAACTCGAAGTCGGCGTAAGCGACATCGCTTATTGGCATGCCTCTACCATAGCTCTGCGCAGAGGTGACGCGAAGGGGCTCGTCCCGAAAAATCGCCGTAATTAGAGCAACATCGTGCGGCGCAAAGCTCCACCAAACATTCTCTTCGGTACGAAGCCTTCCTAAGCTCAGTCGCCGCGAGCGAATGTGCCAAATATCTCCAATTACTCCCTCAGCGATCATCGAGCGCAACTTCTTTACGGCAGGATGGTAGAAGAGCAGATGCCCTACAAACAGGGTCAAACCCGCGGCCCGCGCCTCCCTTTCGATCTGCTTGCCGTCGGCAACGCTCAGCGCGAGCGGTTTCTCAACAAACACGTGCTTTCCATGAGCTATCGCTTTGAGTGCTATATCAGCGTGGAGCTTAGCTGGAGCGGCGATAATGACTGCATTTACCGGCCGAGAGAACAGCTCTTCAAGTTCCGTGACCGCTGCTATTGATGGGTATGCCCGACGAGCAGCTTCGACGGCCGATTCGTCGACATCGTACACACTGTCAAGCACACCAAGTTCCGCGCAGTTTCGGATCAGATTTGATCCCCAATAACCTGCGCCGATGACGCCGATTCGCACAGAACGATCTATCATAGAGCTGTCACAAAAGGACGATATTGTCTCGGCTGCTCGAAACGTTCCTCGTAGCATTCCTGGTATCGACGACAAGGTGAGCATTACGAACGACAAAGTCCCAGTCGGTTTGGCTGTGGTCTGTCGTAATTAGCACACAGTCAGCTCCCGAGATCGCTTGCGTGGTCAACGGGTTCGAGTGGCGAACGCGGCCGTGCTCATCTTGGAAACTCGGAACGTAGGGGTCGTGATAGTCAACGATGGCTCCGTCCTGCATGAGCAAGTCGAGAATCTTTAATGCTGGTGATTCCCGCCAGTCTGGAATATCTCTCTTGTAAGACATGCCGAGCATCAAGATCTTCGCGCCCTTGAGCGGCAGACTACGCATATTAAGCGCTCGTCCGAGCTTCTCGCGCACAAAATACGGCATTAGATTATTGATCTCACCTGCGAGCTCAATGAACCGAGTATGGAAATCGTATTGGCGCGCTTTCCACGCGAGGTAGAAAGGATCCAGCGGAATGCAGTGCCCCCCAACGCCCGGACCCGGATTGAAGCGCATAATGCCGAATGGCTTGGTCGCCGCCGCATCCATCACTTCCCAAATGTCGATTTTCATGCGATCGCACAGCAATGCCATCTCATTAACAAGTGCGATGTTCACTGCACGAAAGGTGTTCTCGAAGACCTTAGTCATTTCGGCAACGCGTGGGCTGCTAACCGCTAACACATCAACGATTGTCTGCTTGTAGAATGCGGTCGCGACGCTCAGACAGGTAGCCGTCACGCCGCCGACCACTTTGTTCGTGTTCTTGGTTGTATATCGTTTGTTGCCAGGGTCGACGCGCTCGGGTGAATAGGCAAGGAAGTAATCGCGGCCAACCACGAGCCCCGTTGCGGCGAATTGTGGCAACAGTATCTCCTCGGTCGTGCCCGGATAGGTCGTGCTCTCAAGACAGATCAGCTGGCCCGGGCGCAATCGGCGGGTTATTTCTGAGGCGACGCTCCTGATATACGATGTATCAGGATCCTTATTGATGGTCAGAGGCGTTGGAACGCAGATCACGAGGACATCGCAAGAACCAAGCGTGCTGAAGTCTGTAGTAGCGCTGAGTTTTTCCGAAGAGACGACTCCAGCGAGCTCGTCGTCCACAACATCCCGAATGTAGTTCGAACCTTGGTTGATCTGCGCGACCCGAATGGCATTACGATCGAACCCAACGACCCGATAGCCAACTTTCGCCTTTTCGACTGCGAGAGGCAGTCCGACATACCCCATGCCGATGACACCAACTACAGCTGTATGCGTGTTTACCTTCTCTCTCAGCACCAGCTCGTGACTGAGGTTGCGAAGCTCCGGGCCAACTTGCATCGTAGACATGATTACGAACTTGTTGCTCCAGCGGGCAGCGAGCCATCGGGCGCTCGCGAGTGCGATGAATCCATCATTACTACCTTTTCAGCATGACCGTTGCCATCACTAGCCGTAGATTTCTCCGGCTGTACACGTTCCGTCACAGACTCGAGAGTCGAGCATTTACCATTCGGCCGATACTCCTGTAAATGCGGCCCCGGCTGATATGTTTTAACAAAACTGCGAAGAACATCAATAATGCCGCTCTCGTCTCCGGCGCGCGACGCTGCCTCAAGCGCTCGCAATCCGAGTGCGAGGGTATCATATGCAATTCGCTCCTGTTGAGCGATAAATAGGCGAGCGTGGCTCGTGGTGGACAACCCTTCGTGGCTCGTGAGAATTTCTTCGTACAGCTTCTCCCCTGGTCGAATGCCTGTCTCGATAATGTCGATATCACGGTAGGGCGTCAGACCCGATAGCGTGATGAGTGTTTCGGCCAGTTTAAGAATGTTGACCGGCTTGCCCATATCAAGCACGAGCACTTGCCCATCACGACCGATTGCCATAGCTTGAAGCACGAGTGAAACAGCCTCGGGAATCGTCATGAAGTAGCGCTGCATCTCCCGATGCGTAACTGTTACAGGCCCCCCGTTCTCGATTTGCCTCTTAAAGATCGGAATAACGCTGCCTCGGCTTTCTAATACGTTGCCGAACCGAACGGTGACGAACTCAGTCCCTGTCTGATTGACAAAAGACTGCGAAATGATTTCCGATAGGCGCTTCGTCGCGCCCATGACGCTCGTAGGATTAACCGCCTTATCAGTGGACAGCAGCACAAATTTCGCCGCACCGGCAGCTGCCGCAGCGAGCGCAACCACGTGCGTTCCCAAAACATTGTTTCGCACTGCCTCGCACATATTGGATTCAACAATCGGCACGTGTTTATGGGCGGCCGCATGAAACACGACATGTGGACGATATTTCGAAAAGACATTCCTTATACGAGCAGCGTCCGCAACGTCCGCCAAGATGATCTTTGTGCGATGGAAACCGAACTTCAGTTTCAGTTCTTCTTCTATAGCGAACAGGCTGTTCTCACCGTGGCCCAACAGCAGTAACAAACTGGGGTTAAGACCCACTATCTGTCTACAAAGTTCGCTTCCAATGGAGCCCCCGGCGCCAGTTACCAGAATCACGCGATTTTCGACGTGAGGGGCGATCTCCTCAAGATCAACCTTCACGGGGTCTCGGGGAAGCAGGTCCTCCGGTTGCACGGGGCGGATGCGCGAGACTCGCATGCCGTCATTAAGAAGTTCGAGTACGCCTGGCAAAATTTTGACTGCCGGGGCGACGGTATCTGGTCCAAAATCTCTTGTGCAGCTTTCCATAATTCGCTTGATCAGTGATGCAGATACCGACGGAATCGCTATGATGACACAACCGATCTTGTACTTGGATATAAGATCGGGCAGCTTATCAATCGACCCCAGAATTGGCTTGTTAGCAACTCGTTGAGAAAGAATCTCGTCATCAACGCAGCCAACAACAGCGTATTTGAAATTGTGATTTTCTTGGATAAGCCGAACAAGCGACGCCGCTGCCTTGCCAGACCCAATGACAATCGTCCGCTCCGCGTCGGGGCGGCGTTCGCTTTTGATCCTTGCTATTTCCGACCGCGCAAGGCGCAGTACGACCCCGAAGAGCACAATAATTGATGACGCTACAAGGATTGGTCCGGGTTCAAGCCCCACGATAGATGGGAAAAAGTACCAAAGCGCCACAGCCGCAATGCCACCAAGTCCAGCGCCCAGTATGATTGCTGCGAGATCTCGCGCATCAACTCCCATGCCAGTTTTTGGCTGCACTGCTCCGAAACTTATGAGGCTCAGCGTGAAGATCGTCGTCAACGCAAGCGCCGCCGCCACGTGCAAACCAGACGCTGGACCGTCTACGATTGCAAATGCGAGCTCGCTTGCACCAAGCACGAGCAAGACCTGCAAGGCGATGTGACCTGCTGCGAAGCGAGTCGCCGGAAAGGCAGTCCCTTGTGTTTTCATGAGGTCCAGGCCGCCCCTCGCGTAATCATGTTGGGGATGCAACCCCGTTCTCGTGCGGCAGCTGCGTGGGACTATCCGTGCTCAGATAGTACGCTGCATATCCATTAGTAGGAGTCGTGCGATTCAAGACGATGCCTAGCATATTCACGCCTTGGACCGTGCTCAACCGCTGGATTGCCTTCTTGGTTGAAGGCATATCTGTCATCCCAGCTGCGAGAACCAGAACGGTACCGTCAACCTTCGAGCTTAGCACCGCGGCGTCATAAACGGGTAGCAATGCTGGAGTATCAAAGATGACCGCTCGATACTCCTTAAGCAACTCAGTAATCAGCTCGTCAAGGCGTGGAGAATGGATGAGCTTCACTGGGTTCGGCACATGGGCACCGCTGCTTATAACGTACAACCCATCATACTTTGTTGACTGAATGGCGTCTCTCAGCGATACCTGACTCACAAGATAGTCCGTCAAGCCAGGCTCGGCCTGAAGCCCGAGCCGATCATGGAGCGTTGGCCTGCGCAGATCCGCGTCGATCAGAATAACCTTGGGTTCAACCTCTGCCATTGCAATCGCCGTGCTCATGGCAATCGTCGATTTGCCATCCCCCTGGTTCGGGCTCGTAATCACAAGCGTCCTGAGCGGCTTGTCTGAGGAGTAGCGTAAAGCAGTGACCAGTTGGAGGAATGACTCAACGGTAAGGGCGCGCAGCCACGGCAGTTTGTTGGGGGAACTTGTTGTGAGCTGCGGCACCGACGTCAACACCGGCAATGGAAGCGCGCGCTGCACGTCCTGCTCATCCTTGAAGGTATTGTCAAAGAATTCAATGACGAATACTCCACTGACGGCAAGCGCGAGACCGAGTACCAAGCCGAGCAGTAAGCTGAGCTTCCAATTCGGTTTGACCGACGCGCTACCGGCCGACGCCGACTGCGTAATCGAAACGTCGCTGAGAGCGGTTGTCCTAGCAACTATAGCTTCGCTGTATTTTTGCTGCAGGGCCGAATATATGTCCTCTGCCATCTTTGCCTTACGCTGCAAGTCGGCAAGCTCCATACTCAAGGCCGGCAGTGAGCCATTTGACCCGTTAATGCGACCGAGTTCAACATCGAGAGTCTTGATCTGACCTTGATCGCCTGCGATCTGCGAACGCAACGCAGCAGCCTGCTGGTTAAGCTGCTGAAACAAAGGATTTGGAACAAAGTTGTTTCCCGAGACGATGGTTGCGGGCTGGCTTGCTATCTCGCGCTCCAGCTGCGTTTTCTGTTCCATCAGTGCAAGAACTGTGGGATGCTGATCTGTGTACTGTTTACGTGCCGACTCTAGCTGAACCTCAACCTGAGCCAGTTGGGTCTGCAATTGCCCTATAACCGGATTCTGCGCAACGTTTTGCGACCCATTAATTGTTGGGCTCAAGGAGCTCATCTGCGCGGTCACGCTGGCAAGCTGCGCCTGCGCTTGTTCGGCATCAACTTTGGCCTGAGCATACTTCTGCTGTGCGACCATGACTGAGCTCTCAGATGTGCTGCTGACGCCATTAGACTCCGATAGGCTAATGTAGACGCTCGGATGCGCCGCCTGAAAATCTGCAAGAGTTGTGTCCGCGGCGCGCATTCTCGCCTCCGCTGCAGGCATCTCTTTCGTCAAGAACTCGATTGCCGAGCCCGCTTGTCCGGCTATTAAGTCGTGCTCTCTAATAATGAAGACATTGGCGAACTCATTAGCGATCTTAGCCGCAGTATCGGGGTCGCCCCACGTCGCGGACAACTCGATGATCGACGTATTCGTCACTGGTTTCACGGAAATCTGATTGGACAGTTGATCGATACTCGTTTTGAGGTTGAGGTTTCGGATGACTTGGTCGACAACTGGGTCCTGTTGAATCAGCGCAACGTATGTCTCCGGCGACTGAGCGGTGCTGGCTGCAAGCAGCGCGTTGAGCAAAGGCAGTGCCGTGTCTCCGCCATGCGACTGACCAGGCCCCGCGCCTCCGGCGATCAGTTTTGAAGTCGCTGTGTATGACTTCGGCGTGAGCAAAGTCCACAGGATAACCAAGCTTAGGAAGCCCACGAGTATGGCAAAGAGCGCACGCTTGCGGCGTAAGAGTGTTCCGACAATGGATGAAACGTCAGTCTCAACCGACGGCTCAACCGCCGGGTAGCCCGAAGGCAGCTGGTATTGTTGTCGTGAGCTCAGTGCTGGACCGAAATACATCTAGTTTGCGTTCCTTATGGGCTCGGTGTGCCGGTGCAACCGCCTGCACCCCCGGGACATGGCGTGGGCAGTTGGGGGTCTGCTCCAGTGCCACCGGTGTTCACCGCGGTTAGGTCACCCGAGATCTTGGCGTTCGTACTCTGACCTGGCCTCCAGCCTGGGGCGGTGGGCCAAAGAACGTGTCCGAGCTTGCTTTCATTAAAGATATCAGTCAGCAACGTCGTTTCAGCGGCTGTCGGAGCCGACGGAACGCTGTTCTTAAGTTTGTTGTACCAAGTCACCAGCGTGTTGAAATTGTAATCGTCGTATGCAACGCTGCTGCTGCTCGAATACTTGAAAATGTACAAGGCAACCGCCGCGCTGTAAACATCGCTTGGCGCCGACACCAGCTGATTGCCAGGGTTCAAGTACTGATCATGACTCGGTCTCGAACCGGCAAATATCATCGTCCACGCCTGAGTGCCGCTGGTGGGGCTGCCGACTTCAAGATAGTTGCGGGTCGGCACGACTGTATACATCGGATTGGGTTGAGGCACTGGCGTCGAAACCGCAGTGAGAGTGAAGTTCCCACTGCCATCCGTCGTGCCTGAACCGGCCACAGCGGTGCACCCGCATGAAAAATCGACGCCAACTGTTCCGGCCGGGCCGTACAGGGCAGTTGAATAGCTGCCACCTCCGATAACAACGTTTAACGTTCCAACGATCTCCGGCGAAGCAGCTGGGGTCGGTGAGGAACCCGGCGGCGGCGGGTTAATCCCCGAGCCACCGCCACCACCACTGCATGCTACGAGAATAGCGGCGGCAATCAGCGCTGCGAAGAACGGAAGTGTTTTCATATGCCTAGACATGTTTGGTGTTTCTCTCTCCCTAGAAGTGTGTAAATAAAGCGCGTAGACCGGCTGTTAAGTAGAAGAACGTCGACCCAAGGAAGCTCCCCGGTTTTCTATTTGGGTTTATGGATGGAACATATACAATGTCCCCTTTTTGCATGGGGAATTCGCCGAGCTTGTTGTCGTTAATCAGCTTGTACATATCAAAGGTATACGTCTGCTTCTGGCCGCTCGCCAGTGTCCTGACGACCTTTACATTATTGTAGTCGCCATTGGTGCTTGCGCCATTACCGGCTTTGATAATTGCAATGGCTATATTATCCCCTTCGTTGAGAGGAATCTCGCCAGGATGATCCACCGCACCACCTACGTAGACGTTGAAGGTAGCTGGTGATGGAATATACACTACCTCACCGTCATGTAGCGGTATGTTCTTTGATAAGTCACCATCGTGGAGCAGTTTTTCCAGCGATATCGCCTGCGCACTCGAGCCATTCGATGCAGCTATGCGGGCATCTGGATACGGGCCATCAACCGGCCCCACACCGCCCGCTGCGGCGATAGCATCAGTGAGCATGCTACCCGCCGGCGGCAAAGCATACTTGCCGGGAGTCTTGACGTTGCCGAGCACCAGAACATTCAGGGGGCCTTGTTGGGTAACCGCAACGGTGACAACGGGATGGCGCACGTACTTTTGCAGCGCGTAGGCTATCGTTTGTGCCGCCTGGTCGGGCGTCTGTCCGCTCACGCGCACTTTCCCCACGAGCGGCATGCCAATTGAGCCGTCGGGCAACACCGTTTGTGGCCCTGTTAGCGTTGTTTCGCCATAAACGGTGACGGTGATCTGGTCGCCGCTATGAAGGCGGTAGGTGTTGTCACCTTGCGCGACACGCCACGAGGCGGCAAATATCAGCGCACATGCAAATACGGCTGCTACTCTGGCGACATGTTTCATGACATTATTTACGCTCACAATTTTTTGACTCATCAATTCTTTGCTATTTCGCCGACATGCGGTGCAAGCTCGGGAATAGGTTCGTTCTTACCATTGCCCCGCGTGCCGGCTCCCTTACCCACACTCTTGGCGAGGAGGCGGCCACCCAGCGTCGGATCGACGTATGCTTGACCGCGTGCCAAATTCTCGAGAGCTGCGACGAGCATATTCAGGGTCGCGCTCGTGCTTACGGCGCCCTTACACCCCGCAGCGATGGCCTCGCGTGCACGGTCCAAGCGGTCGACAGCAACAAGCGCACACATCGGCAACTCGGGAACGACGTGGCGTGCTTCACGCACAGTGGCCATGGGGTCGTTTGTTTGCGCATCGAGAGCTACGAGCAGCGCCGAAACTGGGACGTCTAATAGCGAGCGCATGTCCTGACTTCCGTGTCCGCTGCTGTGCACGACTCTAATAACTCCACTGTCCTCGAGCACGCTTGCTAGCGCTTCTCGGAACAATAATTGATCATCGAAATAGGCAACGCGGACGCGACCGTCCGGGTTCCCCGAACCCGCCGTCATATCCGACATTGTATCGGGAAGTAAACACTCACCGATAGAACTCTACCGCCCGGACGTGCGGGGTAAACGGGCCTTACTCGACCTTCCGGTCTGGGTCTAGGGTCCTAATGAGAAGCGTGCGAGCGTTTGCTGTAATTGATTCGTCTAGATTAGGTCTGGCAGCGGCTCAAGCTTCGCCGGCTAGTTCTCTGTCCTTAATCTCAGCATTTGCTTCGTCATATGCCTGGCGCAACGCAAGCAAGGCTTGATGCCGATGAGCATCGCGCTCATCGGGAGCCAGATCCGCTCCGATGTCGCCCGTTTCGAAGACTCCGTACTTCTTTTCGAGGGCCGTAACGAAGACGTCGAAATCGGCCTGGATCTCGTCGACTTCTTTTAAATAACGCTGCAACTCGGAGGTCGGGGAGTGTTCCACCGCTGCCACCCGATCGCCATCGTCGGACACCGTGAATTTTTTCCAACGCGCGACCAAGGGGTCGACCCGTTCCCAGGCTTCTTCCGTCATTTAACGAGGTACTGTTTTCGTAGCTGATCCAGGAGCACTGCAATAAGTATCACCGCTCCGAG
>Ga0207416_1002775_pt1 | contig 18059 bp, 16 predicted proteins | sample PaiPotPPM11metaG_FD_184107 | JGI IMG/M metagenome (GOLD analysis project Ga0207416, IMG submission 184107) | Iron sulfur acid spring bacterial and archeal communities from Banff, Canada, to study Microbial Dark Matter (Phase II) - Paint Pots PPM... ...
AGGCAAGGCTGTCGTGCTGGTGCGCGTCGAGACCAATCCGAACGACGTGCACGGCATGTTCGCGTCGCGCGGTGTGCTGACGGCCAAAGGCGGCGCGACGTCGCACGCCGCCGTCGTTGCACGCGGCATGGGAAAACCGTGCGTCGCCGGTTGTGAGGGCCTGCAAATCGACATGCGCACCCGGCGCGCGACGCTCAGCGGCAAGCCGATCGCGGAGGGCGACTGGATTACGATCGACGGCACGACCGGCGACGTGGTCGCCGGCGCACTCAAACTGATCGATCCGCCGTCGACGTTGCCCGATTGGCTCGCGACATTTTTGGGCTGGGCCGATGAAGTGCGCACGCTCGAGGTGTGGGCCAACGCCGACACGCCGCAAGACGCCGTAAAAGCGCGCCAGTTGGGCGCGGCCGGCATCGGACTGTGCCGCACCGAGCACATGTTCATGCAGCAAGAGCGGCTGCCGATCGTCCAGGAAATGATCCTTTCCGATACGCCCGAAGCACGCGCCGACGCGCTCACCAAGCTGCTGCCGTTTCAGCGCGAAGACTTTCTCGGCATCCTGGAAGCGATGCAAGGACTTCCGGTTACCATCCGGCTGCTCGATCCGCCGCTGCACGAATTCTTGCCGTCGCAAGAAACGCTGCTGGTCGAAACGACCGAGTTGCGGTTGCGCGAAGGCGAAGAGTCGCCGGCATACCGCGAGAAGATGCGCATCCTCAAACGCGTGCAGCAAATGCACGAGCAGAACCCGATGCTGGGGTTGCGCGTCTGCCGGCTCGGCATACTCTACCCGGAGATCTATGCGATGCAGGTGCGCGCGATCTTCGAAGCGGCTTGCGAACTAAAGAAGCGCGGCGTGGACGTTCGCCCCGAAGTGATGATTCCGGGCGTCGGCACGAAAGAGGAGATGAAGTTCACCGGCGACGCGGCGCGCAAGGTCGCCGAAGAAGTCATCGGCGAACGCGGCGTAACAGTCGCCTACCACGTCGGCACGATGATCGAATTGCCGCGTGCTTGCACGGTCGCTGACGAACTCGCCGACCACGCCGAGTTCTTTTCGTTCGGCACCAACGACCTTACGCAGACGACATACGGATACAGCCGCGACGACGCTGAGGCCACGTTCATACCGCGCTATCTCGAATTAAAGATCCTGAAAGACGATCCGTTCCAAGTATTGGATCGGCAAGGCGTCGGCTCGCTGATGCAAGACGCCGTGCGCCGCGGCCGCGAGAAACACAAAGATTTGAAAATCGGGATCTGCGGCGAACATGGCGGCGATCCGTCGAGCGTTGCGTTCTGTCACGGGCTCGGATTAAATTACGTGTCGTGCTCGCCATACCGCGTGCCGATCGCGCGCCTCGCTGCAGCGCAAGCCGCGCTCGGTTCGCTCAAATAGAGGCATCGTGAAAGCATTTAGCGTCGTCTTCGCGGCCGTTGGACTGCCGCTGGCCTTAGTCTTATTGTTTGCTCCCGTCACGTGGGGATATGGCGGGATCACGTTAAGACTCGTGGCCGGTGCGACCGCCGCCGACACAACCTACGTCGTGCGCAACGTCGATCCGGCCGGCCCGGCCGCCCGTGCCGGACTGCGCGTCGGCAGTGTGTTCTCAATCCCGTACTCGCAAAGGGTCACTTGGAACACCGGGCGTGTGGGTGATTCGGTGACGGTCTCGGTCATCGAGCGCGGTGGGGCGCACCCGTTGCGACTCACGTGGGAGCCGTTTACCGGCGTGCTCGCCGCGATCGAGCAATGGAGGAAAACCGGCTATGCGATTGCGGCTATGCTGGCCTTCGCGCTCGCTCTTCTCGTGGGAATTCGTGCGCGCGACTCGCACCTTGGCTCGATCGCAACGTTCGTGTTGTTGCTGTTGGGGTGGAGGGCCGTTGCGGGCGCTATGACGCTAGCTGCGCCGTCTACGGGGACGGCGGAAACCGCCCAGTATGTTGGCTGGTTCATCGACGGCACTATCTTAGCTGCGATGCTCTTTTTGCTCGGCACGTTCCCGCCCAACCCGGGACCGGTTCGACGCGCGCTGCAGTACGCTGCAATTCCGGCCGGCGTATTTGTTTGGCTTGCGCTGACGGTTCCTTGGGTGGCGGTCTATATCCCGCTCACCGTCGCGCAGCACTTCCGGGCTTCCGTTGGAAACAACGGCATTCTGGCCGCGAGCTTGATGCAGCTGCTGGTGATCGCGGCTTGCATCGACGCTCTCGTGCGCGCGCCGATTACTTATCGAGCTGCAACGCGATGGCTGGCAGGCTCGTGGCTCGTCGCTGCTGCGCTGACCGCGACCTACGGTATTGCGTACGATCTGCTGACCTTAACTTTCGGCTTCCATTCGGTCGATCCGTTACCGTTTGTGGCCACATTGTTCGCCGCGTTCGGTATATCGTATCCGATTTTGCGCCACCGTTTGACCGATCTGAATATCTTCGTAACGCGCGCCACGATTTATGCTGTGGTGTTGCTGGTTATCGTGGCGCTCTTTGCCCTCGCCGAATGGCTCGTCGGGCGACTCTTCGAACACGCGCCTCAAGTCGTCGCGCTGATAATAGTGCTGGCGCTGGGTATTTCGGTGCGCTGGATTCATGCGATCGTTGAAGGCCGGCTCACCGCGGTCGTTTTTCATAAGCGGATCGCCGGATTGAACGACATTCGCCGCGTTGCGCGCGAGGCCGACATCGCAACGGACTCGCATGCGCTCACGCAAGTCGCGTGTACGACGATGCACCGAGGGCTCGATATTCCCGCAGTCGCCTTTTATCTGCACGAGCGGAACGAATACGTCATGTTGCGCGCGGTCGGGGATGTTCCGTGGGCGGACGAGTTCGACATGAACAGCGCGTTACTGCTGCGCCTGCGCCGTTGGAAAGAGCCGTTCGAAACACTGGACGCCGGCGGCGAACACCACACGTTGGTTCTGCCGATGAACGCTCGGGGAGAACTGGTCGGCTTTATCTGCTGCGGTCCCAAGGCCGATCGCACAGCTTATCTCGCCGACGAAATCGACGCCCTCCAATATCTCGCCACGGAGGTTGGCGTGGCGTGTGCGTGGCTGGCGCAAAAAAGCGAAACGCGGGTCTCGTTTTCGCCCGCTTAAGTCTGGATTAGACTTCGCTGCAAGGCTCTCAGGAAGGAACTGCGATAATTTCGGGCAGCGTTTTCTTTGCGGAAGACTCAAGTCTCCGCAACAGAAAAGGAGCTTCGCATGATTAAAAACTGGAAAGGCGCGCTCGGCGCCGCAATACTTTCACTCGCGACCTTTGGCGCCGGCGCAACATGGACGGCAAGCGCGCAGGCACGGGCCGTGGTTCCGATTCTCAGGCCGGACGAACGCGGCGACCGCAATCTGCGCATCGATCGCCAACGTCTCGAGGTAGTCATCGACCAGCTGCAACGCGATCCGCGCGATTACGGCGGACACCGCGAAACCGCCGTCGATCTGCTAACGCAGGCACGCGCACAAATCGACGCCGGCCTAGCCTACGAGGAACGCGGCGGGCGCTAACGCTTGCACGGTGCCGGCCTCGCTTTTCTACTTGGTTGATCGCTCGGCCGGCACCATGCTTCGCTTAAACTAATGTCGTTTGTCCCTTAAGTCGGCAATTGCGTCCCAGGCGGCGGCTTGCACGCCGGGCTCGCTGTCGCGGGCCTGGACGCGCTGCAAAGCTGGAATCGCGGATTTCTGATTGAGCTTTCCGAGCGCGCGCACCGCCGAGGATCGCGCCCGGAAGTATGGATCGTGTTCGGCGAGCGCGATCAGTGTATCTTCAGCTAGCGCCGGTTTTTTCTTGGCGACCGTACCGAGCGCCGCGATCGCATCGAGGCGTTCGCTTTCATTCATGCCGTAGGCCGTACGCGCAATGATGAGCGGCACAGCGCGCAAGTCGCCGAGGTTTGCCAGGCCCGTCAGCGCGCCGCTGGCGATTGGCTCGCGGAACGCATGCCGGTTTAGGCCGGCGACGAGGATGGCATACGCTCCCCGCATCTTTGTCGCGCCGAGGCCGCGCAGCGCGGCTTGCGCAATGAGCGGATTGGACGAGGCAGTCAGCGTTTTTAGGTCGTTTTCGAGCGCCGCGTTCGAAGGATGGTCGAGATTTTCGACTTCCGAGCCGGCGGCGATAACGACGCGCGGATCCTTGTCATGCAGCGCCAGGCGAACGGTTTCGGCATCGTCGAGCGAACCGGCCGCGTCGAGCGCATCGACACGCACGCCGTAAAACGGATCGCCCGTTACGGCTTGGCGGACGAAGCCGGCCGCCGCCGGCCTGTTCTTGCCTTTCGCTTTCCCGAGATTATCGATCGCCCAGAGACGGTCGGCGACATACGGCGCGTGAATCGCTTGGTACCCGAGATCGGCGACGGTCTTGTCGTCGGTCAAGCCGCGCAGCACATTGTTGTTATAGTCAAAGAGAACCATGACCGGTTTCGACGGTACGTCCGGAATCGTAATTACTTGATGGTTGGCATTTGCGCTTAACCGCGCAATGTTCGATGCGCCAAAGGGCAGACGCGAACTCGTGGAGCCTGCGATCCAGACGCCGATGTCGATCGGCATGCGAAACGGCTTTCCGTCGTGATTCTTTTGCGTGACGTCCAGCGTCAGCGCCTGCGCTTTCGGATCGTAACGTTCCTTGACGTAGAACTGCGGGTAGGCGGCGCGGTGAAACCATTCGCTCTCAAACCAATCCAGGTTTTCGCCCAGCGATTTTTCGATCGCTACAAAAAACTGATGCGTGTCGGCGTTTTTGTGCTGGTAGGCCAGCAGATAATCGCGCAGCGCGCGGAAGAATCGCTGATCGCCGTACATCCAGCGCAGCATATGAAGTACTTGTCCCGGCCGCGGATAGCCGCTCGAATCAAATGAATCGAACGCGTTGGCGTAGGTGTACTCGACGATCGGGCGCCAGTAGCGCTTGGTTTCGCCGAAGTACGATTGCTGCGCGTGGTAGCGCTGGTACTGGAATTCGGCTTCGCCAAAATGGTGTTGAAACCACAGCTCTTGGAAGTAGGTTGCATAGCCTTCGTTGATCCAAACGTTGGCCCAGTCGGACATCGTCACGTCGTCGCCCCACCATTGGTGTGCGAGCTCGTGTGAAACGAGGCCGTCGCAGGAACGTTCGAGATCGTACTGCGGAGGATGGATGGCGAGTTCAGTCTGCGTGGTCGCGGAAGCATTCTCCATGCCGCCCGCAGTAAAACGCTCAACCGCCGTTTGGTCGTATTTCTCCCAGGGATACGGAACGCCGATGATTTGCTGAAAGTATGCCACCATTTGGTTCGTCCGTCCGAAGCAGAGCGAGCTCCACTTTGCATCGGCTTGCGACGTAAAGCTGTCCACCGGGGTCTGGCCGGTCAGCGTGTGAAGTTCTTTGTACGGCCCCGCGCTGAATGCGATCAGGTATGTTGAGATAGGCGCGGGCTCGACCCAGTCCCACGTGCTGCCCGAATTATTCGACTTGAATAATTTCAGCTGGCCGTTGGCTGTAACGCGCCAGCCGTTCTGTACCGTGATGATTTGTTCGACCGGAGTTTTTTGATTGGGTTCGTCCCACGTCGGGAACCACAGCCGGTTATCTTCGGCTTCGCCTTGCGACCAGATTTCGGGCTGATAGTTCGGATAATATTTGTCGGGCCGAATAAAATAGACGCCGCGCGCCGGCGTCACGCTATATGTCGTTTCGATCGCAAGCGTGTCGGATGCTTTAGCCGGGCGCGCCAGGTTTACGTAGAGATGGTTGTTGGCTACGTTGTAGCGAGTGGTCGCGCCGTTGACCGTTACGCTCGAGTACTGCAATCCCACACTGTTGAAGGGCACGGCGCGTAAGCCGTTTGCTTTGGGCGAGATCACATTGGTAACGTCGCCGTAGACGATGCCTTTCGCGAAATCAAACGAGAGCTTAATCAGCGTGTTGCGAAAGCGGTACGGCGCGATCTCCGTCTTGTGGTAATAGGCTTTGCCGCGGCCGTAGGGGCGCGGGTGCACTTTCGGAGGCGGCGCCGCGATCGCGGCGATAAAAACGAATCCCAACAGCGCGGCAATGGCCGCGCGCCCTGCATTCTTCATGCCGGGAAGTTGTGCTAGCGCTCTCGGGTTTTCCTCGCCGGGCGATGAAATTGGCCCTTGCCGCAGGACGAACGGATAAAACGCAACCGATCGTGTCTTATCTATCGTCTATAGAATTATGTTCGCAGCAGTATACCACTGGCGCGTCCTACCGGAGCGCGATTCCGAGTTTCGGCTCGTTTGGGGCACCCGCACGCGGAAAATCCTGACTCACTGCGGATCGTATGGGTCACGCCTGTGGCGAAGCGACGATGGAACGTACTTTTCAATCGCACTCTGGCCGTCGCGCGAGAAATGGGAAGCGCCAATGCAGCTCCCGGACGACCTTGAAGACGAGCGCAAGTTTCGAGAGAGCGTTGAAGAGTACTTAGGGACCGAGACGATGGAGTCTGTCGACGATCTTTGGGCATTCCCCGGCTGATGACGTTTCAAGACTTAGCGGGCGAGTTAGTCAGGCAAGCGATGATGGTTTCGATCACGCGTTTGGTCTCGTCCGGATCGCGGACCTGAATGCACACCGCGCCGGTTCCGCGCGCCGGATAGTCATTGCCGCCCGGGAACAGCGCGTCCCCGACGTAGATCATATCCTGGATGGCTATCCCGAGGATGTCGCGCAGCTTCCGAATTCCATAGGCTTTGTCGATTCCCGGCTTGGTGACGTCAATTGACGTCGTACCGCCCATGTTCACGGAAAAATTCGGCAGCATCGTATCGAGCAACGCTTTGATCGCCTTGCGTTTTGCAAAATCCGGATCCCACTTTTCCTTGGCGTCCAATGGCGCTTGCTGGCCAAGTGCGGAATACGTAATCTGGCTTCCCCGGTCTTCGATCGTTTCGCCCCACGTTTGCTGGACTTGAAATCCGGAAGCGGCGACCGCTTTTTGCAGCGCGCTGATAATCGTCGCTTTTTCGGCGTCGCTGAAGTCTTCCGCATAGAGAAGTTGCCAATCGCCTTTGTATTGGTAGAATCGCGTGCCGCAGGTCGGTAGCAACGATAGGTTTTTTAGGCGGTCATCCTGCGGCAGATGCGCGACAACTTGCGCTTGAAATTGGGGATAGCCGCCTCCGGAAATGATCGCGACTTTCGCGACGCCTAAGAGCGTCGTAAGAAGGGCGGCCATTTCATCATCGATCGGCGATTTGCTCGGCGCTAGAGTGCCATCGAGATCAAAAACGATGAGCTGTTTCACGCGTGCGTGACTTCGCGGCAAATGCGGCGTGCCTCGGCAACGTCCACGCGAGCGCGCTCGACGAAGAGTTTACGCCAATAGGCTTTGCCGGAAAGCTTCGCGATGAGATCGGACGCCTCGCGCGCGTCGACGACCGCGCCCGAACTCGTGCTCACCCAAATCGTCGGCGCCTTCGGGTCGGCTTGCAGCGGTAAGCGATGCAGCAGCTGCGATTGCTCGTCAGCCCACACTGCGTCGCCATACGCTTTGCGCAAAACTTTCTCGCAGCGTTCGAAGGCGCGTAGGTCGCGCTCGGCGTTGAACTCGGCGGCGACAGCGTACAAACGCACGCGTTCCCGCAGCGCGCGCGCCGGAATGGAATCGCGATCGCGCAGTTCGTTGAGCACGCGAAAATCGTCCCAGCGCAAGAACTCGTCGATCGGATCGAGCGAGCGCGGATCGGGCCACAGTTCCGCCAACGCTTGCTGCAAGATCCGCTCGAACATGCGGGTCGTGTGGTGAAAATAGACCGAAGCGAACATCATGTAGCGCGCCAGCAGAAACGATTCGAGCGCCACCACGCCGCGCCGGTCGATGCCCAGCACCTGGCGCCCTTCGACTTCGAATATCCGCAGCGATCCCAAGAGCTGGTCGGCGTCGTATTTGCCGCCGGCGACGCCGGTAAAGTATGCGTCGCGCTGCAAGTAATCCATGCGGTCGGCGTCGAGATTGGGTCCGCTCACAAGTTCCGCCAGCACGGGAAATTGGGACTGCGCTTGTCCCAGAATAAGATCCGCGACGTGCTGCGAGTCGACGTCGATGTCGGCAAGATGCGCCTGGATTTCGGGGCGCGCCAAAATCGCGCGCGTGCGGCCCTCGTGACGAACGCCGAGCACCGCTTCGCACGCATGGCTGAACGGACCGTGGCCGACGTCGTGCAAAATCAGCGCGGCGCGCACGAGGCGCCGCTGATACGCGACGTCCGCTTCGTTTGTAAAGAATTTGCGGCCGTGGCGCAGCAGCTCGTCGAACGCGCGCGTGCCGACGGCGAGCGCGCCGAGCGCGTGGCTGAAGCGCGAATGTTCCGCGGATGGGAAGGCAAGGTACGCCAAGCCAAGCTGCCGCAGGCGGCGCAGGCGCTGAAGCGCGGGCGTGTCCAGCAAACGAGCCTCGGCGGGCTCCAGCTCGATGAAATGGTGGACCGGATCGTAAATCCGCTTCATAAGGTGTTTATGTTCTGCGGGTTCTGCAGCAGCGGCGGAGACTCCGGTGGCGCGGCGAAGATGCGCGGATGCCGGTCGACGACGGAGCAATCCGCGAGGTTACCGCTCGCATCGACATCGCGAGCTTCATCGGCGCATACGTTCAGCTGCGTAAACGCGGAAACGATTTGGTCGGTCTGTGTCCTTTTCACAGCGAAAAGACGCCGTCGTTTCACGTGCACCCCGACAAAGGATTTTTCAAATGTTTTGGGTGCGGTCAAGGCGGCGACGTCATAAAGTTTGTGCAGCTGCATGAAAACTTGCCGTTTCCGGAAGCGTTGCGCATGCTGGCGCAACGCGCGGGGGTTGAGTTGGAGCCGCAGAGTCCGCAAGCTGCGCGCGCGCGCAACGAGCGCGAAGCGATCTACGAGGCAAACCGTATCGCGGCCGCATTTTTCGAACGCATGCTGCGCAGTCCGGCCGGCAGCAAGGCGCGCGCCTATGTCGAGAAGCGCGGGCTGACCGAAGCGACGCTCGAAAAATTCCATCTCGGCTACGCCCCCGACGAATGGGAAGGCCTGGCCCGCGAGCTGCACGCCAACAACGTCGATCCGGCGCTCGCCGCCAAGGCCGGCCTCCTCAAGCGCGGCGAGCGCGGCTTCTACGATTTCTATCGCGACCGCTTGATCGTGCCAACTTACGCGATCACCGGCGAGGTGATCGCTTTCGGCGGCCGCGCGCTCGGCGACGTCGAGCCAAAGTACTTGAACACGTCCACCACACCGGTCTACGAAAAGGGCCGTCATCTGTACGCGCTCAACGTCGCGCGCCGCGCGGCCGCGCGCGAGCGCACGCTGATCGTCGTCGAGGGGTATCTGGACTGCATCGCGCTGCACCAGGCGGGATTCGAAAATGCCGTGGCCGCGCTCGGAACGTCGTTCACGCAAGACCAAGCCAAAGAATTGCGCAAGCACGCCGACGGAATCTTCTTGTGCTTCGATGCGGATACAGCCGGTAACGCCGCCGCCGCCAAAGCGATCGAGACCGCCGCGCAGGTGATCGAACACGCCGGCTCCGGCGTGCGCATTGTGCAACTGCCGCAGGGAAGTGATCCCGACGGGTTCATCCGCGAGCACGGCGCGGAAGCATTCGCGGAATTATTGAAGGACGCCAAGCCCGCGATCGAATTCCGTTTGGAAGCTGAAGTTGCGCGTTTGAAAACGGGTTTTCAGTCGCCGGCCGCAATCGCCCGCGAGGCCGAAGCGCTGATCCGGCGCCTCACTCCGGGCGCGGAGTGGGACCGCTGGCGCGTATGGATCGCCCAGCGGCTGCACATTAACGTGGACGAGCTTCGCAACAGCCGGTTCCTCGCCAACAGCGCCAATTTCGGGCCGCGCCAAATCTCAGGCACCGGACACCTCGCGCGCAGCGTGCATCCGTCGTCGTTCGAACGCGATGTGCTCGCCATCATCATCGAGGACCCCGCGCTGCTGCGCGAGTACCGCGAGCGCATCCCGCAAGCGCGCTTTCGGAACGAGGTCTACCGGCGGGTCTACGAGCGCCTGTCGAACGAGGCCGAGCGGCTGGACCGGAGCGCCGACGTGTTTTCGCTCTTCGGCGACGACGATGAAACCCTCGCGCTGCTTTCCGGGTTGACTCAGCGGGACCGGAGCTCGACCCCGCCATATACAGACTCAGACGAGCGGCGAGCCCATTTGGAGCGGGTGGTCGAACGGCTGCAGCTCGACGACGAGCGCGAACGCTATCGCGAACTTTCCCTAAAGATAGATGAACTCGCGACCGCCGGGCAAAACATTAGCACGGAGTTGCGCGGCGAATACGATTCGCTGGTCACAAAGTTAAAAAAATAACCGGGGTCCCGCCCGCGATAGTTTGGGCGGGGGCGCGCAACGAGTTTTCGGCGCAACGTGCCGAAAGCGAAGTGGAGCGCCAAACTCGGCGCGAAGTGCCGAGTTATTAAAATGAAGGAGGTGATTAAGAAATAATGCCACGCAAAAAAGCACCGTCGGCCAACGGCACGGCGGTTATCGAAGCGCCGGCAGCTTCGGTTGAGGAACTCAAAAAGCGCATCCTGGAGCGCGGAAAAAAACGCGGCTCGGTTACGCTCGATGAGATCAATCTCGAAGTCGGACGGCTCGCCGAGACGCGCGAGGAACTCAACGAGGCAGAGATCTTCGAAGAATTGATGACCGATCTCAATGCGGCCGGAATCGAAGTTCTCGAAGAAACCGACGACGAGAAAGCCGAGGCCGAAGAAGAGGCCGCCGCTGAGGAAGCGGTTGCCGCGGGGCTTGCGCTGGACGACCCGGTGCGCATGTATCTCAAAGAGATCGGCCGCGTCCCGTTGCTCTCCATGCAAGATGAAAAAGACCTCGCTATGAAAATCGAGGCGGGCGAACGCGAGCTCGAACGCAATGGCTCGGTGAATTCCGGCATCGTGACCACCGGCGAAGAAGCCAAGCGCCAGTTGACCGAGGCCAACCTCCGCCTGGTCGTGTCGATCGCGAAGAAGTATGTCGGCCGCGGCATGCTCTTTTTGGATTTGATTCAGGAAGGCAATCTGGGTTTGATTCGCGCGGTCGAAAAATTCGACTATCGCAAAGGCTACAAATTTTCGACGTACGCCACATGGTGGATACGCCAAGCCATTACGCGCGCACTGGCCGATCAGGCTCGCACGATTCGCATTCCCGTGCACATGGTCGAGACGATCAACCGGCTCATCAAAATTTCGCGCCAGCTTCTGCAAGAGCTCGGCCGCGATCCGTCGGTGGAAGAGATCGCCGCTGAAATGGGCTTAACGCCCGAAAAAGTGCGCGAGGTCATCAAGATTAGCCAAGAGCCGATCTCGCTCGAAACACCGATCGGCGAAGAAGAAGATTCGCACCTGGGTGACTTCATCGAAGATCAGGAAGCGGTCGCGCCAGCCGAAGCTGCGTCGGTGATGCTGCTCAAAGAGAAGATGCAGGACGTGCTGCAAAACCTGACCGACCGCGAGCGCAAAGTGCTCGTGTTGCGCTTCGGTTTAGAAGACGGCCACCAGCGCACGCTCGAAGAAGTCGGCCAAGAGTTCGGCGTGACACGCGAACGCATCCGTCAAATCGAAGCCAAAGCACTACGCAAGCTGCGCCACCCTTCGCGCGGCAAAGCGCTCAAAGACTACTGGAGTAACGAATAAGCCTCTGCCAACGTGCCACCTCTGCCAACGTACACACCTCTGCCAACGTGCTTGACGCGTCTAGGCGCCGGTGGTAATATCCTAGCTCGGGGTGGATATAAAATAAATTAAAAATAAGTATAGGAGATACCGTGAAGACATTATTCGATATTGAACGCTCGCTTGAGCGCAAATTCCAATCTCTTGTGCGTACCGGCGGCCTCGAGCCTATTCTAGGCCGGACTTGGCCGATCCGAGTCACGCTGCAACGGGTGAGCCCCAGCGGAAAACCACGAAAGGCGCGCAGCGATGCGTCTGCAGGGTATTGGGGCGATGAGCCTTGGATTGATGGCGAATTTCAGCTCATGATTAGCGCGGGAGATCGGGACATCGCTGCCGATGACGAAGACGCATCTGCGCAAGCCCCCCGTAAAAAGGAGACTGCAAACTCCGGAAACGGCTCCCTGGTTCTCGATAGGTTGATTAGCGTGTTAGATGAGGCTGAATCAAGACGCGACTTCGTTGCGCTCAAGTGGTTTCGTGATGTGCCGCTGCGGCAGGCCATGCCCCTAGCGGTCGATGGCGAGAGGCAAAAGTTGATGAAGTTGGCGATAGACCAAAACCTCGTAAAAACGCATCACGTTGATAACCCCGCTAGACCGGAGTATCCGGTGACAGCGATCCGGCTGAATCGTTCCCACCCTGAGGTGCGCCGAGTCCTTCGCAATTCGAGTGCGTTTTCGAATCGCTCGACAAACCGTTTTTCGCCCGTTGCGATACGGGGAGCATCGCTTTCTGGGACGGTCCTTCAGGACCGAAGATAGGCTCAAGCTTTGGCGCTCTATTTTCTCGACACGAGCGCCCTGGTTAAGCTCTACGTGCGCGAGCCGGGCACCGATGAGATGCTCCGGCTCGCTTCCCAAGCCGGGCAGTCGCAGATGGCTATCATTTCGGTGGCTTCAGTCGAGCTTCGAGCCGCAGTGCGGCGACGCGAGCGCATGGAAGATTTAGGACATGAGAAGGCATCCGCCTTACTGGACCTTTTCGACGAACATGTTCGTGATAGCGTCTTCCTCCGGCAACCGCTGACCGAGGCGGCTATCGAAACAGCACTGCGGCTTATCGATGATCACGCTCTTCGCGCATACGATGCTCTTCAGCTCGCAGCATGCTTGATAATATCGGGTGAGCGGCCCGTTTTTTGCTGTTCCGATAAAGCTCTTCTGGATGCCGCCGGTTCAGAAGGCCTCGCGGTCTTCGATCCGGTTAATCCATAGTCCCAACGGCTTACATCTCTCCTTTGGCGTTTTCCGTCGAAGGATGAACCAGCGGATTCGCGGTTGCAAACGCGCCCTTCGGATTGGGTGTCAGCCAGATTTCGGTGTCCCACTGTGCGGGGAACGTGAAAATCTTCACGACTTGCGAGGGGTCTTTGACTTTGCCCATCTTCACGAGCGTGACAGCTTGCGGATTGTTGAGGCTGCCGCCGGCAGCGACGAAGTCCTTGCCGTGCGTGGCCAGGCCGTAGCTCATCGTCCCGTCGGGATTCTTCAGAATCCAGTGCACGTGAGCGGACCGGAACTTAAACCAGCGCTGCGCATTGAGGCCCCATAAGTTCGGCGTAACTGCCGGCATCGCGAGCGTACGCGAAAAGTCCGCGCCCAGTAAGCGTCCTTTTACGTCATACCAGAGCTGGCTCGGGTGGCGCGGATCGACGCTGTTCCAATGTAAATTCGCGTAGCTGATCGCGCCGGTCTTGTCCTCATTGTTGTAACGGAAATAGCCGGCTTTAGCAGCGGCTACCGGGTTGGGGAAGCGAGCGTTGAGATCTTTTGTGGCCGACTGAACGAACGCGAGCTCGCTCGGGAGCGGCGTGTCGGGAAGCGGGGCGGGCGTCTGAGCCAGGACGACCGACGATAAGAAAAATGATAGCGCCAGTGCGAAGAGCGCACGTTTCATAGGTCTACACTCCGTCTGTTTTTACGTGGGTTGAGCGGTCGGTAGAACGCTTGGCGACGGCTTCGGCGTGGGCGGGACGAATCCCGGAGGCGTCGCGACCGAGGCCGGCTTGAATGCCGGACGCGGCGCGTCGGCTGCGCCGGCGATGGCCGGCGGCGTGATGACGACTATGGAGCCCGCGGCGATGCGCAATTCGGCAGCCGTCCGTGCGCGCAGCACGGTACCTGGCCGGAGATCGACCTCCATGCCCTTGCGCAACATGTGGTAAAGCAGATGGTAGGGGATGATGATGTCGCCGACGGTGTCGGTGATGCCGCGCGTGGAGGCTTGCCCGGCGCTGAGGTGCGGATCGATGTGCCCGACCGGCGTGACCAGCGGCAATTGACGGCCGTTCGTTAGCGTGAGTGGTTCGAAATAAATATCGACCGAACCGTCCACGTTCGCCATTTGTGCGCCTTGCGTGCGCACGATCCGAACCTGCATGAGTGTGCCAACAGGAGCAGCCGTCATGCCGCCGATCACGATCGGGTCGCGCAGGTGGGCTTGCACCAGCGTGCCGGCTTGCCCGCGCGAGCTAATCTCGCCATCGAGAACGAAAAAGAGGCTCGAACTCGGCGGCAGGTCCGTTTTCGTACCGGATGGTTCGGGCAGCGGGCCGGCCGTTGAAACCGATTTAGGAACGACAATAGCGCGAGCCGTTTGAGGACTCGCGCTCATTGAAACTGCGGCGCATACGGCCGCGAGCGCCGCTATTGCAGCGCGTGCGAGCTTAGCTCGCTTTTTTTTGCTCTTCGGCGGCAGCAGCGGCACGTTTACCCTCTTCGATGAGTTGCTTGACTTTCTGGCCGCCCTTCTGACCGATTTGCTCGTAGAAGCTGGGGCCATAACGGTCGCGCGTTGCTTCGCCGCCCTTCTTGCCGCCCTTCTTGCCGATTTGCTCGTAGAAGGCGTGGCCGTGGGCGTTCTTCGTAGCCTGGCCGCCTTTGCGGCCGATTTGCTCATAGAATTCCGGGCCGTACTTTTTCTTGACGGTTTCGCCGCCTTTTTGCCCGGCTTCGCGGACGGTCATACCGCCGGCTTTCTTGAGCGGGCCGTTCGGGGTGTTCATAGGGATATTTACCTCGGTTCTTTGCACCGTCCAAGAAGGACGGCAATCTCATGCTCCATATACTAGAACGCAAGTTCGGGCCGGAAAGTTGGGTTTTACGCTCCTACGATTGATTTTTTGCCTAGGGCTGGCAAGCGCTCCAATTCTAGTATCGGCCAGGGCCCCGCGATGCCCGCGGACGGCACCGGTCGTCTACGTTCAAATAACGCGCCTAGAAGCTGCGCGTGACTTGGGCAACGGAGCGCTCGCCGGCCTTTTGGGGTCATGTGACCGGCAGGTTGCCATCCGGGCTGCCTTGGCTATCGGCCGCACGCGCAAAAGCGCCGGCCTCGCGCTTTTGACGGCGCACGCCGGCCAGCCGGACGTTGGCCTGCGTGCGATCAGCATTTATGGCCTTGGGTTCATCGGTGGAATCGGCGCGACGCAACCGGTCTTGCATGCGCTGCTCCGCGATCGCGCCGGGGCCGTGCAAGCTGCGGCGCTGGACGCAACCGACCGGCTGGAAACCGCGCATATGTTTTCGGTTACGCAGGAGCGGCGAGCCGGGCGGCGCGTTCGAGAACTCCTCGGCTTGGCCGACGTCATCGTGCGCGCGCGCGCCGCGACGACGCTCGAAGCGTTTCACGGCTCGTCGTTTGCGCAGGACGTGGTCGGATCGCTGGCGCGCGCGTATGCGCGCGAGCCCGATTCGTACGTGCGCTGGCATATCATGTGGACGCTGTTTCGCGCATATGCCAAGCGGGCTCCAACCGAAACGTTGCAGAGCGGTCTGCACGATCAAAGCGAGGTCGTGCGCATCGAAGCGGTGCGCGCATTCGGGCGTCGCGGAGATAAGACCGCGATCGCTTTGCTGCAGCCGCTGACGGCCGATCCGTCGTGGCGCGTGCAAGAGCAAACGCTCGAATCGATCAAGGTCTTGCAAGGCGGCTCGCTCACCGCGCACTGGAAAGCGATTCCGCCTGAAATACATACGCCCGTGCCACAACCGGATCGCTTCGCTTCCGTGCAAGCTTTGCCGCGCGCCGTTTCCTCCGCGAAACCGCAAAAACCGTCGCCGAACGCGAGCGATACGGCGACCGCGATCGATCCTACGACGATTGCGTTGATGACCGGCCCCGCGAAGGGTCCGCATCCGCGGGTGCGCCTCGTGACGACGAAGGGCGATATCTACGTCGAGCTCTTTCCGGAATGGGCGCCGCTCACGGTCGAGAATTTCTTGAACCTTACGGCGTCCGGTTATTACGACAACAATCGGTGGTTTCGCATCGTACCCGATTTCGTCGTGCAAACCGGCGATCCGAATGGCGACGGCAACGGCGACGCCGGCTACACGATTCCGGCCGAAGAGAATCCGATCGAGCAAAACAGCTACGTCATATCGATGGGCATGAACTACACGGATCCGCCCAACGCGCACGCGATCCGCGACTCGGCCGGCACGCAGTTTTACATCACGCTCTCGCCGCAGCTGCACTTAGATCGCGACTTTACCGTTTTCGGGCGGGTGATTGGCGGCACCGACGTCTTGGGCCGGCTGATCGAATCCGACAAAATTATTCGCGCCGAACGCATTCCGGATTCACAGTGAGGTTTTCGGTCGGAGCTGTGTTGGCGTTCATTGCACTGGCGGGCTGCGGCACTCCGCAGCGCTTACCGCTGGAGATTCCGCGCTGCGACGCGGTGCGGACCGCGAAGGGCGTCACGCTGACGGCGCTTGTAACCAGCCGCGCCACGAAGCCGATCTCAGGATTGGCTGTCGTCGCGGACTTTTACCACGACTTCCGCACCGCGAGCGTGCAGGCTTCGGCGGCAATTAGCCCCGAGCTCGATCCGGGCCAACAGCGCAGCGTCGTTTTCGAGATAGGCGCGCCGCCCGCGCAAGCGCAAGGCCGCGCGATGCGTTGCTTCGCGACACACATCTCCTATCTCGACGGAACGTCGGAGGACGTCACACGTCCACGATGAGCTGGGAAGCATTAACCGCAATTGCTACTGCCTTCACCGGACTCGTGATTGCCGCGACGGTTGTTGTCGGTGCGCGGCAGCTGCGTCTTACGCGTGACACGCTGGACCATTTGCGGCGCGCGACGCAGCTGGAAGGCACGATGCGCATAATGGATGATTTGACTTCGCCCGAATTCCGAGAAGCCCAGCGCTTCGTCATAAATGACCTCCCGGCCAAAATGAATGAGCCGGATTTTCTCGCGACGATCTCGCGCATGGGCGCGTGGGACGCGAGCATTCACAAAGAGATAACGGTGCTCCGTACCTTCGAGCGCATCGGCTCCTACATCAAGTACGGACTGCTCGAGGGCGACGTCATCTACGATGTCAACGGCCCGGTCATCGGGATGTGGGAGAAGCTGCAGCCGGTCGTCAAGATCCATCGGGCCGAACGGGGCGAAAGCTTCTGGGAAAATTTTGAATACCTCTACAACGCCGCCGAAGGATGGCGCTTCCACATTCACGCGAAGGAAAAATACATGCGGAAGAAAGCGGATTTTTGAGCTAAAAGGCTTTCTTCGAGTCCAACAAAATAGTGACCGGCCCTTCGTTGACGAGTTCGACCTCCATCGTCGCGCCGAACTCACCGTACTCCACTTTCAAGGCTTCGCGCTTTAACAACAGACCAACACGTTCGTAAAGCGGCTTCGCTTGTTCTTCGCGCGCGGCTGTGACGAACGATGGCCGTCGTCCTTTGCGTGCGTCGCCGTGTAACGTGAACTGTGAGATCAACAATATGGCGCCGCCCGCTTCGGCAACGCTGCGATTCATGAGCCCCGCATCGTCGCGGAATATTCGCAGGTTTGCGATTTTCTCGGCGATTTGTTCGGCATCGCGCTCGTCGTCGTCCACGCCCACGCTTAGAAGGACGGCCAACCCTAGCGCAATCGAACCGACTACCGTTCCGGCCACGCGGACTTCCGCTCGCGTGACGCGCTGAATTACGGCGCGCACTTACCGCGAGAAGATACTGGAGAGCGCGAAGAGGAGGTTTTCTTTGCGCTCGGCGACGCGGCGATAGAAATACGCGGCCCAATGCGTTCCAAACGGGACGTAGACGCGCAGGCGGTAGCCGTCCCGCACGAGCTCGCGCTGCAGCTGCGGGCGCACACCGAAGATCATTTGAAATTCGAACGAGTCGCGTGCGATAGCGTTGGTTCGCACGTACTCTTTGACGGCGGCGATCAGCCGCCGGTCGTGCGTCGCGATGCCGGGATAGTTGCCGCGCGTGAGCAGTTCGCGCGCGCACTGCATGTACTGCTCGCGAATCCTCGGCATCTCTTTGTAGGCAATTGAGGGCGGTTCGTTATAGGCGCCCTTGCAAAGACGCACGCGCGCGCGCAATTCGATCATGCGCTCGACGTC